>RRZU011592507.1_pt1 | contig 12973 bp, 9 predicted proteins | sample 2165561 | NCBI WGS metagenome assembly RRZU01 (sample SAMN10456909, study PRJNA506462) | wastewater metagenome | isolation source: wastewater sludge | place: USA: Moscow, Idaho
CGACCATCTTGCTTGGCAAAAAAATAAGCAACACCTGTCGCTAAAATAATACTAAAGCTTAATACCAAACCATAAGCTCTAATCGGAAAATCGCCAATAAAAAACAAATATTGATGCATAATGCCCTCCTTATTTACTTAATAATTATTATAGGTTAAATAAAAAGTTTAAGCAAATAATAGTGATGTTATGGAGATATTGACTTTTAAAAAAGTAAAATATATAATAAAATTTAGTAATTATTATTATATATTGTTTTTAAATCTGGTGATGCAGAGTAGTAAGCAATTATTTTTTTGCAGAAAGTTAGCGGTTGATGCGAGCTAATAAAAAATAAAGCTGAACTTGCTGTTGAAGAGCAATTAGTTTGCCGGTGGTTACGTTATAACTAATGAGAGGATGATTATTGTCATCAATCAGGGTGGTACCGCGAATTAATTCGTCCCTGGCATAAGCCAAGGGATTTTTTTATTTTATAGTGGAAGTAAAACTCAAGGAGGTTATGATAATGGATGAAAAATATATGCCACAAGAAATTGAAGGAAAATGGCAACAAAAATGGCTTGATAACAAAGCCTTTAAAACTGAATTGGACCGTCAAAAACCGGAATACTATGTATTAGAAATGTTTCCATATCCGTCGGGAAATTTACACATGGGTCATGTCCGTAACTATTCTATTGGCGATGTGTTAGCACGATACAAAGCCATGGATGGTTATAACGTACTGCATCCAATGGGCTGGGATGCCTTTGGGATGCCGGCAGAAAATGCGGCGATTAAACATGGTGTTCAACCGGCTGAATGGACGATGAAGAATATTGAGAATATGAGAAAGCAACAAACTGAAATTGGTCTTTCTTATGATTGGGATAGAGAGGTTGCAACTTGCACTCCTGAATACTACCGCTGGACTCAATGGCTATTTTTATTGTTTTATGAGCGTGGTTTAGCTTATAAGAAAAAAGCAGCTGTAAATTGGTGCGAACAATGCAATACTGTATTGGCTAATGAACAAGTTATTGACGGTAATTGTTGGCGTTGTGACACCGTTGTGATAAAAAAAGAATTAGAACAATGGTTTTTTAAGATTACAGATTATGCTGATATTTTATTGGATGATTTAAAATTATTAAATGGTTGGCCGGATCGCGTTAAAACAATGCAAGAAAATTGGATTGGCCGTAGTGAAGGGGCTGAGTTCAATTTTTGTCTAGATGGTTCGACAGAGAAAATTCCTGTTTATACAACTAGACCGGATACAGTTTTTGGTGTAAGTTATGTTGTGTTAGCGGCAGAACATCCGCTGGTAGCGAAACTTATTGCCGAGCAAGAAAATAAAAATGAAATTGAAGATTTTATTACAAAAGTTCGTAATCAAACTGAGCTTGAACGTACTTCGACGGAAGTAGAAAAAGAAGGTGTTTTTACCGGTGCCTATGCTATTAATCCGTTTAATGGCGAAAAAGTACCGATTTGGATTGCTAACTATGTATTATTCGAATATGGAACTGGCGCAGTAATGGGAGTTCCGGCTCATGATGATCGAGATTGGCAATTTGCAACAAAATATAATTTGCCGAAAAAATTAGTTATAACCGATAAAGAAAAATCTTTTGATATTAGCACTATGACTAAAGCTTATACTGATGAAGGCATTTTAATTAATTCAGCTCATTTTTCAAATATGGAAAATGAAAAAGCTAAAAAAGCAATCACTGCATGGTTAGAAGAAGAAAACATTGGTATAAAACGAGTTAATTATCGCTTGAGAGATTGGTTGGTTTCGCGTCAACGTTATTGGGGAGCACCAATTCCAATGATATATTGTGAGCATTGTGGAGTAGTTCCTGTACCAAAAGAACAATTGCCGGTAATGTTGCCGGGAAATGTTGATTTTACAGCAGGAGCGGTATCACCGTTAGCCCAAGTTGAAGAGTTTGTTAATTGTTCTTGTCCGAAATGTGGTGCTGCTGCCCGACGGGAAACTGATACAATGGATACTTTTATTTGTTCATCATGGTATTATTTGCGTTATACTGACCCTAAAAATACTAATCTACCATTTGACAGTGACCGAGCTAATTATTGGATGCCGGTAGATCAATATATTGGTGGGATTGAGCATGCTATTTTACATTTATTATATTCCCGCTTTTTCACAAAAGTTTTAAAGGATGCTGGATTAGTTAACTTTAGTGAACCTTTTAAAAACTTGTTAACACAAGGGATGGTTATTAAAGACGGTTCAAAAATGTCAAAATCTAAAGGTAATGTTGTATCACCGGAAGAGATTATCAGTAAATATGGTGCCGATACAGCTCGTTTATTTATTTTGTTTGCCGCTCCGCCGGAACGTGATTTGGAGTGGAGTGACCAAGGGGTTGAAGGTGCTTATCGTTTCTTAGGTCGGGTATGGAGAATTGTTTACCAATTAGCGCAAAAAGTTTCGCAAGGGACAGAAAATTATGATGTGGCAGTTTTAACGAAACCTGAAAAAGATTTACGCAGAGTACTCCATGCCACCATTAAAAAGGTTACTGATGATATTGGCTTAAGATTTAATTTTAATACTGCAATTAGCGCGATTATGGAGCTAGTAAATGCTATCTATACTGTTAATGATAAACAAGAAAATATAAACAATGATTTGGCGAGGGAAGTAGTTAGTTCATTATTAAAATTGTTGGCACCGTTTGCTCCGCATATTACTGAAGAATTATGGAGTGAGGTTATTGGTTGTGGCAGTGTTCATAAACAAGTTTGGCCAAAGTTTGATGAAAAAGCTGTTGTGTTAGATGAAGTTGAAGTTGTTTTACAAATTAATGGCAAGGTTCGCGATAAAATAGTTGTACCGGCTGGCTTAAATGCAAAAGAACTTGAAGAAAAGGCTTTGGAACAACAAAAAGTAAAAGATGCTGTAGCAGATAAGAATATTGTGAAAGTAATTTGCGTTCCCAATAAATTAGTTAATGTTGTAGTAAAGTAATAACTTAAGGATTAGGTGTAATAACCTAATCCTTAGTTAGTGATAATAGCTTTTTAGGAGGAAAAATGAAAAACTATAAGGTTATTTTATTTGATTTGGATGGAACTTTATCAGACTCACAAGAGGGAATAGTAAAGAGTATTCAATACTCCTTAAAAAAACTGGGGATTATCGAAGATGATTTATTGAAGTTAAAATCAAGTATTGGCGGTTCTCTAGCTGATATTTATACTAAATGGTATGGCTTATCGCCAGAAATAGCACAAGAAGGAATCAGATTATATCGAGAAAGGTTTGAAAAAGAAGGTATTTTTGAAAATAATTTATTTTATGGCGTTAAAGATCTTTTAGCAAATTTAAAAGATTCTGGTAAGATATTGGGTTTAGCTACAGCCAAACCTAATATTTATGCTGAACAAATATTAATTAAAGAAGATATTAGAAAATACTTTGACGTTGTAGTGGGCGCAGATTTTAACAATAACCAAAAGACTAAAAGCGATATTATCAGATTAGCAATTGAAGCGGTGAGTTTTGATAATAAACAAGACTATATTATGGTTGGAGACCGCTATCATGATATTGTTGGCGCTAATGATAATGGCATTGATAGTGTCGCGGTTACTTATGGCTATGGTGAGCTAGCAGAATTAACAAAAGCACAACCTAAGATGATTGTGAACAGCGTGGCAGAATTAACAAAAGTTTTGCTAATATAATTTTACTAATTGATAAAATAGATATTGACAACTCTAGCTAAAAAGTAGTAATATACAAAACAATAATTATAAATGAAATATCTCAAGATAAAGGAAGGAATAATCATGGCTTATTACTTTAAAGAAGCATCACATACTTTTGGAGAATACTTATTGGTACCGGGCTATTCTTCAAAAGACTGCATTCCACAAAATGTTAGTTTAAAAACACCACTTGTAAAATTTAAAAAAGGTGAAGAACCTTTAATTTCAATGAACATTCCTCTTACTTCAGCTATAATGCAGTCAGTTTCGGATGATAAAATGGCAGTAGCATTAGCTAAAGAAGGTGGTGTGTCCTTTATTTATGGATCACAATCCATTGAAAATGAAGCAGCGATGGTCGCTAGAGTGAAAAATTATAAATCAGGTTTTGTAACTAGTGATTCAAACTTGAAGCCTAACGATACTTTATTATCAGTAATTGATTTAAAAGAAAAAACAGGACATTCAACAATGGCCGTTACCGAAGACGGTACGCCTACCGGTAAATTGGTAGGGATAGTGACTAGTCGTGATTATCGTGTTACTAGAATGCCAATGGATACAAAAGTTTCTGAATTTATGACCCCTTTTAGCGAATTAATTTATGCTGATGCTGATATTTCACTAAAAGAAGCGAACAATATGATTTGGGATCATAAATTAAATATGTTGCCATTAGTTGATGCGGAGCAACGCCTAAAATATATGGTTTTCCGTAAAGATTATACTGATAACAAAGAAAATGTCAGCGAATTGATTGATCCAGAGAAACGCTATGTTGTAGGTGCTGGTATTAATACTCGTGATTATGCAGAAAGAGTACCTGCATTAATTGAAGCTGGAGCAGATGTATTATGTATTGATTCATCTGAAGGATTTTCGGAATGGCAAAAAATCACACTAGAGTATATTCATAAGAACTTTGGCGATCATATCAAAGTTGGTGCGGGAAATGTTGTTGATCGTGAAGGGTTTAGATTTTTAGCGGAAGCCGGTGCTGATTTTATTAAAGTTGGTATTGGTGGCGGTTCAATTTGTATTACGCGTGAGCAAAAAGGGATTGGCCGTGGTCAAGCAACTTCGATTATTGATGTTGTGGCAGCACGTGATGAATACTATCAAGAAACTGGAATTTATATTCCGATTTGTTCTGATGGTGGGATTGTTCATGATTATCATGTGACCTTAGCCTTAGCAATGGGTGCTGATTTTGTAATGCTTGGTAGATATTTTGCACGCTTTGATGAAAGTCCAACTAACCGTGTAAAAATTAAAGGTAATTACTTAAAAGAATATTGGGGCGAAGGTTCAAGTAGAGCAAGAAACTGGCAACGTTATGATATGGGTGGCGAGAAAAAATTATCCTTCGAAGAAGGTGTTGACTCTTATGTCCCTTATGCCGGTAGCCTAAAAGATAATGTTAAAGTTACATTAGATAAAGTTCGTTCAACAATGTGTAACTGTGGTGCATTAACTATTGATGAATTGCATAAAAATGCTAAACTTACTTTAGTTTCATCAACCAGTATTGTTGAAGGTAGCTCACATGATGTAATAGTTAAAGACAAATATTATCGTAATGAAGAGTAAATAAAACAGCGGAGTATATTGAAAAATGTACTCCGTTTTTAGCTATTAATAAAATAAAGGAGGTATGATGATGCGCAAGAATATTATGGTGGTTTTATCATTGGTTTTAGTTTTACTATTAGGTCTTATTACTAGCGGTTGTAATAACCTAATTAAAAATGATAAGGAAATTATTTTGGGAGCAAATTATGAAATGACCGGAGCGTTAGCGGCAGTTGCGAAACAAACCGTTAATGGTATTAATTTAGCTATTAAACAAACTAATGAACAGGGTGGAGTTTTAGGAAAACAAATTAAATTGATTATTGCTGACAATAAATCGGAGCCTTCTGAATCAGCAAATGCTATAACAAAATTAATTAAAAATGATAATGTAAAATTAGTATTTGGTTCAGTAGCAAGTTCAAATGTTTTAGCAACAGTGCAAATTGCCCATGACTCTAAAATACCATTAATAACTGCTACTGCTACTAATCCTAGTGTTACGATGGAACAGGATCAAGTTCGACCATATGTTTTTCGTACTTGTTTTATTGATCCGTTTCAGGGGGAAGTTATGGCTAATTTTGCTGCGAAATCGTTACAAGCGAAAAATGCTGTTATGTATATCGACAGTAGCTCAGATTATTCCAAAGGGTTAGCCAAAATATTTGCCGAAAAGTTCATTGCTAATGGTGGCATGATTATTGGTGAAGAATCTTTCTTGCAAAAAGACCAAGATTTTAAATCAACGTTAACAAAAATTAAAGCAATAAATCCTGATGTTGTCTTTATTCCGGCTTACTATGAAGAAGTCGGCAAAATAATCAGGCAAGCCCGTGAAATCGGCATAAAATCACAATTGATCGGGACTGATGGATGGGATGATCCTAAATTAATAGAAATTGCCGGATTGAGTGCAGTTGAAGGAACATTTTTTAGTAATCACTACTCTCCACAGGATCAAGATCCGAAAGTTGTAGAATTTGTTAAAGCTTATAAAGCTGAATATAATCAAGAACCTAGTGCACTGGCGGTTTTAGGCTATGATTGTGCATTAGTTGTGATTGATGCAATTAAAAGAGCCGGTAGTGATGACCCGGAAAAAATCCGTCAGGCGCTAGAAGAAACAAAAAAACTACAGATTACAACCGGTTTATTAAGTATTGATAATAATCATAACCCAATAAAAAGTGCAGTAGTAGTAGAAATAAAAAATGGTCAACAGATATTTAAAGAAAAAATTAACCCTCAACAATAAATGAGTTATGATGATAGCAGAATAGCTGAAACTTCAGTTGTTCTGCTATTTTATTAATTTTTTCTAAGGCTCGTCTTGCTATAAATTTTTATAATACAAAAGGAGAAAATGATGAAAATAGTAGTATTGGATGGCTATGTGCTAAATCCTGGCGACTTGAGTTGGTCGAACTTAGCCAGTTTAGGTGAATTGATAGTGTATGACCGAACGAAGCCGGGTGAAGTTATAGAAAGAATAGCTGATGCTGAAATAATTTATACTAATAAAACAGTTATCAATGAGGAAATAATTACAGCTTGTCCTAATTTGAAATTTATTGGAGTACTGGCTACCGGTTATAATGTAGTGGATATAGTTGCTGCTAAGAAGAATAAAATAGTAGTTACGAATATTCCTGATTACGGCACTACGGCGGTGGCACAGTTTACGTTTGGACTAATTTTGGAGCTGTGTCATCGCATCGGACTACATAGTGATAGTGTTAAACATGGAAAGTGGAGTAATAATAGCGATTTTTCATATTGTTTAACGCCACAAACTGAATTGAAAGATAAAATTTTAGGGATTATTGGTTTTGGTAAAATTGGTAAAGCTGTTTTGAAAATAGCGCAAGCTTTTGGTTTGAAAGTAGTAATTAGCACAGCTTATCCCCAAGAACAATATTTAAATGAAAATGTAAAGTTTGTCACTACAACTGAACTTATTAAAATAGCTGATATTATTTCACTACATTGTCCGTTAACAACACAAAATGAAAAATTAATAAATAAAGATAGAATAAAAGAAATGAAAGATGGGGTTATGATTATTAATACTGCACGAGGCGGGTTGATTGATGAAAAAGCTTTGGCAGAAGGTTTAACTACAAGAAAAGTATTAGGGGCAGCATTAGATGTTGTTAGTGCTGAGCCAATTTCAAGCAATAACCCTTTATTAAAAGCACCTAATTGTATTATTACCCCTCATATTGCTTGGGCTCCTAAAGAGGCTCGACAGCGACTAATGGATATTGCAGTGCTAAATTTGGAAAAATATCTTGAACAAACTCCAATTAATATTGTAAATTAAGTTATTGAGCTATTTACAAGGTTAAAGTAAATGATATAATATATATTGTGGTTAAAAAAGCGATGGAGTTCGCTAGGAAACCTGTTTACATGGTTACAACTCCTGCGATTATGTAGGAGTTTATTTATTTTTGAGAGGAGAGCTAATATGATTTACTCGCATGAAGTAAAAGAAATGACTTGCGTGGCAAGAGCTACTAATCATGGTTCTGCGCCAATCCCACAAGAAGGCAAATGGACAAAAACAAAAGAGGTAAAAGACATTAATGGTTTAACACACGGTATTGGCTGGTGTGCACCTCAACAAGGCGCTTGTAAATTAACTTTAAATGTTAAAGATGGCGTTATCCAAGAAGCTTTAATTGAAACAGTTGGTTGTTCCGGTATGACTCATTCTGCAGCAATGGCAGCAGAAATCCTTACAGGTAAAACAATTTTAGAAGCATTAAACACAGATTTAGTTTGTGATGCTATTAACACAGCAATGCGCGAATTGTTCTTACAAATTGCTTATGGTAGAACTCAAACTGCTTTCTCCGAAGGTGGTTTACCAATCGGTGCTGGACTTGAAGACTTAGGAAAAGGTTTACGTAGCCAAGTTGGTACAACTTTTGGTACTTTAGCAAAAGGTCCTCGTTACCTTGAATTAGCAGAAGGTTACATTACTACATTAGCACTTGATGAAAATAATGAAATCACTGGTTACAAATTCGTTCATCTTGGTAAAATGATGGAAATGATTCAACAAAAAGGTATGGATGCTAACGAAGCACTACAAAAAGCTACTGGGCAATATGGTAGATTTGATAATGCTGCTAAGTACATCGATCCACGTAAAGAATAGAATTATTTAATATAGAGAGGGGATTTATAGTATGGCGATGTTTGAAGGTTACGAACGACGTATAGATAAAATCACAGAATCTTTAAAAACATTTGGTATTTCTTCATTAGAGGAAGCTAAAAAAATCTGTGATGATAAAGGTATAGATGTAGCAGGTATTGTAAAAGGAATACAACCAATCTGCTTTGAAAATGCCTGTTGGGCATACACTTTAGGAGCGGCAATTGCAATTAAAAAAGGTTGCACTAAAGCTTCTGATGCGGCAAAAGCAATTGGTGAAGGGTTACAAGCTTTTTGTATTCCTGGTTCTGTTGCTGATAGCAGACAAGTTGGTATTGGACATGGTAATTTAGCATCAATGCTACTTACTGAAGATACTAAATGCTTTGCATTCTTAGCAGGTCATGAATCTTTTGCAGCTGCTGAAGGTGCGATTGGTCTTGCTAGATCTGCTAATAAAGTTAGAAAAGATCCATTACGTGTAATTTTAAATGGTCTTGGTAAAGATGCTGCTCTTGTAATTTCTCGTATTAATGGTTTCACTTATGTGCAAACTGATTACGATTATTACACAAACGAATTAAAAATCGTTAAAGAAACAGCTTACTCTGATGGTGAAAGAGCAAAAGTTAGATGCTATGGCGCTGATGATGTTCAAGAAGGTGTGGCAATCATGAGATCTGAGAAAGTTGATATTTCCATCACTGGTAACTCAACTAACCCAACTCGTTTCCAACATCCTGTTGCTGGTACATATAAAAAAGAATGTAACGAAAATGGTAGAAGTTATTTCTCCGTTGCTTCAGGTGGTGGTACTGGTAGAACATTACATCCTGATAACATGGGTGCCGGTCCTGCTTCATATGGTATGACTGATACTATGGGTCGCATGCATTCTGATGCTCAATTTGCTGGTTCTTCTTCAGTTCCTGCACACGTTGAAATGATGGGGCTAATCGGTATGGGTAATAACCCAATGGTTGGCGCTAGCGTTGCCGTGGCAGTTGCTATCGAAGAGTCCAATAAATAATTTTACAATTAAAGATAAAGTCGCAATTAACATTTTGTTAATTGCGACTTTTTTGTTTTCACATATTTACATAATCAGCAGGAACATTTTTGGACAATAAGTTTTTTAAGCGATAGAACTTATAAGCTAGTAATAATTGATTTTTAATATGAATATCATCTAAGTTGTAACCTAAAATTTCCTCTATTTTTTGTTTACGCCATAAAACGGTGTTTTGATGAATAAATAACTTTTGTGAAATGATTTTTGTACTGGCATTATTTAAAATATAAAATAGGGTTTTTAATAATTGCCCATCATTCTGTTTGTCGGATAAAATTATTTTTCCGAGCATTTTATCAATAAATCGATCTACATCAGTATTATTAAAAGCATTTAAAACTATTTGGTAAATTGCATGTAATTCAAAATTAAATAATACATAATTATCATTATTATCAAGGGCAAATAGTAAGCTAGATAAAGCGTCAGCATAAATTTGGTTAAAATTAAAATTATCTTCTTCTAACGATATGGATATTTTAAATTTATATTCAGGAAACCTCAACAATAGTTTTTCCGCTAGAAGTTTGGCATTTTTATTTATACTTGCCGGATTAACCGGTTGGACTAAAGTAGAGATACCCCAGGTTGTAAGCCAAGTCCAAGCATAGCCATTAATAAATAACCATTCTCCTAATGCATTATTAATAATGTCAGTTAGATGATGCTTATCATCTAACACTGATATTATATAACAAGCTACCGGAGCGTTTAAATCCAAACCATAAGTTTCGAGGATTTGATTTTTTTGTTTAACACTATATTGTTCTGACAATAAGTTGTTAAATAAACGATTGCGATTTTGAAACTCATATAATAAATCAATCTGCCTATTTTCAAGGACTTTGTTTGTGATATCCAAGATATGTAGCGATAAGATCTTTTTATTATTAAAGCTATACTTCATGTCTGAAATAGAAATTTGCAATACTTTTCGTACGCCGTTTTGTGTAAGTTCACTTTCAAAAGAAAAGGTGGCATTTGATTTTAATGCTTTTTTAATCCCTAGAATAATTTGATTAAGAAATTTACTGTTACTGGTATCGGTAGGTAACTTTATATTATGGGGTAAATTAGGACATTGTGTTTCAAAAGAACCGAATTTTTCTAAAATAATTCCTTCTTCATTAATTATTGCAGAGGCTCCGGAAATGGCTTGAGCAAAGGATCTTAATAACTCAAAACTGGTATCATAGCTATTTTTCATATTAAAATGATTTTTAATTTTAGCCTTGATGTCTTTTGCATTAAAGGGTTTTATTACATAGTCAACTGCCCCTAATTCTAAGCCCTTGTTGATATAGTCCTTATCGTCAACACTTGTTAACAATATGACCGGTATTCTAGCTGTTAGGGGTGAGGCTTGGATTTTTTCTAGTAACTCAAAGCCTCCTAAATTAGGCATAACAATATCCAATAAAATTAAATCAGGATTATTATTTCTTAAATATGTTAAAGCTTCTAATCCATCGCAAGCATTAATAATATTAATATTGTTGTCATCTAAGAGACCAATTACTAACTCACGATCAATATTGTTATCGTCAACTATGAGGATAGTATTTTTACCACTCATAATATCTACCTCGCAACCTTTATATAATATGATATTACTATTGTAAGACTAATTTCCTGTTTTTACAAGTTGAATTGTATTATTACACAATAATAGCGGATTTTTTTTGTTTATTGCTACAATGTATAAAAATGGATATTGAGTTATAATAAAAGTAAATTTATAGAAACTAATTAAGGAGGTAGCAATATGAATAACCTAGCGGAAGTACTTGATATCGCTGAAGATACACAAAAAGGAAAATTTTTAACGTTTTTGCTAGGGGATGAAGTTTATGGCATAGAAATAGCGATTGTTATAGAGATAATCGGCTTACACCCCATTACGGAAATGCCACAAATGCCACCTTATGTAAGAGGAATTATTAATTTGCGTGGCAAGATAATTCCGGTAGTTGACATGAGGCTGAAATTTAAAAAAGATTTTAAGGAATACAATAGTAGAACCTGTATTGTTGTTGTGAATATAAGAGACACTTTAATTGGGTTAATTGTTGACAGTGTGGTAGAGGTTGTTTATATTGCTGATGAAAATATTGTTGTACCACCAAATGTTAATGTTATCAGTAATAAATATGTAAAAAGCATTGGTAAAGTAGGCGATAAAGTCAAATTATTGCTAGATTGTGAAAAAATATTTACTGATGAAGAGCTATTTGTAAGCATGGACATCTAATAAGTAATAATACTTGAGGAGGTTTTATTGTGAAATGGTTTATGAATTTAAAAATTGGTGTTAAGTTAACGGTAGCATTTGTGACAGTGGCAATTTTAGCAGGCTTTGTTGGTGGAATTGGTATTATAAATATGAAATCAATTGATAAAGATTATAATGTTTTATATAAGAATTTTGGCATTGGTATGGGTGATTTAGGTGGATTAGGTATGGATTTTCGAGATGTTAGAACTGTTACAAGGAATGCTTTTTTAGAGAAAGATAGTGTAGCTAGAAGTAAAATTATAAATCAAATACCTGAATTAGATAAAAAACTTCAAGATGATATTAAACAAATTGAAGATGGATTAGTTACTGAAGAAGGTAAACTTAAATTTAAAGAATTGAAAAATAAAATAAATCAATTTATATCTGTTAGAGATAAAGTTATTATTATGACTAATAACGGTAAATTTGATGAGGCTGAATTTGTTTATAAGTCAGAAGGGAGTATTTTAGGACAAGAAATAGTAGCATTAATTACTGATCTTTTTATGACGAAAGAAAACTTAGGTAATAAAAGGATTGTTGAAGTTAATGATATGAGCTCAAATACAATGATGATGATGATGATAATAACAGTAATTACCTTTATTTTAGCTGTTATTTTAGGAACATTCTTATCAAAACTTATTAGCAAACCTATTTATAATCTTAAAGATGCCGCTAATAAAATTGCTGAAGGTGATTTAACCGTAAAAGTTGATGTCAACAGTAAAGATGAAATAGGAGACCTTGCTCAAGCCTTTACCAAAATGGCATATACGAATAATGAAATTATGACACAAATCAATACTGCAGCCGTTCAAGTTGCGGCCGGTGCGAAAAATATTTCCGATTCTAGTCTTTCTCTATCAGAAGGAGCGACTGAACAAGCGAGTGCCGTAGAAGAATTAACTTCTTCCATCGAAGAAATTTCAGCACAAACAAGGCAAAATGCTGAAAATGCTAATAAAGCAAATCAACTTACTATTGATGCCCAAACTAGTGCGTTGCAAGGAAATAGTCAAATGCAGGAAATGTTAAAAGCAATGAATGATATTAATTCATCATCTAACAGCATTTCTAAAATAATAAAAGTAATTGATGAAATTGCTTTCCAAACTAATATTTTAGCGCTAAATGCGGCAGTGGAAGC
>RRZU011426760.1_pt1 | contig 12964 bp, 10 predicted proteins | sample 2165561 | NCBI WGS metagenome assembly RRZU01 (sample SAMN10456909, study PRJNA506462) | wastewater metagenome | isolation source: wastewater sludge | place: USA: Moscow, Idaho
CAAGCGCATTTGGTCAGTGCTACAACGTTACCATGATTCAGATGGCAGCATCATTTTGCGCTGACATAAATGGCGGTTATTACTACAAGCCATACACCGTTGAGAGCATTCTTGATCAGGACGGCAATGTAGTAGAGTCTGTTAAACCAACACTTGTGCGCCAAATTATAAGTGAGGAGACAAGTGCAACAGTGCGCCGTGCACTTGAGTATGCTGTTACAAATGGAACTGTTTATGGTGTGCAGGTTGCGGACAGAGAAAATGGTGTCAAGATGGATGGCTATGATTTTGGCGGAAAGACAGGAACTGCTCAGAAGCTTCCGCGTTCAGAAGATAAATATATCATTTCCCTGATTTCAGCAGCACCTATTAGTTCACCGCAGCTTGTGCTTTATGTTGTAGTTGATGAGTATGAAGGAAACGACGAAGACGGAAGTGCACCTGTACAGTATTTATCAGGACGTTTGTGGTATGCAATCAAGGATTACATCGGACTTTATTCTGAGTTAGATGCAGATGTAAACGAGTATGATTGGCATAGTGTTTCTTCATCAGATGACAGTATGTCAGGAGAGTCACTCTTTACAGATTCAGAAGGAGATGATGCAGCTCTTCCAGTGCCTCCGGCAGTGGTTGCGCAGGAGCAAACAGATGCAGCAGCAGAAAATCCAGATGAAAATATCATTGATCCTGAGGCAGCAATTGCAGATCCGGCAGACGCAAACGCAGCACCAGATTCAAACGATGTCATAGATCTTCCGGCTCAGCCAGATGTACAGCCAGCGGCAGATGCAAATGCACAGTAAAAAAATAAAAAGAATCTTGAAATTTACAAAAGAATTTCAGGATTCTTTTTTTTATCGTCTGCCGCATATAGATAAATTAAGAAAACAGCAAAAACAAAGTAAAGGTAAGTCGGTGAAAATGGTCACGCAAGTTTTGAAAAAAGAGGCAGGAAACATGCTGCCGCGCCCGGTACGCACAATGCATAGAAGGGGAATACTTAGAATTGCATTGGTGCTTGTTACAGCATTGATCTTATTATGTGTGCGCCTAGGCGATTTGATGCTTGCAAAGTCAGAGCATTATAAAGAACTCGCATATGATCTTCATACAAGAGAGCGACAGCTAAAGGCAATGCGCGGTGAGATACAGGATAGAAATGGTAAGGTGCTTGCAGCAAACCGCACAGTCTGTACAATTTCTGTGATTCACAGTCAGATTAAGGATGCTGATGAAGTTGTGTCGGCGCTGTCAGAAACATTAAAAATGCAGCCAAAAGACGTGCAAAAAAAGGTAGAAAAAATCACGGCAAGAGAAATTATAAAGACAAATGTAGAAAAGAAAGTCGGCGATGCTATAAGAGAGATGGATCTTGCCGGTGTGAAGGTGGACGAAGATTATAAGCGTTACTATCCGTTTGGAAGTTTAGCTTCCAAGGTGCTTGGTTTTACAGGCGCTGATAATCAGGGCATTATCGGTCTGGAAGTATCATATGATGAGGTGCTTAAAGGAATTGGAGGCAGCATTTTGACATATACTGATGCAGCGGGAATTGAATTAAAAAATACAGCTGAGCAGCGTGTTGAGCCAATTGCCGGAAATACACTTCGTCTGACAATGGATTGGAATATCCAAAGTTTTGTCACTCAGGTATGCTTGGAGCTGATGGAAGAAAAGCAGGCAAATGAGGTTTCCTGCATAGTCATGAATCCACAGAATGGTGAGATTTATGCTATGGCAAATGTTCCAGAATTTGATTTGAATCGTCCGTTTGAGCTTCCAGAGGGTACTACATGTGAGAGTGAAGAAATGAGACAGGATTTATTAAATAAGATGTGGAGAAATGCCAATGTAAGCGATACATATGAGCCAGGTTCAACATTTAAGACTGTCACGGCAGCGGCAGCACTAGAAGCTGGTGTTGTAACTTTTAAGGATACATTTTCATGTCCTGGATTTTATATTGTGGAGGACAGACGTATTCGATGTCATAAGGTGAGTGGCCATGGCAGTGAAACATTTTTGCAGGGAATTCAAAATTCCTGCAATCCTGTCTTTATTCAGGTCGGTCTTCGGTTAGGTGCAGAGCGTTTTTACTCATATTTTGAACAGTTCGAGCTTCTTGAAAAAACAGGGATTGATTTGCCCGGAGAAGCACGCACAATCATGCATGACCCTAAAAAAATCGGTGAGGTAGAGCTTGCGACCATTTCGTTTGGACAGTCATTTCAGCTGACCACACTTCGCCTTCTTACGACTATAAGTTCATTTGTAAATGGCGGTCACACTGTTGTGCCGCATTTTGGAATGGCAATCAGTTCATTTGACGGCACAAGCACACAAAAAATTGCTTATCCGCAGGGTACACATGTACTTGATGAAGCAGTCAGCGCACAGATGCGTGAATGTTTAGAGAGTGTTGTGGCAGAGGGCGGCGGCAATAAGGCATACATAGAAGGTTATCGCATAGGAGGAAAGACGGCGACATCAGAAAAGCTTCCGCGCGGAACTGGAAAATATATTAGCTCCTTTGTAGGCTTTGCCCCGGCAGATGAGCCGCAGGTTATTATTATCATGACAGTCGATGAACCACAGGGTATTTATTATGGAGGCACAATTGTAGCGCCAAAGGTGAAAAAGATTTTTGAAAACATATTGCCATACCTTAATTTATAGTGATATACTCACCGTGAGTAAAGATTTCCTATGGTGAAGCAATTTACGAAAAGCGGTTCTACGATTGCTGTCTGAAAGGCAATTCATCTTACCGCTAGGCACTGTGGGACAGAAAGGTGAAAACATTATGAAAAATAAGGTATTAGTTGCAGGATGCGGAATCAGCGGTATCGGTGCAGCACGTATGCTGCTTGCTGCCGGAAAGTCTGTTATTTTGTATGATGGAAATGATAAAAAGAATAAGGAGGAAATCCGTGCACAGGTAGCAGATAACTCATCAGATGAGACACTTTCCATTGTGCTTGGTACGCTCTCGCAGGATGTTATAGATCAGTCTGAGTATTGTGTTATCAGTCCTGGTATTCCAACGGATCTTGCTTTTGTAGAGGAGTTAAAGAAAAATGGTGTGCCGATTTGGAGTGAGATCGAGCTTGCATACCATTATGCAAAGGGTCAGGTTATTGGTATCACCGGAACAAATGGAAAGACAACGACGACAGCGCTGACAGGTGAGATCATGGCAGCACATTTTGGCAAAGACAAGACGTTTGTTGTCGGAAATATCGGAACTGCCTATACAGGTAAGGCACTTGAGACAAAAGAAGACAGTGTGACAGTAGCAGAAATCAGCAGCTTCCAGTTAGAGACTGCACTGACATTTCGTCCGCATGTGAGTGCAATTTTAAATATCACGCCAGACCATTTAAATCGCCATAAAACTATGGAGTGTTACATTGCAGTCAAGGAATCCATCACAAAGAATCAGACAAAGGATGATTTTTGCGTGTTAAATTATGATGACGAAGTGCTGCGCTCTTTCGCACAGTCATGCCCGGCAACAGTTATATTTTTCTCAAGCCGTCACAGCTTAGATGAAGGCTTTTGCATGGATGGCAGCCGTTTAGTATATCGTCATGATGGAAAAGAAGAGGTTATTGGCACAACAGATCAATTTAACCTTGTTGGTCAGTGCAACTATGAAAACATCATGGCAGCTGCTGCAATCGGCACAGCAATGGGTGTTCCGATGGAAACAATTCGCCAGACTGCTTATAATTTTAAGGCAGTGGAGCATAGAATCGAGTATACAGCAACAAAAAAGCAGGTCCGCTATTACAATGATTCAAAGGGAACAAATCCGGATGCTGCAATTCAGGGTATTCGTGCAATGACAACGCCGACATGCTTAATTGGCGGCGGCTACGATAAAGGCTCAACTTATGATGAGTGGATTGAAGCATTTGGCAGCACAATCAAATATCTTGTGTTGATTGGACAGACATCTAAGGCAATTGCCGATTGCTGTGAAAAGCATGGCTTTACTAATTATGAGTTTGCCACATCAATGGAAGAAGCTGTTGAAAAATGTGCATCACATGCAAAGCCTGGTGAGGCTGTATTGTTATCACCGGCATGTGCAAGCTGGGGCATGTTTGACAATTATGAGCAAAGAGGACGCATTTTCAAGGAGCTTGTCAGAAAACTTCCAGATTAAGAATAAGACGATTGCTAAGAACAAAAAAGTAAAATAGCAGGAAAATAAAGGAGTGTAGAATGACAAAACTGCATTCTGTACATCCGAAAAAGGGCAGAGGTCATTTTGATCTCTGCCTGCTTGTTATACTGATAATTTTATTATCATGCGGACTTATTATTTTATACAGCGCAACGAGATACACCGATGTAAAAGAACATCCAGGCCAGCCTTTTTATACGATCACAAGGCAGGTGATCTTTTTGGCTGCAGCTTTCGTTTCAATGCTTTTTATGTCAAAGACAGATTATCATAAGCTGTTAAAGCTGGCGCTGCCGGGATTTTTATTAAGCATTGCACTTGGCATTCTGGTACTGTTTTTTGGAAAAGAAGTAAACGGTCAAAAACGCTGGTTTGCAGTAGGACCGATCTCCTTTCAGCCGGCAGAGTTTGCAAAGCTTATGCTGATTTTCATGCTGAGCTCATTTTTTCATAAAAACTATCGAAAATCAGCAAGCTGGAGTCTTATTATCAAGGCTGTTGGAATCACGCTTCCTATTTTTTTGCCGGTTGTGTCGGCAAACCTTAGCTCTGGGTTAATTATTGCCGGAATCGCCTTTGTGATGACTTATGTAGCGTCCGAACACAGACCATTTTTTTTGATAAGCACAGCGGCTGCCATTTTTACATGTGTGTTTGCTTTTCAATCAGGACTTCTTACAGCCATTCTTGACGAATATCAGATGAACCGCATTTATGCCTGGATTGATCCGGAAGAATTTCCTCTAAGCAATGGTTTTCAGGTTTTACAGGGGCTGTATGCGATTGGCGCCGGCGGACTTTTTGGAACAGGACTTGGAAATAGTCTGCAAAAGCTTGGATTTTTGCCAGAAGCACAAAATGATATGATTTTTTCTATTATATGTGAAGAACTTGGTCTGTTTGGTGCAGTTTTAATAATATTTCTTTTCCTTTTATTATTGTGGCGAATGATGGAGATTGCGCAGAATGCACCAGATGATGAAGGTATGTTTCTTGTCAGCGGCATTATGGGGCACATTGGTATTCAGGTGTTGTTAAATATTGCCGTTGTCACAAATACTATCCCCAATACAGGAATCAGTCTTCCATTTATCAGCTATGGCGGTTCTTCTATTTTATTTTTGATGACAGAAATGGGTATTGTTTTTCGCGTATCATCTGAGTCAAAAGAGGCACAATAAAAATGAAGAACATATGATACTATAAGAAGGCAATGTCTTCTTAGAAGGAGGGAATCAGTGGCATATCTGGAAATTAGGCAGACAGGTCCGCTTTCGGGCACTTATCGTGTGCAGGGGTCAAAAAATGCAGTCCTTCCAATGCTGGCAGCCACACTTTTGGTTCCAGGAAAGACGACCCTGCACCGTGTACCGAAAATAAAGGATGTTAATGTAATGCTTGAGATTCTTCATCTTCTTGGCTGCTGCAGCTGCTGGGAAGGCGAAGCATTGACAATAGATGCAGGCAATGTCAACAACTGGGTGATTCCAGAGGAATTGATCGGACAGATGCGTTCTTCTGTTATTTTGCTTGCTCCAATTCTTTATCGAATGAAAAAAGCAGCAGTTGTAGAACCGGGAGGCTGTTCCATCGGGCGGCGTCCAATTGATATTCACCTGTATGTCCTTCAGGCGCTTGGCGTCAAGCTTCATTATGAATGGGAGGAACACATCTTTGCACAGGCCGATTATTTTTGCGGTGCTCATCTTTTCTTGAAATTTCCATCAGTGGGCGCGACAGAGCAGGCAATTCTTGCGGCAGTTACAGCAAACGGCATGACAGTTATTGATAATGCGGCAAGAGAGCCAGAGATAGCAGAGCTTTGCCGTATGCTTCGTGGTATGGGTGCAAAAATCACAGGAGATCAGACAGGACGCATCGTAATAGAGGGTGTGAAGGAGCTTTTTGAGAGTACGTGTGAAGTTGGCGCGGATCGTATTGTGGCTGCAACCTGCCTTAGTGCAGTGGCTGTTTGTTCAGGAGAAATTACATTGACAGGAGTAGACGCTTCTCATCTAAATGGCGTCATAGAACCGTTTGAAAAAATGGGCTGTAAGATTTGGTCAGATAAGGATACACTCACTGCAGCCAGAATGGATAAGCTGATGGCAATTCCTTATTTAAAGACTAGTCCGTATCCAGGTTTTCCGACAGATGTGCAGTCATTGATAATGGCAGTAATGTCATTTGCAGATGGTCAATCTGTTGTGGAGGAGGGAATATTTGAAGGAAGATTTCGTACGGCTTACCAGTTGCAAAAAATGGGCGCAGCGATTATAATAGAAAATAACCAGGCCATAATTTGGGGCAGCCATTTAATTGGAACAAAGGTGGAAGCTCCTGATTTAAGAGGCGGCGCCGCATTGGCGATTGCAGGGCTTGGAGCAGACGGTGTGACAACTATTTTTGGCTATGATCACATCGCCAGAGGATATGAAGATCTTGCAGGCATGCTTTTTATGCTTGGCGCACAGGCAGCTTTGCGGGAATGAGCTTATTTGCTGAAAGGAAGGTGGAACTGTAACATACAGTGCACAATAGGGAATTAGTCAGAGTATATGTTGGATGAAAAGTTAGCCAGACACAAAAAAAGAAAAAAGAGAATATTGACAGGCATCCTGGCGATAGTTGGGATTCTGGCTATCGCCGTTACCGTTTTTTTTACTGCCTATGTTGCAGACTGCCAGATCACGGGAAGTCAGTATGGACAGGAAGAAGAGATTGAGAATGAGCTTTTTTCTACGCCTATGGACCAGCGCTTTTTCTATCAGTTTTTTAGAAAGCTGACCCACTCACAAAAGCAGTTAAATGGCGTGGCGTCTTATCGTATGGAGTTTTCTCCAGATTTGTCAGTAAAGGTGATTGTCACAGAAAATCCAATCATCGGAGCTGTAAGCTGGGAACACAATCGATATTATTTTGACAGGTATGGATATGTAATGGCAAAAAATATTGACATTTCAAGTACGGTTCCTGTTGTAGACGGAAGCAACTTTACAAATGTTTCGCTGTACGAACAGCTTGGAGGCGTAAAGAGCAGTCTGGCAGAGGATATTTTGCAGCTGACGCAGCTTCTTGATGACAATGAGATTGCGGTAGATTCAATTTCCTATGATGAAAAGATGCAGGCAGTGATTGCGCTTGGTGATGTAAAGGTAAGTCTTGGAAGCCGCGATAATATGACGGACAAGATCGCAGAGCTCTGTGCAATCTTGGACAGCGGAGAATTAAGCGGGCTAAAGGGAACGCTTCATCTGGAAAACTGTGGTGATGGAAGTACAAGCTCCTATATATTTGACAGAGAGTAGCAAAGAAACAGTCAAAAAAGGGATTGGCACAGAAAACGTCACAGAAATTTAAGAAAAATTTTTGAAGAAAGCCAAATTTCGGGTTGATTATTTTGCAGAATAATAATATAGTATTAAGGTAGAAAGTGTAAGGAGGAATATAACTTTGTTAGAGATTAAAATAAACGAATCAGAAGGTTCGGCAAAGATTGTTGTGGTAGGTGTCGGCGGAGCAGGAAACAATGCTGTAAACCGCATGGTAGATGAGGATATCGTAGGTGTTGAGTTTGTCGGCGTTAATACAGACAGACAGGCCTTACAGTTCTGCAAGGCTCCAACCGCGATTCAGATCGGTGAGAAGCTGACAAAGGGTCTTGGTGCAGGTGCAAAGCCAGAAGTAGGCGAGAAGGCAGCTGAGGAGAACCTTGATGATTTGAAGGAAGCCATTAAGGGTGCCGACATGGTATTTGTTACCTGTGGTATGGGTGGCGGTACTGGTACTGGTGCAGCTCCGATCATTGCCGGTCTGGCAAAGGAGATGGGAATCCTTACCGTAGGTGTTGTAACAAAGCCATTCTCCTTCGAGGGAAGAACTCGTATGAATAACGCACAGAGTGGTATTGAGAGACTTAAGGAATCTGTAGATACTCTGATCGTTATTCCAAATGACAAGCTTCTTCAGCTCGTTGACAGACGCACCACAATGCCAGAGGCGTTAAAGAAGGCAGATGAAGTATTACAGCAGGCAGTACAGGGTATTACCGACCTGATCAATATCCCAGGACTGATTAACCTTGACTTTGCAGACGTTCAGACTGTAATGAAGGACAAGGGTATTGCACACATCGGTATCGGAAATGCAACAGGAGACGACAAGGCAATCGATGCAATGAAGATCGCTGTTTCCAGTCCGCTGCTTGAGACAACTATCGAGGGCGCTACAAACGTATTGATCAATATCGCTGGTGATGTAAGTCTTCCAGAGGTTCATGAGGCAGCAAGCTATGTTCAGGAGCTGGCAGGTGAGGATGCAAACATTATCTTCGGTGCTACATACGATGAGAATGCAACCGATGAGGTTACCATCACCGTTATCGCTACTGGTGTAGAGGATAAGAACCTGGAAGGTGTACAGGCTCAGTCATCAAAGAAGGCATCTGGCGCAAAGGCAGCTGATTTTGCATATCGTGCACCAGCTTCCAAGGAGTTTTCTGCAAAAGAGCCAAAGTTTGAGGAGTCTGGATTTACTATTCCGAAGCCACAGAAGGAAGTAAAGGATATCAGCATTCCGACATTCTTAAAGAGAAACTAATGTATAAATAAAATTATACGAGAGAGAAGCACAGAAATGTGACTTCTCTTTCTTTTTTTGGTGGTGAATATGATCGCAATAGACCTTTATTTTTTTATGAATGCAGCATATGATCTGACCCTTCTTTGTGTGGTGGGAATTGTGGCGAGGAAGCGATTGTATTTTGGACGAGTGTTAGCAGCGGCTCTTTTGGGGGCGGCGTGGAGCGTAACTGCGTTAATTGCTGCTCTGTATTTTGTGCTGCCGTCATGTGCATTGTGGATTGTAAAAATGATTACGTATCTTCTCTGCCCCTATTTAATGTGTCTCATTGCATATAGGAAAAATATAAATGTGATGCAAAAAATATTTATGCGTGAATTTCTTCTGAAAAATATTGAGCTTCTTTTATATTTTTACGTAGCAGGAGCATTGATTAGTGGTCTGATGCTTTTACTAAAGTGGTCGGGCATACATATTCCATCATGGATTTTAATGCCGGTGTGCAGTATTTTGGCTGTTTTTTTGTGGCGGTATATTACAAAGAAAGAAGCACAGGAAAAACAGATTTATGAGGTTACGCTTATTTATCAAGACAAGACTTTTAATGTTAAGGCTCTTTATGACAGTGGAAATACGTTAATGACAAGAAAAAGCGAGCCAGTTCATGTGTTAGCACCTTCTATATGGAAGGAGCTTATTGGAGAAGATCCGTGGAAGGAGGATGGATTTGCAGTACCCTATCAGACAGTTAGTGAGACGTCTGTGATGCCGGGAATCTATTTAGATGAGATTCATTTAAAAGAAAAGGCGATTACAGAAAAGAAACAACAACTTGTAAAAGAAAATAGTAAAGAAAAAGTATTGGTTCTTAGACATGTGCCTACTGGTCTTGGCAGTATGGAGTTTGACAAAGCGGGAGAATGTCAAATGCTGCTGCATCGTGACACATTTGATTGAATGAAATGACCTTACAGCAAAAGGAAACAAAACATAGGGGACGAATTTTACAGACGACAAGCGGGTTCGACAGCCTTTTCATTTCATTTGTGGTAAGATGGGCTCATTCCTATATAAATGGTGCTGTAGATTTGGCACCAGATTTATTTGGAAAAAGGAGGAAAGCCTATGACAAAGTGGCAGACAAAAGAACAGACAAAGGCATGGCGTACCTTTTTACAGCATTTTTCAGCAGGCATGGGAGGCAAAGGCAGAATTTACTACATAGGTGGAACGGATGTGCTTCCACGGCCGTTAACACCAAAAGAAGAAGAACATTTAATTTCATGTATGGGAACAGTAGGGGAAAAAGAGGCAAAAAGCAGGCTGATCGAACATAATTTGCGTCTTGTCGTTTACATCGCAAAGAAATTTGAAAACACAGGAGTAGGTGTAGAGGATTTGATTTCAATCGGCACGATTGGTCTGATCAAAGGTATCAATACATTCAACAAGACAAAAAAGATCAAGCTGGCAACATATGCGTCACGCTGCATCGAAAACGAAATATTAATGTACCTTAGACGAAACAGCAAGCGGAAAACAGAAGTCTCAATAGACGAGCCATTAAACGTTGACTGGGACGGCAATGAACTTCTATTATCAGATATTTTAGGAACAGACGAAGATATGGTATACCGTGATATGGAAGAAGAAGCAGAGCGCAGACAGCTCTCAAACGCATTGTCAAAACTTCCGTCACGCGAGCGCCGTATAGTAGAGCTTCGCTATGGAATAAACACAGACGATGACCGCGAAATGACACAAAAAGAAGTAGCCGACTTAATGGGCATCTCCCAGTCCTACATCTCTCGCCTAGAAAAAAAGATCATGAACCGCCTCAGAAAAGATCTGGTACGCTACGGATAAAAGTTTGATTAGAAAAGTCCTTGGGAAAACTCAAGGACTTTTCTTTTTCCATGGATACCACCAAGAGTTTAATTGATTATAACAAAACTATAACAGTAACAACATTGCACTTAGCGGATGACATAGTAATCTGGATTAGCGATGAGGCGAGTTGCTTTTACGAGGCGGAACGTTGTAGCAGGACTTTCAAAGTAAAGTACGATAATAAACAACGTAACAGGTGCCTGCGGAAAAGTGAGGCCGACAAAACAAGCGCCGAAGCCCCCTTCGTAAGCTTTCCGGGTTGCACTTAATACGGATTCTTCGCATCAGACGGCATTCTCCAGTCGCCGCGCGGTGATAATGATACAGTACCGACCTTCGGACCATCCGGCAGACAGGAGCGCTTGAACTGCTGTGCATAGAAACGTCTAAAGAAGTTATCGAGTGTTGATGTAATCTCCTCTTTTGTCACGTTCTTCTGTGCAAATGCTATCTCTGCAAGCTTTTGAATCTTTTCCTTCGTGAACCCATTACGGACAAAATGATATAAAAAGAAATCATGCAGATCGTACTTTCCGATTGTTGCCTCTGTGGACTGTGCGATGTTGCCCTGTGCATCTGGCGGCAGAAGTTCTGGACTGATGATTGTGTCACAGATAGATTCGAGCGTATCATGGACAGCTGGATGAAGCTCAGCATAAGCGCGCACCAGATATTTAACAAGTGTCTTCGGCACGCTGACATTTACTGCATACATAGACATATGATCACCATTATAAGTACACCAGCCAAGAGCTAACTCAGACATATCACCTGTTCCAACTACGATACCGCCCTCTTTGTTTGCGATATCCATCAAAATCTGGGTACGCTCTCTTGCCTGCGTGTTCTCATATGTGACATCGTAGCTATCGCGTTTGTGACCGATATCTTCAAAGTGCTGCAGACATGCATCTGTAATGTTGATCATACGAATAGTAATGCCAAGCTGCTCCATTAATTTCCATGAATTGGTCTTTGTCAGATCAGTTGTTCCAAAGCCTGGCATGGTTATTCCGATGATATCTGTAAGCGGCCAGCCAAGCATATCATATGCTTCCTTAATGACAAGGAGAGCCAGTGTTGAGTCAAGACCACCTGATACACCTATTACACACTTGCGGATGCCAATCTTTGTCAGACGCTCTGCAAGACCTGTCGCCTGAAGGCGCATGATCTCTTTGCATCTTCCGACACGCTCTGCCTCTGATGGAACAAATGGATATGGATTTAATGATTCTGGCCAATGTGCTACGCTGCTTGTCTGCGTATGAAGTCTTACATAACCTTTTCCATTTGATGCCATCTGCGAATATCTTGCTGCTGCATAGGAAATACTGTTATTCTTTATTCGGTCGTTATTGATTCGCTCCAGATCAATAAGTGCCTCTGTCGCTTCTTTGTTGCTGTCCGCCAAAATTGTTCCATTTGCTGCAATAATATTGTGACCTGAGAAAATCAGATCAGTCGTACTCTCACCGCTTCCTGAAGAACAATATACATAAGCACACATATTTGTACCAGACTGCATGCGAACTAAATCTCTGCGATACTCTGGTTTCGTTACAACATCATTTGATGCTGACAGATTTGCAATCACATTTGCTCCTGCTGATGCATGAAATGAACTCGGCGGAATATTAACCCACAGATCTTCGCATATCTCGCATGCAAGGCGAATACCATTTCGTCCCTCAATAATCAGATTCGGTGTGAATGGGAATGTGCGCTCACCATTCAGTGAAGCGCCTTCATCATAGAAAATCTCATCATAGCGAATCGTATCTGAAAAACGCTGATCTGCTCCTGCAAACCATCTCTTTTCGTAGAACTCCTTATAATTAGGTACAAATGTCTTCGGCACAATACCAAGCAGCTCATTGCCTTTAAAAATCAGCGCTGTATTGAACAGCATGCCGTCCTTTCTAAGTGGGGCTCCAACTGCAATAAGTGTATCTGACTGCGGCAGATTGTCACACAGATACGTGATTGCCATCCTGCACTGTTCCTCCATAAAGGACTGCAAAAACAGATCACCACAGCTGTAACCGCTTATTGAAAGCTCGCCAAACACAATCAGGTCTGGATTTTTCGCCTCATACTGCTTTACCTGCCTTACAATCTCCTCTGCATTCTCCATTGGTCTTCCCAGCGACGTTTTCATATGAACTGCCACTGCTTTTATATAGCCGCTCTTACTCAATGCCATTTGTACACCTCTCTATTTCTTTTCATTTTTCATTCCCAGTTTGATTGTCACACGATTGATGTGTCCTGCTCAGATGCAGAAATCTTTTCTAA
>RRZU011383012.1_pt1 | contig 12963 bp, 11 predicted proteins | sample 2165561 | NCBI WGS metagenome assembly RRZU01 (sample SAMN10456909, study PRJNA506462) | wastewater metagenome | isolation source: wastewater sludge | place: USA: Moscow, Idaho
GGCGCGATTTTCGCGAACTGTTCGAGATTCGCGATACGGAGGAATCGTCCGCCCGATACGGAAAGGTATCCGGAATACGGCGACGGGAGGTTTGAAGCCGAAACGGAAACGAGATTGCTCGCCCCGGTATCGATATCGAGGGCCTCAAGCACGTTTTTACCGTTCTTGTCTTTCTTGTATTCGAGGAAGGAATCTCCCGGAAGTACGGTTTTGTCGATTTTGATTTCGCGTTCCTTGTAGATGACGCGCTCCATCACCTGGATGGAATCGGTCGCGACGAGCGGGTTCGGGTTGAGATCCGCGAGCGTGAGAGCGGCTTTGTCGCTCCAGTCGGTGTAGAGGGGAGCGATGGAACGCGCGGATTTCCCGGGATTCGCGCCGAGGGCGATGTTCACGGCAGCACGCAAGACCGCCCCACTGTGATCAATCTCGTAAATCGCAGTGAACGCGCCGTGTTCGCTGACCGCACGCTCAAGGACGGATTGCACGTCGCCGCCTGCGGATGCCGGGATGACGGCAGCGATCAGTTCCAGCTGCGCCTGCAGAGCGCCGAGAATCACCTCGCTGCGCTGCGCCAGATCGGCCGCTTCGAGGCGCAGGTCGGTGCGTGTTTCATCGCTGATCTGGGGAATGCGAACGAGAACGAAGACGGCGCCGACGACCACGAAGGTGACAGACGATATGATCGTCAACAGCCCGATCAGAGAGGTACGCAAGCGCCACTGACGTCCACTCATGGCTCGCGCAGGAACCGGCCGTCACCAATGACCATGAAGTAGGCGGCTCGATCGGCATCACCATTGGCATCGAAGCGAATCGACTGCTGCAGCCCTTCGTAGGGTCCGAACTTGAACAGGGCGGCCTTGGCGCTCATGCCCTTCGTACGCCTGGCCAGTGCAGTCAGGGTCACGGTCGCCGCATCGTGGGCGAGCACACTGCCGAAGACCGGTTCCTTGCCGAAGCGTTGGCGGTACGCCTCGCGAAAACGCTGATAGCGCGGGGAGGGATCATCCTGGTTGTAGTTCTGGACGATCATCATGCCTTCCACCGCCTTGCCGCCAAGTTCGATCAGTTGTTCTGTGGCCGCCCATTCGACGCTGATGAGAACAATCTTCGCATCGACTTTGCGGGCTTGCTGCGCCAGGCGCGCAGCGTCGACCGCGTTCCCGATGAACAACAAGCCGTCGGGCCTGGGCTGGAGCATGCTCGCAATCACTCCGGAGTGATTGGCCGACCCCGAGTCGAAGTAGGACGCGACCAGGACCACTCCCCCGAGGGCTTCGTAAGCGGTCTGGAACTCCATCAGCCAGCTCTCGGAAAACGAGCGATTATTCTCGTTGACAGCAATGCTGATACGCCGGATGCCTTTCTGGAAATAGTGCGTGGCGTAATGGCGGCCATTGTCGCGCGTCGTCCAGTTGATGCGAAAAAGCATGTCGTCTCGGCCGTGAAACTTGACCGCCGAGGCACTGGGCGAAACCAGCAGCACCCGGGCCTTCTCGAAAATAGGCAGGATGACGTCGGTCATACCGCTGGTGGTCGGGCCGATGACGGCGTCGACGCCCAGATGGAGCAGACCCTCGGCCGCCTGGCGGGCGGATTCCGGATCAGGCCCGGTGTCGCGAACCAGGAGTTCGATACGCTGGCCCGAGGCGGCGCGGAATTCATCGACGGCCAGGGTCACCCCGTTACGTGCCGCCTCTCCGAGGTCGGCGGTGCGACCCGTCAGTTCGACCAGGACGCCAATGCGCAATGGCTCTTCTTCTGCGCACGCGGACAGCAGCAGGACAGCAAGGCTCAGGACGATCAGCCGCAGCCATGCCTTCAATTCTGGTCTCCTTTGTAGCGGGCATGCCAGGCAATGAATTCGCTTTCCTGCATGGGGTGGCCATAGTGGTAGCCCTGCGTCTCGTTGCAACCCAGAGCCTGGAGCAATTCCTCCAGATTCTGGTTTTCGACGCCCTCGGCGATGACCTGCAAACCCAGTTCCCGGCCAAGAACGATGATCGTGCGGGCGATACGCGTGCCATTGTCGTCCCGTTCCAGGGCACGGACGAAGCTGCGGTCGATCTTGAGGCGATCGGCCGGCAGCTTGTCGAGGTAGGCCAGGGACGAGTAGCCGGTACCGAAGTCGTCGATGGCCACCGTGACACCCATGGCACGCAGGCGTTTGAGCAGGGCAATGACCGGATCCAGGCTGCCGACTGCGACCGATTCGGTGATTTCCAGTTCCAGATCGGCGGGTCTGATCCGGGTCAGACGCAGGGCATCGCTGACCGAATCGACGAAACCCGGTTGGCGGAGCTGTACCGGCGAGATGTTCACCGCCATCCTCAGGTCCGCGCAGCCAGTAGCGCGAAAGCGCTGCAGGGCCTGGAGGGCAGCCTGCAGCAACCAGCGGCCCATATCGACGATCAGACCGGATTGCTCGGCGATGGGAATGAAACATTCTGGCGATACCAGAACGCCATCCTCGCGGCGCCAGCGCATCAGTGCTTCGACGCCGATGATGCGGCCAGAGCTCAGTTCGATCTGAGGCTGATAGGAGAGAAACAATTGCTTCTGCTCGAAAGCCAGGCGAAGGTCGCGCAGCAGGTGCGCACGTTCCCGGACTGCGCTGCCGAGGTCTTGGGAAAAGAGCAGCGTCTGCCCCAGGCCGGCGGCTTTCGCCTGTTTCAGGGCCAGATAGCTGTCTCGGATATACTCGATCCCGGAACGGCGACCGCTCTCCAACAGCGTGATGCCGACACAGGCGGAAACTGGCTGATGCACCCCCTCGATCACGAAGGGAGTCTGAAAACAGGCCTGGATGGTTTCCCCGTTTACTGCGATTTTTGGACCCATGACCGCGAAGGCATCGCCGGCGAGGCGGGCGATGAAGACGTTCGCCGGCAGGTGCTCACCCAGGCGCTGGGCGGTCGCCTTGAGCAGGGCATCACCATAGTCGTGGCCGAGCAAATCGTTGGCCGAAGCGAACTGGTCGATGTCGACGATGGCCAGAGCGCAGCCGCTTTCCTGTTCCTTCATCATGCGCTGGTCGAGTTCGCACACCAGCGCAGTGCGGTTTGGCAAGCCCAACTGCCGGTCGAAGAAGGCATCACGGCGCAGTTTCGTCACCAGTTCGATGTTCTTCGCGCAGAGCGCGATATTCGTGCAGAATACCTTGAGCAGTTCCTGATCGACGTCGCTGATGGGCTTGGCCGAATCGATGAAGGCAGCGAAACCCTCTGCAGGGGTCTTGGCGAAATAGAGCGTGAGGTTGCGGGCTTCGATGAGGCTGCGGCGCTCCTTCAGCGCCGTGGTCAGTTGGCCGACGATGCGCGGGTCGTCGATCTCGCTCAGGCGCCGCTGGATGAGACTGCGAAACTGGCCGGCGGCAGCGATGATGCGGAACTCGGGGTGACCATTGAGCAGTGGACTATCCTGGGCCGCAGCGCAGCAGACCAGACCTTCCGGATCGACGCCGAGCAAGCCGGCAATCTGGGTAATGACGCCGTCGGCAAAGCTTTGCAATCCCTGCTCAGCGATGAACTGGTTACTGGCGGCGACGATCTTTTCCAGACCCAGGCGGGTGGCATCCAGGCGCAGCAATTGGTCGTAGGAACGAATCGCCGTGGTGAGGGTGATGAACAGCCGGTTCTGGGTCAGTTCGCTCTTGGTCTTGTAGTCGTTGATGTCGTAGCGGGTGATCGTCTCGGCTTCCGGCGCCTGGCCCGGCTGGCCGGTGCGCAGAATGATGCGACAGTTGGCCAGTTTTAACTCGTTGCGAATGGTATGGACCATGCGCAGGCCGGCATCGTCGCTTTCCATGACCACGTCGAGGAGAACCACCGCAATTTTTTCCGTCACCCGCAGCAGGGCCACGGCCTCGGCTCCCGAACTGGCATGAAACAGGGCGAGTGGGCGATCGAGGATGATGACGTTGGCGAGAGCGAAGCGCGTCGCTTCATGCACGCCAGGATCGTCGTCCACCACCAGGATTCGCCACGGACATGCTGCCCCCTCGCTATCACGCCCAGGCCCATCTTCCTCGATGAAGACCAGCTCGTCATTCAAATCGTCCATTGCTCTCTTCTCTCTGTCGCAAAGGGTATGGTGACCGACGGCCAGGTACGCTCAACAGGTCCGAGGAACGCGGCGTAACCTGATTATTGTCACCAAATCTCAGATCCGGCTCAAGAGCTCCGTCTTCTTGGCAGCGAACTCCTCGGCGCTGAGGATTCCCTTGGCGTGCAGGCCGGCGAGCCGCTCGATCAGGGCGAAGACGTCGCTCTCGCCAACAGGTACGGGCACAGCGCAGGGTTCGGACGGCACCGTTGGCAACCCGGCGCAGAGGGGCGCTTGCTGGGGAGGCACACCGTCCACGGTCAGGAGCGGCAGACGAGCCACTTCCACCAGTCCATACTGGCTGGAAAAAGTCAGCGAGCCGCCAACACCCTGCTGTTGCGAGAAACCACCGATCTGATGATCGAGCGTGTCGTAGAGGCTTACCCGGCCACCGACTTCAATCGCCAGGCGCCGGGCCTGCGCGAAGTAGGCGTAGCGTACACCGTTCTGCGCGCCGGTACTGGTCGGCCAGCGCAGGTCCGCACCCCACCAGTCGCTGCCCTGGCCGGGAGCAGGCGGCACGAACAGGCTGACCGGGCTTGCGGATCCGGAGCCGTATGGCTGGCCATCACTGAAACTGCCCGGTGACTGGCCAGTGCATTGATTTTGCTGTTGACCATAGCCGCCATCCTGGCTTTGCGACTGGAAACTTCCCCCCTGGAGCAGGTCGGGCTGGCTGGCGACGAGGCTGGCGAGGTCATGGCAGAGGCCTTCGACCCGGCCCTTCAGCGCATAGTTGAACATCTCGGAGAGCATGGTCATGCCGCCCCGCATCCACTGGCCAGAACCACCGAATTCAGCGTGGTTGAATTGCGCCATGCTGCCGCGACCGTTGATCACGGCCTCCAGCATGTTCAGGACGGCGGCCTGACTGAAACCGTGCCGCTGGGCCAGTTCGTTGATCGCCTGCTGGCCGGAGGGGGAGAGTGTTCGCATCGTGTCAGTTCCTGGAAATATAACTTTTGTCAATACATCGAAAGCAGTCGTGGTACAGGCAGGTTTCCCGCTAGGTCTTGAGCCGGTAGCCGGTCTTGAAGATCCAGGCCACGATCGCCAGAAATATCGCCAGGAACAGCAGCGTCATGACGAGACTGATGCCGACGCTCACGTCGGCAAGGTCGTAGAAACTCCAGCGAAAGCCACTCACCAGATAAACCACAGGGTTGAACAAGGTGATCGTCTGCCAGATGGGCGGAAGAATATGGATCGAATAGAAGCTACCGCCCAGGAAGGTCAAGGGGGTGATGATCAGCAGCGGCACCAGCTGCAGCTTCTCGAAATTATCGGCCCAGATGCCGATGATGAAACCGAAAAGACTGAAGGTCACTGCCGTGAGCACCAGGAAAAGGAGCATCCAGAAGGGATGTGCGACCTGGATCGGCACGAAGAGACCGGCTGTCGCGAGGATGACCAGGCCGAGAACGATCGACTTGCTGGCGGCTGCACCGACATAACTGGCTGCGATCTCGAGATAGGAAACCGGCGCCGACAGCAACTCGTAGATCGTTCCCGTGAATTTTGGAAAATAGATGCCGAATGAAGCGTTGGAAACGCTCTGCGTCAATAGCGACAACATGATCAGCCCCGGCACGATGAAGGCACCATAGCTGATGCCGTCGATCTCGGGAATGCGCGAACCAATCGCCGCGCCGAAGACGACGAAATACAGGGAGGTCGAAATCACCGGCGAAACGATGCTCTGCAGCAGCGTACGTCGGGTACGCGCCATCTCGAAGAGGTAAATCGCACGCATGGCCTGCAGGTTCATTTTGCCTCCTTCACCAGACTGACGAAGATGTCTTCGAGTGAACTCTGGGTAGTGTGCAGATCCTTGAAGACGATGGCTGCGTCATTGAGATCCCTGAGCAGCGCAATGATGCCGGTTCGCTCGCCTTGTGTGTCGTAGGTATAGGTCAGTTCGCTGCCATCGCTCGACAGTTCCAACGGGTAGGCATCAAGTCCGGGCGGGATGCAAGCGAGTGGATTCTGCAGTTGCAGAGTCATCTGCTTCCTGCCCAGCTTGCGCATCAGTTCAACCTTGTCTTCCACCAGAATGATCTCGCCCTTGCTGATCACCCCGATCCGTTCAGCCATCTCTTCGGCCTCGTCGATGTAATGGGTGGTCAGGATGATGGTCACCCCGGTGGCTTTGAGCGAGCGCACCAGTTGCCACATGTCACGCCGCAGGTTGACATCGACCCCGGCGGTCGGCTCGTCGAGAAACAGAATCTGTGGCTCGTGCGACAGCGCCTTGGCGATCAACAGGCGACGCTTCATGCCTCCCGAGAGGGTGATGATCTTGTTGTCCTTCTTGTCCCACAGGGAAAGATCGCGGAGTATCTTTTCGATGTAGGCTGGATTCGCACGCTTGCCGAAGAGGCCACGGCTGAACGACACCGTCGCCCATACCGATTCGAAGGCATCGGTGGTCAGTTCCTGTGGCACCAGACCGATCTTTGCGCGCGCTGCCCGGTAGTCGGTGACAATGTCGTGCCCGTCCACCCGCACCGTCCCTGCGCTGGCAGTGACGATCCCGCAGATGATGCTGATCAGGGTGGTTTTTCCTGCGCCGTTGGGACCCAGCAAGGCGAAGATTTCGCCACGGCGAATATCCAGACTGATCTCTTTGAGCGCCTGGAAGCCGGTGGCGTAGGTCTTGCAGAGTCCGTCGATGGCGATGATGGTCGGCATGAGCGCGACCATAGCAGATCCCGTCAATGGATTGAACAGAGGTAAGATCATATTTGGTGCAAAAGTCCCTGCCCTGGCCGTGTCACCATGCATGGAACGTCGATCACCCTGCGACAACCTTCCCTGGACATTATAATTTAGCAAGTTAAATCTTTGTGTTGACAACTGCGATGTGACTGCCGGCACAGAAACAGGCATTCGGCTTTGCATCCTTGTCGCACTGGCGGCATGTCCCTGTAGCGCACGTGGGGAGGACAAGAAATCATGAGCAACCCGAAGCCACGCGTTTTGGCCATAGATAACCGGCCGGCCAATCTGCTGACGCTGAAGGCCACCCTGGCTCCGGAATTTGTGTTGCAGTTCGCAAGCTCCGGCGCACAGGGGCTGGCGATGGCAATCGAATGCCCCCCCGATCTGATCCTGATCGATGTCATGATGTCTGAGATGGATGGTTACGAGACCTGTCGGCGGATCAAAGCCGACCCCAGACTCCAGGACATTCCGGTGATTTTTGTGACGGCGCTGAACGAGGCCAGGACAGCAGCTAGCGACCAGGCTCCGAGTAGCGCCGACGTGGTAGTCGCCCTGCCGATCACTGCAGAGATTACCCGTCGGCGAATCCGTAATCTGCTGCACCGGGAACAGTTACGCAGGGCAGCCGAAACCTACCGCAAGCAACTTGCCATGCGGGAACAGGCATTGCTGGAAAGTGAGGCATTCACCCGCACCATTCTCGATTCGCTGACGGAGAATCTCGCCGTTCTCGATACTCAGGGCGTCATCGTTTCGGTCAATAGGGCGTGGCAGTGCTTTGCCGAAAATAACGGTGCGCCTGCTCTGGCGGCAAACTCCGTGGGCCTCAGCTATCGAAGCGTCTGCATGGCTGCCGCCGGACAGACGGGTCAAGAGGAAGCCTTGCAGGCCTGGGCCGGTATAGCGGCGGTACTGAGCAAGACACAAGCGCAATTCAGTCTCGAATATTCCTGTGACTCTCCTGATCAAGCACGCTGGTTTCGCATGCGCGTCTATCCGATGCTTGCGCCCTGCGCAGGCGCCGTAGTGGCCCACGAAGACATTACCCCGCGCAAGCGTGCGGAAAACGCCTTGCGCGAGCAGGAAGCATTCTTCCGCTTGATCGCCGAAAACCTCCAAGGCTTCGTCGCGGTTCTCGACATCGAAGGGCGGCGGGTATACAACAGTCCGTCCTACGCACGTCTGCTCGGTGACCGGAATCTTTGCGGCACATCTTCATTCGAAGACATCCATCCGGCCGACCGCGAACGAGTCGTCCGCGCGTTTCGCGAGACCGTCGCCACGGGTATCGGGCACCATCTCGAATACCGCTTTGTGACGGCCGGCGGCGGCATCCGCCTGATCGAATCTCGCGGTGGGGTCATCAGGGACAATGAAGGCCGCATCAAACGCGTGGTCGTCGTTTCCCATGACATCACCGAGCGCAAGGCCGCCGAAGAAAAAATCCACCATCTGGCTTTCTATGACGCACTCACCCAACTGCCCAACCGCCTGCTGCTCAACGACCGCCTGCAGCAGACCATGGCAGCCAGCAAGCGCAGTGCTTGTTATGGCGCGCTGATGTTCATCGATCTCGACAACTTCAAGCCGGTGAATGACCGGCACGGCCATGAAGTGGGCGATTTACTGCTGATCGAAGCGGCGAATCGCCTGAAAACCTGTGTTCGCGAGGCAGACACCGTGGCGCGTTTCGGCGGCGATGAGTTTGTCGTGATGCTGGGCGATCTGCATACGGATAGAATTGAATCGAGTGCGCAGGCCGCGGTCGTCGCAGACAAAATTCGTATCCGCTTATCGGAACCCTACCTGCTGACCATCAGGCTCGAAGGCAGGACAGACACGACAATCGAACATCATTGCACGGCGAGCATCGGCGTGACGCTGTTTCTCGATCATGAAGTCAGCCGGGACGACATCCTCAAGAGGGCTGATACGGGGATGTATCAAGCCAAAGCAGCGGGGCGCAATGTGATTCGGTTTCATGATGAGAACGCCGGCACAGCCTGACGCCATTCATCGTTGCCCTGCTCCCAGGAGCACTGCCTGGTCAGCTTCCCGGTCATCCAGACCTGACTCCAGGAGCTTTCTGGCGAGTGCTCTCCATCAATACCAGGTCACTTTTCCGTTGGCAGTATCGTACAACGCCCCGACGATCCTGATTTTGCCGTTGTCCTCCAAGTCCTTGAGCACAGGACTTTTTTCGCGGATGGTCTGGATGACCAGTTGCACATTCATTTCGCTGACATCGTCGACGAACTGGTGGTTTTTCGAACTGCGCTCGCCTTCTGTCCGGACCGCCGCGACCGCCGGCGAGATTTTGTCCAGTAATGACGTCAAGTTGCCCATCCTGACCCCATCGCAGGCCCCCTTGATGGCTCCGCAATTGGAATGACCCAGCACCACGATCAAGCGTGAGCCGGCTACTTTGGCGGTGTATTCGAGGCTACCAAGAATGTCCTCGTTAACGATATTCCCGGCGACTCGAGCGGTGAAGATGTCGCCGACGCTTTGATCAAACACTACCTCGGGTGCGGCTCGCGAATCGATACAGGCAAGAACGCTGGCAAAGGGAAACTGACCAAGCGCAGTCTGCGTCACGCGCCGCCTGAGGTTGTGGAGCAAGGGCTTGTTTGCCAGGAAGCGCTGGTTACCCGCCTTGAGGATAGTGATCGCGCCATCCGGCGTAATGCCCGCCTGGACCGCCCTGGTCATCGTGATGCCGGGCTTGAAAGGCCTGGCTTCTACCGGGCCACCATGATCGTCAGAGGCAATGGCTGCGCCAGACAGGGCAATGGCGAAAAGCGCCGAAACATATGGTTTCAAAATCATGGCGAGGCGTCCTCCTCAAATCGACCTGTGATCAAGTGCTCCGGCCAACAAGCATAGCGAACCGGCCATGCCATCGTGGCAAACCGCAAAGGATCGCGTGCAATAGCGGGCTGGCCTGGTTCTTCGGTCCTTCTCGGGAAAGCTGGCGAAGCGCCGGATTTCCGGCGCCCTTCTGCGAGAGAAGCGCTACTGGATCTTCGCCTTGGAACGCAGGTCGTTAACGTATTTCTGGATCTGTTCCTGTTGCAGGCGCTGCGTCAGTTGCGGCTTGATCTGGTCGAACGGGGGGGCGGTCAGCGGACGACTGTCTTCGAGCAGGATCACGTGATAACCGAAATCGGTCTTGACCGGGGTTTCGGTGTACTTGCCCTTGCCCAGGCTGCCGACCGCATCGCCAAACGGTTTTACATAACTGGCCGTGCTGTTCCAGCCGAGGTCGCCGCCTTTGTCCTTGGAGCCGGGATCCTTGGACTGCTTGGCCAACTCGTCAAACTTGGCACCCTTCTTCAGGTTGGCGATGATCGTTTTGGCCTCGTCTTCCTGCTCAACCAGGATGTGACGAACCTTGTACTCGGTGTTGCCCATCTGGGTCTTCATCTTGTCGTACGCGGCCTTGAGATCCTGGTCGCTGATCGGGTGCTTCTTGACGAAATCCTGAACGAAGGCACGGATGTAGATCGCCTGCCGTGCCAGATCGGCTTGCGCCGACACATCGGATTGCTTGTCGAGGTTCAGCTTCTTCGCTTCCTGGACCAGCAACTCGCGACGGATCAACTCTTCACGGACCGCGTTCTTCAGCTCTGGGGTATCTGGGGCGCCCTGGGCTCTCTGTTCGGCGACGAAGGCATTGGCGACGGTCTGCGGAATGGCGACACCATTGACGGTGACAACGGCGCCGCTCGCGGCCTTCTGGGCTGCCGCCGGGAGCGAAATGAGCGCACCGAGCAGCAATGCGCCGGCGAGTTGGGAGAGCTTGTGCATGTCTGATGTTCCTTCGGTTGGGTTTGGTTGAAGTAAAGCGAGTTGACTCAGGAAGCGATCGACGCCGTCGCCGAATACTCCGCAGGGGTCAGAGCCTGTATGCTCAGGGCGTGAATCCGGGTGTGCATCAGATCGCCAAGCGCCGCATGCACCAAGCGATGACGCGCCAGTCGGCCGAGGCCTGCGAAAGCGTCCGAGACGATCAGCAGGCGGTAGTGCCCCCCCCCGCCCTTGGCACCGGCATGCCCGGCGTGCCGCGCCGAATCATCGATCACCTGCAGGCGATTCGGCAGCAGCGCTGCGAGTCGTTGGCGAATGATCGTGACCACGCCAGGAACATCGACGACTTGCACGTCAGTCACGCCGGCAACACTTTCTTGAATGGCTTGACGGTCACGGCGCTGTACACCCCGCTGACGACATAAGGGTCGGCGTCAGCCCAGTTTCTGGCTGCTTCGAGCGAGGCGAACTCGGCGACGATCGGGCTACCCGAGAAGCCAGACGGTCCCGGGTCGGGGGAATCGATGGCAGGGAAGGGACCGGCCAGCAGCAAGCGACCTTCGTCCTGCAGCGCCTTGAGACGCTCGACATGCGCTGGCCGGGCGGCGAGACGTTCGGCCAGTGAGTCCGGACGATCTTCGCCAACGATGGCGTAGAACATCATTTAGTCTCCTCGATGTACTTCGACAGCAGTAGCCCCTGAGCGACCACAAAAACCAGCATCAGCCCGGTGGCACCGAACAGTTTGAAGTTGACCCAGTCGTCGGTCGAAAAGTTGAAAGCCACGAAAAGGTTGGCGATCCCCATGAAAATGAAGAAACCGACCCATGACCAGTTGAGCCTGGTCCAGGCGGCTTCCGGCAAATCCATCTGCTCGGCAAGCAGCGTCCGCATCAGGTTCTTCCTGAAGAAAAGCGTGCCTCCGAGCAGCGCCGCTGCGAAAGCCCAGTAGAGCACCGTCGGCTTCCATTTGATGAAGGTTTCGTCCTGCAGGAGCAAGGTCATGCCACCAAAAACTGTGATCACCACCAGGCTCACCCAGAGCATGGTGTCAATCTTGCGTCCCTTGAACCATAGCCAGCCGATCTGCGCAAAGCTCGCAGCCATGGCCACACCGGTTGCGACATAGATGTCGAAAACCTTGTAGGCGACAAAGAAAAGGATGACAGGAAGTAAGTCGAAAAGGAACTTCATGGCGGACGAGGTAGACAGATCAGGCCATTATTGCCGATTTGACAGACTGCTGTCCATCACTAATATCTCCCCTTCCTGCTTGCGCAGGAGGGGTCGGGGGGCGGGATGGGGAATTCACGGAGCATCCTCCGTGCCCATCGAGCGATGCCGGCATGCCAGCCGGAATGTGCCCTGCAAGAACGGTCATGGCTTTCATGATCGGGGGTGGCGGCAACGGCAATGACCGTTAGCTTCGCTGAGCGGGTTTGCTGGACCATGAGTCCTTGAGCGTCAGCGTTCGGTTGAAGACCAGCGCGCCTTCCCTGGAGTCGACTCGATCGACTACGAAATAACCATGGCGTTCGAACTGAAAACTCTCTTCCGGCCTGGCGTACTGCAGCGCGGGTTCGAGCCAGGCGCGAATGACCCGAATGCTGTTCGGATTGAGATCATCGCGGAAGTCGCGCTCGAAGTCTTCGGGATCTCCTTCGCGTCTGGCACCTGGAGAGGGAACGGTGAATAGCCGATCGTAGAGCCGCACCTCGGCAGGACAGGCCTCGGCGACCGCAACCCAGTGCAGATTGCCCTTGACCTTGTAGTGGTCGGCGCCGGGTGTGCCGCTCTTCGAATCCGGCAGGTATTCGCAGTGCACGGCGCTGACTGCGCCGTTTTCATCGCGGTCGCAGCCGATGCACCGGAGCACGTAGCCGTAGCGCAGACGCGCGAGGTTGCCTGGGTAAAGGCGATGATAGCCCTTGCTCGGCTGTTCCATGAAGTCTTCGCGCTCGATCCACAGTTCCCGGCCAAAGGGCATCGCGCGCCTGCCCAATTCGGGTTTGAGCGGATGCTTGGGGGCAAAACAGTCCTCGCTCTGGTCGGCCGGATAGTTGTCGATGATCAGCTTGAGCGGATCGAGCACGGCGATGCGGCGCTCGGCCGACTCGTTGAGCACCTCGCGCATGGTGTCTTCGAGTTGTGAGTACTCGATCAGCGAATCGGAGCGTGATGCGCCGAGGCGCTCGGCAAACAGGCGAAAACCTGCCGCCGGGTAGCCGCGGCGGCGCGCGCCGACGAGGGTCGGCAGACGTGGATCGTCCCAGCCGGCGACATGCTGCTCCTCGACGAGCTGAATCAGTTTTCGCTTCGAGA
>RRZU012138980.1_pt1 | contig 12963 bp, 8 predicted proteins | sample 2165561 | NCBI WGS metagenome assembly RRZU01 (sample SAMN10456909, study PRJNA506462) | wastewater metagenome | isolation source: wastewater sludge | place: USA: Moscow, Idaho
AAAAAGGATTCCAAAAAGATAGAATAGATTTCTGGAGATTATCTCTGGAACACGATCAGTATAAGGGATACAGCAGTTGCCAAAGAAAATTTCATCAAGTACGGGATTGCATGTTATAAGAAATTTTCTAAAGTAGTGATAGGGGAATAAAAGTTTATGTCTGATACGACAAAAAGAAAAAAAACAAATATGATCCATATCGGCATCGGTATTCTGACGGTACTTTTAGTGGTCTTTATCGTCATCCTGATGCAGTTGGTCTCGAACATTCATGGAACAGCCCGCGTTGTAAATTATGCGGGGTTAATAAGGGGAGAAACACAAAGGATCATTAAGCTAGAGAATTCCGGACAGCGAGAAGATGAGCTGATCAAGGAAGTGCAGTCCTTTATCGAAGGCCTGCGTCATGGCAATGACAAATTAAAACTTGTACGGTTAAAGGATGATGATTTTCAGGATAAGATGAAGGAACTGGATGAATATTTTATTTCCTTACACAAAGAAATTTATCGCGTGCGGACGGTCGGCTATGAGCATACAGATATCATTTCAAAGAGCGAGAGATTCTTTAAGATCTGTGATGAGGCAACAGGTCTTGCGGAAGTATATGCACAGAGAAAAGCAACATCATTAGCAACTCTTGAGAAATTCATCACAGCAGATATCGTTGTATTGATGCTGCTGATCGGATATGAGTTTATTAAAGCGGTCCGTTTTGCGGCTATGAACCGTATATTGCGGCATAAAGCTTATTTAGATAATGCAACAGGACTTCCGAATAAGAATAAATGTGAAGAGATATTAGGTGAACTGAATCCACCAGAGGATATTATCGTATGCAGTTTTGACCTTAATAATCTCCGTCGGATCAACGATAGTATGGGACATGATGCAGGAGATGCGTATATTTATCGGTTTGCTGTTTGTCTGCGATCTTCCATACCATCGGAACATTTTGTCGGAAGACTTGGGGGAGACGAATTTATCGCAGTGCTGCAGGGGCTTGATAAACAAGCGGTGAGAAAGCTATTTGAAGATCTTCGCAAAGATATAGCAGCAGAATCCAAAGAACATCGAGAGATTCCGTTAAGTTATGCAGCGGGTTTTGCTATGGCAAGTGATTATCCTGGCAAAACAATGAGAGAATTATTCAATGATGCAGATAAAAATATGTACATCAATAAAAACCATGTGAAACGGGAAGAAGCACTTGAAGAGAAGCGGTTGAATTATCAATTATTAAAACTGCTGAATCAACATGGAAAGAACTTTTTAGACTGTTTATATTGTGATGCTAAGCTGGATACATATCGTGTGATCCGTTCCAGTGAAAACTTTTTCTTAGCTTTAGATGGTGCGTATTCCAGTGCAGTAGAGCAGATCGTACAGGAAAAGATTGGGAAAGATGAGCAGAAGAACATTTGGAAAAGGCTTCAGATCACAAGGCTTCAAGAGAAGATGAAGGAGAAACAGGATGTACAGGAATATCAATATGATATGCAGGAAGAAGGATTCTATAAGCGTATGACATTGATCCCAGTTGACTGGGATGAAGATAAGAAATTACATCATTTTCTTCTGGCATTTGAAATCATCCGAAAAGGAGCTGACAATCAGACAGGGGCCAGAGAACAGTTACAGATTTATTATGAACAGCTAAAACAATCAATCATTGAAAATGACAGTTATGTCGATGCACTTTTGGAATTATCCGATGTGATCTATACGGTCAATCTAAAGACAGATATTCTGGAGAGAAATATTATTCTAAAGGGAAAAGAGCAAAAGAACAAAGAGCTGTTTCTTGATTATCCATTACCATGTAATTATCAGGATTACTGCGCAGAATATGAGAAAAAAGTCACGAAGGAGACAAAAGCAGAGTATAATATGACAAATGATACGAAAAAACTGCTGGAGAGATACAACAATGGTGACACAAATATTTCTGTGGAATATTGTTTTCATGAAGATGATGGAAGTATTCGCTGGGTACAAAAAACAATTCTTATGACACAGATCGTGGTATACGATGAAGAGACAATGAGCGAGATTCCGACAGTTTATGCGATCACGCTCTTACAGGATACATCGCAAAGACATAAACAAGAAGAATTAGAACACGCACGTTTACAGGCAGCATTTGACGAAATGCGTACAGCAAGTCAGGCGAAGACCGATTTCTTAAGCCGTATGAGCCATGATATCAGAACACCATTAAATGGAATCATTGGACTTCTAAATATCAATGAAAAACATTTCGATGATCAGAAACTGGTATTAGAGAATCATAAGAAAATGGAAACTGCTGCCAAACATCTGCTTTCTCTGATCAACGATGTATTGCAGATGAGTAAGATCGAGGAAGGTCAGATCACACTGGCACACCAAGAGATTACTGTGAAGAAACTGATGCGGGAAGTTGAGACGATGATCAGAGAGCGGGTTCTAGAGGCAGGAATCCGATGGAACTATGAAGAAGATAACATAGATGACAGATATTCATATGTATATGCAAGCCCATTGCATCTTCGTCAGATCTTATTGAATATTTATGGAAACTGTATTAAATATAATCATCCGGGTGGAACTATTTCTACAAAGATGGAACAAATGGATGTTCATGATAAGATCTGTACGTATCGTTGGACGATCAAAGACACGGGAATTGGTATCAGTAAAGATTATATCGATCATATTTTTGAGCCATTTTCACAGGAAAAGACGGATGCCCGAAGTGTATATCAGGGGACTGGGCTTGGAATGTCGATCGTCAAGGGACTGGTAGAACAGATGCATGGAGAAATCAAAGTGACAAGCGAGAAAGGAATGGGATCTACCTTTGTGATCACGATTCCATTTGAAATCGCACAGAAGAAAGAACAGCCAGTGGCTGAGAAGATAGTGGAGCAAGCAGATATTCGTGGTTTAAACTTATTAGTTGCCGAGGATAATCAATTGAATGCAGAAATCATACAGACACTTCTGACGGATGATGGAGCCAATGTCACTGTTGTGGAAGATGGGCAACGGGCAGTGGATCAATTTAAGAATGCTCCACAAGGAACATTTGATGCGATATTAATGGATATTATGATGCCGGTTATGGATGGATTGACAGCGACCAAGGAGATTCGATCCATCAAACGAGACGATGCAGCACAGATACCGATCATCGCTATGACAGCAAATGCATTTGAAGAAGATGCAAAGAAATGTTTTGCAGCAGGGATGAATGCACACTTAGCGAAACCATTTCAGATTGATAAGGTTGAAAAAACATTAGTACAATGTATTCATAAGAGTATATAATAAACAATATAGTAAAAATCTTTTTGCATGAATTGATATAATGGAATTGGGTGATAATATTGTCATTCTAAAAAATGTAAAAGGAGACCCAATAATGAGTAAAGGAATAAACAGCAGAAAAGTAGCAGTGATCGGAACAGGATTTGTAGGTTCATCTTCTGCATTTGCATTAATGGAAAGTGGATTATTTACTGAAATGGTGTTGATCGATGCTGATAAGAATCGTGCAGAAGGAGAGGCATTAGATATTGCCCATGGACTCCCATTTGCCAGACCAATGAAGATCACAGCAGGCGATTATGATGATATCGTGGATGCAGCGATCATTGTTGTGACAGCGGGTGCAGGACAGAAACCAGGAGAGACAAGACTTGATCTTGTCAAGAAAAACGTAGCAATCTTTCAATCGATCATTCCAGAGATCGCACAGAGAAAATGTGAAGGGATTCTTCTGATCGTAGCCAATCCAGTAGATATTTTGACACAAGTTGCAGTAAAACTATCAGGATTTCCTGAAAACAGAGTCTTTGGTTCTGGTACAACCCTGGATTCTGCCAGATTAAAATATCTGCTTGGAGAACATTTACAGGTAGATGCGAGATCTGTTCATGCATGGATTATTGGAGAACATGGAGATTCTGAGATCGTAGCATGGTCAAGTGCCAATGTATCAGGCGTACCAATCTCAGAATTCTGCGAGATGAGAGGTTACACAGAACACGACGAGCATATGGAAGAGATCGCACAGGGAGTCAAAAATAGTGCGTATAAGATCATTGAAAAGAAAAAAGCAACATATTATGGAGTTGCAATGGCGGTCAGAAGAATCTGTGAAGCAATCATCCGAGATGAAAAATCTGTATTACCAGTATCTTCTATCCAACATGATACCTATGGAATTGAAGGTGTTACATTAAGTATGCCAGCGATCGTAGGAAAAAATGGTATCGAGAAACAGCTGGCGATCAAGCTGAATGAAAAAGAACAGGAAGCCTTGAAGAAATCAGCAGAAGCCTTGAAAGAAGTGTTAGAAGATCTGGATATATAATGTAAAGTGAAAATTTAAAATATAGGTAAAAGTAATCGCAAAATCAATCGTAAATTTTTACGATTGATTTTTTGCGCGTTTATGGACAAATGAAAATATGATATACTTGAGAAAATAACAGTTAGAATAGATAAAAACGTAGAAAAGAAAGGAAAAGATATATGACAACACAGGAAACAATCAAGAAAGCAGTCGATTATGCAAAAGAAAATAATATCAAAAATATTGTAGTTGCAACAACGACAGGCGGCAACCTTACATATCTGGAAGATGAAAAAGATTTACATATCGTAGGAGTAACAAATGCTTACGATCAGGGACAAAATCAGATGCGAGAAGAGGTAAGAAAACATTTTGAAGAAGCAGGAATGGATATCGTAACAGCAGGACATGCACTAAGCGGTGCAGAACGATGCTTTTCTACATATTTTGGAGGATACGGACCAACAGAGATTGTAGCCAACACACTTCGTATGTTCTCACAGGGTGTGAAAGTATGCGTGGAAGTAAGTACCATGGCACTTGATGCAGGAAAGATTCCATATCAGGAAAAGATCGTGGCAATCGCAGGAAGTGGAAGAGGAGCAGATACGGTGGTATTATTGACACCATCTTATACGAAATCAATCTTGGATACAAAAGTACATAAGATCATTGAGATGCCAGAATAGAGAAGATAGGGGAAGGGTGTAGATTTATGAATCGAAAGAAGATATCAATTATTTTATTTATCGTTATGATACTTTCAGAGCTGTTTGCAGGAATTGTATTCTTACTGCCGATCAGTGGATTTTTCATGTATCCATTTGTGTCGGGATTCGCAGTGATCATGGGAATACTTAGTGCGGTGCTTGCAAAAGATTTAATCGTATTGAGAGTGATTGCAATTGTGGCAGTTGTATTTTGTGTGTTTACGATTGGGGCGGATTTGATGATGGTGTTGGAATTTATGGGTGTGATAGGTTAGAAAAATATTTATAGAAGTGATTACAGCTGTAAATTATTATATTATAAGAAGAAATAATGTGTTATAATCAAATTATTAAAGAAGGGAGTAAGCTGTCATGAAATAATATAAAAGAGGTAAATAAAATGAAGAAAAATAAGGTGATTAATTTTGCAAAAAACACATTAAAAAATGATAGAATAGTAGTGGTTATTCCAATATTTGTTTATGGAATTAATGAAATTTGTAAAACTATTAATAATATGATGAATCAAAGATATAATTTGGTAATCAATAAGGGTGATTTCACAATTATAATGACAAAAGATTCAATAGAAAATAATAATAAAATTACAATGCAATAAATGTATTTATTTTATTCATAATATTTATCTCCTAAAATTACTATTTGATTTCTTTCCGCAAGCCTCAAAGCGATATGAGGGCAAAATCATGATAGCATATTCTTTTGCATCTGCCGTATGGCAGGTGCTTTTTCTTGTTCATAAAAGAGCTATATGATAAAATTTATAGTATTAGAGGATAATGGAGGAAAAAGAAAATGGTCGATACAAAAAAAGAGCAGGAACGTGATGAATTGCATCGGGCAATATGGGCAATAGCAGATGAATTAAGAGGTGCTGTTGATGGATGGGACTTTAAAAACTATGTTCTTGGGACAATGTTTTATCGTTATATCTCTGAAAATTTATGCAATTATATAAATAGTGGTGAAATTGAAGCGGGAAATACAGATTTTGATTATGCAAAAATGTCAGATGAGGAAGCAGAAGAAGCGAGAGAAGGATTAGTGGAAGAAAAAGGATTTTTTATTCTTCCAAGTGAATTATTCTGTAATGTTCGTTCTAAGGCAGCAGATGATGAAAATTTAAATGAAACATTAGAACAGGTATTCCGCAATATTGAAGAATCAGCCAAGGGAAGTGAATCAGAAAGTGATTTTGAAGGCTTGTTTGACGATTATGATGTGAATAATAACAAATTAGGGTCAACAGTAGCAAAAAGAAATGAAAAGTTAGTAAAGTTATTAAATGGTGTAGGTGAAATGAATCTTGGAGATGTAAAAGAACATTCTATAGATACATTTGGAGATGCCTATGAATATTTAATGACAATGTATGCATCCAATGCAGGAAAATCAGGTGGAGAATTTTTTACACCAGCAGATGTTTCAGAATTATTAACAAGGCTTGGAACTGTAGGGAAAACAGAAATTAATAAAGTATATGATCCAGCATGCGGAAGTGGATCATTACTATTAAAAGCAGAGAAAGTTCTTGGAAAAGAAGCAATTAGAAATGGATTCTATGGACAAGAAATTAACATTACGACATACAACTTATGTCGAATCAATATGTTTTTACATGATATAGAATTTGATAAATTTAATATTGCTTGCGAGGACACACTAACAAGCCCTCAACATTGGGATGATGAACCATTCGAATTGATTGTTTCCAATCCACCATATTCAATTAAATGGGCAGGGAAAGATGATTCACTGTTGATTAATGATCCTCGTTTTGCACCAGCTGGGGTTTTGGCACCAAAAGGAAAAGCAGATATGGCTTTTATTATGCATAGTTTATCATGGCTGGCAGCAAATGGAACAGCAGCGATTGTTTGTTTTCCAGGAATTATGTATCGTGGCGGAGCAGAACAGAAGATTCGAAAATATTTGGTGGAAAATAATTATGTAGATTGTATTATTCAGTTGCCAGGTAATTTGTTTTTTGGAACTTCCATTGCAACCTGTATTATGGTCATGAAGAAAAATAAGACAGATAATGATGTATTATTTATTGATGCGACAAAGGAATGTATCAAAGTTACAAATAATAATAAATTGACAGAAGAAAATATTGATCGGATTGTAAGTGTCTTTACAAAGCGAGAAGAAGTAAAACATTTGGCATATGTAGCAGCATGTGAGGAAATAGCTGAGAATGATTATAATTTATCAGTGTCTACATATGTTGAACCTGAAGATACGAGAGAAAAAATAGATATTGTGAAATTGAATGCAGAAATTAAAGAAATAGTAGTTCGTGAACAGGTACTTCGTGATGAAATTGATAAAATCATTGCAGAAATCGAGGTGGATGCATGAGTAGGTTAGATGAACTAATTGCAAAATTTTGTCCTAATGGTGTGAAGTATAGAGAATTAAAGGATATATTGATAATCAAAAATGGTAAAGATTATAAGAATCTTACAGAAGGTAAATATCCTGTATATGGCTCAGGTGGAATTATGACATATGTGTCAAGTTATGTATATGACAAACCATCCGTATTGATTCCAAGAAAAGGATCTATTGATAAATTATATTATGTGGAAGAACCATTTTGGAATGTGGATACAATATTTTATACAGAAATTGATGAAGAAAAAGTGATTCCAAGATATGTATATTTTTGTTTGCAGAAAGAACATTTAGAACAATATAATACGGCTGGTGGTGTACCAAGTTTAACGCAAAAGGTGCTTAATAGGGTTAAGTTGCCTGTACCTCCTCTGGAGGTACAACGTGAAATAGTCCATATTTTGGACTCTTTCACGTTACTTACAGCCGAGCTTACAGCCGAGCTTACAGCTCGAAGGAAACAGTATGAATTTTATAGAAATAAATTACTTTCTCAAAATAAAAAATATGCAATGAAACCACTTTCTGAATTAGGAGAATGGTCAGGAGGAAAAACACCTTCTACGGCAGAAAGAAAATTTTGGGAAGATGGTGTCATACCATGGATTTCATCAAAAGATATGAAAGTTTCAACATTAGAAGATACGCAAAATCATATTACACAAAAAGCAGTAAAAGAAGCATCTATGAAAGTTTATCCGCCTAATAGTATTGCAATAGTGACACGTTCTGGAATTTTAAAGCATACATTTCCAGTTGCATATGTGCCTTTTGAAACAACGGTAAATCAAGATATTAAAATTCTTGTTGTAAATCATGAGATTCTGCCAAGATATGCTTTTCATGTGATACAAGGTAAAGGAAAAGATATTTTATTAAAAACAAAAAAACAGGGCGGAACAGTAGATTCTTTAGATTTTCAAAAAGTATTAGCATATAAGGTTCCTGTTCCACCTAAGGATATACAAAAAAGATTAGTTAAAGTATTAGATAATTTTGAATCTATTTGTAATGATCTAAATATAGGTTTACCAGCTGAAATCAAAGCAAGACAAAAACAATATGAATATTATCGCGATTTACTCTTGACATTCGCAGAAAAAGGTAACACGATTGTGACAGACAGACAGACAGACAGACAGACAGACAGACAGACAGACAGACAGACAGACAGACAGACAGAGCTGAATGTAATTAAACTTTTACAATATGTTTTTGGATATGCTGTTGTAAAATTAGATGATATCGTTGATTTCAGAAATGGAAAAGGACACGAAAAAAATATTATTGACAACGGAAAATATATTGTTGTAAATTCCAAATTTGTATCTACAAATGGAGAAGTAAAAAAATATTCAGATCAACAGATTTGTCCATTGTATAAAAATGATATTCTTATGGTCATGAGTGATTTACCAAATGGGCGTGCATTAGCAAAATGTTATTTGGTAGAGGAAAATGACAAGTATACATTAAATCAACGAATTGGAGCTTTTACTGTAAATAGAACACATTTAATAAGTACCAAATATTTGTATTATGTTTTAAATCGAAACAGACAACTTTTAAGATACGATAATGGAGCAGATCAAACAAACTTGCGAAAAAATGATATTTTAAATATTTCAATAGCTATTCCAACAATAGAGGAACAACAAAAGATTACAGATATTTTAGATCGTTTTGACAGCATTTGTAATGATTTATCCATAGGACTTCCGGCTGAAATAGAAGCACGTAAAAAACAATATGAATATTATCGAGATAAACTGCTAACCTTTAAAGAATTGCAAAAGTAAGGAGATGAGTATGTGCCATATTTTAATATTGTAGCTGAAACATCAGAAAATACGGTTGTTACAGAATATGAACCAGTTAAAAAACGTTCGGACAGTTATCAAAGTGAGGCTGAACTGGAACAAGAATTTATTCGAATGTTATGTGAACAAGGATATGAATATTTATCAATTCATACAGAAAATGACTTGATTTTAAATCTTCGTAATAAACTAGAGGAATTAAATGATTATCATTTTTCTGATACAGAATGGCAGCAGTTTTTCAAAGATAATATTGCGAATCCAAATGAGCATATTGTAGAGAAAACACGTAAGATTCAAGAAGATAATGTTCAAGTGTTGATTCGCGATAATGGTTCAACTAAAAATATAATGCTCATAGATAAAACAAATATCCACAATAATAAGCTGCAGGTTATAAACCAGTATAAGATTGGAATGGAAGAAGGAGCCAAACATAATAACCGATATGATGTAACAATTTTAGTAAATGGATTTCCATTGATTCATATTGAACTAAAGCGAAGAGGCGTAAAAATTAGAGAGGCATTTAATCAGATCAATCGTTATCAGAGAGAATCTTTTGGAGCTGGAAGTGGATTATATGAGTATGTTCAGATTTTTGTGATTTCTAATGGTACAAATACAAAATATTATTCGAATAGTACAAGACAGAATGCACAAAAAGAACAAGAAAAAAGAGGTGCAAGCAGAACCAAAACTAGCAATAGTTTTGAGTTTACATGTTTTTGGGCGGATGCTAATAATCGGGTGATTACGGATCTTGTTGATTTTACGAAAACATTCTTTGCAAAACATACAATTTTAAATATCCTTACAAAATATTGTATTTTTACATCCGAAAATATGTTAATGGTAATGCGTCCATATCAGATTACAGCAACGGAACGCATCCTTAATCGTATTGAAATAGCGAATAATTATAAAAAATATGGAAGTATAGAAGGCGGTGGATACATTTGGCATACAACAGGATCAGGTAAGACATTGACATCTTTCAAAACCGCCAGATTGGCAACAAAGCTTCCATATATTGATAAAGTATTATTTGTAGTGGATCGTAAGGATTTAGATTATCAGACAATGAAGGAATATGATCGATTTGAAAAGGGAGCTGCGAATAGTAATACATCAACTAGAATATTAAAACGTCAACTGGAAGATCCGAATACTAGTATTATAATTACAACGATTCAAAAATTAGCAACCTTTATAAAAAAGAATCCAGATCATGAAGTATATAAAGAACATATAGTCATTATCTTTGATGAATGCCATCGAAGTCAGTTTGGAGATATGCATACAGCAATTGTAAAAAATTTTAAAAGGTATCATTTGTTCGGGTTTACAGGTACACCAATATTTTCGGTTAATTCCGGAAAAGCAAAGAGTACAGGATTTTTCACAACGGCACAGACGTTTGGAGATCAACTTCATAGTTATACAATCGTTGATGCGATTAATGATAAAAATGTTCTTCCATTTCGAGTAGACTATATTAAAACCATGGATATGGATGAAGAAATTACAGATGAAATGGTATGGGACATTAATCGTGAAAAAGTTATGATGGCACAGGAACGTATTCAGCTTGTTACACAATATATACTGGAACATTTTGATCAGAAGACCTACCGTGGAGATAAAACATACATATATAATAGACTGATGAATGTGGAAGAAGTAGCCTCTGCTAAGCGTGATGAGGTAGAAGAAATTAAGGAAAAACAGAGAATTAGTGGATTTAATTCTATATTTGCAGTATCAAGTGTACCAATGGCAAAATTGTATTACCAAGAATTTAAAAAGCAAATGAAAGAAGATCCAACAAAAAGATTACGAGTGGCGACGATTTTTAGTTATGCTGCAAATGAAGAAGAATCCGATGGAATTTTATATGAAGAAAATTCAGAAGATACTTCTGCACTTGACCAATCATCTAGAGATTTCTTGGAACAAGCTATAGATGATTATAATAAAATATTTCAGACGAATTATGATACATCGAGTGACAAGTTCCAAAATTATTATAAAGATGTATCGTTACGTATGAAAAATAAGGAATTAGATATTTTAATTGTAGTAAATATGTTCCTTACAGGTTTCGATGCAACAACGTTAAATACACTTTGGGTAGATAAAAATCTAAAAATGCATGGTTTGATACAGGCATTTTCACGTACAAATCGAATTTTGAATTCTATAAAGACATTTGGAAATATTGTGTGTTTTCGGAATCTGCAAAAAAGAGTAGATAGTGCGATTTCATTATTTGGTGATAAAAATGCTGGAGGAATTGTATTATTGAAAAGTTTCAAAGATTATTATTATGGTTATGAATCTGTAGATGGTAAACCGATGCCAGGATATATGGAAATGATAGAAAATTTAAATAATGATTTTCCATTATCAGAACCACAGATTATTGGAGAACAAAATCAGAAAGATTTTATTGCATTATTTGGTGCAATTTTACGTATGAGAAATCTACTGTTGTCATTTGACGAATTTAAAGGAAATGAGTTAATTTCAGAACGTGATTTACAAGATTATCTAGGACGTTATCAGGATTTAAGAGATGAGTGGAAGAGGAAACGTCAGGAAAGTACAGATATTACAGATGATGTAGTGTTTGAGATTGAATTGATCAAACAGATTGAGATTAATATCGACTATATTCTTATGCTTGTCAAGAAATATCATGATACACATTGTAAAGATAAAGAAGTTTTGATAACAATTAATAAGGCAATAGATGCAAGTCCAGAACTACGCAGTAAGAAACAATTGATTGAGAACTTTATTTCGGGAATCAATGATGTAGATGATGTTATGGATGAGTGGCACAGCTATGTTGCAAAACAACGGAAACAAGATCTTGATACAATTATCACAGAAGAAAGATTAAAACCAGAAGATACTCGCAAGTTTATGGAAAATGCGTTTAGAGACGGAGAAATTAAAACAGTAGGAACAGATATTGACAAATTGATGCCGCCAATATCACGTTTTGGTGGAGGAGGGAGAACAAAAAAGAAACAAAATGTTATTGATAGATTAAAAGCATTTTTTGAAAAATACTTTGGTATCGGTGGTTCATCAACATTTACAGAGGAAAATCAAGAGAAAGTCACATATGATATTGAAGATATGACAGAATTACAAATGGTAGCGGATAATACATATGAAAAGAAATTATAGGTGATAAAAAGTAGGCTGATACATAGATGTATGTGTACCAGTCTATTTTTTTGTCGTATATATTGGCTATGGTAGATAAAATGAGTATTGAAAATATAGTATAAGTTGACTTGAATAAATAAAATGACAGAATAAGAATATAAATAGGACAAGAATTTATAGTCTAAAATAAATATTAGATTATAATTGTAATGTCAAAAGCAAGTTATGATTGTAAGCGAAATTACATATTTAATTTGTGAAAAGAGTTAAGTGAAAATAAGAAAGGGAAAAATAATGATAAGATATACAAACGAATTTTTAACTGATGGGGATATTACAATTGAAAGAGTGGCTAATCGGTTAAAATTGATTTCAGAAGGAATAAAAAATAGCAATAAATTAAATCTTTGTGATATTAATGTTATCTGCGAAGAAATTTTTGGAAAAATTCTAAATACATTATATGGATATGAACTTGTTACAATTG
>RRZU013067908.1_pt1 | contig 12963 bp, 13 predicted proteins | sample 2165561 | NCBI WGS metagenome assembly RRZU01 (sample SAMN10456909, study PRJNA506462) | wastewater metagenome | isolation source: wastewater sludge | place: USA: Moscow, Idaho
ACTCTCGGCCGCTATAGCGATAGCCGATGAGAGATTAAACTACGGAGGTCATGCCGCCGTCGACGAAGATGTTCTGGCCGGAGACGAACTGAGATGCAGCCGAGGATAAGAAGATCAGGGCACCGACCAGTTCGTCAAAATCACCCCAGCGCCCTGCCGGAGTACGTTCTTTCACCCAGGCATCAAACTTGGGATCGGAGGTGAGCGCCACGTTCATCTCCGAGGCAAAGTACCCGGGAGAAATCGTATTGACCTGAATGTTGTAGCGCGCCAGATCAGCGGCCATTCCGCGTGACAGCATCGCAATTCCACCCTTGGACGCGGAATAGGGGGCGATGGTTTGGCGTGCAAGCATCGACATCACCGAGCCGATGTTGATGACCTTTCCTGAGCCGCGTTCAGCCATGGCTCGCGTGATCGGCTGAGACACGTAGAACGCACTGGACAGATTGGTCGCAATCACCACGTTCCAGTTCGCAGGGTCAAACTCATTGAATGGCGCACGCGACTGCATGCCAGCATTGTTGACGAGAATGTCTGGCACCCCAATCTTCTTGACGATCTCCTCAATGGAGGCGGTGATGTCATCCACGTCCGTCACGTCGAACGAAACCGCGAAAGTTTTGACGCCCGTCTCCTCCGCAATTGTCGCGGCTTCATCCTGGGCGCGCTCCAACGAACGCCCGTGCACAATCACATTCGCACCGGCCCGAGCCAAGCCACGGATCAGAGCATTGCCCAGACCACGCGTCGAACCCGTCACCAACGCAAGCTTTCCTGTGATGTCAAATAGTTCTGCCGACATGGTTCTAGCCCTCCGAGTTTCCGGCCTCGAACTCCTCGCGGGTGGCGTAGGAGGTCTGAGTTCCCAATTTGGTGACCGAGTCCGCGGCGTAGCGGGCGGCGATGTTCAGTGACTTTTCGACGTTGCCGGTGGCCACGAGATAGTGGCTGAAACAGCCGATGAAGGCGTCGCCGGCACCGGTGGTGTCGCGCGCCTTGACCTCGACAGACGGAACGAGCGTCTCACGTTCACCGTTGACCCACAAGGCGCCGCGGGAACCAAGAGTGACGACGACGTCCTGCACTCCCTTATCAAGCAGCACCTGTGCGGCTGCCTTCACCTCATCGAGACTTTCGACGGGCAGGCCCGTGAGGAGGGCAAGTTCGGTCTCATTAGGCATGAAGTAGGTGGCATTCTTGACACGCTCGATGTCTAGATCCGGGTGAGCGGGTGCCGGGTTAAGAAGAACCGGGATGCCCTGTTCATTGCCGAAGTCGATGGCCGCGTAGACGGTCTCCAGCGGGATCTCCAGCTGTAGCACGATGAGCTTGCACTTCGCGATTTCCTCTGCCGCGTCCTCAATGTCCACCGGTGTCAGCAGATCGTTGGCACCCTTGATGATGAGAATCGAATTGTTGGAGTCGCGATCTACGAAGATTGGGGCAACACCTGAGGTGGCCTCGGTGGGCAGCACGTACGTCGTGTCAATTCCGTTGCGCTTGAAGTTATTGAGGGTGTTCTCGGCGAAGATGTCGTTACCCACGCGGGAAAGCATGAGCACCTCGGATCCCAGGCGCGCGGCGGCAACCGCCTGATTGGCGCCCTTGCCGCCGCATCCCATCTGAAAATCTGGAGCCTCTAGCGTTTCGCCCTGCGCGGGCATGCGATCAATATAGGTAATCAGGTCCACGTTGTTGGAGCCAATGACGGCGATGTCCATGACTGTCCTTTTCGTTGGTCACGTGCTGGCTTGGCCACGCACGTGCAGATTCAGTGGTCATGTGTGGGCGACGATGCCCGCACTCACTTTCAAGCATATGCCCTGTAGCCAGCAATTACACGGGGTTCAGGCGGGACATCAGTGAGGACAGTGCCCCCACCGAAAATTCATCCTCGAAATTCCCCAACATCACATGTATCAATTTCCCCACGCCGTGCTCTTCAACAAGTGAAAGGCATTGATGGATGGTTCTCGGACATCCGCAGCCGATCACACCAGAATCGCTCGACCGTTCGCCACTCGCAACACCGAGCTCGCAACACCGAGCGTAAAAGCAGAAAGGGGCCGACATGCCCACTCCATATGTAGGTGAGAGCTTCACCTTCCAGAACCCGGACGGCTCAGAGGTAACGCTACGCGGCTGGGGCAACCAGTTCGCGGCAGTGTTCGAAACCGAAGATGGCTATACCGCCGTCCAAGCGCCGGACGGCTACTACGAATACGCAAAGCCCACAAGGGATGGCACGAAGTTGGAACCCAGCGGCACGAGGATCGGCGACGCCGACCCAGCGGCACTGGCACTTCCACAACATGTTCGTCTCACACCCCAGGTTCCCCACGCGCAAGTCAAGCAAGCGCAGGCCGATCTTGGCCCCATCCCACGCTGGATGGAACGGCGCCAGCAGGTACAGGCTCAGCAAATTGCGCAAGCAGAGATCGCACTCGAGGGCCCGGAGGCCGCGCCGCCGTCGGGAAAAACAACGGGTGACTATCTCGGACTTGTCCTCCTCATTGACTTCTCCGACTTCCCTCAGACAATCTCTCGGCAGGAGGTGGACGATTTTTGCAACAAGGCGGGCTACACCGGCTTTGGGAACAACGGATCGGCCTTCGACTACTTCCGTGATGTCTCGGACGGCAAACTTCGCTACAAGAACCGGGTGGCTGCCTATTATCGGGCCAAGCATCCGCGCACGTACTATACCGATCCCAAAATCGCGTACGGAACACGGGCGCAGGAGCTAATCAAGGAGGCACTCGACCATCTCGTTGCGAACAGGTTCGACTTCTCCGGACTGAGCGCTGACTCTAGCGGCTACATTCGGGCTCTCAGCGTGTTCTATGCCGGCACACGCTCCAACGACTGGTCGGAAGGCTTGTGGCCGCACGCGTGGCGGCTTGCCACCTCGTATTCCATCGGCAACGGTCGCAGGTTCGGCGATTATCAGATCACCGACCTCGGTGACCAACTGACCCTGCGAACGTTTTGTCACGAAAACGGGCACATGGTCTGCGACTTTCCCGATCTGTACGACTACGACAGAGACAGTGTCGGTTACGGCGTCGGGCACTATTCCCTGATGTGTTACGGCGGTTCCAATACCAACCCTGTCCAGGTCGATGCATATCTCAAGCACGCCGCAGGTTGGGCCTCCAAGGTCACAACACTTGGCAGCGGCATGACGGCAACGGTGGAGGCAGGCAAGAACGATTTTCTCCTCCATGCCAAGAACGCGGCTGAGTATTTCATCATCGAGAATCGTCAGAAGTCGGGCCGAGATGCCTCTCTTCCCGATGAGGGCATCGCCATCTGGCATGTTGACGTCAACGGCAACAACAGCTACGAACAGATGACTCCGGCGCAACATTACGAGCTCTCGCTCGAACAGGCGGACAACCGTTTCGATATGGAGCGGAAGGTCAATGGTGGCGACGCCGACGATCTGTACGGAGGAGCCCAGGGCGCCTTCGGTGCAAACACGGCACCGTCCAGCAAGTGGTGGGACGGAAGCGCTTCCGAATTGGAGATCGAGAGCATCTCCGCCGTGGCGGCCTCCATGACCGTCAAGACCCGAGCGACGGGTGCGCAGTGGTACTCCAATGTGGCCGTGGACCAAGTATTCACCACCCACCACGGGCAGAACGGGTGGGTGAGCCTCGCAGGTCAAGGTTGGCGAAAGATCCAGACAGGGAGCGCCGACGGCGTCACCAACATGCTGGGCGTCTTCACGCTGGCCAGGGCTAAGGGCAAACAGGTCACCGTCCAAGCCGATACGACGACGGTGTTTCAGGCCTACCTCTAAACATCCAGGCGAGTCTGACCCATCATCGATGACTCTGACACAGAGTCAACAACACGACCGCAAAAAACAACCAACACGGAAAGAAGATAATCATGTGGACCACGATCAATCAGATCTTCACAACCCATCACTCTCAGAATGCCTGGGCACATCTTGCTTCGGACAACACCTGGCATAAGGTTGCTCCGAATGCCGCAGATGGTGTCACGAATGTGCATCTGCTGCTCTCCATCGCAAAGGTCAACGGCAAGCAGGCCTACGTGGTGCTGGATAATGCGAAGAACATCACCCAGGTTTACGTCTGACGAAGGGAGCATCTCATGCCTACCGAAGTAATCATTACTGTTTCGTCGACCGACGGCGGCAGCCAGAACGTCGATAACGTCAGCACCGATAGTCTCCGTTCTGCACCGGCGCCACTTCCCATCGAAACACTCGGTTCTCCCTCGGAGGCCGCGGCAGGGACGGGGGAATCATCGGGAGAAGCTCCGGCGCCCCTAGCGCTTCACGAGATTCTCAGCGCCTCATCCACCCAGGATGATGCGCCCGCCCCGTCGCTAGTGGAATCCCCGGTGGCAGACAGCTACACTGAGGCTCCGTCCCCGGCACCGCTGGCCGACATCCAACCACAGAACAAGAAGCACTGACACAACAACACGAAACAGTCAGTATTTCTTGCCAACGGGGCTGTATCAGCAGGTCTTTTGACCGACTGATACAGCCCCGTTGAAGTTCTTCGTTTATTTGTGCGTTGAGATGAAGTTTCGTGCGTTGAGATGAAGTATTGCCGCACGAAGTCGCCGTTATCCCCGTTATCGCCGCCAATTCTGTGCACGAAAGTCTACAGAAGAGACGAGCACTTAACCCTCACGCCCAGTTGTTCGTTGCCTCTCCATGACCGTCCATTACCTACCCCAGCAGCGTACGATCGGAGAGCTCCGCGCCGCGAATGTTCTCAAAAGCGGCGAGCAGGTCCTTGACCTGCATTCCAGCCTTCTCTTCGCCCTCAACATCCATGATGATCCGCCCCTGGTGCATCATGATGAGGCGGTTGCCCATGGTGAGCGCCTGCTCCATGTTGTGCGTGACCATCAACGTGGTGAGGTTGTGGCGCTCCACCAGTTCGGCCGTCAGCTTCGTGACGAGCGCGGCGCGCTGGGGATCCAGCGCGGCCGTGTGCTCATCCAGCAAGAGGATCTGCGGGTGGGTAAACGTTGCCATGAGCAGCGACAATGACTGGCGCTGACCGCCCGAAAGCAGCCCCACCCAATCTTCCAGGCGGTTCTCCAGCCCTTGCTCCAGGGTAAGGAGTTGCTCGCGGAATTCCGTGCGCCGCGCCTTGGTCACCGCCCGGCGAACCCCACGGCGCTTGCCGCGCATGTACGCCATTGCCAAGTTTTCCTCGATGGTCATGTGCGGCGCGGTTCCCGCCGAGGGGTTCTGGAACACCCGCCCGATGTAGGCCGCGCGTTGGAAATCGGTCAGCTTCGTGACGTCGCGCCCGCCCACCTCGACCGTGCCCGCATCCGTGCGAATGGACCCGGAGACGATGTTGAGCAGCGTCGACTTTCCCGCGCCATTGGAGCCAATAACGGTGACGAAATCGCGTTCCTTGAGATGCAGATTGACGTCAACCAGAGCCTTGCGCTCGTTGACCGTCCCGGGGAAGAACGTCTTGTTGATACCGGTGAGTTGGAGCATTAGAGGTCCTTTCCGGAGGTACGTTCGCCCGCGGCGCCGTCGTCGTTCAAATTCCCAGAAGATAGGACGACGGCGGACTCGCCTTCCGTCGATCCGTCGGTTCCGCCCGCTTCGCCACCAGCGCTTTCGCCGTTTCGTGCCTTGAAGGCGGCCGGAACGCGCTTGAAGAACTTGACCTGCGGCAGTACCAGCGCGAGCACCACGAGGATGGCGGAGATGAGCTTCATGTCGTTCGGGTTGAGGCCCACCTGGAGCGCCAGCTGGATCACCACGCGATAGAGAACCGCGCCCACGACGACGGCCGTAGCCGCCCGGAACACCGTGAGGCGCCCGATGATGGCCTGGCCGATAATGACCGAGGCGAGGCCCGCGACGATCATACCGATGCCCATGCTGACGTCGGCGAAACCCTGGTACTGGGCGATGAGCCCGCCGGAGAGTGCCACGAGGCCGTTGGAGAGGGAGAGCCCGAGGATCTTCTGGGCGTCGGTGGAAACGCCAAAGGATCGAATCATCTCGGAGTTGTCGCCGGTGGCGCGCATCGCGAGGCCGAGGTCCGTGTGGAGGAACCAGATGATGACGGCAAGAACCACGATAGCCAACGGCGCCAACACGCCCGGACCTGCCCACGAATTAGTGCCCATCTGGCCCGAGGCCCGCAACGCAGAGAACAGCGTGTCCTCGCGCAGCAGCGACAGGTTCGCGCCGCCCATGATGCGCAGATTAATCGAGTAGAGGCCAATCTGGGTGAGAATTCCCGCGAGCAGCCCGTCGATATTGGCCTTCGTATGGAGCACGCCGGTGATGGCGCCCGCCATCATTCCGGATACGAACGCGGCTGCGGTAGCTACGACCGGGTCGTACCCGTTGATGATAGCGACGGCGGCGATGGCGGCACCCGTCGTGAAGCTGCCGTCCACCGTCAAATCGGCGAATTCTAGGATTCTGAACGTGAGGTAGACGCCCAACGCCATGATTGCATAGAGCAACCCCAGTTCGACGGCGGTAACCATACAGGCTCCTTCTTATCAGGATAAAAACGGGCGGGCACGTCACTCCCGAGCCGCAGCACAAGTTGTTATGCAGCAGCTCGAGAGCTTAGGTGTCCGCCCATCTGAATTCAACATGGAGACGGGATAACAACGTAACCACATACCGACGTAACCAGAGGGCGCCGTCGTCGAAATGTCGTCACCCGGACGTTGATGAAATTACTTAGTGGTGGTCTCGGGGGTAGCGCGGTCGAGGACAGCCTGCGGAAGAGTTACGCCCATGCGCTCGGCGGCACCGAGGTTGACGTAAACGAGCAGGTCCTGCTGGGTCTCGACGGGCATGGCGGCCGGGTCCTCGCCCTCGACGAGAATGCGGACGGCCATCTCGCCAGTCTGGTATCCGAGATCGTAGTAGGAGATGCCGTAGGTGGCCAGGCCACCCTTAGCGACGGAATCGCCCTCGGCCGGGTAAACCGGGATCTTCTTGGACTCGCCGACCTGGAGAACCGAGTCGAGAGCGGAGATGACGGTGTTGTCCGTGGGGACGTAGATGGCGTCGACGTCGAGCGAGTTCGCAGCCTGCTGCACCTCGGAGGTGTTGGTGACGGTGGCTTCCTTGACCTCGATATTCAGCTTGGCGGCAGCTTCCTTCACCCACTCCACCTGGACCTTCGAGTTGGCTTCACCGGAGTTGTAGATGACGCCGACGGTCTTGGCATCAGGGTCGATCTCCTTGATGAGTTCGATCTGCTCCTTCACCGGGTTAGCGTCCGAGGTGCCGGTGATGTTGGCGCCAGGAGCCTCCAGCGAATCCACCAGGCCCGAACCTACCGGATCCGTAACGGCGGTGAAGAGAATCGGAACATCCTTGACAGACTGAGCCAAGCCCTGCGCCATCGGAGTGGCCACGCCGAGCACCAGATCGTAATCGCCGGAGGCAACCGAACCGGCGATCGAGGCGACGACGGTCTGATCATTGTTCGCGTTCTGGTCATTGTAGGTGACGTCGAGGCCAGCATCCTTGATCGCGGCCTTGAAGCCTTCGATCGACGCATCGAGCGAGGGGTGCGTGACGATCTGGGTGACCGCGATGCTGTACGAATCGGAGTTCGCGCCCGAGGAAGCGGCATCCGAGGAGTTGGAGGAATCAGAGCCGCAGGCGCTCAGCGAGAGCGCGGCGGCGGCCGCGAGAGCAAGTAGTGATCGGGTCCTCTTCATTGAGAAGTCCTTCCGTTGAGTCCGGGTGGAAGTTGTGTCCGAAGCCGATTCTATACGCCTCCCACGCGTCCTCGATATTTCAGACGTCCTTATTCACCCGGCTCGTAGCGCAGAATATCGCCGGGGGTGCAGTCCAGCTCGCGGCAGAGCGCTTCCAACGTGGAGAAACGGATCGCCTTCGCGCGCCCATTCTTCAGCACGGAAATATTCACGGGAGTGATGCCCACGCGTGCGGCCAGTTCGGCAACGCCCATTGTGCGACGTGCAAGCATGACGTCGAGGTCAATAACAATCGGCATCAGATCATCTCTTGTTCCTGCTATCCCGGTAGCGCTGGAGAATCGGATCAATATAGGACCAGACGAGCTTGTTGAAGTTCCACCAGAACACTCCCGCGCCGGGCAGTGCGAAGAGAATGACATTCATCGACGACGGCGTCAGGACAACCGCGAGGTACACGAGGAGGATGCCTCCAACAACGCCCAATAGATATGTTCCGCGGGCATGGGGATCGTAATTCATGTTTGTCCTCCGTTACACCAGCCACTTCAGGTAGATCCCTCGAACATAGGCCGTAGAACAAGGTCCGAGGGAGTGAGCGTCGGCGTTGAAATCTTGGTTACTGCGTCAAGTATCCCATCTCGTGTCACTTTGGCCTGTAACCCGGCACACCTTCGGGCAGCAAGATGCAAAGTCAACGAAGGCCCGAAACCAATGGTTCCGGGCCTTCCGTCTGAGCCACCTGAGAGAATCGAACTCTCGACCTATTCATTACGAGTGAATCGCTCTGCCGACTGAGCTAAGGTGGCACGCTACTGCCGCAGCGTTGGTAATACTACCCATTGGGGATTCGTCGTCGCAAATCTATAGGTGCGAGCCGATCAAGGTCACAAACTCAGCCCTTCGGCGAACTCAACCTGATGCCCGCTGCATTACTCCACGCACGTCAACCCACGCGATTACCCCTTCGGATCACACACCAGCCCGTCCTCCGGCACTGTACCGTTCAGCAAGTAAGTATTAAGCGGCTTGAGAATACAGTGATCTGCTTGGGCTGAGTAGGCCGTGTGCCCGTCACCATTCCACGTCACCAGCACGGAGTTCTCTAGCTGCGTATGCATGGCCTCGGCCCAATGGTACGGAGTTGCGGGATCATACAGAGTTCCCACTACCACGATCGGCGCCGAACCTTCCGCGGCGATCGGCCCTGGAAGCTCGGTAGGCGAGGATGGCCAGTAGGTGCAAAGATCCACACCTGAGGTCTGAATATCTCCAAGTACCGGGGCGTTCTCCCGAAGCTGCGCGGACACACTCTCCAGTTCGGCGGGATCCGCAGCGGGATAATCAGCACAGTTAATCGTTAACAACGCTTCCGTGCTGTTCGACGCGAAGCTTCCATCCTCTTGACGGTTCTGAGACAAGTCACTGAACATCTGGAACTGGGTTCCGTCGTTTTCCTCAATGAGAGCCTTGAAAGCACCGGTCAGCATCATCCAGGCTGATGGCGCATACAACGGAAGGACCATACCGTTAAAGAACTGCGACGCAAGAAGCGGACGATCCGGATTCACTGTTGGGTAGGGAGATTCTGCGGCAGTCATGAAGAGGTCATGAACCTGCGCGGCGGCGGCGTCGACAGAACCAGTGAAGGGGCAGGAAGAAGCAGATTCGAGGCAGTCCTCCAAGTAGCGCCGAATCACCATTTCGAATCCCATGGTCTGGTCATAACTCATTCGCGCAAGGCCAATGCTTGTATCCACCGCACCATCGAGGATCAAACGCCCCGTATTCTCTGGGAACTGATCGGCATACTCTGCCCCCAAGAAGGTGCCATACGATAAACCTACGTAATAGAGCTTAGGGTCGCCCACCAGATGACGGATGACGTCGATATCTTGAGCCGCATACTTTGTGCCGATGAAGGGAAGAATATCACCCGAATTTGCGCGACATCCCTCCACAAATGCCTGGACATCTGCCCGTGCCTGCTCCTCCCACCCTTCAATCTCCGTATCGTAGGAGCTGTCAAGGAGATTAATCAGCGTTGCGTCATCCACGCAATCGATCGGATTAGACTTACCTACACCTCGCGGATCGAAGCCAAGGATGTCAAAATTTGCGCGGATGTCACTGTCAAAAAGATAGGGCGCGTCCTTCACCATATCCGCTCCTGAAACACCGGGCCCGCCGGGATTGAACATGAGCGTACCGATGGATTCACCTTCTGCGGAACGCTTGGATATGGCGATCTCGATGGTAGCACCCGCGGGATTGTCATAGTCAAGTGGGACAGTGATCGTCGCGCATTCGAACCTACCTTCGCACGCCTCCCACACCAGATCTTGGTTATAGTACGTCTCTAATCCCACAGGAATCGCTGGCATCGGAGCGTCAATAGGGACGGCGCCCCCAGCGATAGTGGGCGACGCGGGCTTTTCTTCCCCATCTCCGGATGTCGCGGGGGAACAGGCGCTGAGCAGTAGCACGACGCCTGTGAGCAGGCCAGCAAGTTTCGTTGAGATCTTCACCTTTCCACCGTAAACCATCGTCCGCATATGGCGCAGGACTTCCCGAGGTGCTGTGGATGGGTAATGCACGAAGCGGTTCTGTGGATACAAGTACGGGGTGGGTCAAATTTTCTTGTCGACGACGGCGCCACTCCGCCAGCACCCAAACCCTCGCCCGGTTCTGTGGAGAGTTTTACGCGAAACGTGTATCCACCGCCGAGGCCTGCGGACGCATGGAGAGCATCATCGCCTCCAACGTGAGCAGTGGATCAACATTGCCAGCCAATCGCTGACGCGCTTGCGAGATGGAGTCCATGCGGTGAATCGATTGCTCCGGCGTGGATGCTTCAGCAAGGGCATGGATCGGCTGGGCGAAGTCCTCATTGACGAGTTCCACGGCAGCACCGAGCTGAACCGTGAGCACGTCCCTGAACAACGAGAGCATGTCCACCATCGCCCGGTCGAGGACGTCACGCTTGGCACGGGTAGCCCGCCGCTTCTGGGTCTCTTCGAGCGTGCGTATCTGCGCGCGCACAGCAGGCGGGATACGCCCGCCGTCCTCGACACCGAGAGATCGCTTAAGTTCGGCCAACTCCCGACCGTCATTCTTGGTGGCTTGCGCTTCGGCACGCTCACTAGCGTTGGCCAGCAGACGCTGCGCCGCAAGAACCGCATCCCCTGCGCCACGGATCGAGAGTGCCTCACGCAGGGTTTTGTCCCGCTGCCCGGCAACCTCGGGATTGGAAGCAAGAGCACGCGCCATTCCAATATGCGACTGGGCAGCCTTTGCGGCAACTAGCGCTACCTCGGGGGCGACGCCATCGCGCCGCACCAGCAGTTCAGCCACCTCCACGGCGGGAGGGATGACGAGGGAGACGTTGCGGCAGCGCGAACGGATGGTGGTCATGACGTCATCGGGCGAAGGGGTACAGAGCATCCACACCGTGGAGGGCGGCGGTTCCTCGATGGCCTTAAGCAGCACGTTTGTGGTGCGCTCGGCCATGCGATCGGCGTCCTCCACAATGATGATGCGCCATGAGCCCACGCTTGGCGAGACGTAGGAGCGCCCCACCACCGAACGGGTTTGCTCCACGGTGATGGTCACACCGGAAGTGGCCATAATCTCGACATCCGGGTGCGTTCCCGCCATTGTGCTGAGGCATCCTTGGCACTGGCCGCATCCGGGAACCGGCCCGGTGCACTGCAACGCGGCGGCAAAGGCGCGCGCCGCCACCGAGCGGCCCGAGCCGGGCGGCCCGGTAAACAGCCACGCCTGGCTCATGGCAGACGACTCAGAACGAGCGCTCGAAAGCTCACTTCCGGTATCGGATTCGAAGGTACTACTGACTCCGCGCGCCGCCGAGATACTTGCACCATGGGTGTCTATAAAACCACCGCCACTCGTTGCGATGCTGGAGGTTTTACCATCCTGACCAGCGTGTTCGATCTGTTGACGGGCAACGAACGCGGCGCGCTCCAACTGGGCGCGTACCGCCGCCTGCCCCACCAGATCGTCAAAAACACTCATCGCTCTATGGTACGAGTTCTACTTCGCACCTGGCACTACGCCAGAATTCTCAGCGGCCGGTTCCTGCGGATTCTCAAGGAAAACGAGTACGGTGTTGCGTACCTGAGCGGCGACATCCTCTACCCCGCCCTTGGCGTCAATGACGCGCCAGCGCTGCGGATCCTCGTGCGCGAGTTTCAGATATTCGTCACGAACCGCCTGGTGGAAGGCGGCGCCAGCGGCTTCAATTCGGTCCTGGCTGGAGCCCACACGTTCAGCGCCCACGGACACCGGAACGTCGAGGAGCAGGGTGAGGGTAGGCATAAGGCCGTCCGTCGCCCACAGCGAGAGATCGCGAACCTCGTCCAAACCGAGATCGCGTGCCACACCCTGATAGGCCACCGAGGAATCGAGGTAGCGGTCGGCTAGGACTACCGCGCCGCGCGCCAGCGCGGGGCGGACCACCGTGGCGATATGATGCGCCCGGTCAGCGGCATAGAGTAGCGCTTCCGCCTTCGGGCACATATCCTCACCGTGCAAGATGAGCTTACGAATCTCACGCCCCAGCTCAGTGCCTCCGGGTTCGCGGGTTGCCACAACCTCACGGCCACAATCGCGCAGGTACTCGGCGAGCATGTTGACCTGGGTGGTCTTGCCGGAGCCATCGCCGCCCTCAAAGGTAATGAAGAAGCCCGTCACGATTCGCTCGCCTTGGTTGTTGAACCAGCTGCCTTGGAAGCAGTCTTGGTAGCAGAAGCCTTCGACGCCGCGGCCGTCGTAGTTGCGGCCTTCTTCGCCGTCGTCGTCTTGGAAGCCGCCGTCTTGCGAGTGGTCGTCTTCTTGGCGGCGGTCCGGCGTGCGGGCTTCTTGGGGGCGGCAGCGCGGCGATCGGCGAGCAGCTCGTAGGCGCGCTCGTTGGTGATCTGATTCGGGTCGTCGTCGCGGCGCAGCGAAGCGTTCGTGGTGCCGTCGGTGACGTAGGGGCCGAAGCGGCCGTCCTTCAACACCACCGGCTTCTCAGAAACCGGGTCAACACCCAGCTCCTTGAGCGGCGGGCGCGCCACCGCACCACGGCGCTGCTTGGGCTGGTCGAACAGCGCCTTCGCCTCGTCGATGGTGAGGCTGAAGATCTGGTCCTCGCCGGTCAGTGAGCGCGAATCCTTGCCCTTGGTGATGTAGGGGCCGAAGCGGCCGTTCTGGGCCAGGACGTCCTCGCCGTCGAGCTGCCCC
>RRZU010842296.1_pt1 | contig 12962 bp, 6 predicted proteins | sample 2165561 | NCBI WGS metagenome assembly RRZU01 (sample SAMN10456909, study PRJNA506462) | wastewater metagenome | isolation source: wastewater sludge | place: USA: Moscow, Idaho
CCTTGGCATACGCTATCTGATACGCGGCCTGAGGCTCCGGGTAGGAGTTGCGCTTGGATTCAGACTTGAGCCAGGACATGAGTTCGGCCCACTGGCAGGTCTTATAGTCATATTCCTGTTTCAAGGCATTTTCCAGAATTACGGAGCAGAGCACATTGACGTATTCCCTGGCATGGTTGGCAAGCATTTCCTTGCCGTTCTTGTCGCCACGGCCTACGGAGGAAACGTATTTGCGCGTTTTCCAAAGCTTTCTGATGCCCATGCCGTCCGGCAGGGCCTCCCTCACTTCATCCACCATCTTGGTGGCTCCCATGAGGTCCTGGGGTTCCTGCTTGAAGAGCGTGTACCAGGCTTCCGTGTAGAACGGGTTGGCCTTGAGCACGGTCCTCATGGCGGTCTGCGTGAATTCCTTGGGGAGCGTGACGGAAGGGGCGGCCGTCTCTTCCGTGGTGGAGCCGATGGCCGCCAGTTTGTAAATGTTCATGGCGAAGCGGCTGTCGATGAACTTTTCATAGTCGATGTTCATGGACAGGGCCAGTCCGGACTGGTATTCCGCATTGCCGGTGCGCGGTGCGTTGGAATCCCGGAAGTACCAGAATCCCGTGGTGGCTTTCAGGGTGTCCACGCTTTGCCCCACGCTCAGCCAGCAGCCGTTGCCGGTGAAATGGGTGGTCATCAGATTGCCGTGGCCGGGCTGCCCGGCGGGGGCGGCGGGAATGCCGCGCGCAATCTGGGAATTGCGGGAGATAAGGGACATGGTGCCGCACACACCGCCTTCATGAAGCTTGCGTTCGTTGGATTCCCTGGACCATTCCGGATCCGGGTCAAAGCTGAACAGGATGGGCGGTTCCTTGTCGTCATCCGCCCGGTAGGGGCCGTACAGCCACAGGCGGGTCGGGCCCCGCTGGCCCATGTAGCGTTCCCACACGCTGTCGCACTCACGCAGAGGTCGCGTTTCCGAAAGGGCCATCATGGCCGGCCAGGGCGTTCCTTCCAGGGAAACGCCGGTCCATTCCACACGCTTGCGGTCCACGTCGCGCAAATCACCGCAATGTTCATATTTATCCACAAGGTAGGAAAAGAATTCCACCGGAGTGGGGAAGGGGTCCCTTTTGCGCCTCAGCTGGCCGTGGCGGTACATGTATTCGTGCAGAAAGCCGGCCAGGTTGTCTTCCGTAATGGCGGAGTCCCCGATTTCCGAGACGGTGGGGTATTTCCTGAGCCAGGCCTGCTTTGGGGTGATTTTTTTGCGGTCCAGATAGGCTTCCACCTTTTTGTAGCATTCCTCATCCACGGTGCGGGGGGCGTTCCCATACCAGTTGACGGGCGGTTTTCCGGCGCAATACAGGTCCGCTGGCGGAGGCATGACTCCAGAGGATCTCAGGTCATTCAGCTTGCCCAGGGCATCAATGTAGCGGCCCTGCTGGGTAAGGTCGAAGGCCCCCATGCCGAATTCGCGGCGTCCTACTGCGAACGCCAGAACGAGCTGGTCATATTTTTCCGTCGTTTCCAGCCCCAGTTCATCAATCATGAAAGCCACATTGGTGGCGACGCTGGGGTCCGGCGGGAAAAACATGGCGAAGACCTCACGATTGTTTTTCGTGTTTTTCAGCCATTTTTCAAAATCCGGAGAAAAACTGCCTCCGCGTTTTTTTACGTAATCCCGTACGTAGGCTTCCGCGTAATAGGGATATTTGTTCAGCAGTTTTTCAGAAAATTTCCCCTTGGACGCGATAGCTTCCTCCCGTAAAGCCTTTTCCATGGCAATGACTTCCGGGGAGGGGGAAAGGTCGGGAGCAGGCGGTTCCGGTTCAGGCTCCGGTTCCGGTTCGGGAGCGACCACCACGGGTTCCGGTTCGGGAGCGACCACCACGGGTTCCGGTTTTGGCGGAGCGGGCTTGGATTTGGGCTTGGGCGGAGCCGGTACGGGCACGGTAACGGCTTTAGCGACGGGTTCTTCTTTATCCTTGAGTATCTGGTAGCCCAGAAATCCGAAGAGGGCGAGCATCCCGGTCACAATGACCGTGATGACCGGAAACCCTCCGGAGTGCTTTACCCGCGGCAGCGGCGTTCCGGGGATGGCGGCGCCGACTACGGGCTTCCGCAGTTGCGGTTGCTGCGGTTTTTTTGCGGGGCGGAGAGCCTGGGCATGCGCTACAGCCGGCTGGGGCTGCGCCGGAGAAAGCGGGTAAAGGAAGAGCACGGTGCCGAATCCCCTCAGCTTGCTTTCTGCATTTGCTGCGTATTGGGTTTCAAAAGCTTCCCGGGCCTGGGCGAATTGGGATTCATTTTCCGGAAAGACAGCCAGTTCTCCGCTGGCCAGGTCACGCGTAACGAGGCCCCCGGGGCAGAATTCGCGTATCAGGACGGCATGGCCTTCCGGGGAAAGAGCCTGGTACAGATGATAGTCCGGACCGCTTTCTACAAGCGCCGTGATTTTATAGCCGCCTATGTTGAAATGGGGCGGCAGGGCAGGGGGAAGAGGGATTGTCATGACTAATCAAGAGGTCAAAGATCCCGTATATTCAAAAAGGTTCGGAGCCGTTTGTCAATGCCGGAGTGAGGAAGCTGCGCCATGAAACGGGAGCAGTTATCAGCACGGAACGCTTCCGGACGGCGGGAATACGAAACACGCCGGTTTCCGGAAAGTGTGGCATTTCTGCGGCGCGATGCCGCGCAGGAAACGGCTAACGGATGGTGACCTTGGTGCCGATGGGAGTGTGTTCAAAGAATGTCTTGGCCATGTCCTCCGGCAGGCGCACGCAGCCGTGGCTGACCGGATATCCGGTGACAAAACCCACATGCATGCCGTAGCCTCCCGTAATCCGCATCCAGTAGGGCATGGGGGCGGGGTCGAAGTAGGTTCCTGCCGGCGCTCCGCCAGCCCTGGCGTTGTAATCCCCGTTGACGACGGCTCCGGTGGATTTGCTGCGCAGAACGCCGTATGTGCCGGATTTGTAGTTGGCGTCTTTCTGGATGATTTTGTATGTTCCCCTGGGAGTGCCGTAGCCTTCCTTGCCGGAAGACATGGGGGAAACGCCCACGAGCGTGGTTCCCACGTAGTAGAAGACTTTCTGCTGCTTGAGGTCAATGATGATGTGCTTTTCCCCCTGGGTGCCCGCCGGCAGGTCCCAATATCCCTGGCCCAGACGGGCTTCCGGAGGCAGGTCCGTGTTGACGCCTGAGGTGGCGCCCACTCCGGACAGATAATCGTCCCGTCCGGACATTCCCTGAATTTTTCCGGTGATTTGGTCAAACAGCGGGGGCCTCTCGTACGATGTGCAGGAAACAAGAGCGGAGCTGATAGAAACTAACGCCAGTATGCCGGATTTCATGGGAACGGGAAAATGACAGGCAGGTTATGGGGCCTGTCCTCCTTTTTGTCAAGATTTGCATGCTGTTATCCGTTGCTTATTCCGGGGGTATCTGTTATACACGGCGAACCATTTCATTCATCCCTATTTTCATGAGCGAACAATACGATCTTCTTAAAAGCATTCTTTTGGAAAAATCCGTGCGTACGGGAACTTTTACACTGGCTTCCGGCAAGGTGTCCGATTTGTATGTGGACTGCCGCATGACAGCCCTGGACCCCGTAGGAGCCACCCTGGTGGGCGCTCTGGGCTGGAAGCTGGTGAAAGAGGATATTTTGCCCCGTTTCCCGGAGGTGGCGGCCATCGGCGGCATGACCATGGGGGCGGACCCTATTTCCCTGGCCGTCGGCATGACCAGCGCTCTGGAAGGAGCGGAAAAGAAGCTTCAGGTGTTCACCGTGCGCAAGGAGCCGAAGGACCATGGACGCGGCCGCCGCATTGAAGGCAATTTCCAGGCCGGGGATACCGTGGTCGTGGTGGATGACGTCATCACGACAGGAGGCTCCACGCTGAAGGCTATTGACGCCATTGAGGCGGAAGGGGGCAGGGTTGCCGCCGCCCTGGTGCTGCTGGACCGCGAGGAAGGCGGCCGCCAGGCGATTGAGGAACGCGGCATTCCCGTTTACCCGCTGTACACCAGGACTTCCCTGTTGGGCCGTTAATCCTTTTCCGTTCATGCTCCCGGCCCTGATCGGCATAAGCGGCCATGAAGTGGGCGCGGAGGAAGAGGCTGCCATCCGGCGTTGGCAGCCGGCGGGTTTCATTCTGTTTTCCAGGAATATTGATTCCGTGGAGCAGGTGCGCGGGCTGACGGAGTCGCTGCGGAAACTTTGCCTCCACCATCCTGTCATTGCCGTGGACCAGGAGGGGGGCCGTGTGGTGCGCACCGCTTCCCTGGGCCTGAATTTGCCCTCCCCGGCTTCGCTGGCCCGGCTCGGTTCAGTTAGCGGCATAGTGGAACTGGGCGCGGTGACGGCTCTGGCTCTCCGCTACCTGGGGGTGAACCTGAATTTTGCCCCGGTGCTGGATATCTGCCATGATCCGTCCGCGGCCAACGCGCTTCCCGGCCGCTGCTGGGGAGATAATGCCCAGGACGTCATTTCACGCGGCGGCGTTTATGCCTCCAACCTGCGCCGGGGCGGCGTGCAGAGCTGCGGCAAACATTTTCCCGGCATGGGCCGTGCCCTGGCGGATCCCCATTTCAGCCTTCCCGTGGTTGACCTGGATGAACGGGAGCTGTTCAAGACGGATTTGCTGCCTTTTCTGGCTCTGTGTCCGGCATTGTCCTCCATTATGTCCGCCCATATCATGCTGCCTCAGATTGATCCCGATTATCCCGCCACCTTGTCCGAACGGGTGATCAGGGGGCTTCTGCGCGACCGCCTCGGTTTCCGGGGCGTGGTGTTTACGGATGATTTGTGCATGGGGGCGATTACGGCGCAGTATTCACCGGATGACGCCGCTTTCCTGTCCCTGCGGGCCGGATGCGATCTTCCCCTGATTTGCCATGACCCTCTTCCCTGGCTGGATGGGCTGGCTTCACGTCTGGAAGGTTTGAACGCCTATGACCGGGAGGATTCTTTCAAACGGGTGGAAAAGCTGAGCGACTCCCTGTGTTTCCCGTTTCCGGAAAAGGCTTCCCTGTGGGATTCCTGCCTCCGCCGTGCGGAGGCTCTATGCCGCCTGGAAGAGGACGGAGGAGAAAAACTGCCTTCATCCCCAGTCCAGAAATATTGAGGCAGGTGCCAATGACGGTTTTTGCCTGAGAATATGCCGGGAATGTCCCGGAAGATTTATTTCCGCGGCAGGGGGAATAAAAAGAGTGCTGGCTGATCAGCTTCTTTTGCGGCGAGCCGCCAGCAAGGCTGCTCCAAACAGGCCCAGGGAAGCCGCGGCGGGTTCCGGAACGAGGTGGTTGTAGATGCTTGAGGAATAGACTTTGACATAATCGATGTCGAATGCGGCTCCGGAATTGGCCAGCGTATTCTGGTCGATTCCCTTATTAACTCCTGCATTTTCCACCCAGTTGCCTCCAATCTGCTGGTCGATGATCAGGTAGAATTCGTTTCCGTCCTTGTCAAAGGGCCAGTTTGCGTTATTGGGCTTTTTGAATGAACCGGTTGCTTTTCCATCCACATAAAAGGTGATGCCTTCTTCCGTCCATTCCATCCCGTAGGTATGCCAGTTTGCTTTTTCAGCACCATCGTTCCAACCGGGGGTGACCCCCTGGGAGTTATCCTGGTTGGGAACGCCGTTTTGCGACCAGTGGATTGTCTGGTAAACACGGCCTTCGTAATTCAGGTGTTCCATGATGTCAATTTCCCCTCCGACAGGCCAGCCGATGCTGTCGGATTTGGGCATCATCCAGATGGCCGGCCAGACGCCCTGCACGCAGTCGAATCTGGCGCGGACTTCTACGTATCCATATTGGAAGGAGAAGGTTTTCAGGGAATATACCCCTCCGCAGGCGTATGTCCTGGCTGGGCCAGTCTGGTTGGTTTGGGTGGTGTAGTCCCCGTATTTTCCCCACAGGGTCATGGCGGAGTTGCCGTCCTTTTCCCGGAATTCCACAAGGCTTTCGTCCCGGGATTGGTACTTGCGCCAGTCCGGGGCGTTATAGCCTACGTAATCAATGCGGCTCCAGTTATGTTCGTTCAGAGATGAGCCGTCAAAGTCGTCTTCAAAAACGAGTTCCCAGTTCCTGTCGGATGCCCAGGGAGTCGCCGCCATGACGGAAGATGCTGAAAGTGAGAGAAAGAGAAGAGGAAAAAGGAGTGCCGTTCTGATGAACATCATGAGAAAATATAGGGCGGGCGCCGCTGAGTGTCAATAGACAAAAAATTGGCAGGCGGCCTCGGCATGGAGAAGGAAATTCCCTCCGTCCCTAAAAGGGATTGCTCTGTTTTCCCGGCAGGGGCGCGGCGATTGGCGCCCCTGCCGGGATTCTCTTATCACAAAGGCTTTTTGTCATTTCCAGCTGCGGGCGGCCGCAGCTTAAGAGCGGAGAGCCATATTTTTGGCGGCGTTCGCTTTGTACACGTGCAGTTCCGCAAGGCGGACTTTTCCGCCCTTCTGGAAGAGTTTGACGCGCAGCCTGTTGGTGGTGACGGGGTCAAATGTTCGCATGCATTTGATGAATCCGTTGCCCGGAAGCTGGAGCATGCGCAGCACTTCCGGTTCATTGGCGTACATGGCTTTCTGCGCATCGCTGACGCCGGCGGTGGAGGCTCCCAGGGAGCCCCAGTGGACGGGAACCCACTTGCCGCCCTTGTAGGCTTCAATGATGAGGCGGTTGTGGCCCTTTTCAATCTTGATGTCCACGGCGCGCAGGGCGGCAGGGGATTTCAGGGTGAGTTCCAGCACCAGGGGCTCGTCTTCCGTGGGGGAAGCGTCCAGTTCCTCAACGGTAGTGGCGTCCCGGTCCATCAGTTTGGCCGTGTCCACACGGCCTCCGGTGGAGGCTTTCAGCTTGTAGTCCTCCACTTCCTCCGTGGAACTTCCCAGCAGTTTCAGTTCATGCACGCGGCATTCCAGGCCGTGCCAGTCCGTGGAAACGTGGAACAGGCAGCGGGAACCCTGAGTCAGGCAGGAGTCATTCGGGGAAACCCAGGTTGTTTTCTTTTTTTTGTCCGTTTTGTCGTACACCTCTATCTGGTTGCCCTGGGAGGCCGCGGAAATGTAGGTCCCGTCCGGCAGATGGAAGGAGCAGCCCCAGTTGCCGTGATCCCGGATCAGGATGCCCGGCACCCACAGATGGTTGCAGTTGGTGACTGAGAGGGCCTTTTCTGCACATCCCACTTCAAAGCCGCCCACGGCGATGGGGCGGTCGTATTCCACCTCCAGGTCATTGACGCGCCATTTGATTTTGGCGTTCATTTTTTGCACGCCCGGCTGGGTTGGGCCGCTGAGTTCCTTCTTGTAGGAGTAGACGTTCCATTGGCCGCCGAATTTGGAATTGGGCGTCCAGGAAATGGTTTCCATGGGGGAGAAGGTGGTCGTGTCGCTGAATTGCACCGTGCCGGCAAAATCATATTTGTAGGCGGAGTTGGCTTTCCCTTCCTGCTCCTTGTCGCGGTGGAGCCCCAGGGCGCGGCCGCCCAGTGGCTGCTGGATGTCCACGTTCAGAGAATATTCCCCGGGCTGGGGGTTGCCGTCGTTGCGCTTGGGTTCAAAGAAAAGGCGCACATCCATGCCCAGAATCATTTCCGCGCAAGTGGCCCTGGTGAGCTGGTCCACCCCGGGAATCTCCATGATGGCCTTGGCGATGGGGAGGGCGCGGTTGTTGACGACATTGATAAGCTTAAAGCGGCAGCCCTGTTCCACAGGAATGTTTTTCAGTTCCCGGATGGCGGATTTCAGGGAGGCGGGCGCCTTGGCCCCAAGCGCCGCATTTACCATGGACCAGTTGCGCACGTAGGTATTCAGGAAGCGGGATTCCGTATCGATGACAGGGGGCACCTTCCGGAATGTCTTTGCCTGAAATTCCGGCTTGCCCGTGATTGCCAGGTTCCGGCGTTCCGCGCAGAGGGCCGTGATCCAGATGCTGGTGCGGATGTAGGTGCCGATGACGGGATCCGCCGTCATCAGTTCCAGGCGGTTGGGGTTCTGCATCATGCCGCCGTCAAAGGGGCGCAGCAGCGTCAGTTTCCACCGGAAAGCCTCCATGTTTTTGTAATATGCTTCCGGATTGGTTCGCCAGTAGGCGGGGAGGGCCCACATGATGGAGAGCGTCTCGGATGAGTGGCCCTGGTCACAGCCGCCGATGGGGCCTTCCCCATACATGATGCGGCTGTTTTTCGTGTACAGCTCCGGTCCGCCGCAGATGAGGGAGGCGATGTAGTACGGGCCGTGGCGTCCGGAGTAGGTCCCCCCGCATTCACGGTCGGGTTCAAAGGTGAAGGTTTCCGTCATGCGGCCATAGGGTCCCATGCCGGTGGGGCAGATGGACTGGGCATGATCCATCATTTTGTCCAGTACGCCGTCTTCCGTGCGCGCCGGCGTTTTGCTGGCCAGCGCCAGGAACAGGCACATGTGGGAGCCGCCGATGCTGACGCCTGTTCCCCGGTAGCCCGGGTGAATGCCGTGGCCGGTGACGAAGTCCCCGTAAAGGACTTCGTTTTTCATGCGCTGCACGCCGTTGCGGATGGCCGGGAGAACGGAGTTGTCCCGGTAGCGCAGCCAGTATTCACACAGGAAAATACCTGCGGATGCCTGGGGGACGGCCCACCAGCACTGGGAGCCGGAGAAGGCGATGTAGTGCGCCGCCTTTTTAATGACGGGGTCATATTTAGGGTTGCCCGTGGCCATCAGGGCCAGCCCGGCCCAGCCCGTGTCGTAGTGGTTGCCGCAGTAGCCGCCCGGGCGTTCCCAGGAGCCGTCCTCGCGCTGCTGGGCCGCCAGCCATTCGCTCATCATGTGGACCACGGCCTTGCTCTTGGCGCAGTTTTTCGGGAAGCCGAGAGCGTAGCTTCCCAGCTGGGGAATCTTGAACGTGACGTTTTTTACGTATTTCTTCACGGAGTCCGGCAGGGTGGCGGAACCGCCCACATGGACAGCCACGCCCACGGAGGCCGCCCCTCCGGGCGTTCCGGTGCCTTTCAGCTTCCAGTCTCCCTTGGGAATGTCAAAGACCAGGGAGGAGACGGCGTGAGCCAGCCACACCTTGCGCTCGGGGTCATATTTGGCCGCGCCGTAGCCCACGCTGTATTGCAGGGGCTTGAGCTTGGTCAGCGGAACGGGGCCACCGGGGCCTTCCAGCCTCAGGTCCGACCATTCGAAGCCGTCGCTGCCGATGCCGTTGCCGCCGTCATCCACGCGCAGGCGCACCTGCTGGCCGCCCTTTACCGGAATGGAAAGGGAAACGGGCTTTTTAGCCCGTTCCTCCCGGAAGACTTCCTTCCAGAGAGGCTGGATGCCCTGGATTTTTTCCACGCTTTCCGCGGGAATGAGGTTCAGGGTGATTTTTCCGGCGCCTTCCGCCTTGTCCACCAGCAGGCCCGCGTGCATGTCCAGGCCGCGCCTGTCCTGGTGCTGGTAGGGACCGTAAAGCACGTCCAGGCTTTGCGACGTTTTGAAGAGGTGTCCGTCAATGCCCAGGATCAGGTCACCTTCTTTGACGTATTTTTCGGCAGGGGAACCCTCAATCACCTGGGTGACCGTGTAAAGGTTCGCCACGGGTTCCCCGTTGGGGTCCAGCATGGTTTTGGGGAAGAAGCCGCGGAAGTTCGTGTCCGGCCAGGAGGCGTCCAGGCCGCGGGCGCGGAAGCCCAGAGGGCCGAAGGTGGTGATCCAGCCTTTGGCTACTTCCTCGGAGTTGCCGAACCAGCTCGTGTACAGCTCTGCGTATTGTTTTCTCCACTGGTTCAGCGGCATGGGCTTGGCGAATTTTTTCACATAGGCGTTCACATCCCCCATATTGGTCGTTTGCCTGGCGGCTTTCCCGCGCGGACGCACTACGGGCGCAGGTTTGGCGGCAGTCTGTCCCTCCTGTGATTCCTTCCGGTTGGCGGGCTGTTGCGGTTCCGGCTGTTTTCCGTTCGCAGCGTCGTCTGCCGGGGCGAAGGAGTTTTCGTCAGGCTGTGCCGGGGCGGCTGCGGATTTTTCCTCCAAAGCGCCCGGGGCGTCTTCATTCCGTTCCCCGGAGGAAGTGGCCGGCGGCGTTTTTTCCGGCTGCTCCGCCGGTCCGGACGGGGAGAGGCCCGCGGCGTTTTCCTGTTCGGGGGAGGCTTCCCCACTTACGGCGGGCGGGGCGGCTTTCTTTTCCGGTTTGGCGGCTCCCTTCTTTTCCCTGTTGGAGTGGGGAACGTCCGGCTCCTGAGCAGAGACGGGTTTTTCCGCGGGGTTCCGGGTGAAATAATAGGTTCCGCATGCGCCTCCCAGCAGGAGCAGGGTGAGAATCCATATGCCGGCGGAGTTCTTCTTTTTCCGCGGCTGGGGAAGGGAGCCCGCATGAACGGGCGCCGCCCCGGCGGTTCCGGGAGTGGCCAGGGTCCGCTGATCGCGCTGGAGGAGGGATGCCGCAGGGGCGGCCGTGCCGGGAGCCGGCTGCGCGGCGGCATGGCCGCCGGGAATGGCATAAACCAGGTACAGGGTGCCCAGAGCGGGGATTTCCCCCAGGGAGCCCGTGCGGAACTGCGCTTCGAAATCATTCTTCAGCGGAAGAACTTCCCGTTCAATATCCGTGTTTTCCGGATAACGCAGTTTCCCGCTTTCCGGGTCGCGCACAGCGAGCCCCTGGGGACAGAATTCGCGGAGCAGGTATTGAACATGGTCGGCGTCCGAAGCGTAATACACATGGCAGAGGGAATCCGTCTGCTTCAGGGATTGGATAAGATAACCGTTGATATTAAATCCGGAAGGGAGGGGAGGCGTATGTTCCATGGTCACATGACAGGTGATTATCCGACTGCCTGTTAGCATATCCGGAGGCTTCTATCAATGTAAAAAGAGGTTTTCTGGGGCCGGAGCGTGTGACGCGATTAATTGATTATTTGCTTGAATGCATGGCGATTATGTGGTGCAAGCAAGGCTCGCTTTTTTGTTTTTCCATTACAATCATGAGTTTCGATATTAGATTAGACGCCTTGCAGTATCATTCCCAGCCCCGCCCCGGCAAGGTGGAAACGCTTCCCTGCAAGCCCTGCTTTTCACAACGGGATTTGACGCTTGCCTATTCCCCGGGCGTAGCCGAACCCTGTCTCCGCATTCAAGAAGATCCTTCCCAGAGCGCCCTGTATACCGGTCGTTCCAATCTGGTGGGCGTGATTACCAACGGCACCGCCGTTTTGGGGCTGGGCAATATCGGCCCTGATGCGGCCAAGCCGGTGATGGAAGGCAAGGGCGTTTTGTTCAAGGTATTCGCGGACATTGATGTTTTTGACATTGAGCTGAACGTGAAGGAGCCGGAAAAGCTGATTGAAACGATCAAGACCATGGAGCCCACCTTCGGCGCCATCAATCTGGAGGACATCAAGGCTCCGGAATGCTTCATGGTGGAGGAACGCCTCCGCCAGGAGATGAATATTCCCGTGTTCCATGACGACCAGCATGGAACGGCGGTGATCTCCGGCGCCGCCCTTCTGAACGCCGCCGAGTTGACGGGCCGCAAGCTGGAGGATATGAAGGTCGTCGTCGTCGGGGCCGGGGCCGCCGGCATTTCCTGCGCCAAGTTCTACATGACGCTGGGAGTGCGCCGCGAACATATCTATATGTTTGACTCCAAGGGGCTGATTCATACCGGGCGCATTGACCTGCACGCCACGAAAGCCCAGTTCTCCCAGTCGGAAGATTGTTCCCTGGAGGAGGCCCTCACCGGAGCGGACGTGTTCCTGGGGCTTTCCACCAAGGGATTGCTCACGCAGGACATGGTCAAGCTTATGGCTCCTTCCCCCATCATTTTCGCCTGTGCGAATCCGGACCCGGAAATCACTTACCAGGATGCCAAAAAAGCGCGGCCTGACTGCATTATGGGGTCCGGCCGTTCCGACTGGCCCAACCAGGTGAACAATGTTTCCTGCTTCCCCTTTATTTTCCGTGCCGCCCTGGATGTGCGCGCCTCCGTCATCAATGAACAGATGAAAATCGCCGCCGCCCGCGCCCTGGCTGATCTGGCGAAGGAACCCGTCCCTCAGGAGGTGATTGACCTTTACGGGGGCGCCCCGCTCAGCTTCGGCATCGATTACGTGATTCCCAAGCCCATTGATCCCCGCATCATTGAATGGGAATGCCCGGCGGTAGCCCAGGCGGCCATGATTTCCGGCGTGGCCCAGTCCCCCATCCGGGATATGGAGGCCTATACGCTGGAATTGCGCAAGCGCATTGCCGCGGCACGTGAACGCGTCGCCGGCGTGGTGCGCAGCTACCTTTAACGGGGATCCCGGCGGGAAGCCGGAAAACCCATGCCTCCGGCGTTCGCGCCGGGCGGTTGCAAAAACCGGGTGGACTGATGTTCCGCCCGGTTTTTGCATGCCCGTACAGGGAAGTGTTTGTTTGGCGGGGATACTGCATCAGAGCATTCTGGAGGCGGAAAGAGGGATTGCGGGCGACGCTTCCTTCCGTATGAATTAAGACGGACATGCTGTTGCCCGGCGTTTCCCTGTTGAATGCGGCTTGGTGAATACCACCATAGTGAGGCTGTTTTCTTCTCTTCGTCAGGCAAGAAAGAAATTCCCCTATGGTCAGATGGAGGAAATGTTATTTTTATCTGGTATTTTCAAGCCATGTGGAGAGAACCGCAAGATATGGCCGGGCGGAGGATCGTCTTCGCTCCGGTCTTTGGTAAAGGCTTGTCTTCATTTAGGCGTTAGCCAGCCGGAGGCGCATCTGTTCCGTCTGTTCCCTGTCCGGGATAAGTTCTACAAGCGTCTGGCTGTTTTCCTCCAGGGAATCAAGCTGGTCGAAGTCCTCCGCTGTGCGGATCGACAGGTAACACAATAACAAATAAAACGAAATGGCCTTGAAGGAATGGGCGTGGGGTTGCACCAGCAGTTTCCTCATGGCTTCGGAGTGTCCGTCCGCCCCGGGCAGGGCGCGGAAGATGCCGCCGCCCCCGTTATTGATGACGCCGAGGACGCGGGTGCCCCTGTCCAG
>RRZU011254302.1_pt1 | contig 12962 bp, 11 predicted proteins | sample 2165561 | NCBI WGS metagenome assembly RRZU01 (sample SAMN10456909, study PRJNA506462) | wastewater metagenome | isolation source: wastewater sludge | place: USA: Moscow, Idaho
CCGACGAGTGTCCTCAACGTCGTACGAAATTTCGGGGTTGGGGATAAGCCCAGCCTGCTTGCGGGCGCCGTCCGCTATCCCAATCTCCTGTCTAGCTGCAGCGAGATCTGGGTTGGCATCCATTGCTGTGGAGAGTGCTTGCGGCAAGCTGATGCTTTGAGCAAATGCACCAGGTGCCATCAATCCGGAGATAGCCACACAGAGCGCAGCGATCTTCCAGGGCGAGACAGAGGTCTTGGTTAAAATATTGCGGTTATACCGGGGCACTTTGATAGTCCTCGTGCACAAACTTTGATAAAGCTTGGCGAGAACGCGGAATCAGCTGCCAAGCCCCACTGGATTAGGTGATGGCACTCTAATCAGCGGCAGCTATCAGAGGGGTGGCTAGAAAATTACAATTTCGTAAGAAATGCCGGTATCACCTGTAAACACTGAAGAAATCGGCCCATGTGACGGATTTTATTACAGACCAGGCAAATGAGTAGCACGCGTAAAACCGAGAAAGATAACGAACAGATGACGAAATTGTAATTGATCTATCACCCTCTCGTTATCTTTGCCCTGCAAATATTAGCTCGGCGCTACGCTAGGCGCGCTGCCGGGTTAGAACATATAAAGACGCCCGCGCAAGTAAAACATAATAAAAGCTGCCATAAATCAAAGGAGCATCGAATGAGAATTAAGGTACCACTTTATCTGGCCGCAGTTTCTGCGCTCTCTGGAAGCTATGCTATCTCGGCACAAGCTGAAGAAAAGCCGGAAGGCTTTATTGAAGGCAGTAGCCTCACTGTCCTGAACAGAAACTTCTACTTCAATCGTGATAATCGCGATGGTTCTGCCCCTACCTATAATAGCGGCAAGGGCAATACCAATGGCTATTCCGAAGCCTGGGCACACGCGATCATTTCCAAATTCAACTCCGGGTTTACCCAAGGTACAGTCGGATTTGGTGTTGATGCCTTCGCTATGATCGGCCTCAAGCTTGATACCGGCGACGGACGCAACGGCGGCCGAAGCTCCTTCGACGTGCTTCCCGTTGATAACAAGGGCGAAGCTCGCGATGAGTACACCAAGGTTGGTGGCGCAGCAAAAGTCCGCTTGTTCGATACCGTGGTGAAGGTGGGTGATGTTTTTCCATCGACGCCCGTGGTTGCATCGGGCGACTCTCGCCTGCTGCCAGAGAGTTTCCGTGGTGTGACGGTTGAAAACACCAGCATCCAGGGCCTCACCCTGCAGGGGGGTCGACTGCATGCGATGAGCCAGCCGGTTTCCAGCAACCTGAACGATAACTTCGTTACCTTCTATGGCGGCCCGGTAAACTCGCCTTGGATCGGTTACGGTGGTGGCGACTATCAGGTCAACGACAATGTCACCGTGAGCGTATACGCCAGTCAACTGAAAGATGTCTGGAATCAATACTACGCTGGCACCAGCGTCGTTTACCCACTGAGCGACAACCTCGCGCTGCTCGGTGGCTTCAATTATTACAAGGCTGTAGATGAGGGCAAGCGACGCCTGGGTGAGTTCGATAACAACATCTGGAGTGCTAAGGTCGGAGTACGTTATGGTGCTCATACCCTCGCACTGTCGCACCAGCGCAACAACGGCGATGACGACTTCGATTATCTGCGTCAGTCGGATTCCATTTTCGTCGACAACTCGATCCAATACAGCGACTTCAACTCTCCGAAGGAACGCTCCTGGATGCTGCGCTATGACCTGAACATGTCTAGCTACGGCATTCCTGGACTTTCGTTCATGACCCGCTACGCCAGAGGCTCAGGCGCAGACTACTCGAACGCCAACCAGTTCTACATGCGCACTGACAATAACGGCGATCCACTCACCAATCAGAAGCGTTGGGAGCGTGATGTCGAGGTCAAATACGTCGTACAAACAGGTCCAGCCAAAGACCTGTCCTTCCGGTTGCGCCAGGCCACTACTCGCGCCACTGCGTTTGAATCGGATCTGGATGAAACTCGTGTGATCGTGGAGTACCCACTCTCGATTCTGTAATCGCACCGGTTGATTCGGATATTAATAAATATCCGAATCAACCAAAGACTTAACATCAAGAATTCACCTTGAGTAGCTTAATTGCTCCTTTGGTAAAAGGTGGATATTTGGCGTCCTTTGGGCGCCTTTTTTTCACCTAAAATTTAAATATTCGTTCGAGTACATGCATCGCATGTCGATGTAGCTCATGACTGCACCAGTGCTCGGTCTCTTCAATGTGAGGAACCTCTCCGTCATCTGAACGAAACGAGATCAAAACAAAGAAGAAAACAACCAAATATTTCATAAGGCTAAATCACCTTCTAGTCAAAGGGATCATGGTGACGAAAACTGCGACACAGTATACCGAAAGGTTATCAGGCGCATTGCTTACAAATTACAAATATGTAATTTGAGCCCTAATACGTTAGTTATGATTTATCATCCGTTCAGTAACACCGGCGCAAGCGCACGGTTAATGGCTCAGTGATATCGAGACAAAATCAAATGCGAATTCTGGTAATTGAGGATGAGGTTAAAACTGCGGAATATGTGCGCCAAGGCCTAACAGAGTGTGGTTATGTCGTTGATTGCGTACATACCGGTCCAGATGGTCTATTCCTGGCCAAACAACACGAATACGAGGTGATCATTCTCGATATAAACCTTCCAGATATGGATGGTTGGCAGGTTCTCGAGCTACTAAGGCGAAAAAATTGCCCTTCGCGCATCATGATGCTCACCGCGAGGAGCCGCTTGGTCGACAAGGTCAGAGGTCTTGAGAACGGCGCAGATGACTACCTGATCAAGCCATTTGAGTTCCCTGAGCTGCTTGCTCGCGTCCGCGCCTTGATGCGTAGGTCCGATCACCCATCGTCTACAGAAACAATTCGAGTAGCTGATCTGGAACTCGACCAGAGCCGCCACAGAGCATTCCGGGACGGGCAACGAATTGACCTGACGACTAAAGAGTTCGCGCTTCTGCATTATTTGATGCGCAACACCGGACTGGTGCTTAGCCGTACGCAGATAATATCTCAAGTTTGGGATATGAACTTTGACTGCGACACCAATGTAGTTGAGGTTTCTATCCGTAGGCTCAGGGCGAAAATAGACGACCCCTTTGAAAGCAAGTTAATCCATACACTTAGAGGGGTTGGGTATGTACTGGAGAAGCGCTAAAGCTCCAGCAACCAGCATATTTAAGTAGATCTCACGTAAACTTTTGTCACTTGCGAATACCAACCTCCTGCTTGGTTGGGTTTGCTTTTTCTCGGGGGTAATACTACGACGCCGATATTATTTTCCCGTGGACTTGGCGATCGGTTTTTAGCCCCGGCTTATCCCAAAAGGATTCTTTCCTATTTCTCGATAAATAATTTTTTGCGAGTTTTAGCCACGAGGGTAGCCGCTTGGCGGAGCCCCCAGGCGCGCGCTGGAACGCCGGCTGCAGGCGGCGCTAAGCACTCCTGTCTTGGAACTGCATCCGACAATCGCATCGCTTCTCGAACTACCTATTTCGGATCAGGTTGGGTTTAGGGAGCGCCTACTATCCAAAAGCGCCTCCAATGTAGACCTGAACTAACCTTGGAGGAAGCTACAGACCTCGGCACGAGCCGCTGAGGAGACGAGCGCAGGATCGAGAAGCAAGAGCTCGAGTGGCTTCTTACCCGCGAGATAGCTATTGGAACTACCGAACCAGAGCGCCATTCCTAAGCCAGTTTTCCGGGGGGATAACGTCAGGATGATATCGTTCATGCATTGCAGCAACTCACCTTCGGGTGAAAATGCGTAGAGTGGATACAGGGCCTCATGATCCACAATGATCGAGAACACACGGTTCTCGGCTTCCCAGGTACTGAGGATTGATCGGGATAGGTTGGGTTGAAAATGGATGCGACTAGCTAAATCTTCAAAGCAAAGAAGATCGCCGCTGCCAAGGATCCTGGATACAGCTCTTTCAAGGGATTGAGCCTCTCTCAGACGCGTCTTACGTCGAATCTCATCGTTGTCCATCATCGCCTCCCCCCTCGCCAGACCCCGCAATCAGATCCACACCAAATCCGTACGCGCAATGAGCTCGCAGCTCATGCCCGTCTTCAGACTGATTCAAAATTTACCAATCCACGAGCAGATACGACCGCTATCCGATAGGTGGTTTCGACATGCTTCCGCGAAGCGAGCAAAGGCGCTATTCCGGGCTTGCACCGTCTCGCAGATCCAGGGTTGGCCTGTGCAGTCGTTGACGGCTCCCTGAGCGTTCACGCTCAGCCTAGACTCAGCGTACTGGAACGTTGCGATAAGGAGGATGTGTATGCAGTACAAGCGAGAGACCGGGCTGGAAAAAGAGTTCGAGGTCCTCATCGGGTTGATGGCTGAAATGATCACAGCCCAGGCAGAACAATCCGACCCGGCAGCCGACACCCCAGCGTGGATGTTCAGTCAACATGATTTGGCCAAGAAACTCTTTCGGCACATGTGCTCAGTGAGGACACTGCTCGAACCGTCTCCATTCAGGAACGAGACAATCCCTGCGGGCAGCTTCATTGATCACTCTTCGATGGCAGTTCTGACCCGTTCGGCGCTTGAAAATTACCTGGTAATGACGTGGCTCCTTAGCGGCGGGGATGATTCGCTGCGAGAGTTTAGGCATAACGTTTGGGAATACTGCGGCTGGAAGAAACGAAGCAAAATAGCAGCAACCATCGATGACGCCAGAGTAGCCCGAAACAAGGCAGAGACCGATGCAGCAGCACTATGGCCCTCTATTCAAAGCTCACCGCACTTCCAAAAATATGCTGCTCCCCAGCAAGACCGCCTTCGCAAAGGCAGCTGGGACGTAGGGTGGCATTGGAACGACCTAGCGGTGGATGCGGGGCTACACAAGACTTATTTCACCTCCTACTACCCGTTTCTAAGTGGCCACGCACACAGCGATTTCATCGGTACCCTCCAAAGTAGCCAAGCGAGAAACCTCGCAGATCAATACATGCTAGGGTCGGCCAACTTGCAGGTAATTCTGATGCTGATCGGGCATTTTTCCCATCACTACTCAAGCCTGTTTCCTCCCGCTCGTGAGGTACTGCTCAATGCTGAAGGTGCCCGGGAAACTGCTGAAAAATGGAATATCCGCGCAGAGGATATGGATTACGTTTACAAGCCAGACAGCCATGTGTAATTGCACCCACGTGACCACCTGTTTGCATTCGATGTGACCATCGATTGGCGTTCGATCTGACCAGTCGCTTGCATAGCTGAGCGGCGAAAGTATCCATCGACGATTGAGAGCTAACGACCCAAAGCTGCTCTTGGCGGAAGGCTGCTAATGACCCCAGCAGCCCTCCATAAAAGGCAGCTTTGGGTCCAGAGGGGCAAGAGAAGCTGTAGACATAAACCTTTAATGAAGAGGCCTAGTGTGGTGTTTCACAAGTAACATTCATATTTTTCGGCCTAATACCTCGGCCGCCCGGCCGACGCTCGCCAAAATGTCCTCGGCCTTTCGATACCAGCGAAACGGTCGAGGGTTGGCGTTGTAAGTGGACAAGTAGTACTCAATCGACTCCTCCAGATCCTTCACGCTGGTGTGTGCCTGGCGCTTGATCCACTTCTCGCTCAGCGTCGAGAAAAAGCGCTCCACCAGATTCAACCAGGATGCCGATGTCGGTGTGAAATGCACTTGGTAGCGCGGATGCGCTGCCAACCATGCTTTCACTTTGTCGGTCTTGTGTGTCGCGTAGTTGTCCATCACCAGATGAACAGGCATGTCCTCTGGTACGTTGGCGTCCACCTCTTTGAGGAAGGCAAGAAATTCCGTGCTTCTATGTCGACGCTTCAATCTTCCGATGACTTCACCCGTAGCAATGTCCAGCGCCGCGAACAACGATGTGGTTCCATGGCGTTTGTAGTCGTGTGTGCGAGTGACGGGATTGCCGGGGGCAAGAGGTAAGCTTGGCTGGGTACGGTTCAGCGCCTGAATCTGGCTTTTCTCGTCGATACAGAGCACCAGAGCCTTGTCGGGCGGGTTGAGATAGAGCCCAACAATGTCGTGGACCTTGTCGACGAACAGAGGATCGGTCGAAAGCTTGAACGTCTTCTCAAGGTGAGGCTTGAGTCCGAAGGCATGCCATATCCGCATGACGCTGGCTGGAGAAATACCGGTTGCCTGACTCATCGAGCGAGTACTCCAGTGGCTGGCATCTTCGGGTTTGGATTGCAGTACCTGATTAACCACGTCCTGTACTTGTTCATCGGTCATGCTGCGAGGCCGACCTGAGCGATGTTCGTCATTCAAACCATCAAGCCGCAACCGACTGAATCGCACCCTCCAACGTGAAACCGTGTGCACGCCAATACCGAGCCTGTGGGCGATCGAGGTGCCTGACTCTCCACCTGCACACGCCAAGATGATTTCGGCCCGAATTCGGGATTCGGCGGGGCCTTTACGTTGCCGGGAGCGGCGAAGCAGTTCGAGGTGTTCTTCGTCGCTCAACTCAATCAGGGCAGCAGGTCGGCCGGTTTTCATATCGTTGCTCCGAGGCATTTCTGATGCTGAAAAGCCTAGACCAAAATATGAGTGTTACTTGTGAAACACCACACTAGTTGGGCCTCCAAATACTTGAAGTTGGTACTCCGAAACGGCCTCAAGTAACGACTCCGCCAGAATTCTCAGGTGCTCGGTCTCATCGGATGGGCGCCCCGCAGCTTTGGCTTCGTGGTACCTTCGCAATGCCTCAATGGCCTGCTGCATCAGTGGCTCACCCGCCTCTATCTTTTTCCGTAAATCGTCCATGCCGTCCTCCGGTTTTGCCAACGGGAGTATAGGACGCATAGCAGATCACTCCGTTAGATACCCGTCATGAACGACAGCTAACGACCCATACCAGTCATTCCTTTCATCGGCTTCGCGGCAATTAGGATTGTTAACGGGAGGCACTTGGCCATATGCTCGCCAAGGCAATTTGCCACTACAACGCTGAGCATGGAGTAGCCTGATGAAAATCGTTTCCCTCGTGATTGCTGCCGTCCTTTCGTTCTCCTCGATAGCCGCCTTCGCACACAGCGGTGGTACTGACTCCAAGGGTTGCCACACCAATCACAAAACGGGCGAGCGCCACTGCCATTAAGGCAGTGCGTGGGCTCTTTCAGCGCTGGCGTTCTTGACCCAGGGGATGCCAGCGTTAAAGCAAAGCCCGCAGCTAAAGCAGGTTGTGAATTCCCAGAAGCCCTGACGGGTAGAACCAATAGCTCCACTGTGTGACTGGCAAGATCTTGAATGGCAGCCGGGCCCAGAACAGAACCAAACCGAGCAAAGGAGCCAAAGCCGCGATCAGCAGCGCCAGAACAGCGAACGGCTCAAGCTGCGCCGCCTGTTCGAATAGGCCAGTACGAGAGTTGACGATTAGTTCGGGGCGTTTGATGGCAAGCACCAGAGCCGCCGGCACGAACACCCCGTAGAAGCAGTACATCAGCGGCTCGCTCAGCAGATAACCCACCAGAATTGCACCGCCAGCCATTACTAGGCTTTCGAGCGTCCGGTGCTGAACTCTCCAAGCGACCAGAAGCCCTAGCGCCAACGTGACCAGGACATTGAAGGTGCCCGAGGTGCTGACCATCCGGTAAGGGACTTCAGAAAGAGCAGCGAACAGCACCAAAAATGCGAGGTACCGACCATTGCTCTGAGTGAATAACTCACCTGGCTGATTGCGTAAAACGTTGATCACGACTGCCAGACAGAACTGGGGAAAAGACAATCTCGGCTCGCGAGCCCTGAAGAATGGCTGGCTGTGGGCCATGGCCGGCGCCTCGTTCGTGGTGATCTTCGCCCTCAACGTGCCGTTCCCGCTGATCGTGCTGGTGGACGCCATCATCCTCGCCATGTTCTTCGGCTCTCACGTGCTTTGGCCACAGAGCTTCAGTGGGGGCATTTGATTGGCCTTCCGCGATGATCGCGGTGACGGCAGCGATTACTCTGCTCCACTGTTAGCTCAGCACGTTGCTTGAGGGCCCGCTTGATGACTTTCTGCGATAGTACGCGTTCCCCCCAAGCAAAAAGTCGAATCCTGGGGGCCCCTGCCAATCCCTAAGAACACCGGTTGATTTGAGAAGTGCTTCGGGGTCAACACCGTTCCTGGAAAAGCTGTCTAAATCCCACTCAAAAAAACTGACAAGAACAGAGAAGACCGGATTAGGTACCGTGGATACCAAATTTAGACCGCCGGTGTTAAGTGGCAGCTTTAGTCTTGTCATATCCGCAATCGCACAAATCAACCTTCTCAGTCGAAAATGCCAAACAGACTCCAAATGAAGTTCAATCTGCTGCACGGTGAGCGGGAATCTGCTCTTACGTACTGATGGACTCGGAGGCAGGCGAACAGGAAGTAGTTTTTGCAGATTGGCGAGGTTCACCCGTTTCTGTTCTTTAGAAATCAGGTAAAGATCCTCAACCTTCGCTTTCAGAATGGCGGCGAACGCGCTGTCTCGCTTATCGCTGACGTCCTCGACCTTAAGCGATTCGGGCTTCGATCCACTAAGCTTCGCCATCAGCCAGGTGTTATCGTTTTCGTTAAGCCACCGTGTGGCTTGGTAAGCCTTTCTCCAAAGATACTCCAGACTGACATCTGTTCGTGCTGCTAGAATCGTCTCGATTTTTTGCCGACACTGTTCTTTTTTACCGACTTTTGGCTTTTCCAAGTTCGAACGAGATCTTGCACCTGAAATACTTTGAAGAATTAGTTCTTGCCTCAATGCGCTCTCAAATTCATCTACTGTTCCAAAAAGATGTAGCGCAATAATTAGATGACGCGCGAGCGGCATATCCATCTGACCTCGATGAGAAGTAAACCTAAGCCACTGCGAACGCTTACCTGCTCCATAGGCTTTGTCCATTTCCGATAGAGATTCATCACCATATTTAGATTGGATACTGTCGAATAGCTTTGAAGTGCCTGTAAATCTACCGTGTATAAACCCGCGCTTTCTGCATTGGCGCAGATAGCAAGAACACAAGGCCTCACTACTCATCGTCTGTATATTTCGCTGAAGCAGTTCGTGTGCGAACTCCGCGAACTTCTGTTGAAGATGACTTCCCTTCTTTGCCGCCGCTGGAGAGAGAGCACTCCAACCGCATGCGCAAGGCTCGGTAAGACTCGGAAGCAACCGAAGCTTTCGGAAGAACGGATGGGTGCATTCGGGACAAACATGCATCAGTAAGTCACCGTGACGCCAACAGACGGAGACACCCGGTATATGGTGGGACCGGTGCCAATAGGCATAACCCAGTTCAAGTAGATCCTGCTGCACACAGCTGGGGCACAGTTTAGCCTTGCCGTGGACGGATCCTTCGCGACGGGGAACACGCGCAACCCGGCAAAAACTGAGCCCTGTCGCCCCATCATTCCCCTCTTGAGCGATGCCTAGAAAAGGTCTGTACAAAGGGAAAGTGGTGTTCGTGGAAATCAGCTCCTCGAGGTTGGCCTCTGCATCGCCAGGTAGCCTGGCAGCGAGCACCTCTAGCCGCTTGGGTAGCGTACCTATGGAGAAAACGTCCGAGCCAAAAAGGTCACGAAAAGTTTCCCCAACGGTTTTGTTACCTGAAAGGAAGTGATAGCGAGTTATACGAGAGTGCAGCATCTCGCCCGGCATAGTCATGGGAAAAAATAGAAGATCAGACATCGGTTACCGACTTACAAATTAGGTTCGGGAAGAACACTCATTCCGTGATCGGTACACTTGTATCACACCAAACCCTGTATCAGGGTCAGGACTTTTAGAAATTTACAAAAGTGTGATGGCGCATAGCCAGTATACTTTCAACACTTTTTTGCCAATATGGCTGTGTGCATCTGCTCGGCAAATATCAAGTGCGCGCCATGATTTTCGGGGGGTTGAGGGCAGTGCCACTCTCAAATTCTTTAACACTTTCTTGAAAAAATGTGTGCATCACATGGCGAGCTGACCACCACCCACAAACTCAGTTTTCGCTCGGCTTTACGAATTCCAAGGCAGAGGCAACATTCTCCTGGGAAGGGCGCTGAGGCGCAGCGGCGCTTCGGACAGGCGGCTTGTCCTCCTCTTCGAGCGCCGGCCACCGCGTATCGAAACCTCGCACTAAATATCGGTTCGTCCGGTCAAATTGATGCTCGTTGTGAAACTCACCAGGGCGGAACGAGACCAGCTCCATGGCATACAGCTGCGTGATCGTATCGGCGATGTGATGTCTGGGAACCCCTGTGTAGCTCGCCAGACGGTCGTAGCTGATGGTCGCTATTCCGCGGCGATCTCGGAATGCCAAGATCGCCAGATAGATCTTCATGGCGTGAAATGACAGCTGCGTAAAGTTGAATTCGCTCAAACGCAGCATACGTCCGAGGTTGCCGTCGTATAGCCACAGCTTCGGGATTTTCCCCCAACCGTAGTCATCATTCCATTTCTCGATTTTGATCAAGGACCCACTCTTGAGGGCGCGCGTCTCGCGAGCGATCAATCCGGCATTTTCGAGTCTGAGAAGGGACCGCGCTACCACCGCTCTAGACATCACACCAAGCTTGCACAACTCCGTATAGGTGACCTTGGCCATTCCTGTGGAGAAGTCCGCGCGGCAGCACAGCACCAGAAAGAGCTTGAGCGCTGCCAGGCTCTCGTTGCGCAGTGCAGGAGCATCGACCTCTGGCTGCACAAGGTGCAAAAACAATCGGCTGCTTGGCCTGGTTGATCGGCCGCGGAAGTCTACAAGAGCTCCCTCGTGGATCCATCTGATCGGCAGCTTCGCCCACTCACTCTTGGCCGCCATCACGCCTTCCCCCATGCAAGCCAGACAACATAGAACATCAGCGCAAGGCTGATCATTAAGCAAAATAACGCAAGATTAACTGGATTGGAGGAAAGCGCTTTCTCAAAAAAACTAAGTAGGTTTTTCACTGTTGCAGCTCCGAAAACTGATCAAGGCTCAACTGTGAAGATCTCGCGCCGCCTTATCTAGATGGAGGCATACCGATTTTCCTTCTCTAGCCCATGTAATACGTGGCTTTCAGGAAAAATTTATAGTTCATTTGAGTTCAGATTCAGAGCCCAAATCGGGGGGGAGGAGACCAATCAAGGATCAGTCTCCTTTCATTCATCGCTGAAGCCACGACTCGACCGTGTCAGCGCCGTGTTCTGACTTCCAGTACTGGAGGCGCTTGTGGTTACCCCCTTTTGTCTCGATGACCTCACCACTGTGAGGATTGAGGTAGACCTTCAGCGCGCGCTGCTTACGCTCCGCTCTAATCTTGGGCTCCCTGACAGGGCGTACGATCGTGGCTTTCGGATCCAGCAACTCAATCACCTGCGGCAGGCCAAAGCCATGTTCGGCCAGAAGGGCTCGAAGCTTTGTCTCAAACTCGATCTCGCGTTTAAGGCCCTCATCGTTTTTCAATGCTTCTAGTTCAGCCAGCTGAGCTGCAAGCTGTTGTTCAAGTTGACGAAACTCCGCCAAGCGCGACATTTGATGACTCCATTTTTGGGATTGGCTGACATCGTAACACTATGGATCAGGTGGACAGGTGGGCCGAGCCCGTCAGCTTGAAGCTCGCGCGGTACCTGCCGGCTAAAAGCCTTTACCCTTCTTGGACGACACCCTCGGCCTTATGCAGGCAGTGCGGTACAACGACGATTGAGTCACGCTTCGTTGCTCCGACAACAGTTTCTCCTGAGCCCATTGCAGACGCCGACGATGAAACTGCTCAGCAGACTCGCATTCCTGCTCCAATGCTCCCGCACAGAGTGGGAGTTTGGCGAGTTGCTTCTCGAACCGCGACAGTGCGTTGAGCTCCCTACCAATCCTGGTACGCGATACTCGAACGGGTTTTCCAGATACTGCTCGAAGCCTCTGAGCACAACTTCTGATCTGCTCAGCAAGTTCCGCGTCGAGGACAACGAATACGCCGGCACTATGCGCCCGGCCTCCGTGGGCATTGCGATGCTCCGCGATGCAGTCCGTAAGCCATGCGCGATCGCATCGATAGAGCCACGCATAATCACGACATTCGCGAGCCTGGAGCCGACGATGAGCCTCCTCAAAGGCTGTTCGCCGCTGCCGGCGCTCGTTTAAAAATCTCGCTTCTCGCCAGGCGCTCGGACCACCTTCCACGGCGCGGATGGCCCGATAAACGTAAACCACGGACACATTCAGCGAGTCGGCGATCCTCAATGCATCGTGTCCGGAAAGCGCTAGCTTCCAAACTGCCGCTGGCAGACCATCCAGCTCTTCAACTCTGGGACTCGCCACCCTCAGGTGTGATGAGCGGACCTCAATTGGCAGTGCTCTCCCCTCCCTGGGCAATAGCAGCTCCCCAGTGTGTGGGATGCTTGCCAGTTCAACTTTCAAAGCGCTGGCCAGCAAGATGTACTTGAGAGGATGGTGGGTGCCTCTGGGCCTTCGAAGCAGCTTGGTAACCCAAGTCGCAGGCAGTCCTGGAGAGGCCTCACGAAGAATCGAATACTCCCCTGCGACCGGGAGTTCGTTGAAAAAACTGTTCATATGCGCAGCCAAACGGCACAGATCCAACCGATGCGCTTCACCGCAAGCCAGATCAAGAGCTGCAGCGCCTTGCAGGAGAAAGGATTGCACTACAGTAGCGGCTAGCGGACCTAGACGTGAACGGAGCAATTGCTGTGAGTTCAATGCGACCTGGTGCAACCTGGGGACGTACTCTTGGGCAACCTCCAGTTGGACTGAATGGCCTTGTACTTCGTCATCGTCTGGAAGATTGAGCTGTCGTGAGTTTCGGCTATGCCAGCCGTGATCCACTACCTTTAGCAACTGGCAATGGTCGGGACATACCAAAACACCGGGTAGTTGGTGGGTTCGATGCCAGTAGGCCGCCCCATCCCGAGCGATATCTTCGTCGATACACAGGGGACAAAACCGCACTCTCGAAGCGCCCTCGATCCGACTGGCATTGATGCCCAATTTCAGCATCAGTCCTTTA
>RRZU012450165.1_pt1 | contig 12962 bp, 13 predicted proteins | sample 2165561 | NCBI WGS metagenome assembly RRZU01 (sample SAMN10456909, study PRJNA506462) | wastewater metagenome | isolation source: wastewater sludge | place: USA: Moscow, Idaho
CGGCGGCAGCCAGACCATCAGAAACACCCCCACGGGCGTGGGGAAGACTCAAATCCCCCTAAATCCATGCCCTTGTTTTTAGAAACACCCCCACGGGCGTGGGGAAGACACCAATATATTGTTAAAGAACCCTCGAAACAAACCATAGATTGTGGTTTATCCCTTACTCAATCAGCTTTTCTACGACCAATTGGAGACCCGACAACTCCAGCAGCTCTCTGGCTGGTGAGCCGATGGTACGGATCTGATAGCCCGGCGCCTTGGGGACACTCTTGAACATCACCACTCCGGCCCCTTGCGAGCAGTGTTGGTAGAGGTACTCGACCACAGTATCCGCGACCGAATCCTTGACTCCGGAGACAAACACATTGGGCTTGGGTTCGATAAACCAGAGTTTCATTCTGCCCCGCACGGCTGGAGGCAGATCATTGGCTAGCACTATCAGCATCCATCTTCCCCAGCAGTACCGGAATGTCATTAGCCACACGGGCCAGCAGATCCTGCTCGATAACTCGCTCCCGAAAGCACGTCGATACCAGTGTTTTTTCGTAGCGCCCGGCCATCTCCCGAGTCAGGGAGAAGGCCAGGTCGATACAGAGTGACTCTTTATAGAGGTCTGCCAGGTCATAGACAAATGGCAGGGGGCTCCCTGAGTGGATAAAGCCCATATGGGGCGAGTAACCCATGGCATGAACTGCCGAACAGAGGATCCCGTAGAGTGCCGCATTGGCCGAGGTCAGCACCCGGTTGGTCGTGTCACTGAGATCCATCTTGCCGGGCACGTACTGACGTCCCTTCCAGCCGACGCCATATTGTTCGGCCTTTTGCTGGTAGAGGGCACGCACCCTGTGCCCTTCCATACCCATCATCTCCTTGAGGGTCTTTCCTGCCAGGTCCGCATCGGGAAAGCGATAGGCAAACATGCGGCGGGCCACTTCCAGAGCCGACTTCTTGTTACAGGCCAGGCGCAGCTGATGGTACAAGTTTCGGGTGGAGGCGGTCGGCAAAAAACCAGCCGCATAGAAGAGCAGGCTGTCTTCCCCCACCCAGCAGATGGCGCAGTTGGCGGCAGCAGCCGTCTTCACTGCCTCGTGTGTCAGGCTGGTGCCCGGCCCCAGTAGAATGGCATTGAGGGTGGCCACCGGCAGGCGCACCACATAGCCCTCGGCATCGAGCCATTTCAGACTGCTGTCGTCAATCTCGAGGCGTCCACGCTCCAGATAGATGAAGGGGTACTTGTCCCTGACCTGGGGCAGGGACTCTCGGGTGATTTTGACGAAGAGACGCTGACCGCTACTCATGGCTTACACCTCGTAGAGCAGGGTGACTTGCCGATCCCGATAGCGCTTATGTTCCCCGAATTGCAGGGGAATATCGTTCAAGGTCAGCACCTCGCCCCCCTCTCGGACGCCTTGCAGTACCCTGAGGTCGCAGTTACGCTTTTTATCCTCCCCCAGACGAAGGGCCGCCGCCAAAGCCTCATCTTCGGTGGCAAACTGTCCCTGGAAAACAAACTCGGTCGGAACACAGGATTTACGACCCAAGGAGAGATCCCAGACGGGCTGCTGCAGGGCCTGGGCGACCCCAGCAATCATATCGGCAGGGACTTCGAGCAGCACGGCGAAGGCGTGATCTTGCAGGTAGTAGCGATAGGTCATCTTGGTGCCCCCCCCAACGGCTTTCTTCCCATCGCTCGTTTTGGGGATAAGCAGGCTCTGCCAGGGGTCACTGTCATCGTAGCCACTGCCGACCATATGAAAATCACGCAGCAGTGGCTCACGGGGGAGCGTTCCCCCGGTCTTGCCACGACGGACAAAACTGTGGACCTGCATATCCAGGTCGGCAAAACGGGCGAGCAGGGACGTCTGGGGGCCACCAGCCCCCAGTGCGGCGCAGACCATCCCCAGCACCCCCGACTTGGTCGGGAAAGGGAGGGTATCGCGCCGGCCAAAGCGGGAGTCGTGCCCCCAGCTTTGCAGTGGTCCCTCCAGCCAGAGCAAGAGGTAAGGTTGACTCATGGCTTACTCCACATGGCTCTGCAGCTTGATGATCAGATCGTCCAGGCTGAATGCCTCGTTTTCGCCCCACTCGTAGTCACCCAGCTTGCCAAACAGGGAGCCTGAGAGTTTCTCCTTCTTGGCCAAATAGTTTTTCAGAGCCGTGACGCTGGGAGCAAGGAACCCTTGACCTGCTGCCTTGACCTGCTCCTCAAACGGCGCTTGTAGGCGCTGCCCCTTACGCACCAGCACCTTGGCAAACTCCCACGGGCTGGCACCGGATTGGGTGGTCTGGCGAGCGGCAGGGACTGCCACAAACAGCGCCTTGGTAAAGGCCTCAATAGCCTGCTTCAGCTGGTCGGCATCCGCGTTCATTGCCTCCCCGCCCAGTGTTTGAGCCAGTTGCCCTAGATCCAGACTGATATAGCGGTAGTAAGTGGCTGAGTTGAACTCCAGGCTACCCATATGGGCGGAGCCTGGTTCATCCTGCCGATCATCGAGGGCGGTAAAGAATTCAACCTCGTTGGCCACTCTGTGAGTCGAGATGGCATGGCTAAAGGAGGCCGCCGCCTCGACATTCATTTCGGCGGCCTTAGCCACCATGCGACCGAAGAGGGCGATGTCGAGAGCATCAAGCGCCGGGTTGAGGCTCTTCTTGGCCAGCTTGGCCAACTCCTTGTCCTTGATCTTTCCAGCATCGAATTCCAGTTCCCGGACGTAGCTGGCAAAGGCAGCCGATTCGGTATCACTGATAAAGAGCAGGGTATCGTCAGCAAGCAGTTCGGCTATCTTGCCTGCACAATATTGTGCCTGTTCCTGAGAAGCACCCAGCTTGAGACAATGCTCTGTGATGAGCTCTGCTACTTTCTTGGTACGGATGCCCAACTTGATGCCGAATTCTTGCAATGCCAGACGTACTTGGCGCTTCCAGCACTGGGAGCTGACACGGGCACGGGTTACGCCGCCCACGACTGCGGTTTTAGGAGCGCCCACATCGTCCCGGTTGAGACAGGTGACAGGGAAGGACTGCAGGATGTGATACTCGATACGAATGTTTTTAAGTACTTGATTCATGATGATTCCTTGTCAAAAGAGGGGTTATTCAATAAGAGGGACCACTTGCAGCAGGCCGCAACCGAAGGCACGGCTGCGCCCCAGACCGGATGCGACGCTGAGCTGAAAGCGTTCGGGGTCGGTCACGGTCAGGTAGCCGCTCAGGGTGGCCTGCTGCAGGGTGACGGAGTGTTCGGCCTTGCCCTTGAACTGCTGCATCCGAATGTCATCGACTTGCAGACGCAGGGGATCGACACTGAATCCCCAGTTGGCAGGGGCACGCTCGGTAAACCAGGCGGCGATCGCCTCCCGCCCCCTGACGGGTTTCAGCTGGCGGCTTTGGTTATCCCGCCGGGTGGGCGAGAGGGTGACGGTAAAGCGGTAGTGCTGGTGGGCAAGAAAGCCCTCGGGCAGTGGCCGGGACTCGACTTCCCCATGCTCACCGGCCTTTGGCTGGCGATCCGAGAGCAGCAAGATCTGACGGTAGTGCTGCTCACCGCCCTTGTCCGCCCACTGGATGCCACTGGGTTCGCTAGCCTGTTTCTGGGCAGCTGTGCGCACATCCTCAAACAGGTCGTAAACCACCCGATGCAGGGAGTAGAGATCGGTTATTCGCAACGCCTTCACGGCGGCCCGATCCAATCGCAAGACACTGGCGTAGAGGGTCATGCCTGCACCTCCGCTACGGGCTTGCCGTAGAACTGCTGAGCCCAGCGGGCCCTGGCCCGATCCCCCGAGCGGTGAAACCAGCGCAGATCCTCCAGCAGTGCAGCGTAATCAAGCGGTTGGGATACCCGGCTGCGAATAAGGCTCAGCAGGGGACGCAAGATACGGCAGACCTCTTCGGTATCGTCGCAGGCCAGCAGACGGCGCAGCCTGGCTTTTGCCTGATCGCTATCGTGCCCGTCACTAAAGGCGTGGGCGATGGCCTGACCGAGTGGCAAGGTGCCATTGCTCTTTTGCTCGCTGCGGGCAACTGCGGCGGCAATCAGGGCAAAAGGGAGGCGCTCATGGACAGACTCCAGATTGACCTCGAACGCTGCCAGGGTATCCCAGCACTGATATTCGGTGGCGGGGTTGTCGGCCCGGCGCAGACGGGCGGCGAATCCCTTGTCCTTTGGGCAGCGCTGGCAGAGATAATCGACGAACGCCGTTGAGCGGTTCTTCGGCTCTTGCGGTTGCGTGTTCATTCGTGCTCCTGTTTCAAGTAGGCGGCAAAATTGGGTTTGGTTTTGGCCCAGGCATCCATCTGGCGAGCCGTATGATTGGGGCAAGTCTGGTTAAACACCTGGGTGGCATAACGGGCAAACTGACGACGCAGTTGCTGGCGGACGGTGGCGTTGTTGCAGTTGTCGAGCAGCGCCTGGCACTGCCGCTCACTGAGCTGCCAAAAGAGGTGACTTGCCTGTTTGGCGTAAGATTCACCCTCCATCAGCTGCGCCTTGAAATAGCCCATCACGCAGCCATAGAGTGATCTAGCCAACTTATCGAGTTCGTCCATCTCTGTTTGGAGCATCTTGAACCAGATATCCCCCAATTGCTCCGGGTGTAGCCAACAGAGAGACTCGACCACATCGTCCGAGCCGGAAACATACTGCTCACCGGCATTGCTACTGACGCGCAAGCCCCCCGACCAGATGGCGATAGGAGTTGCCTGGCGACAGGCTTTGGGTAGGGCCAACCTGAGCTGTATGCAGTCGAACGGGCTGCGCTCTTGCACGATAAAACCAAGCAGACTGGTCAGCTCCCGCCAAGGACGCAGTTCGGGGTTGGCCCAGCGCACCTTGGCCTCCTTGCCACTCGCATCGACGGCGACAGAGGGATCGAAGATGCCATCCTTGTGGTTGCCGTGGGCAATCCCTTCCGAGTAGTGCAGGCCCTCGTCAGTGAGCAGACAGAATCGGCACAGAGGAACGAGGCGTCCCATCAAAGAGCCCTTCAACTGTCTGGCGACCTCGCAATCTTCCCCTTGCGGCATCTGCTCCCAGGGGGCGACACCCAGCCCGTTAGGGTAAATAGTCAACCCGTTGATCTCGGCCTCGGTGAAGAGATTGAGCCAGACGCTCTCGAGCAACGAAGTACCCAGGCAGTAGTTATGTAACATGCCCATATGAGCAACAGAGGGGCCAGGCTTGCCTGTCGAGGGCTTGCCTTTATCATTGCTTTTGCCACGGTAGCTTGGTGTCAAGACCCTGCTGTTGTCAGTCTTCTTGCCCCCCAGAGCAAAGCTCATCTGGGTCAACAACAAGAGCGCCTTCTCCCCATCATCGAGTGGTTTCTCTACCTGGGATTGGGTTAACACCGTAGTGTTGCCGGTGGCCACATCGGGCAGTACGGTGGCAAAGCTCTTTATGGCGGCTTGAGAAATCGCCGGCAGCTGTAAAAACGGGTGTTTGCCATAGAGGTAGAAACGCTCGTGCCACTGCTCCAGGTAACTGCAGATCCGATCCGCCATGCCCCGCCAACCCCGTTGTTGCCACTCATCCATATCCCTTGGTGTGGTGGCGGCTTGGGCAAGGGCCTGTAGCAGTTTCATGATTGCCACTTTCTGCACCGGATTGCCGCCCAATGTCCGGAACTCTGGATGGATGAAGAGATCTTTGAGCCCGACCCTGCCGATATCGGCAATCGGAATCCAGGGTTCGTCGATAAGATTGAAGCGGTTTTCCAAAGGCTACTCCTTGCATTTTTCAATAATGAGTCCGGTGTCATCCCGGTAGCGATAGACAAATCGCTCGCTCAAAGGCTGTGAACTACCATCGACGGCACGAAGTTCATGGTTGGGTGCCACCAGCGCTAATGAGAACGATGCTTCATCCTGATCCGGGTGACCGAGATAGAGAACTTGTCCCAGGCCGATCTTCTGGCACCAGGCACGCGCCGGCGTCCTGGGAAGTTGGATCAGGCGACAGCTCACCAGATGCCCGGCCACCTGTGCCGCCCTGCGCCGCCACTCCAGAGGGGCGAGATGATGCTGCAGCCAGGGGATCACCACATGCTCCCCATCAAGGAAAGTCAGAGTGGTCGATTGCTCCCGGTCGTCCAGAGTGAGCCCTGACAAGAGCAGAAGATCTGCACTCTCCTGATCGCTGTAGCGGGTCTGCGCCTTGGCCTCGGGCAGAGTCTTGCCATCCCTGGACAGGGTGATCCGTGCCATCTGCCGAAGGCTGTTAATCCCTTTACGATAACGACTTCCCTCAAAAAGCTCATGTTTCCAACGGGCCATAATTTCTACATCGGAACGCTCCTGATAGGTGAGCTCAACCAGAGGGCGGATATCGTCGGGGAGAGAGACCTCTCCCTGTTGAGCCTGTAAATGCCACACCTCCAGAGTGCGACAGAGCACATAGGGCGAATAGACACTGGCCGTGGAGCCAAAAGTTTGATGGGGATCCTGCCGGGCACGATCGAGGTCTGGCGCGAGGACCCAGGCCTCCCTTCTGGCTCCCTCGGGTCGGGGGGTATTCTCATGACGCCAGAGGCGACCCAACCGCTGAAACAGCATGTCGGTGGGGGCTATGCGGGTAATGAGAAAGTCTGCGTCGATATCGAGGGACTGCTCCAGCACTTGAGTGCCAATCAGGATACGTCCTTGCTCCCCCCGACTAGCCCAGCCAGCCTTGCCATAACAGGCTACCCAGTGAGCTTCATTGCGCTGTCGATGCTGTGCGGTGAACCGGGAGTGAAGCAGGCCACAGGCAACCCCGAGCTCCTGCGCTCTGGCCGCGAGGTCGAAATAGCGCGCCTGCGCCTCGGCTACCGTGTTTTCTATCCAAAGGATCTGCTGGCCCTGGGCTGCTCGCTCGAGCACGGCATCAAAGAGTTCCGCATCGGCCATAGGTTTAAATTGAAGTTTGACAGGCCTTGAGAGCTCCGGAGTCACTGGCAGTTCATGGTGGATCGATGGTGCCGCGCTCGCTGAGACGGTGATCAGAGGGTAGGCATCCCCATTAGTTGGCAGCCCTAGCAGTTCACTGCGACGGGCCTGGCTTAGCGTGGCGCTCAGAATGATGACGGTGCAACGTAGTTTGCGCAGCAGGCTGATGAGTTCATCGAAGATCACGCTGGTATAGGCATCGTAGCTGTGTACCTCATCAAGGATGACCACTTTGCCTGCCAGACCGAATGCTCTTACAAATCCATGCTTTACATTCATGGCAGCCATCAGAGCCTGATCCAGTGTCCCCACTGCGAAGGGGGCCAGCAAACCCCGCTTGGCGCTATTAAACCAACTATGGCCCGGTCGTCCATCCTCCCCTAATTCATGTTCCACCAGCCAGGCGCTGCCGTGAAGTAGCAGGGAGTGACGGTGGGGGCTCTCCTCGGCCAGTATGGTCTGCAGATAGGTGTTGAAACGCTCCAGGATCTTGTTCGAGGTAAGCTGAGTTGGCAGGGCGAAGTAGATGCCGCCCGCTTCGCCCCGCTCTAGCGCCCGATAAGCGGCAAAGAGGGCTGCCTCTGTCTTGCCCAGCCCCATGGGGGCCTCTACCACATAAACTCCCGGTCCCCGACAATGCTGGTGGAGGATGATTTGACATTCATTGGGGTGGTAGGGAATCCCGTTCTGATCCTTAAAGATATCGCCAAAGCCAAGCCCCTTGCGCACCCTCGGGGCAACAAATCCCGCCTGATCCAGGGCCTGCTCAATTCTGGGCTGCCAAGGTTCTGCGGGATCTTCGAAGAAACCGCCGGAGCCAATCCAGTCGGCCACAGTAGTGAGTCCTGCCAGCAAGCGCGCCTGCTCGGGGGTTGAGATGAGGGGGAACGTCTCCCCAAGCGTCAGTTGCAGAGCCTCGATCAGCTTGCGTCGCTGCGCCTGCCACGGCTCACCGCCTAGCACCTCTGCATGAGCGGTCAGGGTCATCAGGGGCGGGTTGAAGCCGTGGTGCTGCCCCGCCACCTTGGGGACGAATTCGTTTTCAGTGATGGCCTCCAGGGCAAGTTCACTGACACCGGCGTGACCACCCCATTGGCGTTCATCCAACTCCTTGAACTGAGCCAAATTCTGCAGCCAGGGTGAGCCACCCCCTGCCACAGCCCGTTGAAGTTTGAGAAAGAAGGTGGGGCTCACCTTGCCAATATCATGCACTGCAGCCTGTAACACGCTTCCTTCTGGAAACAGGGCCTTTCGTATCGTGACGGGCATTCTTATGAGCAAGGCTCGCGCCGTTTCCCCTACTATCTGGCAGTGATTGAACACACTTCTGCCGAGACGGGGATTGCCTTGTTGATCCAGATAAGTCTTGGCCGGGCACTCTTCATAGGGAACTGCCGTTACCTCTGGTGAAGGCTCGGTCGATTGGCGTCTTCGGTTCATCATATTTGAGTCTCTCTCCCTAAGCTCACGGTGTGCTCTGTTCGCTTTTGCTCATCATGACCCCTTCACTGGCTCACGGGCTGAGCCACCTCTTCCCCTGCTCTATGTTTTTCCAGTCCTGCTCTCATGGCGTGGATGACGGCGCTGCGCAGCGATGGTGGAGCCAGTACCTCGACCTCTCCGGCGAAGCGCAGCAGGTCGCGCACCAGTTCACGCTGGTCGACATAGGGGAAGGTGAGGTGGATATGGCCATCGGGCTCAAGAGTCTGCGGCTGGGTGCTGTGGCACTGCACATTCTTGACCCAGGGTGCGGCACTGGGGGGAGAAACGCAGCTCGGCCTGGCTCAGCTCGCCACCAGCAAAGATGCCGTAACCGTTGGCAAAGATGGCATCGAGTTCATCGCGTTCCCGCTCGCAGGCTAGCTCGTCGGCACAGCGGGTAAGCTGATCGATGCGGCTCAGAGCAAAAAGGCGCAAGGCTTCCCGTCGGTGGCACCAGGCCAGCAGGTACCAGTTGTCCCGATACCAGTAGAGGCGCTGTGGTGAGACCTGGCGCTGGTCGGCCAAATGACTGGTGGCGCGATAAACAAAGTGGAGCCGACAGCGCTCGAACAACGCCTGGACGATGGGCATAAAGAGCGCTGGAGCCACATATTGGCGACCAATGCTCTCGACTCGCAGCCGGTCTGCTTGGGTCTGACATTGCATACCCAACAGTTCACCAATGCGCGCCTGCAGCTGTGCCATGCCTTGTTGCTGCAAACCGGGCTGCACATCCTGCAATAACCGGTTGGCCATCAGTAGGGCGAAGGCTTCCGACTCGGAGAGCCAGACGCCAGGCAGGGCAAAACGACCATCGGCAGTGTTGTAACGGTAACCACGGGCGACCGGGTCCCAGACGATAGGCGCCTGGTAGCTATCCCGTAGCAGATCCAACAAGCGCTTGAAGGTGCTGGCAGAGCACTCCAGCTTCTCGAGGATGAGTGAACGGGAGACTGGGTGGCGGTGCTCCAACAACATCTGGTGTAGACGAAGGGCGCGATTGAGTTGTTCCATCTCGTCGCTGACTCATTGATAAATGCTTACGAGACTATCACTCCAAGAGCAATAAAATTCTGTTGAGTCTCACATATATTGAACTGGATATTTAGCGCTATCATCCCATCACGGTATCACTTGGTACTGCACGTTCATCGGTATCGGAGACTATGTCCCCTGCGGTGCAAGCTGGGTGCTGATGGCGCGTATGACACCAAAGCCAGTCACCAACTGATAACGTGAACAGAGGTAACAGCCCGCATCCCGCCCCGCAAGAATGCTGGGCTATGTAAAAAGAGACACCCGAGAAATGATGCGGTGTTGGTCATGCGCAAGGAGGGGCTGCCTCACTTGAAGAAGATATCGGGTATCACTGTCGCTCGCTGGCGGACACGGCGATGTCTCGGTTCAAGCAGCTGATGGTGGGAAAAATCAGTCTGCGAAAATACAACGGTCAGTTGGGGGCTGGGGAAGTAGCAGCCGGATAGCTGATTTAGCAAACAACGCCGCTATCGTCATAAGATTGCAGCCCATAAGAAAGATGTATCACAGAGCGCAGTATTCCGTGGGTTGTCCAACCAACACTCACTTTTTCAAATCAATATGTTCACCGTCACTATGGAACGGTATAAGTGTTCCATCGGCTAAGATCTCCCGGTATTCATCCTTTTTAAAATCAGGATCTTCAACAGGCTTACAGTAAACGATGCGGTACGTATTACCCACCTCCTCTTTGAGCCAGCGAGTCAGTTGCAGGCCGCGCTCATGAAAAGTGGCCCAATCCCAGCGGTCGGGATCAAGAATATGGTCATTGTACATTGTCTGATTAAATTCGAGTGCCCAAGGGGAAAACTTCTTCCAAAGGTCCTCTGACATAGGATCTTCCTCATCCATGGACTCGCCATCGCTGATGTTGTAGCAAAACAAACTGGGTTCATCTGGCGAGTCTTTGAGCCACAGGAACGGTGCCCCACCATAGTCCACCATTACAGTGAGGACAGGAATAAAAGAAGGGTGATCAGTCATTGTATAGTTTCCTTATAGCGTCACGGTGGGGCCTGCGGGGTGATGAAGATAGGCCATCCAGCGATACACAGTTCAGCTCAAATGATGCTATGCGTTCTGGTCGAGCCCTCTTAGTTGCAGGAATCGTTCGAGGATGCTGTGAGGGTGACAACTTGGTACCTTGATGAGCTTATTCCCGTCTCGGCATGAGAGCAATAGCCACAAATAACCAAGGAGTACGCCTAATTTGGGCGCGTCGGATCTCGATCCCGGAAATTATCGGATTACGCATGTGATCACCCGTAACGAGACAACCGAATTTTTTGACGGGCTTTGAGCGGCAGATTTACACACCTGTGGCTTTCCCACTCAAATTACCATGATCATTACCAATCCTAGACAGGACGTGGCTTTGCTCGTCGCCAATTTTCTAGGGATAGATGATCAGGTAAGGCTGATCTGATCAGATAAAGCGATCGGATCAGGCAAGGTTGATCAGATAGACTTGATCATCTCCGGTGATCACTTCTCAGATTTTCTCCAGATACCAGCCCCATGGTTCGTTTTTGAAGCCTACTGGGCTTGAGACGAACTGCCAGCCAACGTAGTACAGATCATTGTTCAAACGCCGAAACACCATTCTGTGGTTTGAGCTGATCACACCCAAGTGATCTGTTAACTGTTGACTGGTGACTCCGGGGTAAGTCGCCACCGCCCAGATATGGGCATGATTAGGATGCCAAGATATTTTTATTATCAGGTGTTCCACGCAATCAATCGGCCGCAAATCTTCAAGGGCAAATCTTCTTGAAAATTTATTCATAAACCACCGGGATCGCTGTCCGTTTTGCCGATTTTTCTTCATCACAGTTTTCTGATCAGCGAAAATAGGGGGAAACACCAACGGTTTCACAATTGTTTTTCTTTGACGTTCTATTTGCTTTGCCAGCTTCTTGCGCCGTTCACAATATTCATACCTCCACCATTCATCCTCTGTCATTCGCAGGAATGCTTCATCTCCATACATGAGGCGTAATTCTTCCTCAATGGCACGCCACTCATCTTTCTCGTTCTGTTCTGCACTCATTCAATAGACCTTTGGTAAACTCTCGTTTGCAGATTAAGGAAGATGCAAATATTTTAATTTTCCTTGTTGGTTGGTTGGTTTGTCTGGTTCGGTGCGGTATTTTGGAACATGACCTTTTTTTGTCTTTTTTAATTTACCCGTATACTACGACTGAACTGATAATCCTTGACGGTGGGAGGTCGTTCCCCCTTGGTTTCTGCCTTGGCTAAATAGCTCAAGCGGTAGATAAGCAACCGGTGTTCATCCAGACGATCGCGATGAACGTGATAAAAAGGGTTATCAGGCAGGGAAAGATGGCCATAGGTCCAGATTGCTTTAGCTATACGGTAAACCGTATCTGAGTGTTTAACCTTCTGCCCATCAAGTAGTAGTGCCAAGTGGTAGTGCTGGGCTTTGGACTTTCCTTGTTCTCTGACCCAGATATAACCATTGTAAAGCTGGCCATAATGATGGATTAACTGACATTTTAACTGTTGGAAAAATTGGCTTATCGGCCTGTTATCCTTTGTCCATCGCTTCATCTTTAACTCCAAGCGAATAGCCGTGAGCTTGCTTGTCTTACTGAAGAATTTTTCCATAATTTGAAAAACCCCATCCATTATATCTCGTCTGATATGAAAGCTTTTGATGACCGCCCAAGCATGGCCTTGATATTCATAGTTAAGGGGTAATCTTAAAGAAGAATAATTATTAATATCGGGCATATATTATTAATATCCTAATGACTTGAGAGACTGCTGAATTCGGGTCGCCCCCGCCGTTTAAGGCCTGACGCTCTACGAAAGGGTGGAGTAGGCGTCAGAAAAAACGGCTTCAATGTTCCAGTTTGTTACATTAAGTGCCAGATAAAGGAGGCGATTGCCTCCTCTTGTTTCTTCAGTGTGCAGTTAACAAAGCTTCAATCTGCTGCCTTGTCCATCCAATGATCCGCCCGTTGTTATGCTTAAGCGGTGCGGGGAGTTTGGATAATACGATCCAGCGATAGATAGTCGTTCTAGAGCATCCCAGTACTCGCTGAAGGTCTTTGTGTTTGAGTATTGGTTGAAGAGCACCGCTGTCTGCTGCAGCTAGAGTGCGATAGCTAAATGGTGATTTGGCCATTATTTATCCGCCATCTGCACTGCCAGCCAATTCTGGTATACCGATTCTGGCCAGCCAACCGTTTTGCCATGAACCTTGATAGGCTGAGGGAAGACGCCATCGCGCACCCATGCCCACAAGGTGCGACGATTGCGACCTACAAGCTCACAAACAGCTGTAATAGAAAGGATCTTTTGGGAAATCATTGCTCACCTCGTCTCGTTGGATTTGATAGGGGCATCTTCCCGGATTTATTCTCAGATGTAAGGTGAACAAACGGTGAGTTAGGCTCGCTCACCGTGATTGGATTTAATTTAACCAGTGTTGGATGGTGTTTTTGTCAATGTTGGCCAATTGGCTCTGTATTTGATCCCGTTTTCTTGAG
>RRZU012332401.1_pt1 | contig 12961 bp, 7 predicted proteins | sample 2165561 | NCBI WGS metagenome assembly RRZU01 (sample SAMN10456909, study PRJNA506462) | wastewater metagenome | isolation source: wastewater sludge | place: USA: Moscow, Idaho
AACGGCGAGCGCCTTTGGCCTACGCGTCGAGTCCGAGGTCCAGGACGGGTGCCGAGTGGGTGATCCAGCCCGCGGAGATCAGGTCTACGCCAGTCTCTGCGAGGACGGCAGCGGTCTGTGCCGTGATTCGTCCGGAAGCTTCGGTCACGAGCCGTCCGCCTACCAAGGCGACTGCTTGGCGCAGCGTCTCCGGCCCCATGTTGTCCAACAGGACTGCCCGGCACGAGGCCACCAAGTCAGGGTCGGCGAGCACCTCGGCGAGCTGCTCAAGGGTGTCAACCTCGAATTCGATGGCAACCAGATGTCCCACACCTGACCGGGCCCGCCGGATCGCCTCCGGCAGACTGCCGGCGATCGCGATGTGGTTGTCCTTGATGAGGACGGCATCGTGCAGCCCGAAGCGGTGGTTCACCCCGCCCCCGGCCCGCACCGCCGCCTTCTCCAGTGCCCGCAGACCGACGGTGGTCTTGCGGGTGCAGGTGATCCGAGCCCGCGTGTGTGCGACCGCGGCCACCAGGCCGGCTGTCGCGCTGGCAACACCGCTGAGGTGGCAAAGCAGGTTCAGCGCGACGCGTTCCCCGCTCAGCAGGGCGCGGGTCGGCCCAAAGACCGTGGCCACGACGTCCCCCGGGGTCACGGAGGCGCCCTCGCCCAGTCGGACGTCCACCTGCACCTCGGAGTCGAGCAGACGCCACGCGAGCGTGGCGGCGTCTATCCCGGAGATGACGCCTGGTTGGCGTGCCACCACATCGAAACCGGAGCGGTGGTCTGCCGAGACGATCGCGTTCGTGGTCAGATCGCCGGCAGTACCGAGGTCTTCGGCGAGGGCCCGGCGCACGGTGGGTTCGAGCAGTGCTGTGGGCAGGGTCATCGGAGTCCTCCGGTCAGGGTTTCGGTGAGCAACAGATCTTCCAATACCAGGGTTTGGTGGGCAGCGATGCCAGGGGCGGGGAAGTCTGTGCGGGTGTGAGCACCCCGCGATTCCTCGCGCCGCAGAGCAGACCACGCGATGGCAAGAGCCGCCAAGGTGGCGATGGGGACCGCCTCGAAGGCGTCGCCGGAACCGGCGTGTCGGCGGGCCACGACTTCGTCCTGCAAGCGCGCAACCAAGGGCCCAAGCGTGGCGCCGTCGCGCGCTACCCCGACGACGGCGAACATGTCGAGGCGCAGGCGGGCCTCGGGGCGGTCGGTGCCCTTCAGCTGGCGACCGCCGTCCGGGAGTGCGGCGATCGCGGTTAGAGGGCTCGCCGCACCGCCGATGCCGGATTCGGGCGCGCCGGCGATGTCGTGGGCGGCGAGCGTCCCCATCACCACCGCTTCGAGCAGCGAGTTGCTGGCCAGCCGGTTCGCGCCGTGCAATCCGGTGCTGGCCACTTCACCCACCGCCCACAGACCGGGCGCTGTGGTGCGTCCGGTGGCGTCGGTGAGCACGCCGCCCATGTGGTAGTGGGCGGCGGGGCTGACGGGGATCAGCTGAGTCACAGGATCCACTCCTGCGGCGCGGCACTTGGCTGTGACGGTGGGGAAGTGATCGGGAAACTCGGCGCCGATCGCGTCCCGGGCATCGAGGAAGACCTGCTCCCCGCGCTGCAGGCTGGCGAAGACCGCGCGGGCGACGACGTCCCGCGCCGCGAGCGGGTTGTCGAGCACCGGGCGGCCGTCGGCGGTGACGAGCAGCGCTCCTTCACCGCGCACGGCTTCGCTGATCAGCGGCATCGGGTCGAGCCCACCAAGATCGAACGCGGTGGGGTGGAACTGGACCATCTCGAGGTCTCGAAGGCGGGCACCGGCACGTGCCGCGAGTACCAGGCCTTGTCCGTAGGAACCGAGCGGGTTAGTGGTGCGGGCGAACAGCCCACCTACTCCGCCGGTCGCAAGGACCACCCTTGCGGTCGGAAGCACGAGGCGGACGCCGTGACACTCGATCTCGACACCTGCCACCGCGCCGTCCACCATCACGATCCGAGTGGCCCGGGCCCGTTCCAGTACCGAGATCGAAGGCGTGCGCGCGGCCACAGCCGCCAGCGTTCGCATCACCTCGGCGCCGGTGGAGTCGCCGCAGGCATGCACGATGCGACGCATACCGTGCGCGCCTTCAAGACCGAGCGCGAGAGCGCCGTCGGGCTCGCGGTCGAAGGGCACGCCCTGGTTCACCAGCCACTCGATGGCGCTGGGAGCGGCAGCGGTGATCTGGGCGACGACGTCGGGGTCGCACAACCCCGCACCGGCAGCGATGGTGTCGCCGGCATGGCGGCAGGGCTCGTCGGCGGGCGACACGGCAGCCGCGATGCCTCCTTGCGCCCAACCGGACGCGGGCTCGCGCCACCGGGTCTCGGCCTGCAGCGTCCCCGCCGTGAGCAGGACGCAGCGCTGTGGGGCAAGGTGGAGTGCGGTCGCGAGGCCAGCCAGGCCGGCGCCGATGATGACTGTCATCGTGGGGTCCTCGGCTCGTGCGTCAGACGGCGAGCATGCGCTCGACGGCGAGGCGGGCGCGGTCGGCGATCGCCGGGTCGACGCTGATCTCGTGTCGGCCGGTCTCGAGCGCGGTTCGGATGCCTTTCAAGGTAATGCGCTGCATGTGCGGGCACAGCCGGCACATGCCGATGAACTCCACCTCCGGGTGGGCGCCGGCGAGGTTGGCGCTCATCGAGCATTCGGTGACCAGCGCGACCATGGAGGCGCGACGGCTGGCCACGAAGTCCGACATTTGGGCGGTGGAGCCCGCAAAATCGGCTTCCGCGACGACTTCCGGCGGGCACTCCGGGTGGGCGAGGACGGTGACGCCGGGGTACTCGTCGCGCAGGGCGCGCACCTCGGCTGCGGTGAACTGCTCGTGGACCTCGCAGGCGCCGGGCCAGATGATCATGTCCACCCCGGTCTGCGCCGCGATGTTACGGGCGAGGTACTGGTCGGGGATCATGATCACTCGATCAACCCCGAGGGACTCGACCACCCGCAGGGCGTTGCCCGAAGTGCAGCAGATGTCCGACGCCGCCTTCACCGCCACCGAGGTGTTGACATAGGTGACCACGGGAACCCCGGGGTGGGCGGCACGAAGGGCGCTGACGTCCTCGGCGGTAACCGATGCGGCCAAGGAGCACCCGGCCCGCAGATCCGGCAGCAGGACGCGCTTACCCGGGTTGAGGAGCTTCGCGGTCTCGGCCATGAAGTGGACTCCGGCCAGCACGATCGTCGACTGGGTGACGTGGCGGGCCTCGCGGGCGAGCGCGAGGCTGTCGCCGGTGATGTCGGCCACGCCGTGGAAGATGTCACCGGTCATGTAGTTGTGGGCCAGGATGACCGCGTCCTTCTCGCGTTTGAGTTCGGTGATGGCCTCGATATCGGCGGCAGCGGCGTCCCAGGTGTCCGCGTCCAACGGCCGGATCGGCAGGTGGAGCGCGGGAGTTGCGTCTGGGGTGCGGGGTGTGGTTGCGGGCATGGTGGTCTGGGACATCACTGTAATCCCCTTTATGCTTGATATGAGCATATGATTTGCTCAAGATTAGCACTTTGGGGACGCTCTCGGGAAGCCCCCGGCTCGTTCGAGATCTTCAGCGGGTACGGGGGAGTTTGGTACCGCCAGCGGCGCGCTCGTCGAGGATCTCTCGTCGGAAGCGGAACAACCGCGCCGGGCGTCCCCCCGTTTCCGAGGTCGTGCCGCCGGTCTCCTCCACCAGACGCTGCTGCTCCACGATCCGGCGGAAGTTCTGCTTGTGCACATGCTGGCCCGCGATCGCCTCCACGCAGGCCTGAAGTTGTCCCAGCGTGAACTCCGGCGGCATCAGCTCGAAGACGACCGGTCGGTACTGGATCTTCGCGCGCAGCCGACCCATCGCGGTGGCCACGATCCTGCGATGGTCGTGCAGCATCCACGGACCGACGATCTGAGGGGGCAGAGCCTCGCGCGAGTCGGGTGACTCCGGCACCAGGCCTGCCTCGTAGAGCACCTCGTAGCGTTGCAGTGCCAGTTCGGGATGCCAGTCGGTGCCGTCGAGACCGAAGGTGACCCGACAGCGCACCTCCCGCCGCTCGGAGTCCTCCGCATTCGCCCACGCCCGCAGATGAGGCTCGAGCGCACCCAGCAGCGCGCCGCCGTCGCGCTGGTCCTCCCAGGGGAACAGGTCGTACCAGCTCACCCACCGCTCCAGATCGCCGTGCTCCAGCCAGGTGAGGCCGAGGTAGCTCACCGAGATCGTCCGCTGCGAGCCAGCTCGGTCACGGTCGGCGAAGGTGTAGAGCTGCTCGACGTAGCCGAGTCTCAGCCCGGTCTTCTCCTCCACCCATGCACGCAACCCCGCCTGCATCGAGCGGTGGTCTTCGCGCAACGGCCCAGCCGGAAGTTGAAGCTGGGACGCGGAGGTGGTGAGGACACGCGGCGCGCCGTCGAGCACCCCGACCGCGACGGCGACCAGTTCCGCCTGGACGGCCTCCTGCGGGCGGTTCATCGCCCGGCCCCCGTGCAGCACCGTGGGGAGTTGCTCTCACCGAGGCGAGCCAGCATCTGAGCGACAACGACGCGACCAGCGGCGATGGTCGCGTCAGCGGCCTGCAAGCAATCGGTCACGGTACTCATGACCCAAGGGTAGCGATCGCTGGTCGAACGCCCAGTCGACCAACTCTCACACGGCTGAAAACTGTTCGTAACACACCGCGGTTAGTGTTCCGATGATTTCAACCGGAGGGAGCGCAGATGAGCTCGTACACCACAGCGCCCGAACGCCAAGGCTTGTATGACCCTGCATTCGAGCATGACGCCTGCGGTGTCGCGTTCGTCGCCAAGCTGGACGGCAAGCCCAGCCACGACTTGGTGCTTGACGGTTTGACCGCCTTGGCGAACCTCGACCATCGCGGCGCCACCGGAGCGGACGCGGCGGCCGGGGATGGCGCAGGCATCCTGGTCCAGGTGCCAGATGAGTTCCTTCGTGGCCAAGTCGACTTCCCACTGCCACCCGCCGGAGAGTATGCGGTCGGCATCGCCTTCCTGCCCACAGATGAGGCCGAGCGCGAGATGGCGATGATCTCGATCGAGAAGATCGCGCTGGAGGAACGCCTCAAGGTGCATGGTTGGCGGGAGGTGCCGGTGCGTACCGGCACGCTCAGCCCGATCTCGCTAGGTGCGATGCCGCACCTGGCGCAACTGTTCGTGAGCGACCGCAAGCACGCGGCGGGTATCGACCTGGACCGGCAGGTCTACGCGTTGCGGCGGCGTGCCCGCAATGAGGCCGAGGTGTACTTCGCGTCCCTTTCCTGCCGGACCTTGGTCTACAAGGGCATGCTGACCACCGGCCAGCTCACCGAGGTCTACCCTGACCTGACCGAGCCGAGCTTCACGTCCGCGATTGCGCTGGTCCACTCCCGGTTCTCGACCAACACCTTCCCGTCGTGGCCGCTCGCACATCCCTACCGGATGATCGCCCACAATGGCGAGATCAACACCGTGAAGGGGAACCGCAACTGGATGCGGGCCCGTGAGGCGCTACTCGAATCCGACCTGATCCCCGGCGACCTGGAACGGCTCTTCCCGATCTGCCCGCCCGGCGACTCCGACTCCGCGTCCTTCGACCAGGTGCTGGAACTGCTGCACCTGGGGGGGCGCAGCCTGCCGCATGCGGTGATGATGATGATCCCTGAGGCTTGGCAGCGCAACGATGCCATGCCGCAAGCCCATCGCGACTTCTTCGACTACCACGCCTGCCTGATGGAGCCCTGGGACGGCCCGGCCTGCATCGCCTTCACCGACGGTTCGTTGATCGGCGCCACCCTGGACCGCAACGGCCTGCGTCCGGCGCGCTACTGGGTGACCGACGACCGGGTGATCTTCGCGTCCGAGGCGGGCGTGCTGGATGTGCCGACCGCGCAGGTACGCCAGAAGGGGCGCCTGCAGCCCGGCCGAATGCTGCTGGTCGACCTGGCAGAGCATCGGTTGATCGACGATCGGGAGATCAAGGACCAGTTGGCGGCCGAGCATCCCTACGGGGAGTGGCTGGCGCACGGCCGGGTCTTCCTGGACGACCTGCCGGAGCGCACTCACATCGTGCACAGCCCCAGCTCGGTGGCGCGCCGTCAGCAACTCTTCGGCTACTCCAACGAGGACCTGACCACGATCGTCGCGCCCATGGCGAACACCGGAAGTGAGGCGATCGGGTCGATGGGCAACGACACCCCGCTACCGGTCCTGTCGTCCGAACCGCGTTCGCTGTTCGACTACTTCAGCCAGTTGTTCGCGCAAGTCACCAACCCTCCGCTGGACGCCATCCGTGAGGAACTGGTCACCTCGCTGGAGACCAGGTCGGGTCCGGAGGCCAACCTGCTGAATCCGGGGCCGGAGTCGGCCCACCAGCTGGTCCTGAGATCACCGGTCATCGACTCCGAGCAACTGGCCAAGATCGTCCACCTCGGCGAGCGGGCCGACCGGCCGCGCGGCCTGACCAGGGTGATCAGTTGCCTGTACAACGTGGACGGCGGGGTGGCCGCGCTGCGTGCTCGGCTTGCCGAAATGCGGGACGAGGCGACGACAGCCATCGAAGAGGGCGCCCTCTACATGGTGCTCAGCGACCGGCACGCCACCGAGGACCGGGCGCCCATCCCGTCCCTGCTGGCGACCGCGAACATGCACCACCACCTGGTCCAGATGAAGAAGCGAGTCCAGATCGGCATGGTCGTGGAGGCCGGCGACGTGCGCGAGGTGCATCACATGGCGCTGCTGATGGGCTACGGGTCGGCGGCGGTGAACCCCTACCTGCTCTTCGAAAGCGCCGAAGACCTTGCCCGTCGCGAGCAACTCGTCAACGTCGCGCCAGAGGTCGCGATCAGCAACGTCAGTCATGCCCTGGAGCACGGGCTGCTCAAGGTGATGAGCAAGATGGGGGTCTCGACGATGGCGTCCTACCAGGGCGCCGAGATCTTCGAGGCGGTGGGACTCAGCAGCGAGTTCATGAACGAGTTCTTCACCGGCACCACGTCGCGGATCGAGGGCATCGGACTGGCTGAACTGGCCAAGGACATCACCGCACACCACGAACGCGCATACCCCAAGACCAATGCCTTGCCGCACCGCACCCTGATCACGGGTGGCCAGTACTACTGGCGACGCGAGAGCGAGCAACACCTGTTCGATCCGGAGTCCATCTTCCGTCTGCAGCACGCCACCCAGACCGGACGCTATGACGTCTTCAAGCGCTACACCGCACGGGTGGATGACAACTCATCCCGGTTGATGACGCTGCGTTCGCTGCTGGAATTGGTGCCGCAGCGCGACCCGATCCCGATCGACGAGGTGGAGCCGGTCGCTTCGATCGTCAAGCGTTTCAGTACCGGCGCGATGAGCTACGGCTCCATCAGCCAGGAGGCCCACGAGACGCTGGCGATCGCGATGAACCGGTTGGGCGCCAGGTCGAACACCGGCGAGGGCGGCGAGGACCCCGAGCGTCTGCACGACCCGGAACGGTGCTCGGCGATCAAGCAGGTCGCCTCGGGACGCTTCGGCGTCACCTCGGAGTACCTGAGCTACGCCACCGACCTGCAGATCAAGATGGCCCAAGGTGCCAAGCCGGGCGAGGGCGGCCAGTTGCCCGGCCCCAAGGTCTATCCGTGGATCGCGCGCACCCGGCACGCCACCCCGGGCGTCGGCCTCATCAGCCCGCCGCCGCACCACGACATCTACTCAATCGAAGACCTCAAGCAGCTGATCCACGACCTGAAGTGCGCGAACCCGACGGCCCGGGTGCACGTCAAACTGGTGAGCGAGATCGGGGTCGGCACAGTCGCGGCGGGGGTCAGCAAGGCCAAGGCGGACGTCGTGCTGATCTCGGGCCACGACGGCGGCACCGGTGCGGCTCCGCTGACGTCCATCAAGCATGCCGGCGGACCATGGGAACTCGGCTTGGCCGAGACCCAACAGACGCTGTTGTTGAACGGGTTGCGGGACCGCATCGTCGTGCAGTGCGACGGCCAACTGAAGACCGGACGCGACGTGGTGATCGCCGCATTGTTGGGCGCCGAGGAGTTCGGGTTCGCCACCACCGCGCTGGTCACCTCCGGGTGCATCATGATGCGGGTCTGCCACAAGGACACCTGCCCGGTCGGGGTCGCGACCCAGAATCCGGAACTGCGCAAGAAGTTCGCCGGCAAACCCGAGTACGTCGTCAACTTCATGGAGTTCATCGCCCAGGAGGTGCGCGAATACTTGGCGCAGCTCGGCTTCCGGACGCTGGCCGAGGCGGTCGGCAGGGTGGAATGCCTGCAGACCCGACAGGCCGTCGAGCACTACAAGGCGGCAGGCCTCGACCTGAACCCGATCCTGTACCAGGTGGACCTGCCCGCCGACGCGCCGCGGCTCCAGGTCACCGACCAGGACCACGAACTCGACGCTTCGCTGGACGTCGAGTTGATCAGGCTTGCCGGTCCCGCCCTGGACGGTGGGGAGCGGGTGCACGCCAAGCTACCCATCCGGAACACGAACCGCACCGTCGGCACGATGCTCGGCCACCGGGTCACCATGGCGACGCAAGGTCAGGGCCTGCCCGATGACACCATCAACCTGGAACTGGTGGGCACCGCAGGCCAAAGCTTCGGGGCCTTCCTGCCGAACGGAGTAAGCCTGCTGCTGACCGGGGACGCCAACGATTACCTCGGCAAGGGGTTGTCGGGCGGGCGGATTGCGGTCCGCCTCCACCCGGACGCCACCTTCGAGGCAACGGATCAGATCATTACCGGCAACGTGGTGGGCTACGGCGCCACGTCCGGCGAGATCTTCCTCAACGGTCGGGCGGGGGAGCGGTTCTGTGTCCGTAACTCCGGCGCCACCGCCGTGGTGGAGGGGGTGGGTGACCATGCCTGCGAGTACATGACAGGCGGCGAGGTGCTGATCTGCGGTCCGTCCGGACGTAACCTGGCGGCCGGCATGTCGGGTGGCATCGCCTGGGTGATCGACCTGGACCTGACCGACCTGAACGACGAATACGTCGACCCGGCCCCGATGAGCGAGGCCGACACCGAACGCGTCCTGCAGTTGCTGGAGCGCCATCACGAGATGACCGGTTCGAAGCGCGCCGCCGAACTGTTGGCCGGCGGCCCCGAGATGATCGCCGAGCGCTTCACCAAGATCGAGCCGCGAGACTACGCGCGCATCGTCAGGGCGCGCGACGACGCGCTCGGACGTGGGTTGTCCCAGACCGAACTGACCCAGATCATGATGGAGGCAGCACATGGCTGATCCCACCGGCTTCCTGACCACGCCACGCGAGGTGGCGACCCGCCGCTCGGTGGCCGAACGTCTGCACGACTGGGACGAGGTCTACCCGGACACGCCCGGCGCCGTCCTGCTGCCGATCATCAGCAAGCAGGCCGGCCGCTGCATGGACTGCGGCGTGCCGTTCTGCCACCAAGGGTGTCCGCTGGGGAACCTGATCCCGGAATGGAACGACCTGCTTTGGCGGGACGAGTGGCAGGACGCCCTTGAGCGGCTGCACGCCACGAACAACTTCCCCGAGTTCACCGGCCGGCTCTGCCCGGCACCGTGCGAGACCGCCTGCGTGCTCGGCATCAACCGTGACCCGGTGACCATCAAGAACATCGAGGTCGCGCTGGTCGACAAGGGCTGGGCGGATCGCCGGATAACGCCACAGCAGGCCGACTGGCACACGCTGAAGACCGTTGCCGTCGTCGGCTCGGGGCCCGCGGGGCTGGCGGTCGCCCAGCAGCTGACTCGTGCCGGTCACACCGTGGTGGTCTACGAACGTGCCGACGCCATCGGTGGCCTGCTGCGATACGGCATCCCCAACTTCAAGATGGAGAAGAAGGTCCTCGACCGGCGCCTGAAGCAGATGGCACTGGAGGGCACCACCTTCAAGCCGAGCACCCAGATCGGCACCGACATCACCGGCGAACAGCTGTTGGAGCGTTTCGACGCGGTGGTGCTGGCGATCGGCGCCACGCGTCCGCGCGATCTGCCGGTACCCGGACGCGAACTTGACGGCATCCACCAGGCGATGGACTATCTAACGCAGGCGACGAAGGCCCTTGCTGGGCCGGTGGAGGGACAGCTCAGCGCCGCCGGCAAGGACGTGATCATAATCGGCGGTGGTGACACCTCCAACGACTGCCTGGGCACCGCGCTGCGGCAGGGCGCCCGCTCGGTGACGCAACTGGAGATCATGCCGCACCCGCCGGCCGAGCGTCCAGAAAGGCAGCCTTGGCCGACCTATCCGATGATCTTCCGGGTCTCTTCGGCGAACGAGGAGGGCGGCGAGCGTGTCTACGCCGTCAACACCACCGAGTTCGTCGGCGCGGACGGGCATGTCAGCGGACTGCGACTGGTAGAGGTCGCAGGACCTGAGACCCGATTCGCCCCCGTCCCCGGCAGCGCACGCCAGATCCCGGCGCAGTTGGTCCTGCTGGCGATGGGCTTCCTCGGTCCGGAGACCGCAGGGGTGGTCGACCAACTCGGCGTGGCGGTGGATGAGCGCGGCAACATCGTGCGCGACGACAGCTTCGGGACCAGTGTTCCGGGTGTCTTCGCCTGCGGTGACGCCGGACGTGGGCAGTCGCTGATCGTCTGGGCGATCGCCGAGGGACGCAGCTGTGCCAACGGCGTGGACGCGTTCCTGACCGGCGAGCCCAGCGTGCTGCCCCGGCCTGTCAACCCCGCGGATCGGCAGTTGTTGGCCTGACCGCCGAGCCTCAGGATGTGAAGACGATCTTGCCGAAGACCTCGCCCGCTGCGAGCCGTGCGAAGCCCCGCCGTGCGTCGGCAAGCGGGAGCACCGTGTCGATCAGCGGCTGGATGCCAGCGGCCTGGGCGAGCGCAACCACGGACTGCAGTTCCGACCTCGTGCCGGCGGTCGAGCCCTGGATGCGCAGCTCGCGGAAGAAGATCTTGCTGAGTTCGGCCCTGGTGGGAGCGTCACCGCTGGTCGCGCCGCAGGTGACCAAGGTCCCGCCGGGGCGCAGCACGTTGATCGAGTGGCTCCAGGTGGCCGCACCGACGTTGTCGATGACCGCGTCCACCTTTTCGGGCAGCCGGGCGCCGGACTCGAAGACCTGCTCGGCGCCCAACTCGAGGGCGCGGTCCCGGCGGCCGGCATCCCGGCTGGTGACCCAGACCCGGACGCCGACAGCCCGCGCCAACTGGACGCAGGCGCTGTTCACTCCGCCCCCGGCGCCCTGCACCAGCACCAGCTCACCGGGCCGCAGCCCGGACTGGGTGAACAACATCCGGTAGGCGGTGAGCCAGGTCAGCGAGGCCACGGCCGCCGTCGCCCAGGACCAGCCGGCGGGCTTCGGCACCAGGTTGGCGCGAGGAACCAGGACGAGTTCGGCGAACGTGCCGTCCACAACCTCGGAGAACAGCGAACGCTTCGGGTCGAGGGTCTCGTCGAGCCGCCAGCCGGGTCTGGTGATGACGGGGGCGATGATGACCTCGTTGCCCTGCGGATCGACCCCCGCACCGTCGCAGCCGAGGATGCGGGGGAGTTGCTCGTCCCGCAGTCCGACGCCCTTGAGCGACCACAGGTCGTGGTGGTTCAGCGTGGTCGCCCGCATCCGGATCGGCACCCAATCGTCGTGGGGCACCGGTTCGGGACGGTCGGCGATCTCCAAGCCCTCGAGCGGGTTGGTGGGGGATAGGCTGACGGCGCTGATGGCAAGCATGAGTGCGAAACTACCCGGTGTGGCCGGTTCGAGCGACCTTGGTCCCCAGGTATGGTGATGCAGGTCGCGCCGGGTGGCGTCTGGAAGGGTAGGTAGGTCTCGATGTCGCGGGGGTTCGTCCATCTGCACAACCACACCGACTTCTCGATGCTGGATGGCGCGGCCCGGGTGGATGACCTGATGAAGGCGGCGAGCCAACAAGGCATGCCGGCGCTTGGCATCACCGACCACGGCAATATGTTCGGCGCTTACGAGTTCTACAAGGCCGCCCAGAAGTACGAGTTGAAGCCGATCATCGGGCTGGAGGCGTACCTCACCCCCGGCACCCCGCGATGGGAGCGCAAGCGCGTCCAGTTCGGGGACGGCACCGGCGACGACGTGGCCGCCAAGGGCGCCTACACCCACATGACGCTGTGGAGCCAGACCCGCGAGGGCATGCACAATCTGTTCCGATTGTCGTCCCGCTCCAGCCTGGAGGGCCACTTCTACAAGCCGCGGGCCGACCGCGAACTGCTGAACGAGTACCACGACGGACTCATCGCCACCACCGGCTGTCCGTCGGGTGAGGTTCAGACGTACCTGCGGCTCGGGCTGTTCGACAAAGCGGTCGCCTCGGCCGCCGAGTTCCAGTCGATCTTCGGCAGACAGAACTTCTACGTCGAACTGATGGACCATGGGCTGTCGATCGAGACCCGGGTGCGCGGTGACCTGCTGCGACTGGCCAAGAAGATCGGTGCCCCGTTGGTCGCCACCAACGACCTGCACTACGTGCACGCCGAGGACGCGAAGTCGCAGGACATCTTGCTGTGCGTCTCCTCCGGCGCCCGCCTGAACAGCCCCGACCGCTTCAAGTTCGACGGCACGGGCTACTACCTGCGGCCGGCCGACGAGATGCGGACGCTGTTCAGCAATCTGCCCGCGGCATGTGACGCGACACTCGAGATCGCCGAACGCTGTCAGACCGGTTTCGACGAGGGCAACGGCACCTTCATGCCGGTCTTCGACGTGCCCGACGGCCACACCGAGGAGTCCTGGTTCCGACACGAGGCGGAGGAAGGCCTGCGCCACCGGTTCGGCGACCCGCTGCCCAGCCACGTCCGGGAACGCGCCGAGTACGAGATGGGCGTCATTCTGGCCAAGGGTTACCCGGGCTACTACTTGGTGGTCGCCGACTACATCAGCTGGGCCAAGCGCCACCACATTCGGGTCGGACCCGGCCGTGGTTCGGGTGCCGGGTCGATCATCGCTTATGCGATGGGCATCACCGACCTCGATCCGCTGGCCTACGGCCTGCTGTTCGAACGCTTCCTCA
>RRZU012568473.1_pt1 | contig 12957 bp, 17 predicted proteins | sample 2165561 | NCBI WGS metagenome assembly RRZU01 (sample SAMN10456909, study PRJNA506462) | wastewater metagenome | isolation source: wastewater sludge | place: USA: Moscow, Idaho
CCGAGGGCGGTGCCCTCCATCAGCTGCAGATCCGCGAACAGCCTGTCGGGATCGGCCCATTTCCCGCGGCGCAGCACCACATCGACGGCGCTGTAATCGAGCCCGAGCCAGAGCAGCGCACCGGTCGGGCCGGCGAGGCAGCGCCATTGCGTGTCGCAGGCGAGCCAGGCCTCGATCGCCTCGGCATTGGCCCGCATGACCTCGAAGGCGCCCTCGCCGTGCAGCACCGTCTTGCCTTCGACCGCGACGCCCATCCGCGCGAACTGCGCCGCGATCTCGTCGTCGACCTCGACCGGCTTGCGGTCATCGGCCCGGCCGGACCGCGCGAGCGCCCAGGCCCGCGCGGCCTCCTTCAGTTTCCCAGGCGCGGTGCCTCGCCGTTCTGGCTCTCGACGAGCGCGCGCTGGATGCCGGTACGGAACCAGGCGTGCTGGAGCGCCATCTCGAGCTTTTCGGGTGTGAAGGGCACGGTCGCGCCGTCCGCATCGACAACATCGGACCAGTTCTTCACCACGCGCTGGATCTGCTGGATGCCGTGATCGGTCACCTCGCGCATGGTCGCCAGCGATGAGCTGAGTTCCTGCGCCGCCATCAGTTCGTCTGTCGGCAACGGTTCGAGCTCGACCTTCAGCTCCTGTTTCAGGAACTTGCCCGGATTGGCCGGATCGGGGACCATGACCGTGACCGGCCACCAGTAGCGATATGTTTCAGCAAGTTTGAACTGCATGTCAGCCCTCCTCGCCGGCTTGCGCCAGGCCGTCCCAGTAGGCTTCGGTCAGTTCGGCCATGCTGGCCATGAACTCGGCCTTCGTGTCGCCCTGTGCCTTGCAGCCTTTCACAAGGGCGGCCAGCGCGAAGGCAAGAATGAAGGAGGCCTCGGCTATATCGATTTCCTTGGGGTTGAACGAAATCTGCATGTCAGCGCACCGTGATCGTGAGTTCGTCGCGCCCAGTCACCGGGCAGAGGCTCAACGGCATCGAATAATTGAGGATGCCGTCGGTCTGGCCCTGGCTGATCTTGCCGACCTCGACCGCAGGCGCGTCGATCTCGACGATATTGCCGGCATCCGTGCCATGGATCAGCGACAGCGCGCCGCGGGTGCGGTCCTCAGCACGCTCGAACCAGTTCATGGTCGCAAGCGTGGTGGCCTCGACCACGGCCTGGCCGGTGGAGCGGCGATCCGAGATGATCACCGATTCCGAGCCGATCAGGAAACGTGGCGTGACCGTATTGCCAAGATCGATCGTCAGGTTTTCCGTCACCGAGGCCCATCCATGCAGCGTCATGGTGGTGTTTGCGCTCGAGCATTCCAGCGGCGTCTCCCAGCCGGCCAGCGAGAAGGGCGTCAGCGGACCGTCGGTGACCGTGCCCAGGAGGCCGGTCAGCAGGAAGCGGTAATGCGGGATGCCCTTCGGAGAGAAGGTCAGCTGAACATTGCCGCGCGCGCCCAGAAGGACATGGCGCACGCCGTCCATCTCAAAGCGGATCGTGCCGCTCTCGACCCCGTCCTCGACGATGGTATAGGCGGTATCGGTGCCGGCGGTGATGGTTTCGGCAAAGCCGCAGATGCGCAGGAGCGCCCCATAAAGCGGCGCGGTGCCGGCGATTCCGGATCCCGCGACCTCGACATCGAATTCCAGCTTGGCATGCTTGCCGGCCAGAATGATGCCCTGGTTGCCGAGGTAAGGCATGTAGAGATCGCGACTGACCTCGTCGGCCTCGAGCGGCGTGAAGCTGATATTGGTGCCGATCACCGCATTGGCGGCGGTCAGGGCGGCGGCGGTGCCGTAGGTGGCTTCCACCCCGGCCAGGATGGCGAGTTTGCGGAAAATACGGGGCATTACTTGCCTTCCTTCTTGCTGGGTTCAGCGGGGGCGGCCTCATCGGCCTGGACGTGTTTGGCCGGCTTCGCGGCGCCGGCAGAGGTCAGCGCACCTGTCTTGGGATCGCGGACGAAACTGCCGCCGGTCTGGGGGTGGTTGGTCATGATCATGCTCCTGTCAGGAAACGGGCGGTTTCCCAGGTCTGGACGTAAATGCTGACACCCTTCTCGATCGGCGAGCTTTCGCCCTCGACCAGTTCGCAAGGGGAAATCGTGCCGGGCGGCTCCCAGCCGGCCAGCGCGGCCTCGAGCCGGGCGAGATGGGCGTCGAACTGGACGGCGCGCTCGGCCCCGAGGAAGGTGTCGTAATGGCGGATCACCACGCCGGTCATGAACTGCATGGCGATGCGCTGGCGGTGATGGCCCGAGGCGAGGCTCTGCGCCGATGCGCGCTCGCGGAAAGGCACCACGATCACGGTGCCGCTTTCGACCTGGCCGGCATGGTTCGCCAGCGCGTCGATATCCTCGACCAGAACAACGGCCGGGGTTTCGGTTGCGGGCAGCTGGTCACGAAGCCGGGTGACGATTTCGGCAAACATCACTTCCACCCCCGCAGTTTTTGGGCGGTGAACACCTCGGGCGGATGGCTGGACATGACACCGCCGACAGCCACGGACGGGGCGGTCTCGCCCTCGGCAACCGGCAGGGCGATCAACGCCCGCGCCACGTCCTTCAGCGCCGCCAGCGCGTCCTTGTAATCTTGCTGGACATGGTCCGGGGCGCCATTGCGGTGCAGGATGTAACGCGCGATCGACACCGACCAGGTGCGCACGAGATCCGGCACCGAGGCCAGCGGCACGGTGTATTTCGCGGCCACATAGCCGTTGACCAGATTGTCGGCGTCGGTCAGCGCAGCCTCGACGACATCGGCATCGATGGCGCCGTCGCGGTCGCGATCGGCAATTTGCCGGATCTCGGTCTCGCCGGCGCGTTCGATCAGGTCATCAAGGGTGGCGTAAGGCATGGGTCACTCGGGCTTGGGGTTGGATGGCCGGGGCGGGTGAGGATCCCGCCCCGACCGGCGCCTGATGCGGCGCGTCAGGGCTGACGCGGGGAGGATGTCAGCCCTTTCCGCCCCCCGCACCCTTCTTCGGGGTGGTTTTGGGCGCGGCTTTTTCGGCCGGCGTGCTGTCGGCGGCCTTCTCTTCGGCCGACCCGGACGGCGTCTGCAGCGCCTGCAGCTGGGCCTCGAGATCCTGATGGGCCTCTTCGGACCGGCTCAGCTCGTCCTCGAGTTCCAGCACGCGGGCCTCGAGGCGCACAACCTGATCCTCGGCAACCCGCTGCAGGCTGCGCCATTCGTCGCGCTCCCGGATGGCTTCGGCCAGGGTGTCATCCGCGGTTTCCGCCATGGTCGTGGTGGCGTCGTCGGCATCCACCGCCACTACGCCGGCCGCGACCAGATCGCGCAGCTCGTCGGCGGTGACCGCGACATCTTCGCCGGGCTTGCGCCATTTGCCCGCGATCTTGGCCTGCCCGGCCAGACGGATGGAGGTGCGATCAGACATCACGCCCTCCTTACGCCGCGCCGGCGTTCTGGAAGAGGAAGCCGCCCTCGGCACCGGTCAGGATCACCCGGCGTTCGGTGGTGGTCGGGTAGATCCAGCTGTCGTTCGAGTTCTCGAAATACGGCTGGCGCACCTGCGGATAGCCGCTGAGCTCATAGGTATAGCCGTAGGACGGCACCTGGAAGTTGTCGCCGGTCGTGGGCACATAGGACAGGATCGCGTCGTCGCCCCAGACATCCGTCGCCGGCTGATCGTCGCCGGCGGTTTCAGGCAGCCAGACCGCCTTGCCGACGATGACGCTCTCGACGTCGAAATAGGCAGCCAACATGGCGGTGGTGATCGAGTCGCGCCCGGTATACTTGAACTGCTCCTTGATCTTCGGATGGCGCTTCAGGGCGTTGAACGCCGAAGGCCCGAGGGTCAGCGTGTTCGGATAGCGGCCGATCCTGCGCCGGATCGCTTCCTTCGCCTCATCGATATCGCCCTGCGGATCGCTGGTTTCGCTCGACCAGCGGTCAGCGCCGGTCAGCGCAACCCGGTTCGCGGCGGCATAATTGGCCGGCGTCCGCGCCAGCTGCGCGGCCTCGTGCTCATGGCCGAGATCGATGATGTCGAGCACCATGTTGACCGCGCCTGCAGCCAGATCGATGCCGGGAACTGACATCGCCTCCTGCTGATGTTCGACCGGAACGATTCCCTCGAGCGCGTCCTGGACCAGGGACACCGGATCCGAGGCATAGCCATACTGCACGCGCTTCTTGTTGGCGCCGGGGGCGCGGCGCGTGTTCATCATCCGGAAGGCCTCTTTTCCGAACTTCAGAACGCGCATCGAGCGGTTGGGGATGGTGACGCGCGGAAAGACCAGGTGCGAGATGAACTCGGCATTGCGATAGCCGCGGGCGTGGGTCGAAAGGATCGGATCGACGACGGCGGCGGTGCGGGTATTCAGGGGTGCCATGAAGGGCTCCTTAGCGGATGAGGATGTCGACGAACTCGCCAGCGGCGGCAGCCGTCAGGGCGGTTGCGAAGGCGTTGGCCGGGGTGGCACCGGCGACCTGGACGCCGCCGCCGGCGGCCGAGACCAGCTTCGCGCCGACGGAGACGATCCCGGCGGCGCGGACACGTGCCCAGCCGATGGTCATGACGGCGGCATAATCGCCGATCACCGTATTGGGGCTCTTGGCGATGCCCAGAACCGGGGCGTCAGCCGCGGCCACTGCCGCGCCGTTGAAGCCGATCAGGTCCATGGCGGCAAAGGTGCCGGTGGACTGGACCGTCACGGTCAGGATGTCGTGAAAATTCTGCATATCGCCCTCCTTCAGGACACAGCGCGCACGGCGTCGAGATAGGCCGTGCCGGGGTTGGCGTGCTGCCAGGCCAGCGCCTTGTTGTGGATTGCGAGCTGGCCCGCATCGACGGCCTGTCCGTCGGCCGCGAAGGCGGCGGTCTTGCCCTTGCCGTCATCGCCCTCGGCCAGATCGGTCTCGCCGAAGCTGACGATCTTCGGCTGCGCTTCGAGGATCTCCTTCAGCGCCGCGGCAGTCGTGATCTGGGCTGCGCCCTCGGAAAAGCTGACAGCCGCATCGCCGGGCAGCGCATCAAGCAGCGCCACGACCTTGTCCTTGACGGCCGGCAAGAGCTTGCCTGCCTGGACGAGGCCTTCGGCAAAGGCCGCGTGATCGGCACGGGCGATCTTGGCTTCCTGTTCGGCCATGCGCGCTTCGCGTTCGGCCAGCGCGGCCTCCCGCTCGGCGAATGCCGCGTCATTCTGTTGGGCCACAGCGGGCTCCTTTTCTTGGGTTTCGGGTTTGTCGGAGGGGGCCGGCTGCTGGTCCGGCGCGGCGGAAAACCGGCGGTCAGGCTCGTCCTGGTCGTCGAGCCATTCGATCTGCCAGGACGGCAGCGCGCGATCGGCATCCTCGATGCCGAACTTCTCGATCAGGAGATCGCGCAGCTTGCGAAACAGCGAGGCGGACTCGTCGGCCGCACCGAATGCGGTCTCGAACTCGGCCCCGCCGTCACCGGCGAATTGCGCATTCTTCAACCCGCTGACCGCAGGAGCAGCAGCGCCGAGAAAGCCCACATGTTTCGGATACCAGGTGCCGGGCACCGGATTGTGCCCCTGGCCGGGCGCGAAGAACGCCATCGAGACCTTCTTGAAGCGCCCGGCTTTCACCAGATCGGCGAAGGCGGGTTCGATCTCGTGGAGGTTCGCGAAGAGCCGCTCTTCGCCCGCGTTGTAATCAAGGCTCTCGATCCAGCCATAGGCCGGCGCATTGGTTGCCGGGTGACCGACGACGATCGGCGCCGGGGCGGCGGCCGGATCATAGGCATCGGCCAGCGCGCGCAGGTCTGCCGCCGAAAAGGTGATCGGCTCGCCACCCATCGGCGTGAATGTGCCGGGGCGGAAGACCTCGATGCGGGCGGTCAGCGGCTTGTCGGATTTCGGCGTGTCGGTCATGGTGCATCCGGGTTGTGTTCCGGATGGTTCTAGACGCGTGTTTTCCGTGCTTCGTCCGGAAACGATTTCCCGGCGGCTCGCACCCCTCGCCTTGCCCGATCATGGGGCGGATCGGTGCCCCGATCAACTGATTTGCGCGACGCGACCGAGGCGGCGGGCCGCAATATGGCCTCAGAGCGATCCTGACAGGGGGCTAACACCCCATCTCCGGTTTTCACGGCCCGAGACAGCCGATGCGGCTCCTGGGCGCTCCTGCGGCCTCTCAGCGCGCGATCCCGATCAGCGGAGCAGCCACCGTTCCGCCGCTGCCATGATGTCGGTCTGGTCCTCGGCCGAGATCCCGAGATACGGCCGGGCCGGGATCCGGATCGAATGTGCCGGGATGGCGACATCGGTCACATGATTCGCCTTCGACTTCTTGACGAAGCGACGGCCGACTTTTCCGTCCTTGCCCTTCAGGCGGTAGATCTTCGCGACGCGGGCAGGTTTCTCGATCGTGCCGCCGAGCTGGTGGATGGCCGCGTATTCGACGGGCGAGCCGATCCGGACCGCGGTCTCGGTGGCCACATAGTTGATCGACCCGGCCAGATAGCCGCGCTCGCGCAGGATCGCGAGGGCCGCCCGACCGCGGCGCTGGCGGGCCTTGACGGTCGCGCGCGCCAAGGGCGTCCAGCGCCGGCCGTCCGGGCCGGTCTCGGCTGCGAAGCGGCGTCCGGTCGATGCCACGACGATCTCGCCGACCTCGGCATAGAACGGCCGGCGGCGATCCATGCGTTCGACCAGGGACCGGAGCCGCTCGCGGGCCGCCAGGTCGTCGAGACCGACTGTGATGCTGATGCCGCTCATTGATTTTCTCCTGCATTTCGCTTATGTTTCCAGCGTCGGTCCGGTGAGGCGGTGCGTGCCCTGCAAGCTGTCCCGACAGAGCGGCCCGAGCACCCGGGCCGCTATTTCCGTTTCCAGATCAGCTTGCCGACGCGCTGCTTGTCGATATGGCCGTAATCCGGCTTTGCCCGATTGAAGGACGCATAGCCGGTAATGCCCTGCCAGTTCCGGCGGCCGACCTCGTACATCGTGAACAGCGATGTGGTCGGATCGATGCGGATATAGCGGCGCGTGACCTGAAGCTCGGAGACGTCCGGAAAGCCCTCGAGCGGCACTTCGCGCAGACCGAGCCAGATCTCGTCCGGATCCCTGATCGCCTCGGCCAGGAGCGGGGCATGATCGCCATGGCCGCGCTTGGCGCCCTTCCACTCGCCGGCCGCATTGCGAAACAGCTGGTCCGAGATCAGGACCCGGCCGCCGGCAACGTCTTCCCAGATCCGGGCCTGGCCGGCCGACAGGCCGAACTCCTTCAGGAACGCATCCACATAATCCTCGACCGGCAGGTCCGGTGCCATCTTCACGGCCTTGAACGGGACCGCCTTTGCCAGCAGATCGGCGATGGGCCCGGCCGTGTCGATCGAGACCAGGTTGCGCCCCCTGACGTCGCCGGTCGGAACGGCCAGCGGATCGTCCAGGAGCGCCGATGGAACCAGACCGCGCTCCCAGAGATCGCCCGGCATGTAGTCCCACCCGTAGCCGGTGCCCTCTGGCAGGTAGACGGTCTCGCTGCCAGCCTTTGGCGTATGGGGCGCGCGAATGATGCCCGGGGCCTTGTCCGGCCCGGTCTTTCCGAGCCGCTTCAGCTGGTCCTCGCTGAGGCTGTGGACGCCGCAGCTGCATTTCCAGTCATTGGGCGGAAAATAGGTGTTCCACCAGGGATCGTCCCACGTCAGCACCAGCCCGTCCCATTCGACATGCTGCGGGCGCGGGTTCAGCGGCACCCGGGTGTCGGCGTGAATATACTGCCAATAGGGCCGCGCCTTGACCATGTCGGGATCGCGCATCTGCCTGAGCCTGCCTGCCATGTAGCTGGTGCGGATATTGGTCTCGAATATGGTGCGGACGCGCCAGTCCCGGCCGCCATTGTAGGACCAGCCGTATTTCTCGACCAGGCGGTCGAACTCGGCGCCGAAGGCCTTGATGTCATAGGTCCGCGCCCCCTCGATGACGGCAGCCTGGAACTCCTCGAGCATGGCCGTGTCGGTGACGCCGGCGACGACGAATGCGCGGTCGTGATCGCCCTGCATGGCATCGGTCCAGGCGCGCGTCGGCTTGCCGCGCTTCTGCGTCAGGAAATCGATCTGCTCGCGGAATTCCTGACGGCGGAATTCCGGCTCGGCGAAGGCCGGCGCGTCGTCAGCGTCAGCGAAAGCTGCCTCGCGGCCCTCGATGGCGGCCAGCTCCATCACCTGCCCGACCAAGGCCGCAAAGGCATCTGGCGTCCAGCGCGCGGCCAGCTCCAGCAGGTTGCGGGCGGCTGCATCGAAATCCTCGGCCGAGGTGATCGCCGTCCTGATTGCCTCGGTTCGCCGCGTGAAATGCCGCTCAGCCGCCGCGACGGCCGCATCGGTCAGCTGCTCGACGGTGCCGCCGGGTTCAGCGAAGCAGACATGGCGATGCGTCAGGCTTTTTTTTTGAGCCGGGTGGCGGCGAAGGCGGGATTGCCTTCGGTCTCAGCCTCGGCCGCGAACGGGTCGGCCTCTTCGGCCGCACCGGCAAAGCTGTGGCGCGCGGCGACCAGGGCGTCGATGGCCTTGTCCGACAGCTGATCGGTGACATCGAAGCTGACGATATATTCGCGCGCGATGGCATCGTCATCGAAGGTGGCCGCGGCCTTGACGATGGCGCGGATCGCCTTGTCGGTCGCCTCGGCCGTACCGGCCTTGACCTGCCGGGTCTCGGCCTCGGCCTTTTCGTTCTTCGGGCGCTGGCGGCTGATATAGGGCACGGCCGCGCCGGGCAGGTTGTAGCCGACGATCCATTCCAGCAGCTGCTCGCGCAGCGTATCGGCCAGCGCATCGCCGTCGCTGTCGACCAGCAGGTCGAGCATCTCCTGATGGACCTCGCCCAGGGCGCGGTTGCCGCCCGATTCGCCGACCTGCGTGGTCAGGGTCTCGCCGGTGACGCAGATCGAGATCTGGCGGTCCCAATAGGCCAGCCATTGCTCATAGGTTACGCTGCCCGAGCGCGTCGCCTCCAGAAACTCGATATCGGTGCCGATCGGCACGGTGATCGCCGAGGAGGTGCGCACGCTTTCCAGCGATCGCATCAGCTTGCGCTGATCCTCGGTCAGGATCCCGTAGGGGGTCTTGCCGACCACGGTCGGGCCGGCGAACTTCTCGAGGAAATGCAGCCAGAAGGCCACGCCCTCGCGCTTGAAGAGCACGGCCCAGAACAGCCGCGTCCCGAGGCCGAGTCCGTAAGGGTTGTTCCCCTTGACCCCGAAACGGTGGACGATGAACTTGCGCTCGGGCAGTTCGATCCCGTCCAGCATCGCGGTCCAGGTCAGCAGGCGCGGTTTCCAGTTCTCATCAAACCGGAAGCGGCGCTGTTCAAGGTTTTTGATGCGCACGGGGCGGATCCGGTTGCCGTCCCGCATCCAGATCACTTCGCAGATAGCATAGCCTTTCAGCGTGGCGTCCAGCAGGTCCTCGCAGATCCGGTCGAAAGGCAGTGCCTCGAGGATCTCCTCGACCAGGTCGGCCGCTTCCTGATCGATCGGCCGGTCGCCGCCGGGCTCGACCTCCCAGTTGCGGGCGGTCAGACCCTTCTTGCGCTTCTGCAGCATGGCGAATGCATGGGTGTCGCGTTCGATCTCGTCGTAGATCGCCAGACCCTTGCCGCCGCCCTGTTGGATCAGCGTGTCGTCGGCATGCTGGAGCGTGCCCGACCAGAAGGGGATGGTGATGTCGTTGCGGGCATTGGCGATCAGCGCCGTCGAGCCGGCCGGCAGGTTCTTGCGCGGCTGGTCCGCGAAGGCTGCGGGCGGGGCGGCGGGGCGGGACTTGTGTTTGCGGCGGCTCATGTCGGATCGTCCTAGGGTTTTGGCGCCGGCTTGGGCGAAGGGGTGATGTCAGGATCAGGCCCGGGCAGGTTCGGCGCGGGGGCGTTATTCTTCCGGCGACGGCAGAGCTGCGCGATCCCGTCACAGACCGCGATTGCGGCATGGATGCCGAGCGCGCCTCCGAAGCCGAGGCAAACGCCGGCCGCGATGAGTTGCAGGATGATCACCACCCACCCCCCATGCGATAGCCGCCCAGCCGGTCAGCGCCGGCCGAGGAGGGCGCGGTCTGGATCTGGCCATGCGATCCAGCCCCACCGCCGCCATAGATCAGCGTGTTCTGGTAAAGCATGTCGAGGCAGTCCGGCCCGTCGTCATGGGCGGCGTTCGGCCATTGCTGCAGCTGCTCGATCAGCGTCACATGATCCGGGCTGAAGCGGATCAGACCCGCCGCGACCGGCGGCTGAAGGCGTTCGATCCTCAGGTTCTTGTCGCCGATGGGCGTGATCGGCACCCCTGAGATGCCGACGCCCTGCTTGGCGGCCTCGGTCATCAGCGTGGTGCGCAGGAACTCCTGGAACTGCACCGCCTCGACGAACCACAGCAGCGCGCGGTATTCGCGCTGGATGGCGATGGTGTCGGAAATGATGATGTCCGGAAGCCGCCGGCGGATCGAAGCCTCGACCACGTCCATCTTTCCTGACAGCCGGTCATAGCCGCCGATCAGGATGGCGGACGGGTCGCGCCCCTTGCCGTTCTTGCCCAGCGAGGGGTCGATGGCACCGAAAAACACCCATTCGCGCACCCGCGCCGTCCAGTAGGTCAGCTTCGCGAAAGGGTTGCCCTCGCTCATCGGCTGGTTCTGGTATTCGGTCGCAAAGGCGTCATGGCTTCCGGCGCGCTCCAGCATCAGCCAGACGAGCGGCTGGATGGACGGCCAGTTGACCTGGGCGCCGGCATCCATATCGGCGCGCCGGGGGGCGTAAAACGCCATGGCCGCGTCCTTTCCCTCGTTCTGGTAGACCTCCTCGAACTGGTCCCAGAGATCCATGCGGTCGGGCCATTTCATGATCGCCTGGAACTTGGTGACGCGCCATGCCGGTTCCTTGGCCGCACGAACCAGAACCGCGTCCCAGTGCAGGACGGTGCCGACCCAGATCACATGCATCGAGCCATCGGGCGGGCCGACCTTCAGGGCGGCCTTCTTGATCCAGCTTTCCAGCTTGTCGCGCTGTTCGGGCGAGCGGACCGCCTCGTCATTCTCGATATCGTCGAAGAACATGGTGTCGGGGCGATACGGGCCGTGCCGGCGGCCGCGCAGCTTCTGACCGGCGCCGAGGCCCTCGACACGGATATCCTGACGGGTGACGATCTCGGCCTCGCGCCAGACGCGCCCCTGTCCGCAGGCATCGGGGAAGTCGCTTTGCAGGCGCGGGTTGGTGGTCAGCTCGGCCTTGATCGCCTCGATCAGCAGCGCGGCCTGAGCATAGACGTCGCAGACCTCGAGCGTATAGCGGGTCTTGCGCATGACGATGCGGTAAAGTGCGAGGCCGAGTGAGAGGTGGGTGGATTTCGAGGATCCGCGCGGGGCGATGAACATCTCGCGCACGCCCTGTTCGGAAGTCATGATTTCCGGCACGCGGACGAAGACCGCCTCATGAAAGAGGCTCGCCTCGCCGCGGACGTAATGCGGCAGATAGGTCTCCATGAAGAAGCGAAAGCCGTCCTCGCCCCAGGCGCTGGCACGGCGGATGCGCTCGGCCTTCGCGGCCGGATCCGACGAGAACGCCTCGACGTTGAGTTCGATGGTCCGCGCGAGGTCCGAGGCCATTTCCGCAAGCTTCCTGCGGAAATCCTTCGGGCTGACGGCGGCCTTCAGCTTCGGCCGCATGGTCATGATGCGTAGATTTCAGTGAGGCGTTCACCGAAGGGTTCGATGATCTCGAGGATCGCCTTGGCGTGATGGGGGAATTCCTCGCGCACGAAGTCCAGCAGCTTCGCCATGACGTCCTGGGCAACGCCCAGCTCCGAGACCTTCGGCGCGAAACGCTTGGCGCTGGCGGCCATCTTGGTCATCGCGTCCGAGAGCGAGACCAGCATGTCGACCTTTTCCCGGGTCGTGTGATCGCCTTCCTTGATCTCGTCCAGGATCCCCTGTGCCTGGATCATGAAGTCCTCGACCACAGTCGAGACCACGACCTCGACGCCCTCGCCGGCCAGGACATGGGCCGCGCGGGCCTTGTCCCAGTCATCGCCGGCATCCTTGGCGGCCTTCTTCCAGCGGCCGATGGTGGCCTCGCTGATCCCGAGCGTGATCGCGATCGTCGATTGCATCATCCGGCGATGCACATAGTCCGAGCGGGCCTTGCGGCGTTTTTCATCCGACATGGAAGCCCCCTCGGATCAGGAAGGCGATCACGCCTGCCGCAATGCCGCCGATCACCAGGCGGATCAGCCAGCGCTGGCTTTCGTGGATCTTGTCGAGCGCATCCCTGATATGGGCCGAGCGTTCGTCGGAAACCGCCTGCTGGGTCTCCAGCAGACGGATCCGGCCATCATGGCTGTCGAGGCGGCGATGCACCTGCAGCAGCTGATCGGTATGGGTGGTATCGGCCACGGCGACCTCTTCTTCTTGTTCTTGGGCCGTCAGGCCGGGTGGATTACGAAAGCGCGCGGTCGAGAGCCGAGGACAGCCGGTCGGCCGTCACCTTCTGGATCGCTTCGGTGACATAGGCGCCGACGCGATCATCCTTGATCTTGGTCTGCTTGATCGTGCCGGGATTGCCACCCTTGATGTAGTCGATGCCGCCGGCAACGAGATCGGCGATTGCGCCCGGATTGGCGTCGAGATACCGCGCCTGCGCCAGATCGATCAGGCCATTGGCATAGCGCTCGGCCGCCTCGCGCAGCGTGTCCCGATTCAGCTTTTCGACGACGCGGATCCCGACCAGGCCGCCGAACCAGCCCGCGACGGCCATGACGGTGCTGACCACGCCGCCGGCGATCCAGATGACGACCTCGCCCTGCACCCGGTCGATGATCGGATTGGCGACATCGCCGACCGATGCGGCAAGGGCAAGGATCGGCGCGAAGGCAAGCGCCAGGGCGGCGAGAATGAGGGTGACAGAGCGCGTCATGGATAGTCCTTTCAGGCCGGATAGGCTTTGCGGGGCAGTTGGAAATGGGGGGCGTCCCAGCCCCAATCGCCGCCCCATTCGA
>RRZU011019122.1_pt1 | contig 12956 bp, 11 predicted proteins | sample 2165561 | NCBI WGS metagenome assembly RRZU01 (sample SAMN10456909, study PRJNA506462) | wastewater metagenome | isolation source: wastewater sludge | place: USA: Moscow, Idaho
ATTGCCTCCTACAGATTGCCATTGTTCTAATGAGAGTGATTTGATTCTTAGTTTAAATAATTTTACCTGTAGAAACTCCCAGCCCCAACGTTTTTGTTTTTCAGCGTTGTGCATTTTAATTTCCTGCATTCCGTTGATAAGCTCAATAACTTTACTCTGTTCTTGGGAAACTTGAGAAAATCTTTTATAATCTAATTCTTTTCTTTTATTAAGAAAAAACAAAAGCCATATCACATAGAAACTAGCACCAATAAGGTAAATAAGAAATAAGCGATAATCATAAAACAATAATACTAAACTGTAGATTACTAAATTAACTAACGAAAATAAAGTATTAAGTGAAGAGCTGGTCAATAATTGCTCAATACGATGATGATCATTTATTCTCTGCATGATATCACCAGTCATCCTTGTGTCAAAAAAGGAAATGGGGAGTTTCATTAGCTTAATAAAGAAATCTGAAATAATTGAAATATTGATTCTTGTTGAAAGATGCAACAGAATCCAACTTCGAATAACTTCGATCCCCATTCTCCCTAGAAAAAGCATCACTTGAGCTAAAAGAACCAAATAGATAAAGTTTAAATCTTGGTTTTGTATTCCAACATCTACAATACTTTGAGTAAGAAAAGGGACAATTAATGACAATAAACTTCCTGCTAATAAGCCAATAGCAAGTTGAATTACTAGAGATTTGTATTTTAATAAAAATTTTGACAAGAAAGAAAAACTTGCTTTACTCTCTTCTTCATTAAAATCATTTTTAAAGAAAGTAGGTGTAGTTTCTAATAACAAAACAACACCTTCTTCTGTGTTTTCTTCAGCATTATTACCAATCCAGAATTTTATAAATTCTTCTTTGGTGTAAGAGATTAAGCCATAACTTGGATCTGAGATATAAACTTTTCCTGAATTGTCAATTTTATAAACTACAACGAAATGTTGCTTGTTCCAATGCACAATACAAGGTAGCGGAACTTCTTCTAATAATGTATTGAAATCTATTTGAACCCCTAAACTTTTAAAACCTAATTTTTCGGCTGCATCACTTAAACCTAATAAACTGCTACCTTCTCTTGTGGTTTCGGAAAGGTTACGGATTTGTTGTAACGATATATTCTTACCATAGTATTTTGAAATAATACGGAGACAAGTAGGACCGCAATCTTTGGCGTCGGGTTGCTTGTAGTAAGGGAAAATATTCAACCTACTTATATTTTATTGCTTCAGAAAGTTCTATTGGATTATTATTTTTACGTATATAATCTTGTTCAGATTTAGTCAACTCTCTATAATCAGGCGAAATAATATTTCCTTTTTCATCCTTCATTATTATGGGCTGTGAACCCATCTTTACATCTTTAAAAGGATTATTATAATGGTCTAATTTAATTTTTTTTATTTGTTTAGGAGTAACTGTCAATGTGCCATATGGAGAATAATTAATATATGATATTGGTGCTCCATTTTTAAGACCATTAAATAAAAATTCGTAATTATTTTTTGTATCCTTTAAATAAATTATTAAACCAGGCAAACCATCAAATACATATGGACCTGTGCTTATTGGAAAATTATCTGTGAACCAAGCTTCCCAAATCCTTCCAGAATAATTAAGTATAGCTTTTTGACAATCATATTCAAATATTCTCTTTTTTTCATTGGTAATTACCCAATTTAATTTCGGAGGTGGAAGTTTTGTTTGATATAGGCTAATTAAAATTTTGTTATAAATAAAATAATTATCTATATCCTTCCTAATTGCAAATTCATAATCAGAAATTAAAGGTGTATTAGCTGTAATTGTCTGAATTGAATCTTTTTTATATTGTTCTACTGAAATAAATTTTTTATTATTTTCATTAAACAATAAAAGCATATCTTTTTTTTGTTGACTATTGATATCCAAAGAATCAGTCTTATAGGACATTTTATAATAAATTCTATAATTTTGTGCAGAAAATGTTGTGAAAATAGCTAAAGCTAAATAAAATATAATATACTTTTTCATAATATGACATTAAGGGATTATTTTTAAATATCCAGAATAGACTAAGTTTTTAAGAATCATTGAATTTATTCTTTCCTCCACTAATTCGTTGGATAATTCAAGTCCAATATTAGAGTCAGATATTGCATCTGCAAGTTCTTTTCCAGTAATAGGTGTTTCATCAAAATATTTTAAATAGGTATTCCAAAATTTCAACTTTTCAGAGTTGTTAAATCCGGATATATAATAATTAGAAGATTTCTTATTGATAGTGAAATGTTCAGAAAGCTTAACAGGAATATTAAGTATGTCTTTTTTATTTCTAAATTTTCTTAAACACTCATAATTATTTACAAAAATTTCATATTTTTTAAAATTAAAACTTTTATCATAATCGTATTTGCCATCTGTAATTAAGTTTACAATTTTTGTATGATAGTGGGGATAAAGATATTTTAATCTGAACTCTACTTGTTCACAAATTTCTTTCATTTTTTTGAAATCTCCTAAACAGTGAATATATTTTGTATCAAAAGGAGCTAATTCAAAACTAGCTAATGTAGTAAATTCAGTAAAATAACTTAAATCAAAAAGTGGAGTAATTTCTTTGTTATTTCTTTGTGAAAATTTATAAAAAACCATTTGTTCAAGTACAATATTTATGAAACCACTTATATTATCATATATTTTATCTTTATTTTTTTCAAGAATTTTAAAGACTTCTCCAGTATAATCTTTAATGAATGAAATGTCAGATCCACCAAAAATACCTGCATTAATTGAATGGTTTTCAGAATTAGTGATTAAATTTTTATTACGAATTATAGCTTCAATATCAATATTTTTTAAATAGTCTGGAATATAATTTAGGTTTTTATATATTGAATCTAATATAGTTGCATAACTATTCGCTAATGGTTCCATATTTTGCACAATTAACTTCTCATCTTTAATCTCATGAAAAGCTTTACCAAAGATAAAAATATCATTATCAACATGAAGAAATGGTGAGTCTTGGATAGAATACGCATATACTTTAGGGATTGCCCAAAAATTACTTTGTAAATTGTCAAATCTATCTAATTCTTGATAGAATGAGCTGTAAGGAAGATTTAACTCATCAATCAAGAGTTTTTTCCCTTTAGCATCTGTTATTAGTACTATTTCTGGATAATGTTCTTTGATAGTTAAAACGCTTAAAGCTACACTCATAACAAAATATTTGTATGATAGCCAACCGCCAAAATAGCGATTTTGTTCACTACTAGATTTAACCATTTTTCCATTAAAATATGTGTCATATAATGGTTTAGTCCACAGAGATTGTACTATTTTCATATTGAATCTTTTTTTAATATATATATTAATAAATCATTATAACCTTTATATAATTGCCCACTTTTAAGTGCCTCTGAATAATATTTTGATTTTAAAGTATCGCAATATACAATTACAGATACCCAATTTTTATTTTGAAAATACAAGTCTTCTCTGTAAAAAAAATTTTTATAATTCCCAACTTTATAATAGTAACTAGGAGATAAATTTATTTTATATAAACTAAAATCTATATTATCTTTTCTTACTTCACCATATGATTTACATTTGCAGTTAAAATTATTTGTAGATGAAAAGAAAAAGTAGTTTTCTGTGTGGTTTATTTTAAGAAGATTATGAAAATTCACATCTGTTTTTGTTAATTTTATCAGTGTATTTTTGTTAATCTTTTCCGTGCCATAAAACGCGTACTTAACATTTAAATCTTTATTTAAAAGCAATTGTAAACCTTCCTCTTTTTTTATTTCATTATTATTATATGTTTTAACAGGTGTTAAACAGGAGGTTAAAGAAATTAGGCTAACTATCATGCCAAATGTTTTGATATGGGTCATAATTACATTTTAAAGGTTTAGAAAATTCATTATCAATCGATTTTCTATAGGCTCTACAGTCCATACATATATATCTAAATTCACAATCACGACAAACTTCAATTTGATCTTTATTGATATTCCAAAATTTTTTGAACTCAGTCTTTTCTATAATTTTTGAAAGTTTAGAATCATTAATATGTCCAAATGATTCAGACATTGATGGACAATTTTTTATATTACCAAATTTGTCAATTGATACTTTTTTATTCAAACAATTATTATAATTTTTTGATTCAATAAAAAATTCAATTTTGCTATTAAAATTATCCATACATACTTTGCCACAACTTGACTCTGACACTATTATTTCTTTAGTTTTTAGAATTGTAAACTCAATATTTTCATATATGCCATTTTTATTGCTACCATACAGTGTGAGTCTTTTAAGTCTCGCAAATTTTAATCTATATTGAATAATTTCTTTAATATCTTTATAAGTGTCATTATAAGGGCATAACACTTCTATAGATCTTATATTTGTATTATCAAATACAACTAAAAAATTAAATAAGTCACTAATGTTAATGGAAGAAAAAAATCTTAATTCAACAGCCTCACACCTTAATTCTGATAGCTGAGAAATTATTTTTTCATCAATAATAACTTGAAAATTATCAATATCAATTATTGCATTGTTTATTTTAGTTGGTAAATAGTATGATTTTTGATCAATTTCAGGGAATTTTACAGATATATTTTCAATAGAATAGAAACCTAATTCATTTGAAAGTAAGTAATCAAAATATTCATTTATACAATCGCTATTTTCTTTTCCATAATATTCAATAATTTCATTAATATTCATATGAATTCGTTCAGTTAAAATTTCATATAGAATATTTGGAATTAAATAAAAATTATCTCTTTGTGTATCACATACTGTACTTCGATTGTATCCTTTTACCAATATACAGCATGAAAACAGATTGAAATATCTATTCATATGTATTTTTTCTTATAATTTTTAAAATTTCCAAAAATTTGAGAAATATTCTTATGATATGGATAACATCTAAATTCCATATTATTATAAAAAGTGCTTTCTGCTTTTATTTCTTTTGCCTTAAATGGAATCACATTTTTTGAAGAAGGCATCTTATTTGCATTTAAAAAATTAATTGAATAAAATTTTGAATTTTCTTTTACTTTATCTATAAATTTTTCCATATTAACAGTTACTATCTAATTTAATAAGTGTTTCGGCAACTTTTTTGTGTAATCCATAGTTACAAGGAAAATCTACCATGCCAAACTGCCCAGTTACATTAATTTCTAACAATATATATTCTGAATTTACATCTTTAATAAGATCCAATGATGCACAATTTAAGTTTAAATGTTCCATTAGCTTACAGATTTTCTCTTCAATTTCATTTGGCAGTTTATATGGAATATTTCTATTCGATTTTTCACTATTATATTTCCTAAAATCAACCTTAGTTTGATCATCATTTTGAGAAAATATTGCCATTGAGTAGAGTTTTCCTAAAAGATAAAAAACCCTTACTTCATAATCTTTTTTAATCAAATTCTGTATATATGAAGGAAAAAATAGATCAGGAAGTTTAGAAATTAAATCTTCATCAATTGTATCGGTGTATTGTACATAATAATGTGATTTATCTGGTAATATTAAGGTGTCTAGAATTGACTTCGATATAAGCATTGATTTATTATTCAAAAATTTAAGATAAGCTTTTGAATTTGTAAGATATGAGACTGGTACCTTTATACCATAATCTGAAGCAATTTGAAGAAGCTGAAATTTATTTATGCTAGCGTTGAAAGGATTAGTTAACCAATTTTTATTGTTAAATATTGACATAAAAGCCAATAAAAACGCATTAAACTCTTTAGTTAAATGCTTAATTGATAAATCATCCGCAATAATTGATAATCCTTTATAAAAGCTTGAAGATGTAAAAAAACCAAATTTTCTAAACCAAATTGCTCTAAAATCAGATACATAGTATTTTTGATTATCAAACAAAAAAGAATCTTTATCGAAAATGAATTTCTTTGACAAAAATTCATTTGAATTTATTCTCAAATAGGAATAATTAAAATAATCAAGCCAGTCAATAACAATATCTGAACTCAAATCTCCATCATTTGTCAAAATCAATATCATAATACTAATTTTAATTTAAAACCACCTCAATTTAATTCGAGGTGGTGTTTTTTTTAAGAAACAAAAATTTATAATTCTAAAAAATAAAAAATATTTTTAGCCATAAGATTTATTTCTTAATTAATCATTGCACACACCATCACAAGAACAACCGTTTCCATCGTCACTCCATGAGCAATGTCCGCCAGAACATGTTCCAGTTAAAGTGTTTAATGTCGTCCCTCCTCTAACTCTACTCATTTTTTTAACATCAAGTTTACTAAACTTTTCATTTTTGATTTTTTCAAAAAGATTTTTTTTCATGATAATAAGATTTTTGGATTTTTCCTACTCTATTAGCTTTTCGGATACCGCTGTCATAAATTTGTTTAGCAAACCTAAAGACAAGTTTCTACAAATCAAAACAGAATATTTATATATTTATAAATCTATAATAGTTTTATATCTTCTACTATATTATTTTCAATTTCTTTAATAAATGTACTAACGGTAGTTCCTGTTTTTTTCTTAAATGCTATAGAAAAAGCTTGTTCATTATTGTACCCTAGAATTTCTGCAATTGCAGAAATTTTATAAGAACGAAATTTTTTATCCTTAATTAGTTGCTTAATAGCATACTCTATCCTCAAATGATTAAGAAATGTTGCAAAATTCATTTGTTTGTAAGAATTAATTACTTCAGATAAATACGTTGAATTTGTATTAAAATCTTTTGCAAGGCTACTTAAAGTTATCCCTTTTGCAAGAAAAAGGTGTTGCTTTTCAAACTTATCTAGTTCTAATAAAATCATTTTTATTGTTTGATCTGGAATTGTCTTTTCCTTAGAACTTATATTATTTATTGAGTCTAAAACATTTATGCTATTAGTAAATTCAATTTTCTTGTCATTATTTCTGTTGATGTTCTCCAGAAGCTCTCTGGCTTTTTCTTTATACTCTTTTTCTCTTTTCCTAGATTTATAAAACAGAAAAGCAAATAGAGTTAATATAGAAGTAAGTATAAAAACTATGCAGAATGTATATATTTTCCTTATTTTTAGTTCTTTCAAAAGAATTTGCTTTTGTTCAATTAATTGTGGAGCTTCATATTGTTTGGGTAGCTCTTTAGAAATGTATTTAAATTCTCTATCTAAAATTTTATCTACTTTTAGATATTGGTTGATATAATACAAATATTTTTCAATATCTTTTTCTTCTTTATAATAATCAATCAAAAATGAATAAACACCGCGTAATTCAGGAAAGGTGTAGTTTTCTTTTTCTACAATCAAGTCAATTTTTTTGAAATTATCAATTGCCTTTATATTATTTTTTAAGCCAATATACGCTTCACCTATATATAAATATGAATATACAATATCTCTTGTTTCGCTACCTTTTGTAAAAAAGGAAAGGCATTTATTTAATTTTTCAATCGAAGATTGATAATTTTTAGTTTTTAAATCACAATACGCTGATAATGAAAGATAAGCATTGTAAAATTTTGAATTTTTATTGGTAAAGTTTTTAGACAATCCTTCATCAATTAAAATTTTTGCTGAATCAATTTTATTTATTTCAATATAAGCATCAGCAAGATTTAAATGTATTTGTTCTTTTTCAGCACTATTTAACAAATTTGAGTTATACAAATATTTACGAAGTATTTGTATTTCTTCATTATGCTTTCCTATATAATTATTTAAATATGCTATTTGAATTTCAGCAAGAGCAATTTGTTTTTGATTTCCTTTTTGTTTTGCATATTTTATACCTAGTAAATAATTACTTAACGCATTTTTTGCATCATCATTTTTAAAATATAAGTTTCCTTTTAAAAGATAAACTCTAGCCGGATATTTAATGTCACTTTTTAATTTATTTGAAATATTCTCTAAACTATCAAGATATTTTATAGATTGGGGAAAATCTTTAGAAAAGTGAATGAATATATAACCTTCTGCTATCTTTTCAATATTCTTTTCTTTTTTAGCCTTTTTTAAATAATATTCACATAGATTTTGAAATTTTATCGTTTCATTTTCCCCATATAATTCTTGAATTTTATTTTCTAATTTTAAATAATCATAATTACTTAGAGAATCTTTTTTTTCAGTTGATTGGAAAAAGCTAAAAAAAGTAAAAAAGCATATAAAAAAGTATATTTTTTTCATTACAAGTTTTTGCAAAAATAAAAATTAATATATCTATAAAAGTAGAAAAATTCTATGATTTCAAAAAAATCATATTATAGATTTATAAATTTAGGTTATATTTTTTTTTAATTTAAGGGTTTAATTATTTAATTTGCACTATCATAAATTTAAAAACATGAAAAATAACAAAACCAAAATCAAAAAATTATCTTTGAACAAAGTTAAGATTATCAAAGTTAATAATCTCAACAAAATTACTGGTGGTGACAGGACTACACAAATTAATGCAGTACAAGAAACTTGTGGCAATCCAGAAAATGGAAGTAAACCTCAGGAAACTATAATGGGAACAATGAATTAAAATTCAAGTAATAAGCATAATAATATTGTTTAGGGTTTTACTTTTCGTATTATTTTTATATTCTAAATTTCTTTTTTGTCAAAAAGAGGATGTTATCTTTTGTCCAAATATTTTAGAAGAATATTTTGGAACAAAATTAACCGATGAATATAGATGTCTTGAGAATTTGAATAGTAAATCAACAATTAATTGGTTTAATCGGAAGTCTGATATTGCAGATTCTATACTGAATAATATACCAAACCAAGATTATTATTTCAATAAACGATTAGAATATGAAAAAAGGCAAACATTTATTATTTCTGATTTAAAAATTGTAGAAGGAAATCAGTATTTCTACCTTAAGCGAAGTTCTGGAGAAAAATTAGCTAAACTATATTACAGAAAAGGTTTCAAAGGAAAAGAAGTTTTTTTATATGACCCTATTAATTTTAGAAATTCTGTTAAAAATATTGGAACAAATTCTAAACATGAATATGTTATTAATCTTATAAGTCCTAGCTGGGACGGAAGTAAAGTGGCTATTTCTCTTTCAGAAAAAGGCAAAGAAATATCTGAAGTCATTGTCTTAAATGTAAAGAAAAAGAAGATTCTGCCAGAAATTATAAATAACACCAATCCCTCATCAATTGGGGGTATTAAATGGCTTCCTGACAATAATGGTTTTTTTTATGTTTACTATCCTATCATAGATGCAAAGTCTAATTTATTTGCTAAAAACACAAAGTCAATTTTATACAGATTAGGAAATTCTCCTTCAATACTTAATGATGTATTTTCGAGGGAGAAAAATCCTAATTTAAATATATCTGAAGCTAAATATCCCGCAATATTAACTTTTAGTCCAAAAGATAAATACTATATTGGAATTCTTGTAGACTCTGAAGACTTCAGAAATACTTTCATTATTAAAAAAAATGATTTACTCAATGGTTTGAATAATTGGAAACCTTTATATAATAAAGATGACAGGGTTACTTATTTGAAAGTAGTTAAAAATGATGCTTACTTTCTTTGCGAAAAGAATGCTCCCAATTTTAAACTTTGTAAAACAAATTTAGACAATCCTAATTTTAAAGCCCCACAAGTTATTGTTAAAGAAAAAGAAAATGAGGTTTTGAATCAGTATGCTATAACTAAAGATGGATTATATTATACAACTATCATTAATGGAATCCAAGCAAAACTATATTTTCAAAAATTCAATGGAGAGGAGAAACAATTACTATTACCATACAATTCAGGGAGTATTAATCTTTTTTCTAGAGGAATTGATTATTCTGACGTTTGGGTAACTTGTTCAGGATGGACAAGTGAAGAAAGGCGTTTTAGATATAATTTAGCCAAAGATATTTTTATACCGGAAGATATGACTCCCACAATTGAATATCCAGAATTTAAAGATATTATTTCAGAAGAAACTTCTGTAAAATCACACGATGGTGTGGAAGTTCCATTAACGTTAATTTATAATAAGAATATAAAAAGAGACGGTACCGCTCCAACCTTAATTTATTCTTACGGTGCATTTTCAGAAAAAATTCTTCCTTTTTTCGCAAAAGCTTATTTATTATGGGCTAGTCAAGGGGGTGTTTTTGCAATTGCTCATGTTAGAGGTGGTGGAGAAAAAGGAGAAAATTGGCATAAAGAAGGAATGAAAGCTAAAAAGCCAAATTCATGGAAAGATTTTATCGCTTGTACAGAATATTTAATTGACAATAGATTTGCTAGCTCTAAAACAATTGGAGCTTGGGGACAAAGTGCTGGTGGAATAACAGTAGGAAGAGCCATTACAGAAAGACCTGAATTGTATAAAACAGTAATTTTAGAATCGGCTAATCTTAACACTATTAGACTTAGACTTAATGGAATTGGAGGAACATCAATAGAAGAATTTGGAGATCCTGAAAAACAAGAAGATTTTATATCAGTATTAGAGATGGATTCTTATCATCATTTGAGAAAAGGCGTGAATTATCCTTCTGCATTAATAACTTATGGTTTGAATGATACAAGAATTGCACCATGGAACTCTATTAAATTTGCAACAAAAATGCAAGCTTATTCTTCTTCTAAAAATCCAATTTTGCTAAAATTAAACAAGGATTCTGGACATGGAATAGAAGATCCTATTTACAAAATTCATAAAAGAAATTCACAATTATTTGCGTTTGCATTTTGGCAATTAGGAAACTCTGATTATCAAATAAATAAATAATTAATTAAAAAAAATATAATAATGAAGAACAACAACAAATCAAAAGGAAAAAAGAAACTAAGTTTAGAAAAAACTCAATTAACAAGAATAGTTAATATTAAATCTATCAAAGGAGGACAGAATATTGAATGTTATTCAACAAGTAATACTGGGCATCAACAAACAACAATTAATTTTGTATAAAAAAAGCTTAATATTGTTTGAATTATTATAATTAACTCATTCATTATGAAGTTTAACTAAAATTTAATGTCACGCTTTCCTTTTCAATTTTTTGACAATTATATTGTCAGAACACCGGTATTACCTTACAAAAAATTTGAAACTATTTTTTCAAGCCAAAAAATAAACCATGAAAAACTAGAAGTTTTCGCAGACGGTCTGTTCAGAGAAGCCATTTATTTAGCTTCTCTTTCTTTGTATAATGAGACTAAGAGTAAAATTAGTGAAAAGTCTAAAATCTCGCTTTTAAAATACTACAATAGAGCTAGTACACGTTACACGCCATTCGGATTATTTGCTGGAGTAAGTTTAAGTAAATTTGATAAAGAAGATCATTTTCCTAAATCTTTTTCAGAGAATGAAAGATTGAGAGACACCAAGCTAGATATGCACTTTTCGGTTGCACTATCAAAGCTTCTTAATTCAATACCATATATCAAAAATAATATTTCATACTTTCCTAATAATAGCATTTATTTTATTGGAAATAAAATCCGTTTTGTAGAATATGAAAACAAAGAAGGAAAAAGAGATTACATAATTTCTTCTGCTCCTCTTTCTGAAGAGTTAGAACAAATATTACTTGCTTCTAAAGAAGGTAAAACAATTGATGAGCTGTCATCAGCACTAACTAATGAAGAGATATCTTTAGAAGAAGCTAGAGAATTTATCAATGAACTCATAGAAAATCAAGTTTTGGTAAGTGAACTAGAACCAAATGTAGCAGGAAATGATTTCTTAGATTCAATCATTTTAATTTTAGAAAGAATTGGTGCTAACAAAGAAAGAGACCTTTTGGTTGCCCTAAAAAATAAAATTCAGCAACTCGACTTAAACTTTGGAAATTCAGAAAACATGTATGCTGAAATTGAAGAACTTATTAATAATCTCAATTTAGAATATGATAAAAAGTATCTTTTTCAGACAGATTTATATTATAATAGTAAGATAGAGCTATCATATCAATGGAAAAAACAACTAAAAAAAGGAATTTCATTTTTAAATAAAATTACTGCTCCTTATAAAGAAACAACTTTAGAAAAATTTAAAGAAGCGTTTTATGAAAGATTTGAAAATGAAGAGGTTTCTCTTTCTTATGCTTTAGATTCTGAAATTGGGATAGGATATTTGCAAAATATTCCAACAAAAGGAGTTCATCCGTATTTAGAAGATTTAATCTTACCTTCTTCTAAACAAAAAAAAGAACTTCAAATTAAACTGAATCCAATTCATCTTCTTCTCAATCAAAAGTTACAAAAATCTTATTGGGATAATGATTATGTCATAAAATTATCTGAAGATGATTTTAATGATTTCGAAGAAAATTGGAATGATTTGCCAGATACTTTATCGTTAATTGGAGAAATAATCTCTGAAAATCAACAAGAAAAATTATACATTAACAATATCACGGGAAAAGCTGGTAGATTATTAGGGAGATTTTGTTCAGAAAAATCAACAATAAAAGACTTTGTAAAACAAATTTCCGATAAAGAGCTGGAATTAAATCCAAATAAAATTTTAGCTGAAATTATACATCTTCCTGAATCTAGAATTGGAAATGTGATAAGAAGACCTCAATTAAGAAATTATGAAATTCCCTATTTAGCCACTTCTACTATAGATAAAGAAAATCAAATATCCGTTGATGATTTGTATCTTTCAATAAAGAATGATAGGTTGTTTTTAAGATCAAAAAAACACAACAAAGAAGTTATTCCGCATTTAACGAATGCTCACAACTATTCTAATAACTCTTTGCCTATTTACCATTTTTTGTGTGACTATAGTAATCAAAAAATTAGGACAAACTTATTTTTTGATTGGGGTGGATTATCTCAAATTTATGATTTTTTGCCAAGAGTTGAATATCAGGATATTATCCTTTCTAAAGCTCAATGGAAAATTAATTCGGAGCAAATTAAAATTTTTAATTCAATTATTCTATCTGAAAATATAGAACAC
>RRZU011726329.1_pt1 | contig 12955 bp, 6 predicted proteins | sample 2165561 | NCBI WGS metagenome assembly RRZU01 (sample SAMN10456909, study PRJNA506462) | wastewater metagenome | isolation source: wastewater sludge | place: USA: Moscow, Idaho
TGATTTCCATTTGCACGTTATCACCAGGCATTACCATTTCAACGCCTTCAGGTAATTTGATGATACCAGTTACATCGGTTGTTCGGAAGTAGAACTGTGGTCGGTAGCCATCAAAGAATGGGGTATGACGTCCGCCTTCTTCTTTGGTTAAGACATATACTTCTGACATGTAGTGGGTGTGTGGTTTGATGGAACCTGGCTTAGCCAGTACCTGACCACGTTCGATTTGAGTTCGGTCAACCCCACGCAGTAACGCCCCAACGTTGTCGCCTGAACGACCTTCGTCCAGTAATTTACGGAACATTTCGATTCCAGTTACGACAGTTTTACGGCTGTCGTGGATTCCGACGATTTCAACTTCTTCGCCAACTTTAACGATCCCACGTTCGATTCGTCCGGTTGCTACGGTTCCACGACCGGTGATTGAGAAGACATCTTCAACTGGCATCAGGAATGGTTTGTCGGTGTCACGTTCCGGATCGGGAACCCAGGCATCAACAGCTTTCATCAGTTCGACAATTTTATCGCCCCATTCTCCGTCTGGATCTTCTAAGGCTCTTAAAGCCGATCCTTTAATGATTGGTGTATCATCGCCAGGGAATTCGTATTCGTCAAGCAGTTCACGAACTTCCATCTCTACCAGTTCAAGTAGCTCTTCATCATCAACCATATCAACTTTGTTCATGAAAACAACGATGTAGGGAACGCCAACCTGACGACTGAGCAGAATATGCTCACGTGTCTGTGGCATTGGACCATCGGCGGCACTAACAACCAGGATGGCCCCATCCATCTGTGCTGCTCCGGTGATCATGTTTTTTACATAGTCGGCATGGCCCGGGCAGTCAACATGAGCATAGTGACGGGCATCTGTTTCATATTCAACGTGAGAGGTCGAGATGGTAATCCCTCGTTCTCTTTCTTCAGGTGCTTTATCGATGTTTTCAAAAGCGACTGCAGACCCGGTTCCAAATCGTTTGTTTAATACCGAGGTGATGGCCGCTGTCAATGTCGTTTTACCATGGTCGACGTGACCAATTGTTCCAACATTTACATGGGGCTTATTTCTTTCAAATTTTGACTTTGCCATTTGTTCTTCTCCTTAAAATTTATTTTATAGCTGAGCTATTATTTACGACCTTCGATTATTTCTTCTGAAATAAATTTAGGTACTGCTTCGTAATGTGAGAACTGCATGGTGTAAACACCACGACCCTGAGTTTTACTTCTTAGGGTTGTTGCATACCCAAACATTTCTGACAGTGGCACCATCCCTTTAATGATCTGTGCACCACCACGCATTTCCATACCTTCGACACGACCACGTCGTGAGCTGATATCGCCCATTACGTCGCCCATGTATTCTTCTGGAATTACGACTTCAAGTTTGAATACTGGTTCTAAGATAACTGGATCTGCTTTTCTCATACCGTTTTTGAATGCCATCGAGCCGGCAACTTTAAAGGCCATTTCTGATGAATCCACGTCATGGTAAGATCCGTCATAGACGATAACCTTAAGATCCAATACTGGATATCCGGCTAATACACCATTACGCATTGCTTCTTCAATCCCCTGATTAATTGGGTTAATAAATTCTTTTGGAATTGATCCCCCAACGGTCTTGTTTTCGAAGATATAGCCGGTACCTGGTTCAACTGGCTCCATGCGAATGAGACAGTGACCATATTGACCACGACCACCCGATTGACGAGCAAATTTACCTTCAGCATCAACGGCTTTGGTAATGGATTCTTTGTAGGCTACCTGAGGTGCTCCAACATTGGCTTCTACTTTAAATTCTCGCAACATACGGTCAACGATGATGTCAAGGTGAAGTTCACCCATTCCTGAGATGATCGTTTGTCCAGTTTCTTCATCGGTACGAGTTCTGAAAGTCGGATCTTCTTCAGCCAGTTTTGCTAAAGCAGTACTCATTTTTTCCTGGCCTGCCTTTGTTTTTGGTTCAATGGCAACATGGATTACCGGTTCCGGGAATTCCATCGACTCAAGAATAATGGGTGCCTTGTCTGAACACAGGGTATCCCCAGTTGAGGTATCTTTAAGACCAACTGCCGCAGCGATGTCCCCGGTATAAACCGTGGTAATCTCTTCACGATGGTTGGCATGCATTTGTAGAATTCGACCCAGACGTTCTCGTTTTCCCTTAGATGAATTGAAAACATATGAACCCGATTCAATGCTTCCAGAATAGACCCGGAAGAATGCCAATTTTCCAACAAAGGGGTCGGTCATGATCTTAAATGCCAGTGCTGAGAAGGGTTCATCATCACTTGCTTTTCGGCTGTCTTCTTCTTCAGTATCGGGATTGATCCCGGTAATCGCCGGAACATCCAGTGGGGACGGCATATAATCAACAATTGCATCCAATACTAATTGAACACCTTTGTTTTTGTATGAAGAACCACAAACAACTGGAATAATATCAACATTCAAGGTTGCCAGACGAATGGCGGCTTTGAGTTCATCAAGACCAACTTCTTCGCCTTCAAGGAATTTTTCCATGATGCTTTCGTCGTAATCAGAAATAGACTCAATTAATTTTTCGCGGTACTCGTCAGCCAGCTCACGCATGTCTTCAGGAATATCGACGATATCAATTTTTTCGCCTAAATCATCTTTATAGATCATGGCTTTCATAATCAGGAGATCAATGATCCCCACAAAGTCACTTTCTTTGCCAATAGGTAATTGAATTGGAACAGGATTCGTGCTTAAACGATCCTCCATCATCTTCAGTACATTATAAAAATCGGCTCCGGTAATGTCCATCTTATTGATATAAGCCATTCTGGGAACATGATATTTATCAGCTTGTCGCCATACTGTTTCTGATTGAGGTTCAACGCCACCTTTTGCACAAAAAACAGCTACCGATCCGTCAAGAACGCGCAAAGATCGTTCTACTTCTACGGTAAAATCAACGTGGCCTGGTGTATCAATGATATTGATACGGTTGTTTTTCCAAAAGCACGTGGTTGCTGCCGAGGTAATGGTAATACCTCTTTCTTGTTCCTGTTCCATCCAGTCCATTTGGGAAACCCCATCATGGGTTTCTCCAATTTTGTGGATTTTTCCGGAATAGAACAGGATTCTTTCGGTGGTAGTGGTTTTTCCTGCATCAATATGTGCCATAATACCTATATTTCTTGTTTTCTCTAAACTATACTCTCTTGACACAGATGCTTTCCTCTCTTATTTCTAAATCTAAACAAAGATTACCAACGATAATGTGCAAAAGCTTTATTGGCTTCAGCCATGGCATGGGTATCATCTTTTTTCTTAACGGCTGCACCACTGTTATTCAGCGCATCCATAATTTCTCCTGCTAAACGATCTTTCATGGTTTTTTCAGATCTTTTTCTGGAGTAATTAACTAACCAACGAAGACCTAAGGCTTGTTTACGTTCAGCTCTGATTTCCATTGGTACTTGATAGGTAGCACCACCGACGCGGCGCGCTTTAACTTCTAAAACAGGTGTGATATTAGCCAGCGCTTCCCGGAATGCTTCCAGGGCATCTTTGCCAGTTTTTTCAGTAACTTTTTCAAATGCATCGTAAACGATTCTTTGGGCAACACCTTTTTTCCCATCTAACATGATATTGTTAACTAACTTTGTAACAACAATATCTCCGTAAATAGGATCAGGTAAAACTTCTCTTTTTGGAACAGGTCCTTTTCTAGGCACTTTACTTCCCTCCTTAACATTTTTATGTTCATCGGTACTCGACATCCAACATGACGTTGTTGTGCGTATAGCGTCTCTAACATATATTTGGTCTCGATCAATTTAAATAACGAGCGCTTGAATATGCAGCACTATGCACTACTACTTTTTAGGCTTTTTAGCCCCGTATTTGGATCGAGCTTGTCTACGAGCGTCAACACCAGCGGTATCAAGCGCACCACGGATAATTTTATAACGAACCCCTGGTAAATCCTTGACACGACCACCCTTAATAAGAACAATACTATGTTCCTGTAAGTTATGGCCCACACCTGGAATATAGGCTGTTACTTCCATTCCGTTAACGAGACGAACTCTGGCGATTTTTCGAAGCGCCGAGTTTGGTTTCTTTGGTGTGGATGTTCTAACTGCTGTACATACGCCTCTTTTTTGAGGGTTTGCTTTCAACGCTGGAGTTTTTGTTTTGTCTTCCATGCGTTTTCTTCCTTTTTTTACAAGCTGATTAATTGTAGGCATTTAGTCCTGCACCTCCTTTTAATATTAATATATTAATAATCGAAACGATCATTAATGACTTAGATTAGAACCTGGGGTGTAAAAAACACCCCGGTTCTGATTATTTGATAATCGCAATGACAGCTGCAGCCCGATCAATGCCACCGGCTTTTCCAAGGCCAACCTTAGTTTCAACCCGTTCGACTACGATCTGATGGTTATTACAACACTCTTCAATGCTTTTTTTGATACTTTCATCGGTATCTTCTGCCAAAATAACTCTGATTGCTTTGCCTTCTTTTACAGCCTTAAGAGTTTGTTTCATTCCAATCACTTTTGAAACATCAACAAATTGATTCATTGGTTCCTCCTTCTTGCTGTTCATGTATTTCTCTAAACACACCTAATAACTATACATGTTTGAGACTTAAATGTCAAGAATTATTCTTTTGTTAAGAAATCCAGATCGAAGATATCCAAATCGGCAATGATCGCTTCGTCGGTTTCTTCCTGTTCTTCTTCGACGTAGGCATTTAAAATATCATCATCAAAAACAATGTCAAGTGATTCTGTGATACTGTCTTCTTCTATTAAATCTTCAAAAAGATCATCTTCTTCACGTTCATAAATCAGATCAACTTCCCCGTACATCTTGACTCCAGTACCGGCTGGTACCAATTGACCGATGATAACATTTTCTTTAAGTCCGATCAGTGGGTCGACCTTACCTTTAATGGCAGCATCAGTTAGAACCCGGGTGGTTTCCTGGAAGGAGGCGGCTGATAAGAATGAATCAGTTGCCAGTGATGCTTTGGTGATCCCCAACAGTTCCCGGCTGGCAGTGGCTTCTTCGCCACCGTTTTCCCGGGCAGCCCGATTTTCCTCTTCGAAATTGAAGATATCAACTAAACTACCGGCCAGTAAAGCGGTGTCGCCAGGGTCTTCAATCTTAACTTTTCTAAGCATCTGACGGATAATAACTTCCAGATGCTTGTCGCCGATGTGTACCCCTTGCATCCGGTAAACTTTTTGTACTTCCTGTAGTAAATATTGTTGAACATGGTCAATCCCCTGAATGCGCAGAATATCACTGGGGTTAATCGAACCTTCGGTAATTTCGTCCCCGGCTGTTAATTGATCGCCGGTATGAACTCGCAGTCGCGAGCCGTAGGGAATCAGGTAAACCTTCATATCACCATCGGCGCCAGTGACAACGGCCTCGGTTTTTTTCTGGGTGTCCTGAATTTCGACACGACCATCAATTTCTGAAATAATCGCCTGGCCTTTTGGTTTTCGAGCTTCAAAAAGCTCTTCGATACGGGGCAGACCCTGGGTAATATCGTCCGCTGAAGCAACCCCACCAGTATGGAAGGTACGCATGGTCAGCTGGGTCCCCGGCTCACCAATCGACTGAGCAGCAATAATACCAACCGCTTCGCCAATTTCAACCGGTCGCCAGGTAGTTAAATCGACCCCATAACATTTTTTACAGACGCCATATTTGGACTGACAATTAAAGGCCGCCCGGATCAATACTTTTTCAATCCCAGCTTTGTCGATGTTCTGAGCCATTTCGGTGGAGATGATCTCACCAGCCGGCGCCAGGACTTCGCCGGTTTCCGGGTGAACCACATCTTCAAAAGCATATCGTCCCACTAATCGTTCCTGCAGGGTTTCAATGATTTCACCGTGATCATTAATAGTCGATACTTCATAACCCCGGGTGGTTCCGCAATCATCTTCACGAACAATCACATCCTGGCTGACATCAACCAGGCGTCGGGTCAGGTAACCGGAATCGGCAGTTCGCAGGGCGGTATCCGCCAGACCTTTTCGGGCCCCATGGGTAGAGGAGAAAAACTCAAGGACGTTCAGCCCTTCACGGAAGTTGGAGCGGATTGGCAGTTCGATGATTCGACCACTCGGGTTGGCCATCAGACCACGCATCCCGGCTAACTGCCTGATCTGGTTCTTACTACCTCGAGCCCCGGAATCCGCCATCATGTTGATCGGATTCAGATCTTCAAGGTGATCCAGCAGCGCATCAGTAACCTCGTCGGTGGCTTTGTTCCAGATCTCAACGACGTTGTTGTAACGTTCTTCGTCACTGATAAAACCTTGCCGATAGAGACTCATGTTTTCGGTGATCTTGTCATCAGCACGAGATAGGATTTCCTCTTTGTTTTTCGGGACTTCCATGTCGCTGACCCCAACAGTAATGGCACCACGAGTCGAGAATTTAAAACCTAAACGCTTGATTTCATCCAGCACTTCGGATGTTTTGGTGGGGCCATATGTTTTATAACAACGTTCGACGATTTCTGATAAGACTTTTTTATTAACCTGGCGATCGATTTCCAGGGCAAATTTTTCCTCAATGGTGTCCCGTTTAACAAAACCCAGTTCCTGAGGAATGATGGTATTGAAAATAAATCGTCCCACCGTTCCTTTAACCAGACGAGTCATCGTTTCACCATCAATTTCTTTGGTGATTCGGACTTTAACCTCGGAATGAAGCTCGACATCTTTATTAAAGTAAGCCATTTCCATTTCATCCAGATCGCGGAAGACACTATTGGTGCCTTTGCCGTCTTTCTTATAGATGGTCATGTAATAGGTTCCTAAGATCATATCCTGGGTCGGGGCCACAACCGGGGTTCCGTCTTGTGGCTTGAGAATATTATTGGAGGCCAGCATCAGGAAGCGGGCTTCTGCCTGGGCTTCAACGGACAAGGGTACGTGGACAGCCATCTGATCACCATCAAAATCGGCGTTGTAGGCGGTACATACCAGGGGATGGAGTTTGATCGCTTTACCTTCAACCAGAACCGGCTCAAAAGCCTGGATTCCCAGACGATGAAGGGTCGGGGCCCGGTTAAGCAGCACCGGATGTTCCTGAATAACATCTTCCAGTACATCCCAGACCATTGGGTCCAGTTTTTCGACCATTTTTTTGGCACTCTTAATGTTTTGCGACAGGTTACGGCCCACCAGTTCCCGCATTACAAATGGTTTAAACAGTTCAATCGCCATTTCTTTTGGCAAACCGCATTGGAACATTTTCAGATCCGGTCCGACGACGATAACTGAACGACCAGAATAGTCAACCCGTTTCCCCAAAAGGTTCTGACGGAATCGACCCTGTTTACCCTTAAGCATATCACTGAGGGATTTAAAAGGGCGGTTACCCGGTCCGGTAACGGCCCGGCCGCGTCGACCATTGTCAATCAGGGCATCAACGGCTTCCTGAAGCATCCGTTTTTCATTTTGCACAATGATATCCGGGGCATCCAGTTCCAGCAGTTTTAACAGCCGGTTGTTACGGTTAATGACTCGTCGATACAGATCATTTAAGTCGGAGGTGGCAAAGCGCCCGCCATCCAGCTGTACCATTGGTCGCAGTTCTGGTGGAATAACGGGGATGGTTTCCAGAATCATCCATTCCGGACGGTTATTGGAATTTCTAAACGCTTCAACCGCTTCGAGGCGTCGGGCAATCCGGATTTTTTTCTGACCGGAACTGCCTTTGAGTTCTTCCTTCAGCACGGCTGATTCCTGATCCAGATCCACCAGCTTCAGTAATTCCTGAATCGCTTCGGCGCCGATGCTGGCAGTAAATTTATTGCCAAACTGACTCTTGGCTTCTTTATATTCCGCTTCGGTGAGGATCTGTTTGAAATCAAAATTACTTTCGCCCGGATCAGTAACTACATAGGCGGCAAAATAAATAATTTTTTCCAGATTTCTGGGCGACATTTCCAGAATCAGACCCATTCGACTGGGGATTCCTTTAAAATACCAGATATGTGAAACCGGAGAGGCTAATTCTATATGCCCCATCCGCTCACGTCTGACCTTAGCCTTGGTTACTTCAACCCCGCAGTTTTCACAGACAATGCCTTTATGGCGAATACGCTTGTACTTACCACAGTTACATTCCCAGTCTTTCTGCGGTCCAAAAATTTTCTCGCAAAACAACCCCTCTTTTTCTGGTTTCAGGGTTCTATAATTAATGGTTTCCGGTTTTTTTACTTCTCCACGTGACCACTCTCTGATTTTTTCAGGTGAGGCCAATCCGATTTGTAAGGATTTGAAGGTGAATTCCTCGTTTAACAAATGGCTTCGCTCCCTTCTTTAATAAATTTATTGTTATTGAAATAAGTCGTCTTCGTCATCGTCAACACTCTTAATCTGGAAGCTGTCTTCCAATTTTACGTCATCGCCAGCTTCAGAAAGTTCAGTGCTGCCAATTTCAATAGCCAATTCTTCCAGCGGATCCCGCTCATCCATCTCATCATCAAGCAGCTTGATCACTTCCTGATCATTGAGAATATTGACATCCAGACCTAAACTCTGGAATTCTTTCATTAGTACCTTGAAAGACTCAGGAATCCCTGGCTTGGGAATGTTTTCGCCTTTGACAATGGCTTCGTAGGCTTTAACCCGGCCGACCACGTCATCGGACTTGATCGTCAAGATTTCCTGCAGGGTATGGGCAGCGCCATAGGCTTCCAGGGCCCAAACTTCCATTTCTCCAAAACGCTGTCCCCCAAATTGAGCTTTACCGCCCAAAGGCTGCTGGGTAACTAAGGAGTATGGCCCGGTTGAACGGGCATGCATCTTATCATCGACCAAATGGTGAAGTTTAAGAATATACATGTAACCGACGGTTACCTTATTATCGAAAGGCTCGCCGCTGCGGCCATCGTAAAGTTGGATCTTACCATCATCAGGCAGATCAGCCTGGACTAACAGATCCATGATATCCTGTTCATTGGCCGGGTCAAAAACCGGCGTGGCAATATGCCAGCCGATAGTTCGCATGGCCAGCCCCAGATGGACTTCCAGTACCTGACCAATATTCATTCGCGAAGGAACCCCCAGCGGATTAAGAACAATCTCCAGGGCGGTTCCGTCTGGCATAAACGGCATATCTTCTTCCGGTAAAATTCGGGAAATTACCCCTTTATTACCATGACGACCGGCCATTTTATCCCCGACGGAAATCTTACGTTTAACGGCAATCAGGACGCGTACCAGGGTATTAACCCCCGGTTTTAAATCTTCATCTTTATTTTCTCGGGAGAAGACCTTAACATCCAGGACAATCCCGGATTCTCCATGAGGAACCTTTAGTGAGGTATCGCGGATTTCCCGGGCTTTTTCACCAAATATGGCGCGCAGCAGTTTTTCTTCTGCGGACAGGTCGGTTTCACCCTTGGGTGTGACCTTCCCAACCAGAATATCATCGGATTTAACCTCAGCCCCAACAAAGATAATTCCCCGTTCATCCAAATTCTTCAGCGCATCTTCGCTGACATTGGGAATATCCCGGGTGATTTCTTCTGGCCCCAGCTTGGTTTCTCGGGCTTCGGCTTCAAATTCTTCAATATGAATCGAGGTAAAGACATCTTCTTTTAACAGCTTTTCATTGATCAGGATGGCATCCTCGTAGTTGTAACCTTCCCAGGTCATAAAGCCCATCAGAATGTTACGCCCCAGCGCCAGCTCGCCCATTTCGGTGGATGGACCATCAGCAATGATTTCGCCGGCCTGAACATATTGTCCTTTGTTGACCAACGGTTTATGGTTCATACAGGTGCCCTGGTTGGAGCGTTTAAACTTAAGTAAGGTGTACTTATCGAGCTCGCCGTTATCGGTGCGGATATGGATGGCAGCTGCCTCCACCCGTTCGATCGTCCCAGCTCTTTTGGCGATGACACAAACGCCGGAGTCCTTGGCGGCCTTGTGTTCCATTCCGGTACCGATAACTGGTGCTTTCGGAATCAACAATGGCACGGCCTGACGTTGCATGTTGGCACCCATCAGGGCCCGGTTGGCATCATCATTTTCGAGGAAGGGAATCAGCGATGTCGCGACCGAAACAATCTGTTTTGGCGAAATATCCATATAATCGACCCGATCCGGGGGAATCAGCACGAAATCCCGTTTACTGCCGGCACGACCGGTTACCTGTTTACGGACAAAGCGGTTATTTTCATCTAATGGTTCATTAGCCTGGGCAATGGTGTAACGGCCTTCTTCATCAGCAGCCAGATAATGAATTTCATCGGTGACGACGCCATCATAAACCTTCCGGTAGGGGGCTTCAATAAAGCCATATTCATTAACCCGGGCATAGGTACTGAGGGAACCGATCAAACCAATGTTCGGACCTTCAGGGGTTTCAATCGGACACATCCGGCCATAATGGCTATGGTGCACATCTCGAACCTCAAACCCAGCTCGTTCACGGCTTAGACCACCAGGTCCCAATGCTGATAAACGTCGCTTATGCGTCAGTTCCGCCAAGGGGTTGGTCTGATCCATAAACTGTGACAGCTGGGAGCTACCGAAGAATTCTTTTAAGGCGGCGTTAACCGGCCGGGTATTGATTAAGCCCTGAGGGGTTAAAATTTCATCGTCCTGGACTGACATTCTTTCGCGAACGACCCGTTCCATACGAGATAAACCGATCCGGAACTGATTTTGTAATAACTCGCCCACCGAACGCAGACGTCGATTGCCCAAATGGTCAATATCATCAATCGCGCCGATATCATAGTCAAGTCCGATAATATATGAGATCGAGGCATGCAGATCCGAAATCAGCACATGCTTGGGAACCAGCTCATCCATTCGCTTCTTGATCGATTTTTTCTTTTCTTCATCAGTCATATCTGATTCCATGATCTCTTTTAAAACTTCAAAACAGACATGTTCTTTAATATCCAGATCGCTGATGTCAAAAGGCAGCTCCTGGGCATTGATGTCGACAAAACCATTGCCGATAACGCGAACGTTTTTGTCCTCCACCCGAACATCAATGACATTGATGCCGGCATTTTGAATATCATTGGCGACATCAATGGATATGATTTCGCCAGCTTCAACATATACTTCACCGGTTTCCGGGTTGACCACGCTATTGGCGGCCCGTTGGCCGGCAATCCGGGTTGCCAATGACAATTTTTTATTATATTTATGACGGCCAACCTTGGCCAGATCATAGCGACGGTCGTCAAAAAACATCGAGTTAAGCAATGATTGGGCACTTTCCACGGTTGGTGGCTCGCCGGGTCTTAAACGCTTATAAATCTCAATCAGACCATCGCGGGTTGATTTCATATTGTTATTTTCATCTTTTTTGATTGTTTCGATGAGTCGGTAATCGTCACCGTAAAAATCAAGAATTTCCTGATTGGTTCCCAATCCCAGGGCGCGAATCAGCGCCGTAATTGGTAATTTACGGGTCCGGTCAATTTTAACGTACATGATGTCGTTGGAATCTGTTTCGTATTCCAACCAGGCACCACGGTTCGGAATCACCTGAGCTGAAAATAATTTCTTACCCAGTTTATCACGACTCAAAGAAAAATATGCCCCTGGTGATCGCACCAGCTGGCTGACGATAACCCGTTCCGCACCATTAACAATGAAGGTTCCGGTATCGGTCATTTTATGCAAATCGGCCATGTAGACCTTTTGCTCTTTAACTTCGTTCTTTTCCTTATTGATTAAACGAACTGTTACTTTTAGTGGTATAAAGTAGGTTTGATCCCTTTCTTTACACTCCTCCACTGAATACTTCGGTTTCCCCTCTATGGAATAATCCACAAATTCTAAAACCAGATTTCCAGTGTAGTCTTCGATTTTATCAATATCGTCGAAAACCTCTTGGAGTCCTTTTTCAATAAACCAGTTATATGAATCTTTCTGAACCTCGATCAGGTTCGGCATTTCAATAACTTCTTTGATTTTAGAAAAGCTTTGGCGTGTTCTTAAACCATCTTTTTCAGGATGCAACATTACCATCCAATATCACCCCTCGCAAAAATACTCAGCAACGGACTGCCCCTCACCGACTCGTGTTCGGCCTGTGGGCATCCCAAATTTGCCTGTTGTGTTTCGTCTCACCTTGTGTTATTATTAGACCGTAATCAATTTCATATCCACAGACTCCGCCATGTTTCCCCTTTGATCAGTTGTTCATGACCGAGTCGCAAATGCTTCGTTGATCGCCCAAAAATTGACGACAAGGATGCATTCTAACCTTATTTTTAAAGATACCAATGCAATTTTATATGCTATCACAATATTTTATTATTGTCAAGTCACTTTGTGTTATAAAAGCCTTCCCGGATAAATCCGGGAAGGCTTTTTTCTATCTTCTAACCTTATTCTTATTTACAAATTCCAAACGAGCGTTTTCTCAGCAATATTTTTTCAACCGGTAATGCTTTTTTGTTTTGGTGGCTTTGTTGGCCTGTTCCCGCAAAATGCTACTTAAAAACACCTGGGTTCTTTTTTCTTTCGGATGGATAAAAATATCTTCTGGGGATCCTTCTTCAAGAATCGTCCCCGAATCCATAAAGACCACCTTGTTGGCGACTTCCCGGGCAAAACTCATTTCGTGGGTGACCACCACCATGGTCATGTGCTCGTTGGCCAGGCTTTGCATAACATTGAGGACCTCACCGGTCAGTTCGGGATCCAGGGCTGAGGTGGGCTCATCGAAAAGCAGAATATCGCGATTCATCATCAGCGCCCGGGCGATGGCGACCCGTTGTTTTTCGCCACCGGACAGGGTTGAGGGCATGGCATCAATGCGATCCAGCAAGCCGACCTTGTTGAGATAGGCTTCGCAGCGCTGGTTCATCGCGCCCGTTTCTTCTTTTTTGACGACCTTGGGGGCCAGCTCCAGATTCTGACGGACGGTGAGATGGGGGAACAGATTGAAGTGCTGAAAA
>RRZU010787114.1_pt1 | contig 12954 bp, 11 predicted proteins | sample 2165561 | NCBI WGS metagenome assembly RRZU01 (sample SAMN10456909, study PRJNA506462) | wastewater metagenome | isolation source: wastewater sludge | place: USA: Moscow, Idaho
TAATTGCAACTATTGGATTAGAAGATATAATAATAGTTGACACTGATGATGCACTATTAATATGCAATAAAGATAACACACAAGAAGTTAAAGAAGTTATCGCTAATTTAAAAGCATCTAATAAAACAGAATACTTATAGGATCAATGAAATTTAAAATATAAATAACAAAATAATGGAGGATTTGAAAAATGAAAAGAGCTTTAATAACAGGAGTAAATGGACAAGATGGTTCGTATTTAGCGGAACTTTTGTTGGAAAAAGGGTATAAAGTATATGGTTTAATGAGAAGAAAAAGTAGTGTAGATTACGGAAATGTTGATCATATAAAAGATAAAATAGAATTTATATATGCTGATATGGCAGATGCTGTTTCAGTTGAAAATGGAATGAGAATATCTCAAGCCGATGAAGTGTATAATTTAGCAGCGCAGTCGTTTGTTGGCACATCATGGGAACAGCCAGTGGCAACTGCTGAAATAGATGGTATAGGGGCATTAAATATGTTAGAAGCAATTAGAATTATCAAACCAAACGCAAAATTCTATCAAGCATCAACAAGTGAGATGTATGGATTAGTTCAAGCTATCCCACAAAATGAAGATACACCATTCTATCCAAGAAGTCCATACGGAGTTGCAAAATTATATGGTCATTGGATAACAAAGAATTATAGAGAAAGTTATGATATGTATGCTTGTTCAGGAATCTTGTTCAATCACGAGTCTGAAAGACGTGGAAAAGAGTTTGTTACAAGAAAAATTACTGATGCAGTAGCAAGAATAAAACTAGGTGTTCAAGATGTTTTAGAACTTGGTAACTTAGATGCAAAACGTGACTGGGGGCATGCAAAAGATTATGTAAAAGCAATGTGGTTAATGTTACAACAGGATGAAGCGGATGATTATGTTATCGCAACAAATGAAACAAGAACAGTAAGAGAGTTTGTAGAAAGAACATTTAAATATGTTAATATAGATATTGTTTGGGAAGGTAGTGAAGTAAATGAAATTGGTAAAGATAAAGCTACGGGAAAAACTCTTGTAAAAATCAACCCAGACTTCTTCAGACCAGCAGAAGTTGAAATATTAATAGGTGATCCGTCTAAAGGAGAAAGAAAACTTGGATGGAAAAGAGAAATATCATTTGATGAGTTAGTAGAAAGAATGATAAAAAACGACCTATTATTAGTGGAAAAAGAAAATATAGGAAAGATTTAAATTATGAAGATATTAATAGATTCGTACAAACTGTTGGATAATAATTATAATTTAATGCGCACATTAATTAATAATCTACAGAATGACAAAAATTGTGAGATTACTTTACTATGCTCTAGTAAAGATGAAAAAAATAAATTAACTGAAAATTTTATATTTGATGGATATAAATTTAAATTGTTTGATGAAGATTTAGGCGAATATGATTTTTATTTATCAGCTATGAATGATAAACCAGATTGTATTTCGAAATTCAGTAATATTACTAGTGTGGCGATACTTTTAGACTTATTTTATAGATTCGAGTCATTAGATGAAAGTTTTGCAACTATTAGAGAAAACACAAGATTCTACAGAAATTACGACTACTATTTAACCCCTTTCAATTATCCTGAAAATATCCATAATATCACGGATGATTTAGAAATTAGAAATTTAATTTATTTAAATCTTTATAACTTTAGTGATAATTACACTATTGAAAAGGAACTCGAATTCAGGAAAAGTGTTTGTACTAATGCTTTTTCGAGTTTAATTCTTGAAAAAATGACTGAAATAAATAATTTGAGATCAAATGAACCACTTGTTTCAGTAGTTACAATAACCTTCAATCTAATTAAAAATGGAAGAAAAGAAACTATTGTAGAATGTATGGATAGTGTAAAAGTCCAAGATTATAAGAATATTGAACACATTATAGTTGATGGAAATTCTACAGATGGAACAATGGAGTTAATAAAAAAATATGATAGTATTAATCGCCTTAGAGTATATTCTGAACCAGATGATGGACTCTATGATGCTATGAACAAAGGTATTAATCATGCTCGAGGAAAGTATATTGTTTTTTTTAATTCAGATGATTTTTATTGCAGAAACAATGCCATTTCAGATGCAGTTTCACTGCTTGAAAAAAATAAGTTAGACTATTTATTCGGAACTGCTAAAGCAATAACTGTTGAGGGCAAAGTGGTTTTATGGCATCCTGATATTAACAGTATTCCATATGCAATGAACTATTGCCATCAAACATTATTTGTAAAAACTGAAGTGATGAAAAAATTAGGAGGCTTTAATTTAGCATATAAAGTATCTTCTGACTCTGATATGATGATCAAACTTTATAAAGATAACTATAAATATGGAGTGCTTTTAGATCCATATATAACATATAGATTAGGTGGGCTCTCGTCTGTTCAATCAGAACAATCAAAATTAGATCATTCAAATTCTTTCTACAAACAAATTGGGTCTGAGATTGGTTTAACACGAAAAGAATGCGAAGAACTATGGGCAATGAAATTTTTTAAAACTTACGATATTAGACATAAACTGTATATGATACGAAAATTATCAAAAAAATTCAATACAGAGACTGTTCTTATAAAAATTATTGAGAATGAAAACTATGATTTAAGCTTAAAACAATCTGTAAAACGAATTTTACAGATATGTGCTAGAAAAATAAAAATAAAAATTTAAGGATAAAATATGAGGAAAAAACTTGCCTATATTGGCCATGCATATCATGAAAAGACACGTTCAACAGAATTCTTAATTGATATTTTCAAAAGTTCTTTTGATGTAGATATTTTTACCTACAATATGGATAATTGTAAATTCTATGGTGAAAAAGAGACTCGTCTGGAAAAATATGATGCTTTAGTATTATTTCAAATGCCTGTTCCTTTAGAACTACTAAAAGAAAACTTTCAGTTTGATGTAGCTTCTTATTTTCCAATGTATGATGGAACTGGAGAGGCACCAGATGATTTTTGGATAGGATATAAAGACTTTAATATAATAAATTTTTCATCCACATTACATAAGCGTTTACAAAAAATAGGACTTTCAACAAATTATATCCAGTTTTTTCCTGAACCTAAAAATATAATCAATTGGGGAGATTCTACGAGTGCATTTTTTTGGAACAGGAGAGAAATAATTAATGTTAATTCTTTAGAACGTATATTTGAAGATCTTAAATTGAAGAGCCTTCATTTACATGTAGCGATGGATCCAAATGAGAAAATCACTTTGGCAAAAGAAGAAATTAAAAATAAATATTTAGTTACTCAATCTGAGTGGTTTGATACAAGAGAAATTATGCAGGAAACTATTGAAAAATCTTCTATTTATATTGCTCCAAGACCTTATGAAGGAATAGGAATGAGTTTTTTGGAAGCCATGTCAATGGGACGTTGTGTAATATCTCCTAATAATCCTACCATGAATGAGTATATTATAAATGGGGTTACTGGATTTTTGTATGAAATAGATAATCCGCGACTATTTGTTGATGCTAATATATCAGACATACAACAACAAACATATAAGTATATTCAAAATGGCTATAAAAAATGGGAAAATGAAAAATTTAAAATTTTAATTTGGATTTTACAAAAACCAAATTCAAAAGCCTTAAATACAACTAAGGTTCTTTGTAATCATAAATTCTTAGGATTTAATCTGTTAACAAAAAGAATTGATGGATACTTTTGGATATTCAACAAATTTAAGTTAAATAATAAAGTACTCTTTACTTTAAAAAGAATAATAAGAAAGAAAGGTGTTTGATTTGGATATAACTAGATTCCCTATTTCTTCCTTTAAATGGGATTCCTATCTAGAAGAAAGATTGAAATCAAAAAAATATTTAGAAGGTTATGGCTTTAAAGTTTACTCTCAGAGTGATGAGGATGGTATAATTGAAGAAATTTTTAATAGAATAGGTGTTACTAATAAAATATTTATAGAATTCGGAGTTGATTACGGACTAGAAAACAATACTCATTATCTACTATTAAAAAATTGGGAAGGCCTGTGGATTGAAGGTTCTGAGCAGAAATATAACGAAATATTAAAAAAATTCAACCCAGTAATTTTTAATAATAGGCTCAAAGTAATAAATAGTTTTATAACTAAAGAAAATATAAATGATTTGATCTCTAGTACTATTAGTGGTGAGATTGATTTGCTTTCGATTGATATTGATGGTAATGATATATATGTTTGGGATTCTATTAATGTTATCAATCCAAGAGTTGTTGTAATAGAATATAATGGGAAATTATCACCATCTGTGGATTGGGTCCAACCATATAATCCTAATTTTATTTGGGATAGCACTGATTATTCAGGAGCTTCCTTAAATCATATAAATAAAGTTGCAAATGATAAAGGCTATCAGTTAGTTGGGACTAATGTGGCAGGTGTAAATGCTTTTTTTGTTCGAAAAGAGTTATGTAGTTCACTATTTTATGATTCTAATAACATTGAAGATTTTTATAACCCTGCAAGGTATCATTTAGTATCTAAACCTATTGGACATCCATCATTTGCGTATATTGGGGATAGAGATAATCCAGAACTTTGGTATCAAAATGGTAAATCACTTCAATTTGTTGATGGATTTAGCTATAGAGAAACTTTAAGTGATGGGAGAGAATTTAGCTGGTCTAACGCTCTTAAAAGCACATTTCTCCTTTTACAAAATGAAACAGGTAAATACTCATTAGATGTCTTAATTCATCTAAATAATACAAAAATTAAACTTAAATTACCCGATGAAACACTTGAATTTGTTTTAAATTTAGGTTTTAATAAGTTGGAATTCAACATTTTAAATACGAATATTAAGTGGATCAAAATAGAAATTATACTGGAGAGTTTGTGGTCACCAATGACCTCTGACACAAGGGAATTAGGTATTGCTATAATTGCTTAAAATATTAAATAGAAGGGAGATGTATTTCATATTTTTGAAATACAACAATAATTATGAAAAAAGAGTCTAAGATATATATATCAGGACATACGGGAATGGTTGGGAGTGCAATTTTAAGAGCACTGCAAAAAGAAGGTTATAACAATATTATTTTCAGAACTTCAAAAGAATTAGATTTAAGAAATCAAAAAGACACTGAAGAGTTTTTCGAAAAAGAAAAACCAGAATATGTGTTTTTAGCATCTGCAAAAGTGGGGGGGATTCTTGCCAATAATATTTATCCAGCAGATTTTATGTATGATAATATAATGATAGAAATGAATGTTATTAATAGTGCTTATAAGAATAATGTAAGTAAGCTTTTATTTTTAGGTAGTTCTTGTATATACCCTAAATTAGCTTCACAGCCAATTAGTGAAGATTCTTTGTTAACGGGCTCTTTGGAACCAACAAATGAAGCATATGCATTGGCAAAAATATCAGGTTTAAAATATTGTGAATATTTAAATAGACAATACAAAACAAATTTTATAACAGCAATGCCAACAAATTTATATGGAATTAATGATAATTATCATCCAGAAAATAGTCATGTATTACCTGCACTTATTAGAAAATTTCACGAAGCAAAACAAGCAAATGCTGAAAAAGTAGTAGTTTGGGGAACAGGAAATCCAAAAAGAGAATTTATGTTTGTTGATGACTTAGCTGATGCATGTATCTACTTAATGCACAATTATGAGGGTGACACAACTGTTAATTTAGGGACAGGAAAAGATGTAACAATTAAAGAATTAGCACTATTAATTTCTAAAATAGTAGATTTTAAAGGTACAATTGAATTTGATACATCAAAACCTGATGGAACTCCTAGAAAACTCTTGAATGTTGAAAAGCTAGCATCTTTAGGATGGAAATATAAAACAGAATTAGAAGAAGGCGTTAGAATTACTTATTCTTCATATTTAGATACTAAAACGAATAAAAACAGATAGGAGTGAGATTATCAAAGCATTAGTCATCGGTGCTACTGGTTTTGTTGGTAGTTATCTAATCAAAGAAATAAAAGAAAATCTCTTATGTGATGTAGTTGCTACGACTTCAGGTGATTACATAGTTAATATTGATAATGTTAAAACTATAAAATTGAATATATTAAACTATAATGAGGTTTTTCAAATAATAAATGAAGAAAGGCCAGAATACATATTTCATTTAGCTGCGCAAAGTTCTATTTCTCTTGCATGGGAGAACCCTGAACTTACTGCTGATGTAAATATAAATGGAAGCCTAAATATTTTAGAAGCTATTAAAAATATTAAATACGATCCAAAATTATTAATGATTGGTTCAGGAGAAGAGTACGGGTATATAGAGAGAACTCCAATACAGGAAAGTGACAAATTAAATCCTGGAAATATATACGCAGTTACTAAAGTTTGTCAAAATATGATTTCTAATGTTTATTATAAAGCATATGGCATAAAGATAATTATGGTAAGAGCTTTTAATCATATTGGGCCGAATCAAGATCCTAGATTTGTAATAGCAGATTTTTGTAAACAAGTAGCAGAAATTGAAAATAAGGAAAGAAAACCTATAATTAAAGTAGGAAATTTAAGTGCAAAAAGAGATTTTTTAGATGTAAGAGACGTAGTAAGAGCATATGTTAAGTTAATTCAGTTTGGAAAAATTGGAGAAACATATAATGTAGGTAGAGGTGCTGCTGTTACAATCGAGGAAGCACTGAATATTATACTAAAACATAGTACTATGAAAATTGAAATTGAAATTGATAAAAATAAATTAAGACCTTTAGATGTTCCTATAATAGAACCAAGTATAGAAAAGATTTTTTCAGCTACTGGTTGGAAGCCAATTATTTCTTTAGAGGAAAGTATAGTTGATATATTGGAATATTGGAGAAAAATAAAATTATAATAGGGGATAGGATGAAATCATTAGTATTAGGATCAGATAGTTTCATGGGAAATTACTTGATCAACTATATAAGAGATATAAAAAAAGAAAATGTTATAGAATTTGCTTTTTCTAATTCAGCAGATAATTCAAAAAATTCTTCTATAAGAGTTTTAGATATTAATGACAGATCTGCAATAGAAAAAACATTACAAGAATTTTCTCCTAATAAAATATATTGCTTAGATATGATAGATTCAATATCTTACGTTTGGGATCACCCTAAAGAAGCTATAGAATCGCATATAAAAGGAACTATTAACTTATTAGAAGCAATTAAAACAGTAGATAAATCTATTTCGATTTTTTTTACTGGATCAAGTGATGAGTATAAATTTGAAGGCTTTAATAATATACCTGTATCTGAAAAAACTAGTTTAGAACCATTAAATGTATATGCTGTCTCAAAGAGTTGCCAAAATATGATTGCTCAAGTATATGCAAAAGCGTATGGATTAAATGTTGTTATTGGAAGAATTTTTAATAATATTGGAGCAGGTCAAACAGAAAATTTTGTCCTATCTAGTATTTGTAAACAAGCTATTGAGATAAAAAAAGGAATAAGCAAGGATAACTCAATTCACGTTGGAAATATAAATAGTTCAAGGGATTTTATTGATGTTAGAGATTCTGTCGAAGCTATTTATTATTTGCTAGAATTTGGTAAACCAAATGAAATTTATAATATTGCAAATAACAAAAGTTTTACTATACGAGAATTAATCAAAAAAATAGAGAAACTCACAAATAATAGTTATAAAATAATTATTGATAATAAAAAAATAAGATTAAATGACATACCAATAATTCAAGGCGATATTTCAAAAATAACAAATCAAACAGGCTGGATTCCTAAGATAAATATTGATGAGACAATAGAGTGGATGCTTGCTTATTGGGATGAAAGAACATCATATTAAGATATTTACTTAAGATACCTATCATAAAATTTATAAATGGAGAAGATATGTTTAAAAAAATAAAAGAAATTTTTGAGTTTAAAGAAATGATAAAAAGTTTTACAATACGTGATTTGAAAACTAGATATAAAGGATCTTTTTTAGGGTTTTTATGGACTTTTATTAATCCTCTTTTGCAATTGTTAGTCTATTCTATGATGTTTCCACTTATTCTGAAAATTAGTGAAAAAAACTATGCAATGTTTTTATTTGTAGCCATTATTCCTTGGGGATTTTTCGGTACTTCTATACAAGGAGCTTGTGGAATAATAATAGGTAATAGTAATTTAGTTACAAAAGTTTATTTTCCTAGAGAAATTTTACCAATAACATATATTCTTAGTGCTTTATGCAATACTATTTTTAGTTATTCTATAGTATTTCCTATGCTCCTATTATTTAAAATTCCTATTACAATAAATATATTATGGCTTCCAATAATTTTAATTGTGCAAGCAATTTTTAATCTGGGGTTGGCGTTTATTGTTTCAAGTGTGAATGTTTTTTTTAGAGATTTAGAATATTTGATAAGTGTGGGTATTATAGCATTGTATTTCATGACCCCTGTCATGTATAACATACGTATTTTGCCCTTGAAATATCAGCATCTTCTACTCTTATTAAATCCAATGGCGGGCTTCATTACTATGTATAGAGATGTTACTTACTACGGAACTATGCCTAAAATTAAATTATTACTATACTTATTTACTATTTCTATTTTAATTTTTATCATTGGATATGTTACATTTCAAAATTTACAAAATAAATTTGCAGAAATACTATAAACATAGAGGTGAAAAATGAAAAATAAATATAATGAAACTGTTATTAAAGTTGAAAATGTTACAAAAAAATTTAAATTATACCATGATAAACCTATGACATTAAAAGAAAAAGTGATTAAGCGAGTCAATAATTCATATGAAGAATTTTTTGCCTTAAATGATGTGTCGTTCGAAGTAAAAAAAGGAAGTACTTTAGGATTAATTGGGAAAAATGGTAGTGGGAAAAGTACTCTATTAAAAATGATAAATAGGACTATGTTTCCTGATAATGGAGAAATTACTATAAAAGGAAAAGTTGCAAGCTTAATTGAATTAGGTGCAGGATTCCATCCTGAATTATCAGGTAGAGAAAATATATATAATAATGCGACAATTTTTGGATTTTCAAAAAAAGAAATTGATAAAAGAATTCCTGAAATTATAGCTTTTTCTGAACTAGAAAAGTTTATTGATAATACATTAAGAACATATTCTTCTGGTATGTATGCTCGGCTTGCATTTTCTGTAGCAATACATGTTGATGCAGATATCTTACTTGTAGATGAGATTTTAGGCGTAGGGGATATTAACTTTCAAGCTAAGTGTGCAAATAAAATATATGAAATGAAAAATAGTGGAATAACTATACTTTTAGTTACACATGACATGTCTACAGTTGATAGATTATGTGATTATTCAGTATGGCTAGATCATGGAGAAAAAGTAGCTGAGGGAAATCCAAAAGAAATTGAAAATTTATATTTGAAATATATGTCTGAAGAGCGAGATGAAAGACAAAAATTAGAAGAAGAGATATATAATGAGAAAAATGAGGTTATTGTAGAGGAAGTTTCAAACCCAACTGATAGGAAAACAATATCACATTTAGGAGAACATTATGGAAATGGAGATGTGATATTTACGAGTTGTAAACTATTAGATGAACGTGGTGTGGATAGGCGTTCATTTAATACTGGTCAAAAAATGAAATTACAAGTTGAATATTTATCACAAGTAGATATAGAAAATTTACAAGTGAATCTTGGTTTTGAAATACATAATAATCAAGGCATTCACGTATATGGTACGAACACTGCTAGAGAAGGATTCTCTTCATTAAATATTAAAAGTGAAGGAATTATAGAAGTAGAACTAAATAATTTAAGTTTGTTACCAGGTGATTACAGTATAGGAATTGCTGTTTCTGACCTTGAAGAAAAAGCCGTATACGATTATTATAAAAAAATAACTGAATTTAAAGTTTATAGTAATATTTATGACATTGGTTTAGTGCGGTTAGAGCATAAATTCATAGTAGATAATGAAGTTATAAACAACTAAGTCTTAACAGATCGCAGTGAGAGGTGTTTAATGAATAGAATTAAGTCAATCGTTTATTTTGGATTTAACAATCCACTGAAATATAAGAGAGGTGCAGAAAACGTAATATTATTTCAATCGCAAGCCTTGAATAATAGTATTTCTAAATTTTATATTTTTTTTGGCGAAAAAGATGAGGAATTTAAATGGGGGGACATCGAGTGTATTTCAATAAAACATAATATATTTAGATTTGTGAAATTAAATAAAATAATTAAAGATAAATCCAAAAAATATGATGTTATAATACATTCCCATAACTATTTAATGAGCTTTTTTTTGTATAGAAAAACTGATATTTTTACAGTATTGGATGGCCTTTACTATCAATCAGTTGAAATCAATCATAACCTCAAAAAAGTTTTCAAATTTATAGAAAAGAAAGTGTATGATAAATCTGAACTTATCCATTTTATATCACAATTTACTAAAGAAAAATCTTTATATAATTCTGCCAAAACTAATTTTGAAATTATCTATATTACAACTCCACTAGAAAAAGTAAAATTTCAAAATGATAAAGTGTGGAATAGTCACAAATTAAAAATTTTTACTGTTCGTAGTGTAGAAGATAGAGCTAATCTAGATTTGCTGATAGATTTAGCAAGAAAGAATATGAATTACGAAATAAAAATAGCTGGAAAAGGTCCTTTGTTAGAAAAATATAGAGAAATCATATGTAGAGAAAAAATAGATAACATAGAGTTTCTAGGATTTATTTCTGATCAAGAAATTAGAACTTATTATAGTAATAGTGATTTGATAGTTGTAACAGCAAAGTACGGAGAAGGTTTTGGATTACCAATTATTGAGGGATATTTGCATAATAAACCAGTGTTAGCATCAAACGTTTGTGCAATCCCAGAAATTATATTTAAGAAAGAATTTCTTTTTGAAAACAATGTTCTGGATATAGAATCTAAAATAAAAAATTATTTTATTAAAAGTGATCAAGAAAACTGTAATAATTTCAAGAAGTATTATGATGACTTTTTTTCATATGATAAAATAATTAAAGAATATAAAAATATGTATTTTGTTTTTGGATTATAATAGGGAATATTTTTCCTAAAATAATTAAAGTATGGGGGAAGATATGAAAAAAATTTCTTTAGAATACCAGTGGGCAATAGGGAAAAAAACCGGTGTAGGTTGGTATATCTATAATATAGTAAAAGAATTAAGTAAATCGAGTGAAAATAAATATATTTTAGAATTTGTTAATTTTTTTGGCAAATACAATAGCGACTTAGAAAAAATCAATTATAATCTTGAAATGAAGCAGAATAAATTTATAACCTATAAAGTATATGATTTTTTAGCAAAGAAAATAAATCTAAGTCATAATATGTTGATGAGATCCAATTCTGATATTTATCATTTTTTTAATTTTACAATACCTAGCAATATAAAAGGAAAAGTGATAGTAACAATTTATGATACAGTTTTTATAACTGCTCCTGAGACAATGGGTAACAAAAAAAGAATAGAAGACTATATATACGGTGCAGAAAAATCCGACTTGATCATTACAATCTCTGAAAGTGCAAAGATGGACATAGTAGAAAATTTAGGTATAAATGAAGATAAAATAAAAATAGTTACACCAGGTATCGATATTGAGTCTTATAGCAAAGAATATTCAATTGAAGAATTAAATACTATAAAAGATAGATATCAATTACCAGATAACTATATATTGTATTTAGGTACTGTCGAACCAAGAAAAAATATTGAAAGAATAATAAAAGCTTTTCTTTATTATAAAAAAAATCATAATGGAGATTTGAAATTAGTAATAGCTGGTGGAATGGGATGGAATTATAAAAATATAATTGATCTGATAGAATCTAATTCTGAAGATATAATACTAACTGGTTATGTGAGAGAAGAAGATAAAATACCTATTTATAAATTATCTAAGGTATTTGTCTTTCCATCGCTTTATGAAGGTTTTGGGATGCCCGTTCTTGAAGCAATGGCATCAGGTATTCCTGTAATTACTTCTAATGTATCGTCATTACCTGAAGTAGCAGGTGATGCTGCAATAAAAGTTGATCCATTAAACGAAATAGAGATTTTTAATGCTTATGAAAAAATACTACTAGATAGTAACTTAAGAGAAAAAATGATTCAAGCAGGATACCAACAATCGAAAAAATATTCATGGAGAGAGTCTGCAATAAAACTTGAGAAAATATATAGAGATCTTTAGAACCATGATTTATTAATCTGACGGAGGACATATGATTCTAATAACAGGAGCCAATGGACAACTAGGTTATGACTTTCAAAGATTATTTGATTCATTAAAAATTAAATATATAGCAACTGATATAGTCGACTTTGATATAACAGATGAAAAATCAATTGATGATTTTTTCTTGAAATACAGCAATATCAGTTTAATTATTAATTGCGCAGCATATAATGATGTTGATAAAGCTGAATCAGAAATAGACCTTTGTAATAAACTTAATGCAGAAGCACCACTTAATTTAGCAAAAAAGGCTAAAGAAATTGGTGCAATTTTTATTACTTACTCAACTGACTTTGTATTCAATGGAGATTTTAAGAATCCTTATACAGAGGAGGATATACCTAATCCACCATCTATTTATGCAAAGAGTAAAAGATTAGCTGAAATATCTGTGCTCGAAGAATACGAAAAAGTATTTATTATAAGAACTTCTTGGCTCTTTGGTGTTGCAAATAATAACTTTAACACACAAGTTGTTAATTGGAGTAAAGATTGTACTGAGCTTAGTATCGTTGATGATCAAGTATCGTCTCCAACATATTCAAAAGACTTAGCATATTATTCTTGGAAGCTTATTAATACTAATCTATATGGACTATATCACATAACTAATTCTGGATCATGTAGTAAATATGATCAAGCAAAATACGTTCTTGACAAGA
>RRZU011449785.1_pt1 | contig 12954 bp, 11 predicted proteins | sample 2165561 | NCBI WGS metagenome assembly RRZU01 (sample SAMN10456909, study PRJNA506462) | wastewater metagenome | isolation source: wastewater sludge | place: USA: Moscow, Idaho
AATATTAGATCATATTTTTAGGAAAAGTGCGATCTTGCCTTGGTCATATGGAGAAAAAACACCCTAGGAAATAATATTGAAAACATTTTTTTAACTTCTAATAGATAAGCCAACAGCTCTCCTTTGGAGTGTCAAGAGGGAGCGCCAAACTCACCCCCCAAGATAAGCCGCTTTAATCACGTCGGATTGTAATAAATTGGCGCCGCTGTCGGTTAAGGTGATTTTGCCTGTTTCCATGATATAAGCGCGGTCGGCGATTTGTAGTGCTTTGTGGGCGTTTTGCTCTACCAAGAAAATAGTGATGCCTTTTTCACGGATATCTTTAATGATATTAAAGATTTGTTGAATAATAATCGGTGCCAGTCCAAGGGAGGGTTCATCAAGCAGCAGTAATTCTGGTTTGCTCATCAAGCCACGTCCGATAGCCAACATCTGTTGTTCACCACCGGACAGTGTGCCGGCGCGTTGTTTGTGGCGTTCCCATAATCTTGGGAAAAGATGATAAACTTCTTCCAGCGTTTCTGCGTTACTTTCGGAACTTTGATGAAAACCGCCTAATGCCAGATTTTCTTCTACGGTTAAGGCAGAAAATACTCGACGTCCTTCCGGTACTAAAGCGATTCGGTTTAATGCGATTTGGTGGGTCGGCAGATGACTGATATCTTTGCTTTTATATTCAATTTTTCCGCTACTCAGGCGTGGTTGCCCGCAAATGGTATTTAATAACGTCGATTTTCCAGCGCCGTTGGCTCCAATTAGGGTGACAATTTCACCTTGGTCGATGTGTAGGCTTACTCCTTTTAATGCTTCAATCTGCCCGTAATGGGTTTGCAGTTGCTCGATCGTTAATACTCGGCTCATTATTCTTCTCCCAAATAGGCTTTGATCACGTCTTGATTCGTTCGGATTTGTGCTGGCGTTCCTTCCGCAATTGGGCGACCATATTCCACCACCAGAATATTTTCGGAAATATTCATAATCAAATTCATATCATGCTCGATTAATAGAATACTGACGGCATAATCATCGCGTAGTTGGCGAATTATGTTGATCAGTTCTTGGGTTTCCTGCGGATTCAGTCCGGCAGCCGGTTCATCTAGGATAATGATTTTCGGATTGGTGATCATGCAGCGGGCGATTTCCAGACGACGCTGCTGCCCGTAGGCAAGATTGGCGGCTTCCCGATTGGCGAATTCGCGCAGTTGAAAAAAATCCAACCATTTTACTGCATTGTTTAGGGCTTGTTGCTCTGCTGCTTTAAATCGAGCGGTTCGTAACAAACCGGCTAAAAAACGCGGGTGAATATGATTGTGTTGTGCCACCAGTAAGTTTTCCAGCACGGTCATCTCTTTAAACAGGCGGATATTCTGGAAAGTGCGGGTTAAACCTTGTTGTGCGATAACATGGCTTGGTTGTCCGGTAATCTCCTCGTCGCCGATAAAAATTTGACCTGAAGTCGGTTTATAAAACCCGCTGATACAGTTGAATATTGTTGTTTTTCCAGCGCCATTCGGACCGATAATCGCAGCAATTTGTCCAGCTTTTAGGCTGAAGTTGATGTTGTCCACCGCCACCAAGCCGCCAAACTGCATTTTCAGGTTTTTGACGGTGAGTATATTTTGTTTTGTAATCGGACTCATTGCGGTAGCTCCATTTTTTGCCGCTGTGCCGGAACCAGACCTTGCGGGCGCCAGATCATCATCAATACCATCACTGCGCCGAAAATAATCATGCGTAAGCTGGAAAATTCCCGTGCAATTTCCGGAATAACGGTCAGGGCGATCGCGGCCAGAATAACGCCGACTTGCGATCCCATTCCACCCAATACCACAATGGCGAGAACAATTGCCGATTCAATAAAGGTGAAAGATTCCGGGTTGATAAAACCTTGCTTAGCGGCAAAGAAAGCCCCGGCAATTCCGGCAAATAGCGCTCCGATAGCAAAGGCGGAAAGTTTGATTAAAGTCGGGTTCAGCCCAAGAGAACGGCAGGCGATTTCATCTTCGCGTAAGGCTTCCCAAGCACGACCAACCGGCATCCGGATCAAGCGATTGATAATAAACAAGGTGATCAGACAGAGTGCAAAGATAATAAAATAGACAAATATCAAGCGATATTCCGAGGCGAATGATAAACCGAAAAATTCATGGAAAGTTTGATTGCCTTCACTGGCTCGTCGAGTAAATTCCAACCCGAACAGGGTCGGGGCGGGAATATTATCAATTCCGTTGGGGCCGTTAGTGTAGCTGTCGAGATTATTGAGCAATAAGCGGATGATCTCACCGAAACCGAGTGTGACAATCGCCAGATAATCCCCGCGTAGGCGCAGCACCGGAAAGCCGAGCAGAATTCCGAAAAGTGCGGCTAAGCCAGCGGCTATCGGTAAGCAAGCCCAAAATCCAAAGCCGAATTGAGTGGATAAAATGGCATAGCTGTACGCGCCAATCGCATAGAAACCAACATAACCTAAATCCAATAACCCAGCATAGCCGACCACGACATTTAATCCTAAACCGAGCATGATATAAATCAGTGCTAAGGTTGCTAAGTCGAGTGTGCTGCGATTCGCAACAAAGGGGAGAATGAAGCCGATCATAATTAAAACCAGCAGCATTTTGTTGCGGTGCCCTTCCAAATAATCGGCTATCGGAAATTTGGGGCGAATAATATCGCAGGATTGGCGTAAGAGCGGTAACAGCAATTGTACGATAAAAACTGCAATTGCGGCATAAACGCTATGCAGCCAAGAACCGCTGATACTCAAACCGTTAGCACTTTGTTCTAAGTGAACCCCCAAAATTGGCGCACTGAGCATTAACGTCAGTAAAGCGGCGATAACAGCATGGGAAAGAGAGGCGCGAACTTTAGTCATCATTTCACCTATACCTTTTCAACATCAGACTTGCCTAAAATACCAGTCGGTCTGAATAGCAACACCAATACCAGCAGTGAGAATGCTACAACGTCCTTATATTCGGTGGTGAGATAGGCCGAGGTAAAACTTTCTGTCAGTCCGAGTAAAAAACCGCCCAACATTGCGCCGGGAATTGAACCGATTCCTCCCAGAACCGCAGCCGTAAAAGCTTTGAGACCGGCAATAAAGCCGATATACGGATTAACTACGCCGTAATATAACGCGACCAATACGCCGGCAATAGCCGCCAGTGCAGCTCCGATGACAAAGGTCAACGCAATCACTCTATCGGCGTTGATCCCTAATAATTTTGCCATGCCGATATCTTCCGAGCAGGCCCGGCAAGCTCGGCCGAGTTTAGATTTTTGGATAAATAAGTGTAACGCCAGCATAGCAATAATGGTGACGACAAAAATAATGATTTGTAAGGCGGAAATCGTTACGGCAAAATCATCGTTGTTATTCAACACCCAACGTTGGCTGATCAACGGTTGTAATGCCAAGTCTTTATTGCTCTGTCCGTTGGCGACAAAATTCTGCAGAAAAATAGACATACCGATGGCTGAAATCAACGGAACCAACCGTGGGCTACCGCGCAACGGTTTATAAGCGATTCGTTCTACTGCAAAACCGTACCCGCCGGTTATGATGATGCTGGCGGCAAAAGCGATCAAAATAATCAGCGGAACCGCCGTGATGCCCAACATAGGCAATCCGACAATCGTAGTGATGCCGACATAGGCACCAATCATATAGATTTCCCCATGGGCAAAATTAATCAAACCGATAATGCCATATACCATGGTGTAGCCGATGGCGATCAGGGCGTAGATACTGCCTAAACTGAGACCATTGATAATCTGTTGTGGTAAGTCGAACATGAATATTCTCCACACATTGAGAAAGAAAAAAAACAAAAGCAATACCCGAATGGTCAGGTATTGCTTGAATGGCTATATTTATGGTGCCAAAACTTTGCCATCTTTGTTCATGACATATACGGCAAACGGGAAAGATTTTAAATCGCCGTTTTGCTGGAATGAAATTTCTCCGATTGGGGTTTGATACACTTTGCCGGAACGTAATAAATCAGCAATTTTTTCAGGATCATCAGTTTTTAGTTCGTTGGCGCTATCGACGATTACCTTCAATGCAGCATAAGCCGGCATGACAAACGGGCCGCTTGGATCTTCACCTTTATCTTTGAAGGCTTTAACCAAATCGGCGTTGGCAGGCAAGGTAGAGAAGTCGGTCGGAATTGTGACCAGAATATTTTTTGCAGCATCGCCGGCAATCGCAAAGACATCATCATTGGCAATACCATCGGCGCCGATATAGGTCGGAGTAAAGCCTTGATCTCGTCCTTGGCGCACAATTAAACCGAATTCAGGGTGATAACCGCCCCAGTAAACCAGATCTACACCTTCTCGTTTCAATTTGGTGATTAGTGCGGAAAAATCGGTTTGCCCCTTGTTGACGCCTTCAAAAAAGTCCACTTCACGACCATATTTTTTCAAATCGTCGCGTACGCTTTCCGCCAAACCCTGACCATATTGCTGTTTGTCGTGTAGCACGGCAATTTTTTTCGGTTTGATTTTTTCAGCGATATATTGTGCTGCAATCGGAGCGGTTTGGCTGTCCAAACCGATGGTGCGGAACACGGTATGGTAGCCTTTTTGTGATAATTCCGGACTGGTAGATGCCGCCGAGATCATCACAATTCCTTCTTCGTCGTAAATTTTGGCTGCCGGAATGGTGGAGGAAGAGCAGAGATGTCCGATTACGAAGTCGATTTTATCCCGTACGATTTGGTTTGCCACGGTTACCGCTTGCTTTGGTTCGCAGGCATCGTCATAGATAACGGCTTCCAGTTGCTTACCATTCATGCCACCGGCAGCGTTTAATTTTTCAATTGCCATTTTGGCACCGATATTTTGCATAGTGCCATATTGTGTTACAGGTCCCGTGGTTGGGCCGGCAAGTGCGATTTTAATGGTATCGGCAGCTTGCACACCGAATGTGAATGCGAATCCCAACAGTGCGGCAATAAGGGTTTTCTTCATAATAGATCCTCCGGATAGTTAATATCGGCAAGTTTAAATTAATAAAAATCAACAATGTTACGGTTTTGATTATATGATTATCAGTATAATTGTCAATTGTTTGATAAAAATTAATACTTTAGAGTAATTTATTATTTTTTATTTAATATCTCTGGTTTTTAATGCTGGCTTTATGCCGAATTAAATATAAAAAAATCTCCTATGAAACTGAGTTCACAGGAGATTATGCTAAAAAATAGAATATATACGTTATTTAGTTAAATCTATTTGATAGATGGCAAAACCGATATCATCTTGTCCAACTTTTTTCATCGGGTATTGCGCTTTTTGCTGAATAAAGGCTTCGGCCTTTTCTGACGGAGAGGTTTCAAACACGATTTCCGCTTTGTTGTTTGGAATCGCTTTGAAACGCCAGTTATTGTCCGCTTGCGGTTTCACTTCGCCCTTTTCCTTACTTACACGGCGGATGTAATCGGCTAAAATAGTCCGATTTTCATCCGGAGAGACAAATGCCAACTGGCTGCCGTCGGTGCCCGGGAATTTATCGCCGAAGGCACGGTAGTTATTGGTGGCGATTAAAAATTCCTGTTTCGGATTAATCGCTTTGCCGTTAAATGTCAGCTCGCTGATGCGGTGGGAATTCGGATTAATCAATTTGCAATCGCCGTCATAACGTGCCGGCTGGGTCACATCAATTTGATAGTTCACGCCGTCGATTACATCGAAATTATACGTGCGGAAGCCGTCCCAGTCGATTAAACTTTGGGTTTCGCTTTTGGTTGGATCGATCTGTTTGAATTGCCCTGCGGAACATTCCAGCCACTCTTTCACTTGTGCGCCGTTGATTTTTAAGGCGACCAAGGTGTTTGGATAGAGATAGAGATCCGCAGCATTACGGAAGCTGAGTTGCCCGGCTTCTACTTCGGTATAGCTGGTCGGGTCATTTTTACGTCCGCCGGTTTTAAACGGTGCGGCGGCGGAAAGTACCGGTAATTTTTCAAGCTTCGGATTGCCTTTCACGAAGTTTTTAACATAATCCTGCTGCGCCAGATTGACGATTTGAATGGTCGGATCGTCTTGCACCAATGCTAGGAAACTGTACATGTTGTCAGCGGCTTTGCCGATCGGTTGGTTGACATATTCACGGGTATTTTTATGATCTTCCTCCAGCGCTTTCACAATTTCAGAGTGAGTATTGGCGACCGCACTTTTGCTTTGATTGTCATAAATCGGCAGGGCTTCGGCACGGGCATCGGTGACCAGCCATTTGCCACTGTCATTATTCAGATTCAAATCAATAATACCTAGGTGGCTGCCCCAAGATCCCGGCATAACTGCGGGAATGCCGTTAATCGTTCCTTTTTCCAAATCAACGTTAGCCACATCGGCAAAAGCTTTACCTGGGAATACGCCGTGGGCGTGACCGAAAGCGATGGCGTCAATACCATCGATTTTTGAAATATAAGCAACGGAATTTTCAGCCGACGGTTGATATTCCTCTTTGGATAATCCGGAGTGCATCAAAGCGATAATGATATCCGCTCCTTCCGCCTTCATTTGCGGGATCAAGGCACGGGCGGTTTTGGTGATGTCTTTTACTTCCAGCTTGCCGTCAAGATGTTTTTTATCCCAAGTTAAAATTTGTGGTGGCACAAAACCGATATAACCGATTTTCATCGCTTGCTGCTCGCCTTTGTCATCCGTAAATTGGTAATCTTTGATTAAATACGGGGTAAAATAGGGCTTACCTGTCGCTTTATCGATCACATTGGCGTTGACATACGGGAAATTGGCACCGGCAAGTGCGGTATTCATAAACTCCAGGCCATAATTGAATTCGTGGTTGCCAACGGTGGCTGCATCATAGTTGAGCAGATTCATCGCTTTATATACCGGATGAATTTCCCCTTTCTTCAATCCTTTGCTGGCGATGTAATCGCCCATCGGGCTACCTTGAATCAGATCGCCGTTATCGACCAGAACACTGTTTTTCGCTTGTTCACGCGCTTTAACGATTAAATCGGCGGTGCGTGCCAAGCCTAATTTATCTGACGGCATATCTTTATAGTAGTCGTAATCCAACATATTGGCGTGTAGATCGGTGGTTTCGATAATGCGTAAATCCACGTTGGCAGCGGAGGTAAACTGGGACGCGGAAAGTGAAGCGACGATTAACGTAGCAAGCAGAGACGGTTTTAATGACATAACTATTCCTCAATATTAAGATTAGGCGTTAAATATATTTAATGACCGAAGTATTCTATGTTAATCATGTAAACTTGAAAAGTCGCCATTGGTAAATGTTAAAGTGCGGTATCGAACTTAACAAAACTTTGCGACGGCGCTCACAGAATTGCCTTTTGTTGAACTGAAAGGCAATGTTATTCTGTAACGAAGAATAGGAAAACTGGAGAAAAGATAATGGCAGATTATAAGTTAATTGCGTTAGATATGGACGGTACGTTACTCAACAGCGAGAAAGCCATTTCGGAGCGAAACCGGGCGGCGATTGCAGTTGCGCGCAAAAAAGGTGTTTATGTAGTGTTGGCATCCGGCCGCCCGTATGAGGGCATGCAAAAATATCTGCAACAGTTAGGCATGACCGGTGAAGACGATTATGTGTTGTGCTACAACGGTGCGGTGGTCGAACGTATTGCCGACGGACAGATTCTAAATAAGAAAATCTTGAGTGGCAAAGATGCCAAATTGGTAGCGGATTATGCCAGGCAATTCGGTTTGAACGCCCATGCATTTTCGCCGACACGCGGCTTGATCACACCGAAGATCAACCACTATACCGAGCATGAAGCGAAAACCAACGGTCTGGTTTTCACAGTGTTGGATTTTGCCGAACTGGAGGATGACGAACCGATTATCAAAGCCATGATTATTGATCCTCCCGAATTATTGGAAAAAATAGCAAGTGCGGTTCCGTCCGAACTGGCACAACGTTATACCGTGGTACGCAGCGCCCCATTTTTCCTAGAGTTTATCCATCCACAGGCGAATAAAGGGGCAGGGGTAGAGGCTTTGGCGCAACACTTGAATATCAACGCCGAACAAGTGATCTGCTGTGGTGATGCGGGGAACGATTGGCATATGCTGCAATATGCCGGATTAGGGGTAGCGATGGGAAACGCCACGGAGGATTTGAAAGCCATCGCAGATTATATTACTGCGGATCACAACAACTCCGGCGTGGCACAAGTGATTGAAAAATTTATTTTAAATTAAGCTTGAGCAAGAATGAAAAGTGCGGTTATGGTAGCTTTGTAAGCTTTTTTATTCGACTTTTGATTTTCAATCCTTAATTTTTAACCTGTTTAGTGAGGTGAATTGATGAAAATTGTGATTGCACCGGATTCCTTTAAAGAGAGCCTGACCGCACTTGAAGCGGCGGAAGCGATTGAAACCGGTTTTAAAAAAATTTTTCCACAAGCGGATATTATCAAAGTGCCAATGGCGGACGGCGGTGAAGGGACGGTGCAATCATTGATCGATGCGACTGGTGGAAAACGGTTGGAGATCGAAGTGGTTGCGCCGCTCGGCAATAAAACCGTCGGCTTTTTCGGTTTGTCTGGTAATGGCAAAACGGCAATTATCGAAATGGCGGCGGCTTCGGGATTGCATTTGGTTGCGGCGGCGCAGCGCAACCCGTTGCTCACCACCAGCTACGGCACGGGCGAGTTGATTAAAGCCGCACTTGACCAAGGCGTGAGTAAAATTATTTTAGGCATCGGCGGCAGTGCGACCAATGACGGCGGTGTCGGAATGTTGCAAGCCTTAGGGGCTAAATTTAACGATAACCAACAACAAGAACTGGGTTATGGCGGTGCGGAGTTAAGCCGATTACAACATATCGATTTGAGCGGACTGGATCCACGCTTGCAACAACTTGAAATTGAAGTGGCGTGTGATGTGGATAATCCGTTATGTGGTGAACACGGTGCTTCCGCCACTTTTGGTCCACAAAAAGGCGCAACGGCGGCAATGGTGTCGCAGTTGGATCAGGCGTTGGCACATTTTGCCGAGATCAGCAAATACCAACTCGGTATCGAAATAGCCGATATTGCTGGCGCGGGTGCGGCCGGTGGTATGGGCGGTGGGTTATTGTTATTGCCGAATGCCAGCTTAAAACCTGGCGTGCAAATCGTAGTAGATGCGGTAAATTTGGCACAACAATTACAAGATGCGGATTTGGTGATCACTGGCGAAGGGCGAATCGACGGGCAAACGGTACACGGCAAAACGCCAATTGGGGTAGCGAAAGCCGCCAAACGGTTTAATAAACCGGTGATCGCGATTTCAGGCTGTTTGCGTGAGGATTACGAAGCAGTTTACCAACACGGCATCGATGCGGTTTTCCCGATCATCACGCAACTGGGAACGTTGGAGGCAACACTGGCAAACGCCCGAAAAAATCTGATCTCAACTGCACAAAATATTGCACGGGTTTATCGGATAAACCGATGTTAAATTGAAAATAGAAAACCGCACTTTTAGACGCCCAAGTGCGGTTTGTTTTTATTTTCTATCGTTGTTTAACAGCTTATTCGCTGTCTTCAATAATATAGTAGCTGATCGGCGTTTGTTCGATGCCGTTTGCCATGCCGCTAATCAGTTTTTTGTCTTTCACTTCATCGGCGGTAAGCAACAAGCGGGTGCCTTCGCTGTATAAAAGTTTACTGATTTCCTGATCGGAATAACTGGTACACTGTTTGTAGGTATCAAAAAACACTTGATTGTACATGGCCGACTCTTTTTTCAAATTGTCGATGTCATCGGGGCGTAATAAGCCTTCCGAGCCGGTCAAACTGGAGGCGTGTAGCAAAAATTTTCCGCCCGGTAGCGATAACCGCTCTTTTGCGCCACAAAAAATAATTGATGCCGATGATCCGACCATAGATAAATTCACGGTGGTAATCGGAATTTTCGAGCTTTTTACCGCCCAATAGGCGATTTGTCCACCATCCATATCGCCGCCGTCACTATTGATATACAGATAGATCCGTTTCAAGTGCGGATAATTGATATTGAGATCATCAATGGCAAACACCAAATCCGATACCAGCTTGGGCTCGACTGCGGCAGTGTAGAAAATTTTAGCCGTTTCGGCTTGATCATTGTCACTATATTCTTCCGGAATTTTTTTAATCCCGGCATTGGCAGAAAGGGATAATGTTAAGCTGGCAAGAAGCGCAAGTGCGGTTTTATTGAGTGCTTTTTTCATATTTTTATTTCTCATTTCTTTTTTATTCCTTTTTTCATAACTAATTAAAAAGCCGTTTATTATTGAATAAACGGCTGAAAATAAAAACCTTTCTTACTTAGTTTTAAACAGGTTTGTGAATGAAATTTGATTTACAGCTTGCTAAATTCACTGATTTTTGCCCAACCTCGGCTTTCTAGAAAATCCAATAGCACTCGCGGGCTTTGGTTGAGTATCCGCTCCGGTGGAAAATCAACCGCTTCCAATAATGCCAGACTTTTATCGAAATTACCCAGATAACCGGCATAGTGAGAGTCGGAGCCAAGACTGACCCAACCGCCCGCATCACGCACCGCGGTCGCAATGGTCAGGCAATTATCGTAGCTGCCGAGACGTGAATGTAAAAACGATGAATTATTAATTTCCAACGCAACATGATATTGTGCGGCGGCTTGCGCCACCGCAACCGCATCGATTGGAAATCTTGGGTTGCCTGGGTGCGTGATAATATCGACTTTACCGCTTTTAATGCAGTTGATCATTGCTTCGGTGTGCTGTGGCATACTGCTCGGCATGATCGACGGCGGGTGAAATCCCGCCAAAACCAAATCCAGCGAACGGCGCATCCGATCATCACAATCGGTTTCGCCTGAGGCATTCAAAATATTGGCTTCAATACCGCGTAAAATTCCGATTCCGTCAATAAAACGCGGCAGAATTGCCAGATTGGAAAAATGCCACGGATGTGGTGCATCTTCTAATGCAGGTCCGTGATCGGTATTGGCAAACAACCGAATCCCGCGCTGTTTAGCAACGGCAATATATTCATGCAACGTGCTGTAAGCGTGGCTGCTGGCGATGGTATGGGTGTGTAAATCAACCGGGTAACTCATATTTTCCTCTTACGGTTTTGCCACAAACCCCACTGCCTGATAAACCTTTTGCAAGGTTTCCTCTGCGCGTGCTTGTGCTTTTTCCGCACCGTTGCGAATGATTTGATTCAGCATCGCTTCGTTGTTGCGATAGTGGTGGAAGCGCTCTTGCAGTTGGGTCAACATCGCCGAAACTTCATCAGCAACCGCACTTTTTAAATGTCCGTACATTTTGCCTTCAAATTCCGCTTCCAATTCGGCAATGGTTTTGCCGGTGACACCGGAGAGGATATCCAGCAAGTTGGAAACACCGGCTTTATTTTGTTGATCATAACGTACTACAGGCGGTTCGTCGGAATCGGTGACCGCACGCTTGATTTTTTTGGCAACCGCTTTCGGATCTTCCAACAATCCGATCACGTTATTGCGGTTATCATCGGATTTGGACATTTTTTTCTCTGGCTCTAACAATGACATCACGCGCGCACCGGCTTTTGGAATAAACACTTCCGGTACGATGAACGGGTTGTCGTATAACGCATTGAAACGCTGGGCAATATCGCGGGTGATTTCCAGATGTTGCCGTTGATCGTCGCCGACTGGGACTTGGTTGGTTTGATATAACAAAATATCTGCCGCCATCAGCACCGGATAGGTAAATAAACCGACATTGACGTTTTCTTCGTAACGGGCGGATTTGTCTTTAAACTGGGTCATACGGCTCATTTCGCCGAAATAGGAATAACAATTCAACACCCATGCCAATTGGGTATGCGCCGGCACATGGGATTGCACGAAAATCGTACTTTTCTCCGGATCAATCCCTGCTGCCAGATAGATTGCTAGCGTATCCAACGTGGCTTTGCGTAAGGCTTGAGCGTCTTGGCGCACGGTGATTGCGTGTAAATCGACGATGCAGAACAGGCAATCGAATTCGTCCTGCATTTTCACCCATTGACGCAACGCGCCCAAATAATTGCCGATAGTCAACTCGCCCGACGGCTGCACGCCGCTAAATACAACAGGTTTTTTACTCATTTTTTGTTCCTTTAATATCATTCAATTTGATTGTAAGTTTGTTTTATTATCAAGCAGAATTAAATTCTTATTGATTGAAGGATACTTTCAACAGAATTTTTATCCATTTTAGAAAATGCAAACCATCTTTTTCCTAAATCCTTTAACGATGCTCCAAGATGGTAAATATCATTATTATCAATAATCAGAAATCGATCATGACTTTTATTAAACAGTTCAATTTTGAAATTTCCATATTGTTCATTAATTTTTGCTACATCTAATGCAAGTTGTTTAGAGATGTTTTTTGTCAATAACATGACTTCTACCGATTTTTCTTTTTTAGTCAAATGGGTCAGCACGGTTTCATCAATATAATTATCAATTAATACAATATGTTGTTTGGCTGAACGAATTATTTTTGATACCAATTCGTAAGCATCAAATATTTGTCCATCAAAGAATACGCCCTGATTAGGAATTTCCACAGATTGTATTTGTAGCGAAATGGTGTTGAGTTTTTCAGTCAAATTATCTACATTCGTTTCAATCTTTGCTATTCTCTGATTAAGTGCATAGCCTTTTAATAAATAATCTCTTAAAACATGAGTTGCCCAAATTCTGAACTGTGTCCCTTGTGTTGATTTAACACGATAGCCGACAGAGATAATGACATCTAAATTATAGTAATCAAGCTGTCTTTCAATTTGCCTACCACCTTCCATTTGAACTGTCGCAAAATTTGCGACAGTTGCATTTTTTTGAAGCTCACCCTCAGAAAATACATTATTGATATGTTTACCAATTGTTTTTATATCCCTGCCAAATAACGTGGATAATTGTTGGCGATTTAACCACACCGTTTCGTCTTTTAGTCTG
>RRZU011402758.1_pt1 | contig 12953 bp, 10 predicted proteins | sample 2165561 | NCBI WGS metagenome assembly RRZU01 (sample SAMN10456909, study PRJNA506462) | wastewater metagenome | isolation source: wastewater sludge | place: USA: Moscow, Idaho
CGCACCCTGCACTACGTGGCGGGTGGGCAGTTTTATGCCACGGGCCGGTCCATCAAGGTATAAGAATTACAACAAAATTGGCACCCAGCGCTTATCCATAAAGCGCTGACAGCTATATTTTCAATAGCAAACAAGCACCCCGCCCACCCTTCACCGCTGCAGCCCCGTGCTGCACGCACCCCACCACCTGCACACCACCTCATCTATGTCCAGCGGCATCCTGTACGGCCTGTCGGCCTATGTCTTGTGGGGCCTGTTCCCCCTGTTCTTCAAGCAACTGCAAGCTGCCACGGCGCTGGAGGTGGTGCTGCACCGCATGGTGTGGTCGCTGGTGTTTGTGCTCATCGTGCTGGCGGTGCTGCGCCGCTTTGCCTGGCTGGGCGATGTGCGCCGCAGCCCGGCCCTGCTGGGCAAGTTTGCCGTGTCGGCGCTGCTGCTGGCGGCCAACTGGCTCAGCTACATCTGGGCGGTGAACAACGGCCATGTGCTCGATGCCAGCCTGGGCTACTTCATCCTGCCGCTCATCAACGTGGCGCTGGGCTTTGTCTTTTTGCACGAACGGCCGCGCAAAGCCCAGTGGCTGGCCTTTGCCGTAGCAGCCAGCGGCGTGCTGTGGATGGCAGTGCAATCGGGCCATGTGCCCTGGCTGGCGCTGCTGATTGCGATGACGTTTGGCTTTTACGGCCTGATGCGCAAGACGGCCGTGCTGGGCGCGCTCGAAGGCATGTCGCTGGAGACCCTGCTGCTCGCGCCCCTGGCCCTGGTGGCGCTGCTGTGCCTGGGCCCCACCGGCCCCGACAGCACCACCCAGCATTCGCCCGCGCACGACGCGCACACCTGGCTGTTCTTTGTGCTCAGCGGCCCCGTCACCGCCATCCCGCTGCTGCTGTTTGCGGCCGGGGCGCGGCGCGTGCCGCTGTCCACCATGGGGTTCTTGCAATACATCACTCCCTCCATCTTGGCGCTGATGGGCGTGTTTCTGTACAACGAGCCCTTCGCGGGGCCCCGCGCTGTGGGCTTTGTGCTGATCTGGGCGGCGCTGGCGCTGTACACGGCCGAGGGGCTGTGGGCGGCGCGGCGGGCAGCAAAACTGGCAACGCAAACCAACGCAGTAGGCGCAACGCAACCTGCACGCTGACCTGCGCGGCCTGGCACCCGCCACAAGGGCCGTGTGCGGCGACAAGCCAGCGCGAGCGTGAATCTCACGCTCAAAGTACTGTGCAAAAATACAGCCTCCTGCAACCTTTTCCCCGCTTTGGAGGATTCAGGCATGCCAAAAACGCCCCGCACCGCCCCCGTTGCTGCCGACCCCACCTCCGCGCTGTTCACCCGCATCCGCTCACTGATCGAATCAGCCCGCAGCACCATTGCGCGGGGTGTCGATCTTGTGCAGGTGCACACCAATTTCGAGATTGGGCGGCACATTGTCGAGTTTGAACAGCAGGGGGAGGACCGTGCGGAATACGGCAAGGCCGTACTCAAGCAATTGGCCGAACGCTTGAGCACCGAGTTTGGAAGCGGCTTTTCCGTCACCAATCTCAAGCTCATGCGGCAGTTCTATGTGCAGTACTCCCCCCGAATAGGTCAGACGCCGTCTGACCTTTCCGCGCTTCACACACCTGGATCGATAGGTCAGACACTGTCTGGCTTATTGGGCACAGACACCAGCAAGCGTCCTTTCACCCTCAGCTGGTCCCACTACGTTTTTCTGCTGGGTATCAAGAACACCGAGGAACGCAGCTTCTACGAGATCGAATCCACCCAGCAGGACTGGACCTTGCGAGACCTGCGCCGCCAGTTCCAGAGCGGGCTGTACGAGCGACTGGCCCTGAGCCGCGACCAAGACGGCATCCGCCAGTTGGCGCAGCAAGGGCAAACCGTCAGCCGCGCCAGCGACCTGCTCAAAGAGCCCCTGGTGCTGGAATTTCTGGGCCTGTCCGAGCAGGCCCGGTTTTCCGAATCCGACCTGGAGGCGGCCATCATCAGCCAGATCGAGCGCTTCCTGCTGGAGCTGGGCAAAGGCTTTCTGTTCGAGGCACGGCAAAAGCGCTTCACGTTCGACGACGAGCACTTTTTTGTCGACCTGGTCTTCTACAACCGCCTGCTGCGCTGCTACGTGCTCATCGACCTCAAGCTGGGCAAGCTCACGCACCAGGACTTGGGCCAGATGCAGATGTACGTCAACTACTTTGACCGCCACGTCAAAACCGACACCGAAGCGGCCACCGTCGGCATCGTGCTGTGCAAGAAAAAGCACGAAGCCCTGGTAGAGATCACCCTGCCCAAAGACGCCAACATTCACGCCAAAGAATACCAGCTCTACCTGCCCAGCAAGGAAGACCTGCAACGCAAACTGGCGGAATGGGCGGAGATGGAAGAACCTCTTTCATAAAAATAGAGCTCTAGCAGCTATCAAAACAACAGCAGTTGCTGACGCTAGCCGCTGCCGTTGCGGGGCCCTGTGTTGCCACACCAACCGCCCCCGCTCACACCCAAGGCATGCACCCGCTGCATGGCATGACCCATGCCCGGCGCATCGCAACGCACCCGGTTCCCCCGTCCAATCGGGTCTGCGGTGGTGGACGAGCTGCGCAGCTGCGGCCCCCATCGCCCTCAGCGCCTGGCGGCGAGGGCTGTGCCCCAACGCCGCGCCAGCCCTTTGACCCCCTCTTTGCAAGGAAGCCCGCATGACCTCCCTGAACCGCCGCTTTGCCATCAAAGCCCTGGCAGCTGCCGCCACCCTGGCCTCGGTGCATGGCGCCGCCCGTGCCCGCACGGCCAACGGCCAGGCGCCCCGCATCCTCATCGTTGTCTCCAGCCACGACCGCAAGGGCAAAGACCTGGTGGCGGGCTTCTGGTTTCCTGAGCTCACCCACCCGGCCAAGGTGTTTGCCGAGGCAGGCATCGCCTTCGACATCGCCAGCCCGCAAGGCGGCATGCCGCCGTTTGACGGGTTTGACCTCAAGGACGAAGGCAACAGCTGGTTCTGGATTCAGCCCGCGCTGCGCAACCAGCTGGCGCACAGCCTGCCGCTGGCCGATGTGGACCCCACGCGCTACGACGCCGTCATGCTGGTCGGCGGCCACGGGCCGATGTGGGACTTTGCGCGCAACAGCCGCCTGCACGCCGTGGTGCGCAGCGTGTATGAGCGCGGCGGCATCGTCAGCGCGGTGTGCCACGGCCCCGCCGGGTTGCTGGGGCTCAAGCTGTCTGACGGCACCCCTCTCATCGCGGGCCGCAAGCTCACCGCCTTCACCAACGAAGAGGAGGTGTCCCGCCAGTACGACAAGCTCATCCCGTTTGAGCTGGAGACCGCCCTGCGGGCAGAAAACGCAGCGTTTGAAGAGGCCGCCATCTTCCAAAGCCGCGTGGTGGTGGACGGCCGGCTGATCACGGGGCAGAACCCTGCCTCTGCCAAGCCCTTTGGCGAAGCCGTGGTGGCTGCGCTGAAGGCCTTGCGTGCCTGATCTTCTCGCGTGAGCCGCCAGCCCTGCCCCTGGTGGGCAGGGGCCGCACGGGTTTTATGATGGCCGCACCGCCCACCGGGCCCACTGCTCCCACCACGCCGTCCACCCCCAGCAGCCCATGAGCGACATCACCATCGCCGCCCTCCACGCCTTCCGGGCCGTGGCGCGGTGCGGCAGCTTCACAGCGGCGGCCGACGACCTGGGCTGCTCGCAGTCGGCCATCAGCCGCCACATCGCGCTGCTGGAAGAAAGCACCCGCCAAACCCTGGTGCTGCGCGGGCACCGGCGCATACAGCTCACCCCGGCGGGCACTCTGTACCTGGAGACCGTGCAGCGCGCCCTGCAAGAGCTCGAGCGCGGCACCGAGCGCCTGGCCAGCCACGCGCAGCGCCCGCACAGCGTCAAGATTCTGGCCATGCCCTCGTTGGCTGCGCGCTGGCTGGTGCCCCGCCTGGCCCGCCTGCACCTGGCAGGCATCGACGCCGACATCGAACTGGCCACCTCCATCTGGGACGCCGACTACCGCAAAGAGCGCTTTGACATTGGCATCCACTACGGCGACGGCTCGCTGCCCGGTGCGCAGCTGCTCATGCACGACAGCCTCGTCCCCGTCATCGCCCCGCGCCTGGCCCACGAGCGGCCCGTGCGCACGCTGGAAGACCTGGGCCGCTTCCCCTGGCTGCACGACGCGCTGCGCAGCAGCAAATGGCCGCAATGGCTGGCCGCCTGCAACGCACCGCAGCTCACCGGCATCCGCCACCTGAAGCTGCAAGACGCCGAGCTGACCCTCTCGGCCGCCGTGGCGGGCCTGGGCATCGCCATCGGCCACGAGGTGCTGGTGGCCCACGACATCGCCGAAGGCCGCCTCGTCAAAGCCTGGCCCCAGCCACTGCCCATGGCAGCGGGCTACCACCTGCTGGTGCCCACTCGCAGCAAAGACAAGCCCCAAATTCAAGCCATCGCCCAATGGCTGCTGCGCGAAGCGCGGGGGGCGCAAGCCACGCCCCCGGTCTGAGATCCGGTTCAAAGGGGTGAATGGTGTGCGCAGGGCTGGCGCACTGCAGGCAAGGCGCAGCACCGCCGTTCTTCTGGTCAAATCGGCCTCTAGCGCAATCTAGATCAGCGCGAGAAGCTATCAAAACCGTAGTACACCCATGCGCATCCTCCACACCTCCGACTGGCACCTGGGCCAGCACTTCATGGGCAAAAGCCGCCAGGCCGAGCACCAGGCGCTGATCGACTGGCTGCTGGTGCAGGTCGATACCCACGCCGTGGATGCGGTGCTGATTGCGGGCGATATTTTTGACACCGGTTCGCCCCCCAGCTACGCCCGCGAGCTGTACAGCCACCTGGTGGTGCGCCTGCACCGCGCAGGCGTGGCGCTGCTGCTGCTGGGCGGCAACCATGATTCGGTCGCCACGCTGGGCGAAAGCCGCGCGCTGCTGGCCGTGCTGAACACCACGGTGGTGGGTGCCGTGGGCGACGCAGCCGACCATGTGGTGGTGCTGCCCCAGCGTGCTGCGGATACGGGCACCGGCCAAGGCAATCGCAATAGCGAGCCCGGCTGCATCGCCTGCGCCGTCCCCTTCATCCGCCCGCGCGACGTGTTGCAAAGCCAGGCGGGGCAAAGCGCGCAGGACAAACAACAGTCGCTGCAAGCGGCCATCCAGGCCTATTACCAAACGGTGGTGGATGCGGGCCGTGCGCGGCAAGCGCAGCTGCAGCAGGCACTGGGCCGCGTGGTGCCGCTCATCGCCACCGGCCACCTCACCACCGTGGGCGCCAGCAGCAACGACTCGGTGCGCGAGATTTACGTGGGCTCGCTCGACGCGTTTCCGACCGCCGCGTTTCCACCCGTGGACTACATCGCCCTGGGCCACATCCACCAGCCGCAAAAGGTGGGCGGACTCGACCACATCCGCTACTGCGGCTCGCCCATCCCCCTGGGTTTTGACGAGGCCAAGCAGCAAAAAGAAGTGCTGCTGGTGGACCTGGGCGCGAGCGGGCTCACCAGCGTCACCCCGCTGCCCGTGCCCCGGTTTCAGGCGCTCATCGCCGTCAACGGCAACCTCGCCACGCTGCCGCAAGCCATCACCGCCGCCGCATCGCAAGGCACGGCCGAGCAGCCCGCCTGGCTGGAAGTGACCGTGGCCGAAGACGACTACCTGCAAGACCTGCCCGAGCGCATCAACGCCATGGTGCAGGGCCTGCCCGTGGAGGTGCTGCGCGTGCGCCGCCAGCGCACCAGCGCCGCCGCCGCGCTGCAAGCCGCCGCCCACGAGACGCTGGACGAGCTGAGCCCCCACGACGTATTCGCCCGCCGCCTGGCCGCCGAGGCCCTGGCGCCCCAGCTGCAGCAGGCGCTGGAGCAGCGCTACACCGCCGTGGTGCACAGCATCACCAGCCCCACCGACACCGCTGAAGAAGGTGCCGCATGAAGATCCTGAAGCTGCGCCTCAAAAACCTCAACTCGCTCAAAGGCGAGTGGGCCATCGACTTCACCCAGCCGCCGTTCACCGACAACAGCCTGTTCGCCATCACCGGCCCCATGGGCGCGGGCAAGTCCACGCTGCTCGATGCGATTTGCCTGGCGCTGTACCACCAGACGCCGCGCCTGAGTAGCGTCTCCAAATCCGCCAACGACCTCATGACGCGCCACACCGCCGACTGCCTGGCCGAGGTGGAGTTTGAAGTGAAGGGCGCCGTGTACCGCGCCTTCTGGAGCCAGCGCCGCGCCCGCGACAAGGTGGACGGCGCGCTGCAAGACCCCAAGGTCGAGCTGGCGCAGGTGGACCCGGCCACGGGCCTGGGCACCATCCTCAGCAGCCAAAGCAACGACAAGCTGCGGCGCGTGGCCGATATCACCGGGCTGGACTTTGGGCGCTTCACGCGATCCATGCTGCTGGCGCAGGGCCAGTTTGCCGCCTTCCTCAACGCCAGCGCCAACGACCGCGCCGAGCTGCTCGAAGAGCTGACGGGCACCGAAATTTACGGCGACATCTCGCGCCGCGTGTTTGAGCAAGCGCGCGACGCCCGCGAGCAGCTGAACCAGCTCAAGGCCCGCGCCGACGGCGTGGAGCTGCTGCCCGCCGACCGCTGCGCCGCCATGCAAACCGAGCTGGAGGCATGGACACACACGCTGGCCGAGGTGCAACAAGCCCACGCCACCGCCAGCGCGCAGCGCCAGTGGCACATCGACCTGGCGCACAGCGCGCAGGCCGTGCAGGCCGCCACCACCGCCCAGCAACAAGCCACCGCCGCCCTGCAAACCGCCGCGCCAGATCTGCAACGCCTGGCCGACAGCGAGCCTGCCCAGGACCTGCGCGCCCCGCACGCCGCGTGGCAGCAAGCCCAGGCCGCCTGCCACAGCAGCGATGCCCTGCTGGCCAGCCTTCAAGGGCAGCACCGTGCGGAATCGGCCCTGCACGCCCAGCACCACCGCACCGCCGCCATGCAGGCACAGCGCGTGGCCCACACCGCGCAGGCCGAGCTGGCGCAAGCCCAGGCCGCACAGCAGCGCCACACCGACTACTGCACCACCCACGCACAGCACGCCCACCTGGGCGAGCGCCTGGGCGAGTGGCGCCTGCAACTGCAACAGCAGCACCAGCTGCACACCCGCCTGGGTGAACAGCAACAGGCCCTGCAAACCCTGCAAGCCGACATCGCCCAACGCAGCGAGCAAGCCACCGCCCAGCGCGCACGCGTGGAGGCCGCCACACACGCCCAGGCCGCAGCCGCCACCGCACTGCACACGGCATTGGGCGAGCAAGCCGAGCCACTGGGCGGCCACAGCCTGGCCACCCTGCGCGAGCGCTGGCAGCACGCCCAAAGCCATGTCGCCGCGTGGCAGCAGGCCATGCAGCGCGCCCAGCAGCGCCGCGAGCTGGCCGAGCAGCACACCACGCTGGCGGCAGAAGTGCAGCACCTGCAAGCCGCAGCGGCAGAGCACGAAACCACGCGCCAAGCCCTGCGCGCCCAGTACAACAGCCTGAAAGAACAGGTGGCCGACAAGCGCCAGCTGCTGGAGCAAGAACGCCGCATCCAAAGCCTGGACCAGCACCGCCACGCCCTGCAGCCCGGCCAGCCCTGCCCGCTGTGCGGCGCCACCGCGCACCCCGCCATCGATGCGTACCAAGCGCTGGACGTATCGGCCACCGAAGCCGCACTGCAGCAAAAACAGACCGCGCTGGAGGCCATCACCACCCAAGGCCAGGCCGTGGCCGAAGCCCTGACCACCAGCCAGACCCGGCTGGCCGAGCGCCAGGCGCAGCAGCACGCCACCGCCCAGCGCATCGCGCAATGCGAGGCCGACTGGGCCACCGTGGCCGCCCACATCGGGCCGCTGGGTGCCGAGCACACCCTGCACCCCGATGACTGGCAGCACGCCGACCGCATCGCCGCAGGCCACACCGCAGCCCAGGCCACCCAGGCCCAGCTGGAGGGCGCGCTGCACCGCGCCGAGGCCGCCGCGCAGCGCGTGCAGCAGGCCCAGGCCACCGCCAGCCAGTGCGACCAGGCACTGCAAGCCGCCACGCACCAACTGGCGCTGCAGCAGCAAGCCGTGCAAGAAGCGCAAGCACGCCAAGCCACGCTGGCAGACGCCATCGCCACCACCCAGGCCGACGGCACCGCGCTGCAGGCGCAACTGCGCGCCGCCCTGCAAGCCGCAGGCTACGACCTGCCCGCAGCCCCCGCCCCCTGGCTGCAAGCGCGGGACGCCGAATGGCAGCGCTGGCGCGACACCCAGGCCGAGCTGCACACGCTCGCCCACAGCATCACGCGCCTGCAGGCCCAGTGCGACGCCGCCCAGGCCCAAGCCGAGCAGTGGTCGCAACGCAGCGCTGCGCTGGCAGATGGGCCGCGCGGCGAGGGCGCCGACAGCCATGCCGACACAGATGCAGATGCAGATGCAGACGCACATGCACATGCACACGGTTTGGCCCAAGACCTGGCCCAGGCTGGCGCGGCCGATGCCGCCACCGCCTTGCAAGCCAGCGTGGCCGAGATCGAGCGCCTGCAACGCACCCTGGCCGCGCTGGAAGGCCGCCAAGCCCAGGCACAGGCCACCCGCGCCCAGCAAGCCACCGCGCTGGAGGCAGCCACCCACGCATGGCACACCGCACTGCAGGCCAGCCCCTTTGCCGACCTGGCCGCGTTTGAAGCCGCCCTGCTGCCCGAGCCCGAGCGCCAAAACCTGGCCGCGCAAAAAGAAGCCTTGTTGAACGCCCAGCACCGCGCCGACGCCCTGCTACAGGCCGCCCAAGCCCGCCACGCAGCGCTGCAAGCCCAGGCGCAAACCCCACAAACGCTGGACGCGCTGAACACCCACCTGGCCGAGCTGGAAGCGCAGCGCAGCGCCATCAGCGAACGCATCGGCGCCCACCGCGCCCTGCTGGCCCACGACGCGCAACTGCGCACCAACCAGCAGGCCCTGTTTGCGCAAATCAGCCAGCAGACCGCAGACAGCGATGTGTGGCAGCGGCTCGATGCGCTGATCGGCTCTGCCAAAGGCGACAAGTACCGCAAGTTTGCCCAGGGCCTCACGCTCGACCACCTGCTGCAACTGGCCAACCAGCACCTGACGCGCCTGCACGGCCGCTACCTGCTGCGCCGCAAAACCACCGGCGAGCTGGAGCTGGAAATCGTCGACGCCTGGCAAGGCGACGTGGCCCGCGACACGCGCACCCTGTCGGGCGGCGAAGGCTTCCTCGTCAGCCTGGCCCTGGCCCTGGCGCTGTCAGATTTGGTGAGCCACAAGACCTCCATCGACTCGCTTTTCCTGGACGAAGGCTTTGGCACGCTGGACGGCGACACGCTGGAAGTGGCCCTGACGGCGCTGGACTCGCTCAACGCCAGCGGCAAGATGATCGGCATCATCAGCCACGTCGAGGCGCTGAAGGAGCGCATCCCGGCGCAGATCAGGGTGGTCAAAGGCGGGGGCGTGGGGCATTCGCGGCTGGTGGTGTAGGCAGCCACCAGAAGTACCCGTTCGGGCTGAGCCTGTCGAAGCCTCGCGCAGCGCTTCGACAGGCTCAGCGTGAACGGTTCCAGTAGGTTCGCGCCGGACCAATAGGCCCACACCAGGCCCGCACTGCGCCCTTTAAACCGTTGTGCCTCGTGGCACAAATACCCGTTCGGGCTGAGCCTGTCGAAGCCTCGCGCGGCGCTTCGACAGAACCTCAGCGTGAACGGTTCCATGGATCTCCTGCCTTGTCATCCATCACCCTGTGGCGGCAGCTCCTGTATCGCGCCCATCTTGCTGATGACCAGCTCAATGAAAGCCGACACCGCCAAGGGCAGGTAGCGCCTGCTGGGGTAGACCATGTGCACACCGTGCCCCTGCCGGTGGTACTGGGGCAGCACGGGCACCAGCAGGCCTGCGCGCAAATCGCGCTGCGTCAGCGTGGAGGGCAGCAGCGCAATGCCCAAGCCCGCCAGCGCGGCCTTGCGCAAGGCCTGCGCGGTGTTGCCGCTGAAGCAGCCTGACACCTGCACCTCGGCGGGGGCGCCGTCTGGGCCCGTCATGCGCCAGGTGGCCTTGCCGCTGGGGTGGCTGAACACCAGGCAGTCGTGCCCTGCCAAGTCTTGCCACAGGGCCGGAACACCCCGGCGGGCGATGTAGGCCGGGCTGGCCACCAGGCCGTCGGAGCCCGCATCCAGCACCTTGCGCGCAAACAGGCCGGAGTCCTCCAGAATGCCGCCGCGAAACGCCACGTCAATGCGGTCGGCAATCAGGTCGGCACGCCCGTCGCTCAGCACAAAGTCCACCCGCACCTTGGGGTGCGCGACCAGGAACTCGGTCAGCCACTCCATCGCAAAGAAATCAAAAAAATCGGCCGGTGCCGCCACCCGCACCAAACCGCTGGGCTCCTGGTTCACTGCCAACAGCTCATCGCCCGCATCCATCAGCCCCTCTATCGCGCCGCTGCAGCGCTCCAGAAACACCTGGCCCGCGCTGGTGAGCGTGAGATGGCGGGTAGAGCGCTGCATCAGCCGCGTGCCCAGTTGCGCTTCAAGCTGCTGCACCCGGCGGCTCAAGGTGTTGGGCGGCACGCCCAGGCGGCGCGAGGCCTCGGCAAAGCTGCCGCAGCGCACCACCTGCACAAAGATGGCCACGTCGTTCAGATCCAGCATGGTCGCGCTCATTCATTCGATTAATGGACGAGTGCAATCATATTGCGCTATCTAGTCAATCAATCGATGAATTTTTAAGCTACAGGCATCAGTTCAACACCTCCAAGGTTCTCTTGATGTCTGCACCAGCCACCGCCCCCCGCGCCATCGCCCACCGCACCCGTGGCACCACGCACGGCCCCATCACCCGCCTGATGAGCCCTGGGGACCTGGGCCAGGTGCTCAAGCCCTTCATCTTTTTGGACCTGGTGCACTTCACGCCCGGCGCCGCGCAGCAGGGCTTTGGCATGCACCCCCACTCGGGCATCGCCACCGTCACGTTCTTGTCGCAAGGCGATGTGCGTTACGAAGACAGCACCGGCCAAGCAGGCCTGCTGCCTGCGGGTGGCGTGGAATGGATGCGTGCTGGCAACGGCGTGTGGCACACCGGCGCCCCCGTGGGCGACGCACCGGGCCTGGGCTTTCAGCTGTGGGTGGCCCTGCCCGCCGCGCTAGAAAACGCCCCTGCCCAAAGCCAGTACCTGGCGCCAGAACTCGTGCCGCACATCGGCCCGGTGCGTGTGCTGATGGGCGCCTACGGCCCAGCGCACAGCCCCGTGGCAGCGCCCGAAGGCATGACGTACCTGGCCGTGCGCCTGGCCCAGGGCGAACGCTGGACCTACACCCCACCCGCCGGCCACAGCGTGGCGTGGGCCGCCGTAGCCACCGGCGCGCTGACAGCGGGCGAAGCCATTGGCACCGGCGAGCTGGTGGCGTTTGAGCCCTCTGGCCAAAGCATTGACTTTGTGGCCACCGAAGCCACCAGTTTTGTGATGGGCTCTGCCGTGCCACACCCGCATGGGTTGGTCATGGGCCGCTATTCGGTGCACACCAGCGCGGCCACCCTGGCACAGGGCGAAACAGAAATCCGCCGCATTGCCGGGCAGCTGCGCCAGGCGGGGCGGCTGGGTTAACCCCTCTCACGCCCCTTTCCACATTCGACTTTTCACCTTCCCGCGCTCCTTCCTTTCCCTTTCCCTTTCGCCTTCCCCTTCCCTCCACCCACTTCACTCATTTACCAAGGAGAACATCATGAACATCGGCATCATCGGCTCTGGCGGTCTCGGCTCAAACGTGGCCCGTGCGTTGGCCAACAAGGGCCTGTCGGCCACCATTTCCACCCGGCGCGGTCCGGAATCTTTGGCCCCGCTGGTGGCTGAACTGGGCCCCACCATCAAGGCCGGCACCGTGGCAGAAGCTGCCGCCGCAGACATCGTGCTCATCGCCGTGCGCTGGGAAGACCTGGGCCAGGCCCTGGGCAGCCTGCCCGCGTGGAACGGCCGCATCGTCATCGACGGCACCAACCCCGTGGAGTTTCTGGAGCCCAACTCGCCCGCCACCCGAGACCCCAGCAACCCGCTGGCGGCCTACGGCATCAAGGCCATTGACTTGGGCGGCCGCTCGTCCAGCGAAGTGTTCAGCGAATTCGTGCCCGGCGCCCGCGTGGTCAAGGCCTTCAACCACCTGGACGTGAACGTGCTGGCCCAGCCCCAAGCCTCTGGCGGCCAGCGCGCCATGTTCTACGCAGGCGACGACGCCGCTGCCAAGGGCGAAGTGCGCAAGGTGCTGGACGCCATCGGCTACTTCCCGGTGGACCTGGGAACGCTGGCCGTGGGCGGGCGTTTGTCAGAGCTGCCGTTTGGCGCTTTGTCGGCCAGCCAGCTCATCAAGATCTGAGGGCAAGTGCCCAGCCGGGCACTTGCACGCTCCGAGGGCCGGGGCGACTTTACCCGCGCCCCGGCGCACGGATGCTCCACGAGCCCCCATGCGGGCCAGCATCACTCACCGCCGAAATCTCCACCTGCTTGAGGATGTCGGCATACCCTGCCTCGTCGATCTTGAAGGCTTGGCTGCAGTGGGGGCAGATGATTTCGTGCATGGCGCGTACCGTGTGTGTCGTGTTTCGTTGGGTGGGGAGCATAGCTGGCACCAGGCACAGCCATGTGGGTGCGCTGCACGCAAGCCAGCGCAATCCAATGCAAGTGGCGAATGCCATGTCGCCAGCCTCTTGTGCGGTGACACATGTGCGGCGAAAAGCGCATTGATTCACCGCATTATTTGCGGCGAATAACCCGCATAATCACCGCATGCGTCCCCACCGCCCCACCCGCACGCCCCGCTACCTCTGGCAATTGCCCGATTGGCCGAACCTGACTTTTGATGCCGCAGTCCTGGCCGCGCCGCTGGCGCAGGTGCACCGCGCACAGGGCATGCTGGCCGGGCGCATGGCAGCGCTGGGGCTGGCGCAGCGGGACCAGGCCACCCTGCAGGTGCTGACGCAAGAAGTCATCACCACCAGCGCCATTGAAG
>RRZU013395311.1_pt1 | contig 12952 bp, 10 predicted proteins | sample 2165561 | NCBI WGS metagenome assembly RRZU01 (sample SAMN10456909, study PRJNA506462) | wastewater metagenome | isolation source: wastewater sludge | place: USA: Moscow, Idaho
ACACTTTGGATATGGTTTGCACAATGCCTACATTATTGCAACAGCATATGCCTACACAAGAAAAGCAGTTCTACTACGCTGAGAAGCAGCTACGTTTTCGACAGCTTTACCAATGTCTAAAAGGATTCTAATGGTTTTCACATTTAAAAACGCTACGGATTTTTCGTAGCGTTTCCAATTATTCAACCGCACTTCCCCTTTCTTCCTTAAATCAATGCAACTTCATCGATGGTCTGATAAAACGGTTGATTCTGCCGACTAGCATGATTAAGCCGGTTTTAAAGCAACCGTGCAAGGCGACTTGGTGCATGCGGTAGAGGGATAGATAAACGAAGCGGGCGATTGTGCCTTCGACTGTCATCGAACCTTTCATCAGGTTGCCCATTAAGTTGCCGACGGTGCTGAAGCGTGATAGGGAAACCAGCGAGCCGTGGTCGTAATAAGTAAAGGCTTTCAATGGTTTGTCGTTTAACAATGCCAAAATATTCTTGCCACAGGTGGTTGCCATTTGGTGGGCGGCTTGGGCGCGAGGGGGCACCGGTTTTCCATCTTTTTGTAACAACGATGCACAGTCGCCGATAGCAAAAATATTATCGTCCAAGGTGGTTTGCAACGTTTCTTTCACTAATAACTGATGAATACGGTTGACTTCCAAGCCGTCGAATTGTTGGGTAACGTCGGAAGCTCGAATTCCCGCTGCCCAAACCATTAAGTCCGCCGGAATCACTGAACCGTCTTTGGTTTGCAAGCCGTTTTCGTTGGCTTCGGTGATCATGGTGTTGGTGCGAACGTCCACGCCTAATTTTTGCAGTTCGTAGTGTGCCGCCGAAGAGATTCGCTCCGGTAGGGCTGGTAGGATTTTGTTGCCGGCTTCAACCAAGGTGACTTTTAAACAGGTGTTATCAATTTTTCCGTAGCCGTAAGAGGAAAGATATTTGGCGGTGTTATAGAGTTCGGCGGACAGTTCCACGCCGGTGGCACCGGCGCCGACAATGGCGATATTGACATTGTTTGGATCAACCAACGGCAGCTTTTGTTCCAATTCGACATCGTCCGGAGAAGCGCGGTTTTCTGAGAACTTGAGGAATAAACCGAGCATTTTTTGTTGAAAACGGTGAGCTTGTTCCGGGCTATCGAGGAAAATACAGTGTTCGGCAACGCCTTTAGTGTTGAAATCATTCGATTTACTGCCGATTGCCAACACTAAAATATCGTAAGGAATTTTACGCTCGGATACCAATAATTCGCCGTTATCGTCGCTGATCGGTGCCAAGGTGACATTGTGTTTTTGGCGTGAAAGTGCGGTAATACTGCCTTGCTGAAAGGCAAAGCCGTGGTTTTTGGCATGGGCACGGTAACTCAGAGCATCAACCCCGTCATCAAGGGAGCCGGTTGCCACTTCGTGCAACAAGGGTTTCCATAAATGGGTTTGATTGCGGTCGATTAAGGTAACGCTGGCTTTACGTTTGCGTCCTAATTTGTTGCCTAAAAAAGTGGCTAGTTCCAAGCCGCCAGCACCGCCGCCGACAATAACGATTTTTTTCATATGATAAACCTAAAAAAGTTGATAATAATTAATCGGATTTTGCGCTTTTGTTATATTTTTTTCAATTAATTTAACATCATTTTAATTATTTATTCTAAGCACTGAAATTTTAAGCGGGAAAAGTTATTTCAAGTGATGATAATTGGATTTGGGAAGTGAAAGTGCGGTTATTTAATCAGAAGAACATTGAGTTTTGTTTTAATTCCCCCATCTTCAGTGCCTGAGCGTTTGCGTGAAGATTTCAAGGTCAATTTGTCGTGTTCGAAGCCACGCAGTGGCAAGTTTACAAATTGACCGTAGAAATTAGCAAAGGTGAAGAACAGCACTAAAATTGAGGTGTATTTTTTGCTTCCTTTTTTTGTACAAGCAAAAAAAGGAAGTCGCTATCGGCGAAATACGATATTTATTTTCAGATGACTGAGAATAATAAATTTTAATTGATAAATTTACTTTCTAACCGCAATCGCTTCGATTTCCACGCCGACATCTTTTGGCAAACGTGCTACTTCGACACAAGAGCGGGCTGGGAAATTCGGGTGGTTATTTTCTTTGAAAAAGGCTTCGTATTCTGCATTGACGATGGCGAAGTCGTTGAGATCTTTAACAAACACCGTGGTTTTCACAATATTTTTCACTTGCAGTCCGGCTTGTTCGATAATCGCTTTTACGTTTTCCAACGATTGACGGGCTTGGGCTTTGATCTCTTGTGGCACTTCGCCGTTGCTTGGGTTCACCGGAATTTGACCGGAGGTTAAAACCAGATTGCCTAAATCGACTGCTTGTACATAAGGACCGATTGCTGCTGGGGCTTTTTCAGTGTGAATAATTTTTGTCATCATTTTCTACCTATTTTATCAAGTTAATATGTTGTTTAAATTGCTGTTTTTAGTTGAATATTAGTGTTATCTGCCGAGAGTCGCCACCATCACCGCTTTAATGGTGTGCATACGATTTTCAGCTTGATCAAAAACAATGGAGGCATCTGACTCAAACACCTCGTCAGTGACTTCCAGCCCGTTCATGCCATATTTATCTAACATTTCCTTGCCGACAGTGGTTTGATCGTCATGGAACGCCGGTAAACAGTGCAGAAATTTGACTTTCGGATTGGCAGTGAGTTCCAATAATTGACGGTTTACTTGGTAAGGCTTCATCAAATTAATCCGTTGTTCCCATGCGTCAGCAGGTTCGCCCATGGAAACCCAAACATCGGTATAAACGAAATCAACCCCTTTCACGCCGTCGTTAACATTTTCGGTGCAAGTGATTCTGGCACCGGTTTTGGCAGCGATTTCTGTGACTTGATCCAACAAAGCCTGTTCCGGCCAAAACTGTTTCGGAGCAACCAGACGCAGATCTAATCCCATTAAAGCGGCGCCTTCAACAAAGGAATTGCCCATATTATTGCGGGCATCACCCAAATACGCGAGGCTCATCTGATTTAAGCGTTTGCCGTTGCCGTGTTCCAACATAGTCAGAAAATCGGCAAGGATTTGAGTCGGATGAAACTCATCGGTTAAACCGTTCCACACGGGCACGCCGGAATAGTCCGCTAAAATTTCGACCAATTCTTGCCCGTAACCACGGTATTGAATGCCGTCATACATTCTGCCAAGCACTCTGGCGGTGTCTTTCATAGATTCTTTATGCCCGATTTGCGAACCGCTCGGACCGAGATAAGAGACGTTTGCGCCTTGATCAAAGGCGGCAACTTCAAAGGCACAGCGGGTGCGGGTGGAGGTTTTTTCAAAAATTAGTGCGATATTTTTGCCGCTCAGGCGAGGTTGTTCAGTACCGCAGTATTTTGCCCGTTTTAAATCAGAGGATAGCTTCAATAAAAACTGAATTTCGTTAGGGGTAAAATCCATTAACCGCAGGAAATGGCGGTTGTGTAAGTTGACCGGCATACTTGACCTCTTGCTTGAGTTGACTTTTTGGTTGAAAACAGATCGATTTTACCTGAATTATAAGGCAAGTGCAGTCAGAAAAACGAGATTGGGGGTAAAAAGATAAATCTATTTTTACTATTTTATAAGTAATATAGATCTTCTTTTCTTTATAATGATAATAATTCTCTTTTGACTTATGAGTGGGTTGCTCTTATACTGCTCAAGAATTTTAACTTGATAACAGTAAATGATTGTGGAGAACAAGTAATGAAGAAACGCCATGTAGCCTACGCTTTAGGATTTTCGACAGTGATGGCAGCAACGTCAGCTGTGGCATCGGAAGTGAATGTCTATTCCTATCGCCAGCCGTATTTGATTGAACCGATTTTGAAAAATTTTGAAAAAGAAAGCGGCATCAAAGTAAATCTAATTTTTGATGATAAAGGTTTGGTCGAGCGAATTAAACGTGAAGGTGAATTAAGTCCGGCAGATGTGGTATTAACGGTGGATATCAAACGAGTGATGGATGTGGTCAATGCCGGTTTAGCGCAGCCGATTCACAGCCATACCTTGGAAGAGAATATTCCGGCACAATTCCGTGATTCAAAAGAACAGTGGTTTGCCATGACTTCGCGTGCCCGCGTGGTTTACACTTCTAAAGATCGTGTTGGCAAACTGCCGGCCGATTTCACTTACTATGATTTGGCGAAGCCTGAGTACAAAGGCAAATTATGTGTTCGTTCCGGTAAAAACTCCTATAACGTTTCTTTGGTTGCCTCGATGATTGCCCACGACGGCGAAGCCAAAGCGAAAGAGTGGTTGGAAGGCGTGAAAGCTAATCTGGCACAAAAACCGCAAGGTGGCGATCGTGATCAAGTGAAAGCGATTAAAGAAGGCGTGTGCGATTATGCTATCGGAAACAGTTATTATTACGGTAAAATGTTGGAAGACGATAAACAACGTAGTTGGGCGGAGTCAGCTTATATCAATTTCCCGAATCAAGATTCTTATGGCACTCATATGAATATCAGTGGCGTTGTGGTGGCAAAACACGCACCGAACAAAGCGAATGCGGTGAAATTGGTTGAGTATTTAAGTGGCAACAGCGCACAAAAACAATATGCTGAGTTGAACCATGAATATCCGGTTAAACCGGGCGTTGAATATTCCGCACTGGTAAAAGAGTGGAGAACTTATAAAGCGGATGAATTACCGTTAGAAAAAATAGCGGAAAACTATGATAAAGCGTTAAAATTAGTGGATGAAGTGAAGTTTGACCTTTAATTTTTAGCTGGTTTTGGCAAGAGCGGTAAGATACCGCTCTTTCTCATTTTTAAAATAAGCTCATTTTTAAAATAAAACAAATATGAATATATTTTGGCGTACCGGTTGGCTTTTGACTGCGATGATCACCATCGCATTTTTTCTTTTGCCATTGGTAGCGATTTTCTATCAAGCGGGTTCTGCCGAGAGTGATAGCGTGTCGCACTTGTGGAACACCGTGCTGTTTGATTATTTGAAAAACTCCTTACTGTTGGTCTTAGGAACGGTGCTGTTCGCCTTGATTTTTGCTTTACCTTGCAGTTGGATTGTTTCAACTTTCAGCTTTCGTGGTCAGGCTGTCTTACAATGGGTATTATGCTTGCCGCTGGCAATTCCACCTTATTTAGTCGGCTATCTTTATACCGATTTACTCGATTTTGCAGGGCCGGTGCAGGGTGTGCTGCGTAGTATTTTCGGTTGGAGCAGCTCGCAGGATTATTGGTTTCCGCAAATCCGCACCCTTGGTGGCGCTTGTGTGGTATTAGCGTTGGTGCTGTATCCCTATATTTTTTTGCTGACCCGAATTGCCTTGATGGAACAATCGGAGAGCCTGAATCATAGCGCAAAAATTTTAGGGGTCAACGGTTGGCAGTTGATTAAAAAAGTGACTTTTCCCCTTGCCCGTCCGGCAATCGCTATCGGCACCGCACTTGTCGCCATGGAAACCTTGGGCGATTTCGGTACGGTCTCTTATTTTGCTGTACCGACCTTAACCACGGCGGTTTATGACACTTGGCTCGGATTAAATGATTTAGGTACAGCCGCGCGTATTTCGCTGTTGATGTTGTTTTTGATTTTTCTGCTACTCAGCGTTGAACGTTACAGCCGACGCAAACAAAAAGTGTACCAACGTGGTTACGAACGTCAACAAGGCTTGCGGCCGCTGACTGGCTGGAAATTATGCCTTGCTATGATTTATTGCTGGGGTTTGGTGGCGGTGGCGTTTTTTATTCCGCTGACAAAGCTGCTTTATTGGTCGTACCACTATTTTGAATTGTCATGGAATGATAAATTTTGGCATTATGCGTATAACAGCCTGTCTGTTTCGATTACCGCGGCGGTTGTCAGCGTGATTCTTGCGCTATTCTTACTTTTTTTCCGCCGACTCAATCAACAACAACCGGGTGCAGGACACTATTTAGCCCGTTATGGTTTGCCGCTCTCCTCGTTAGGCTATGCCGTACCGGGTACGGTGTTGGCAATCGGCTTACTGATTCCGCTGACTTCGGCGGATCATCTACTGAATAATCTATTGAAAAGTTTCAATCTGCCATTGGTCGGGCTGTTTTTCAGCGGTTCGATGTTTGCTTTAGTGGCAGCCTATATTATTCGCTTCTCGGCGATGAGTATCGGCAGCGTAGAAACGTCGTTGAACAAAATTTCACCGTCATTAGACATGGCATCGCGCACCTTGGGATATAACGGCTTAAAAATGTTATGCCGAGTTCATTTTCCATTGTTGAGCAAAGGTGTACTGACTGCGTTGATGATGGTTTTTCTGGAAAGTATGAAAGAGCTGAATGCGTCGTTATTATTGCGCCCATTTAATTTTGATACCTTGGCGACCCATGTGTTTACCCTGACCTCCGATGAACAACTGGAACAAGCGTCACTGTCCGCTGTTTTTCTGGTGTTGGTCGGCTTGATTCCGGTGATCGTATTAACTCGTTCGCTACTTTCGTCCTCAAATAATTCGTCCTCAAATAAAACGGAGAGATCTGTTTAATCATGAAATCGTTACAAATTAAAAATCTTAAAGTCTGTTATCAACAACAACCGGTGTTAAAAGATCTGAGTTTGCAGATTAATAATGACGATATTCTTTGTTTGTTGGGGGCTAGCGGTTGTGGCAAAACGACATTACTGAAAGCGATTGCTGGTTTGGTTCCGTTAACAGAGGGACAGATTATTTTAAACCAGCGTGATCTTTCGACCATTGCGGTGGAAAAACGCAAAATAGGCATGATTTTTCAGGATTATGCGCTGTTTCCACATTTAACTGTAGCGCAAAATATCGCCTTTGGCTTAGGGCAAGCCAGCAAGTCTGAGCAAAGTGCGGTGGTGGCGGAAATGGCAGAATTGGTGCAGTTGTCAGCTTATTTATCACGCTATCCGCACGAGCTTTCCGGTGGCCAGCAACAACGGGTGGCAATTGCTCGTTCGTTAGCCTGTAAACCGGATTTATTGCTGTTGGACGAACCGTTTTCCAATATCGACAGCCAGGTGCGCTATCAACTGATTGAAGAGATTAAGACTATTTTAAAAAGCCAAAAAGTGGCGGCGGTATTTGTCACCCACAGCAAGGAAGAGGCGTTTGTATTTGCGGATAAATTGGCGTTGATGGAACAGGGAAAAATTGTGCAATTCGGCAACCCGGTCGAGCTCTATCAACAACCGCACAGCCGTTTTGTCGCCGATTTCTTGGGCAGTAGCAACTATTTGCCTTGTCACTTGCAAGATAGCGATAGCTTAAAGTCGGCTTTAGGCACATTTCGTTTTGATGCCCCACTATTGTTGGCAAATGGAGAAGCGATTGACTCGAACAAACCGCTCTTTTGCCTGATTCGTCCACAAGAGTTGTATTTATGTACTACTCAAGTGCCGAATGCCACAGTGCTTGAGCGTCGTTTCTTGGGACATACCTTTGAATATCGCTTGCAGATCGATGGCTGCTTATTATCAATGTATAGTAATCAACTGATTGAGATAAAACAGAAAATAGCAGTTTTCTATCGCCCCGATAAAGTGAATTTATTTTATTAATGATTTGATTGGAATAATTTTATCAACATGACAATTAATTAGTTTACTAAAAAAATTTAGCTATTCTTTACCTTATTCACGTTAAGTGTTAGGCTTCCAATTGATGTTGTATAGTGTGATATCAATCACAAATTACAAAATTTTCTTAATTGCCATGAGATTATTTTTTGAGCTGTCATCTTAAATGAGTAGTTATCTTAAATCTGCCAAAAAACGTGTTTCGGCACTGGACAAATCCCGCTACCAGAAATCCCTGCTTGAAACCTCGGATGAGTTTCAGCACGTCTTCCAGTTGCTTACTTTATTGCTGAATATTAATGATCCACTTTTGCCAGGATTCGTCAATGATTCAACGGCCGGCATTGTTGATTTTAAGCCGACGGCTTATCAACTTAATTATTTGCGACAAATTTTACCCGAGCAGAACAGTAAGGCGTTTCTCTTTTCCCATCGTACTAAAGTTACTAATAAGCTGCCGATTTTAGGCGTTTATGCGATGGGCAGTACCGGATCAATCAGCCAAAACAGTCAGTCGGACTTGGATATCTGGATTTGTCACCAACGGCAACTCAGCGCAAATACGGGTACAGGGCAACGTAATAAACTGTTACAAAAAACGTTATTAATCCAAAAATGGGCGTTGGCGTTGGGTGTTGAAGTGAATTTTTACCTGATGGATGAAGATCATTTCCGCAATATTACTTATTCCGAAGCACTCAGCACTGAACATTGCGGCAGCAGCCAATATATGCTGTTATTGGATGAATTTTACCGTTCTGCTATTCGACTAGCAGGTAAACCGTTATTATGGCTGCATTTGCCTATCAACAATGAAGAGCATTATGATGCGGTAGTTGAAAAATGGGTGCAGGAAGGCAAAATCAAGCCGCATGAATGGGTTGATTTCGGTAGCCTAGGGGCGCTTTCGGCAAATGAGTATTTTGGTGCGACCTTGTGGCATCTGTTCAAGGCCGTAGATTCACCGTATAAATCGGTGATCAAAGTGCTGTTGCTGGAAACCTTGATGGCAGACTATCCCAACTCTACTTTGATTTCCAAACAATTCAAGCAACAACTGCTGTCGGGCGCAGAAGTTGACCACGATTTTGATCCCTATCTTGCAATGTTGCAGCAAGTGACTGATTATTTACACCGGATTGGTGATTATCATCGCTTGGATTTGGTGCGCCGTTGTTTCTATATCAAAACCAATCGTGACTCGGTTTCGTCAGATAATAAACCCGGCTGGCGACATAGCCGTCTGCAAAGACTTGCAGCGGAATGGCATTGGTCTCCTCAGGACATTCAATGGCTTGACGGCCACGCCAACTGGAAAATTAAGCAAGTGATCGCGTTTTATCACAGCTTGGTCGATTTATTGATGCTGGGTTATCGCAATCTTATTGCCTTTGCGCGTAAACAAAAAATCTCTGCCGATTTGATGCCGGAAGATATCAGTATTTTAACTCGCAAACTTTATACTGCCTTTGAAGTGTTGCCGGAGAAGGTAACGCTATTCAATCGTGAAATAGCCGATAATATCACCGAAAAAGAGTTGATGTTGGTGGAGGTGAGAGATTCAAGGGCGGTGAAAGACGGTTGGTATCTCATCAATTGTAGTCTGCAAAAAGTGTCTACCTCGAATGATCGCTATGTAGAATATGCACCGAATTTAGCCAAATTGGTCGCCTGGGCGTATTTTAACGGATTGTTGGGCGCAAAGACCCGTTTATATATTCGTAGCCAAAGCGTGGAATTAAGCAAAGTACAGCAATTTGTCACCGATTTGCGTCTTTCTTTTGCGCAACAAATGGAGCCGCCGAGTAATGAGGATCTCGCTCATCCATGCGAATTGCGCAATTTGTTTGTCGCAGTGAATCTAAGCCATGATCCTACGGAATTGATTGACGGCAATCAAAGACGTGAAGTGTTGTCAAATGATCTGTTTAACTTTGGTCCGAAACAACAAAGTCTGGTCGGTAGTATCGACTTGATTTACCGCAACCGCTGGAATGAAATCCGCACGCTGAATTTTGCCGGAGAACATGCGATTTTAAATTGTCTAAAAGTATTGGCGCATAAAGTTCATCGCGGCGCGAATCCTCTGGAATCGGTACAGGTGTTTTGTTACAGCAAACGTTATCGTACCGAGATGCTGGCCGCAACGGAAAAGCTGATTAAAAAATGTATCAGCTCCCGCGTCAGTGTTATTTTAAACAAACGTTCGATTAATCGTTTGCAGCTGGGTGGTAAAATCTGGAATTTTGCTTATGAAACCCGTGGATTGAAAATCGAAGAAGGCGGTCAAGTGCATTGCGATCGCGTTTTAAACGATACTACTGCCGTACTTTCTTCCCCAGAAAAACCGACTAAACAGTATAAATACCATTTCCCGTTGATCATCGGCGAATTTGCTAGTCAGGGTTTTTTGCAGTTTTTCTTTGAGGACAATGAGGACGGCAGTTTTAACGTTTATATTTTGGATGAATATAATAATCCGGAAGTGTTTTACCGCTGTCGTGATGAAAAACACGACAAAATTAAAGAAATTAACAAAATCTACACCATGAGTCGTTTCGGCAGCAAAGACAGCTATGAAGGTTATAGCTTTAATTATCCGCAATTTTACCAGTTGATTACTATTGATAGTGGCGAAAGCAAAGTTGTACCTTTCCATAGTCAACAACATTTGCAATATTATGATCAAGGTAAAATTAATTCGATTAAAAAAGCAGTATAATAAATACTCTTATAGCTGAAAGTGGAGACTCTATGGTGCAATCATACCGTATTCTTATTATTGATGATCATCCGTTAATGCGGCGGGGAATCAGGCAACTGATTGAATTGGATGCAGGATTTAAGGTGGTTGGCGAAGCGAGCAACGGTTTGGAAGGCATTCGGTTGGCACAACGACTGGAACCGGATCTGATTATTCTCGATCTGAACATGAAAGGCTTGAGTGGTTTGGAAACGCTACAGCAACTCAGACAAAAAGGCGTTACTGCACGCATTGCAATTTTGACGGTATCTGATGCCAAATCCGATATTTTTGCAGTGGTCGAAGCCGGTGCTGACGGTTATTTATTGAAAGACAGCGAGCCGGATTTATTGTTACAACAAATTCAACAAATTGCATACGGAAAAAACGTCTATAGCCCAGAAGTCCAGCAATTGTTGCAACAACAGAAACTGTCACCTGAGCCACTACTTTCGTTAACCGAGCGCGAAAGTGCGGTTTTAGAACTGGTGGCTAAAGGCATGTCGAACAAACAGATTGCCGAAGTACTGTTTATTTCCGAAGAAACGGTAAAAGTGCATATCCGCAATATGCTACGCAAGCTCAACGTCAATTCCCGTGTGGCGGCGACGGTTCTGTATTTGCAGTATAAAGGGGTTTAAATACCGCTGTTTCAATCTATGAGCTGTCTTGCACACACCGCACTTTAGCATCAATATTTAACAACTAAATTCTTAGCTGATTCCTTACATGATCGTTTAAATGATTCTTTAAATGAATGGGGATTTAGTTGTCTTTTTTGCATATCATATGGCAAAAAATGATTATTAACCTGCCGTGATAATGCTATTCTTAACTCATATGCCCTCGTTTAAATTTATTTTGACCTCGTCATAAGGATGATTTATGCCAACGACATTTACCAACTACGGTGTGACTATTTCTGATTTTGGTACGGCTGATGTGCTGACATTGCAACCGCACTTGCCGTTGCCCACAATTAACGAACAACAGGTCTTAATTGAAACCCATTATGCCGGCATTAATCCGGTGGATTATAAAACACGGTTGGGATTAGGTTGGGGCGCAGAGAAATTTAAACCGCTTTTTCCTGCAGTGTTAGGTTTTGATGCTTCAGGCATTATTGCGCAAGCGGGTGCAAAGAGCGGTTTTCAAGTGGGTGAGCGAGTTGCCGTTCTGACTTTTGACGGTGGTGCGTACAGCCGTTATTTTGCTGTCGATGCCGCTTTGGTTGCGCGCGTACCGGACAATGTTTCGCTGCAACAAGCTGCCGCCTTGCCGACAGCGGGTTTAACGGCTTACCAATTGGTGCAACAAGCTAAATTGCAAGCCGGACAAAAAGTGTTGATTTCCGCTCCGGCGGGCGGTGTTGGGCATTTGGTGGTGCAATTGTTAAAACAACTGCCGGTTGAAATTATTGCTATTTGTTCTGCAAGCAAACAAGCCTATGTTGAAAAACTGGGTGTGACTCAATTCTTGGATTACACCGCACTTGAGCATTATCCGCAATTAGACGCAGATATTTTCTTGGATTTGGTTGGCGGCGAAGCCGGAGTAAAAGCCCTAAGTGCGGTGAAATCGGGGGGGCGGGTGATTTGCGTACCGACCATTCATGTACCGTTATTACAACAAGCGGGTGAAAGCCGTAATTTAAAAGTCGAAAAAATCCTAGCACAGCCGAGTGCGGCCGATTTGACCGCACTTTTGGATTTATTGGCGCAACAAAAACTACAGATTGAAATCGCCAAAATCTATCCGTTGAATCAAATCCGCAGCGCACACCAAACACTAGAGCAAGGGCGCACCTTGGGTAAAATCATCTTGGATATAGGACAAATGTGATGACGCAGTTAATTCTCGAACCGAGCGTTATCGCCGGTTATGCCGGATTGATTTTCGATATGGACGGCACGCTGATCGACACCATGCCCGCCCACGAAGAAGCGTGGATACAAACCGGCGAGCATTTTGGCTATCCGTTGAGTGCTGAACTGCTTTATCAACTCAGCGGTGCAACTACTTATACCATTGCAGAGGCGATTATGGCGCAGGCAAAAATGCCGCTGGAGCTGCTGGAAGAAGTGGTGCAGAAAAAGCGGGAATTAGGCATCGAACGGGTCAACGAAAGAGCGGTTTTGTTGCCTGCATTTGAGATTGTTCGCCAATTTCATAGAAAAATACCGATGGCATTAGGCACCGGCGCCCATCGTTTGATGACCGAAATTTTGTTGGAAAAATTTAAACTGGCGCCTTATTTCCAAGCGGTGGTGACTTCGGATGATGTGGAAGCACACAAACCGGCGCCGGATACTTTTTTACGCTGCGCCGAATTGCTCGAGGTTAGCCCACAACAGTGTTTGGTGTTTGAAGACGGCGATTTTGGAATTGAAGCGGCACATGCGGTCGGAATGGATGTGTTTGATGTGCGGGATAACCGCCTATTAAAAGCCAAATAATTTCATCATGATCGCCGAATGGTTGCTGAACTGGTTGCCGGATTGGGCGCTGCAAAATCCGCTGTTGCTCATGTTTTTCAGTGCCTTTTTAAGCTCCACTTTACTACCCGGCAATTCGGAAGTGGTATTTAGCGGTTTTTTGTTGCTGAACCGTTGGTCACTAGAAAGTAACACATCGGCAATTTTTAACTTATGGTTGGTGGCGACCATTGGC
>RRZU011004396.1_pt1 | contig 12951 bp, 15 predicted proteins | sample 2165561 | NCBI WGS metagenome assembly RRZU01 (sample SAMN10456909, study PRJNA506462) | wastewater metagenome | isolation source: wastewater sludge | place: USA: Moscow, Idaho
CAACAGGTTGGCATAAGCACGAAACGCCAGTATTTGCCTATGTTTTAAAAGGTAATTTAACCGTAGAATTAGAAAATGACAAGACAATGCGGTTCCCTGAAAACTCATCATTTGCAGAAGTAATAAATACTTTTCATAACGGTGTAAACCAAGGACGTGAAGATGTTATTTTGATTGTTTTTTTCTTGGGAAATAAAGGTGAAAAGTTATCTATACCAAAAAATAATCTTACTATAACTAAATGATTTAACTATTTTTGTTATACGTACTTATATAATCAATGGGAACAAGTAATATCGAATCGAACAATAATGCAAATGTAAAAAAAACATTATTAGGCATTAACGATGTGGAAAATTTGTCTTCTATTTTTAAGGGAGCAATCGGGAATAAATTGGCTCGGCAACTAATGCATCTCTTTGGAATAAACAAAATAAATGCGGCATACGAAAGTGCTTGCGATTACACAGGGGCAGCCTTTGCAACAGAATTACTGAAAAATATAGGTGTTCAGTATCAAATTGGCAATGTAGAACGGTTAAAGGAGCTACCAGAAGGTGCTTTCATAACTATCTCCAATCACCCATACGGTGGCATTGACGGAATTATGTTAATTGACTTAATAGCAAGTATGCGTTCTGATTACAAGATAATGGTAAACAAAATTCTTTCCCTTATTAAAACAATGGAAGAAAATTTCATTTCCGTAACCCCTACAACGAATAAAAAAGCAGAAGCAATAACTAACCTCAATGGCATTAGAGAAACACTAGAACTACTTAAAAATGGTCACCCAGTTGGATCTTTTCCTTCAGGAGCGGTTTCTGATTTCAGGATGAAAGATTTCAGAATAAAAGACCGAGAATGGCAAGAGGGCATTATAAGGCTTATTAAGATAGCAAAAGTTCCGATTGTTCCAATTCGTTTTTTTGACAGAAACTCTACTCTTTTCTACTTTTTAGGCGTCATTGATTGGAGAATAAGAAGCATACGAATGCCTCATGAAATTTTCAACAAACAAAACCAGAAACCTCGCATTGGTATCGGTTCGATTATTTCTGTAGAAGAGCAAAAACAATTCACAGATAGTAAATCTTTTGGCGATTTTTTACGAAAATCAGTTTATGAGATGCCCGAACCTGTTTTTTATACTTCCCGAAACGCACTGAACATTAATAGCAACTTAGATTTAGATAAAAAAAACAAACGTTAAATTGGAGTTGCGAATTGATTGGAGTGAAATTGATGCCTTCGGACACGTGAACAACCTGTCTATTCTGAAATACATACAAGCTGCAAGGGTCAATTATTTAGAAATAATAGGTTTAATGCAAATGCAAGCGACAATCAAGATTGGGCAGATTCTGGCTTCTACAACTTGCCAATTTCGAAAACCGTTATTCTACACAGGACAAGTTACCATATATACTAATGTTGACAATGTGAAAAATTCCAGTTTTCACGTTCAATACCAAATTATGAACAACAAAAAAGAGTTGGTGGCAGAAGCTCAGGACATTATCGTATTTTATGACTTTAATAAAAATGCTAAATTGAACATTTCTAATGAGATTAAAAAAAAATAGCAGAATTGGAAGAGTCTGATTTTTGGAAGGATATCAATAAAAATGCGCAACAAGAAAAGTGAAAAATTTAGGGCTGTGGATATATATATGTCTCAGAAATATATCTGCATATACCCCATAAAATAAAAAAGACTGTAAATCAATCGATTTACAGTCTTTTAAACTCGCTGTTGTCTCACTAGGATTCGAACCTAGGCAAGCAGATTCAGAAACTGATGTGCTACCATTACACCATGAGACAATAAAAACTAAATAAACTCTATCTACCAAAAGCATAAAAGCCTGACTATCCATTTTGACGATCAGACTTTTACCTATTTTGTTGTCTCACGAAGATTCGAACTTCGACAGGCAGAACCAAAAACTGCAGTGCTACCATTACACCATGAGACAAGGTAAAAATTACAGACCTATTAATTGAACTGTAATTTCGGGGCAAAGGTAGATTCTTTTGAAGAATTTACCAAATTTTTACTTGTGTTTTTTACTTTATGCGTAGCAAATAATAATTCTTTTTCCCTTTCTGAACCAGGATAAATCGTTGATTTAAAAGCATCTCATTCAATACCGGCAATTCAGCATCTACAACTTTTTCTTTATTGACAAATAATCCTCCATTTTGAAGCATCTTGCGAACTTCACCTTTAGAGGCAAACACAGGGGCTTGAGTTGTCAACAGATCAATTAGTTTAACTTCGGTACCAACATCAATTCTATCAATCTCAAATTGAGGAACACCTTCAAATATGGATAATAACGTATCGGCATCCAACTTTTTCAGGGTATCTGAAGTGGCATTTCCAAACAATACAGAAGAGGCTTCTAGAGCCAATTCGTAATCTTCTTGAGAATGCACCATAACCGTAACTTCTTGAGCCAAACGTTTTTGCAACATGCGTAAATGAGGAGCTTCATGGTGTTGTTTAATTAACTCTTCTATTTCTTCCTTACCTATGAATGTGAAAATTTTGATATATTTTTCAGCATCTAAGTCACTAACATTCAACCAAAATTGATAAAATTTATACGGCGAAGTATATTTTTTATCCAACCACACGTTGCCACTCTCTGTTTTCCCGAATTTTCCGCCATCTGCTTTTGTAATAAGTGGACAAGTAAGAGCAAAAGCATCACCCGACATTTTTCTGCGAATCAGTTCGGTTCCGGTAGTAATATTTCCCCATTGGTCAGAACCACCCATTTGCAACTTACAATTTTTATTTTCATACAAATAAAGGAAATCATAACCTTGTACCAATTGATAGGTAAATTCGGTAAAAGACATTCCTACGCTCGACTCAGCAGCAAGCCTTTTTTTTACGGAATCCTTTGCCATCATATAATTAACAGTTATATACTTACCAATATCACGAATGAAATCCAAAAACGTAAAGTTTTTCATCCAATCGTAATTATTTACCATTTCGGCAGCATTAGGAGCATCGCTATCAAAATCCAAAAAACGAGACAATTGTGTTTTAATCGCTTCTTGATTATGCCTTAAAACCTCTTCGTTCAACAAATTGCGTTCAGCACTTTTACCCGAAGGGTCACCAATCATACCGGTAGCACCCCCTACCAACGCAATAGGCTTATGTCCACAACGTTGAAAATGCTTCAACATCATAACACCTACCAAATGTCCTATATGCAACGAATCCGCGGTGGGATCAATACCAACATAAGCAGATGTCATCTCTTTTTCAAGCTGTTCCTTTGTTCCAGGCATCATGGTATGTATCATACCTCTCCATTCCAATTCTTCTACAAAATTCATTTTATTGTCTTTTCTGTTTAAAAAAATCTTTCATCAAAGCAGCACATTCATCTGCCACTATTCCCCCCACAACTTCCGTTTTTGGATGCATTGCGTATGGAGCTTTTTTCATAAAGCCTTCTTTCTCTTCGCTTGCTCCATATACAACTTTTGAAACCTTTGACCAAAAACACGCTCCCGCACACATTACACAAGGCTCGACAGTGACATATAAAACACAGTCAATCAAATATTTAGAACCCAAATAATTGGCGGCAGAGGTAATAACCTGCATTTCAGCATGAGCAGTCGCATCATTAAGAGTTTCGGTAAGATTGTGAGCTCTTGCTATAACTTGTTGGTTACATACAACAACTGCCCCTATCGGAACCTCACCCTTGTCATAAGCTTTTTTAGCCTCAGACAAAGCTTGTTTCATAAAATACGTATCGTCCAGCATTGATTACAAGAGGTCTTCAGGTAAAATCTTAGATGTTTTTGCTCCCAATTGTCTCATCTTTTCCGCCGTAACAAAAACATTTCCAGCTCCTGTTTGCATTTTCTTAATAGCATCATTGTATGAAACACCCGCCCTATCTATATTATTTTTCACCTTGACAAGGTCTTCAATACAACCCGCGAGTTTGTCGTATAGAGCACCACCCAAACGAGCTATTTCTTGTGCATTTTTTGTCTGATTTTCTTGTTTCCAAATGGAAGCAATCGTTCGCAAAGTAGCCAGCAGTGTGGTCGGACTAACAATCACAATTTTCTTATCCCAAGCATAAGAAAACAAATCAGCATCAGTTTGTACAGCTACTGAAAAAGAACCTTCAATGGGTAAAAACATCAAGACAAAATCAGGGGTATTGAGAGATGGAGAATTTTGATAGCATTTTTCGCTAAGTTCTTTCACATGCTTGCGAAGAGACTCAACATGCCTTCTCAACGAAGTATCTTTCTCATCGTCTTCTGCGTTTATAAATTGTTCGTAAGCAACTAAAGAGACTTTCGAATCGACTATAATATGTTTATTATCAGGTAAATGAATAATTACGTCTGGACGATAGATTTGTCCACGATCTCCATCCACTACCTCTTCTCGCGTATATTCTTGGTCTTTCCTTAAACCCGAACGCTCCAATACTCTTTCCAAAATAACTTCGCCCCAATTACCTTGCTTCTTTACATCTCCCTTTAAGGCCTTGGTCAAATTGTTGGCTTCTTCACTAATTCGGCCATTCAATTCGGTTAGTTTTTTGACTTCAGCACTCAAATTAAGCTTATCACGCAACTCCTTTTCATAAGTTTCCCCCACGGTTTTCTCAAAGGTGGTGATTTTTTCTTTCAAAGGATTTAGTATCTCGCTCAAATTCTTATGATTAGCCTCGGCAAACTCCACAGAATTCTGTTTCAATATCCGATTAGCAATATTTTCAAACTCTTTGGTAAATTGTTCTTGTAACTCAGTCAACTCTTTTTTTTGCGTAGCTAATTTTTCCGCCAGATTTCCATTATGTGTTTCTAAAACAGCTACTTGCGAAAATAGTTTTTGTGCGGTTTCTGTTTCAACGGTCATTTTACCTAACAGCTCCCTATATTGCTCTTCCTTTTGTTTTAATCTTTCCGCTAAAACAGATTTTTCATTCTCAAGAGAAGATAATGCGTTTGACAAAAAAACATCTTTCTGAGCCAAAGCATTTTTTTGCTTTTGTTCATAGTATTTTCTCACGACAAACAGCACCAGCCCAAAGAATACAAGTCCTGCTAAAATATAAATAAAAAGGTTCGGCATAATACTTTCTTGTGAATTAGTCAAATAACGTAGGGCTATCTTCTTCTAAACGCTTAATAACAGTAGTCATAAGTACCTCTCGCAAAAAGCGAGACTTATTTTTCACTTTGTACTTGGAAATATAAAATTCTACTGCATTCATTTCTTTATCATTAAGCATAAAAGCAACCCTATTTGTACGAGGTAAAGATTTTTGTTTAACTTTGCCTATACGTTTTTCAGATTTTTTCATCCATTAAATATGTTGTTGTGATTAATGAAAATCAATGTTGATTATCGTTCGTCCTTTTAGAAATTAGCAAAAAACTTACTATTTGGTATATCTTGCAAAGGTACAATTCATTACAAAATAAAAAAAGTGGTTCTAACAAAAAAACCGAAGAAATGTAAAAAGACATGGCAAATCACAATAAATTAGGCAAAGAAGGCGAAAAAATAGCGACAGATTATTTACAAAAAAAGGGCTATTCGATTCGACATTGTAATTGGAAAGCCGGCAATTTGGAATTGGACATTGTTGCCGAAACAAAAGATTATCTAGTTATCGTAGAGGTAAAAACACGCAGTACAGAATATTTTGAGCACCCCAAAGACGCTATCAACAATGGAAAAATAAAACGAATTGTTCATGCTACAGAAGAATATATTTATCTGTTTAATATCAAAAAAGAAGTTCGTTTTGATGTAATCGCTCTTTTGCCAAACAAAAATAACGGATATAAAATAGAGCATATAGAAGACGCTTTTTTACCACCTGTAAACTGAAAGTATTATGAATATTGAGGAAATACGCGAATATTGCTTGAACAAGAAAGGTGCCATAGAATGTTTTCCCTTTGATGGGGAAACGCTCGTTTTCAAGGTTAAAAGCAAGATGTTTGTTTTGATTCCATTAGATGCGATTCCGAAAACGATAGCCGTGAAATGCGACCCTGAAAAAGCCCTCGTTTTGCGTGAAAAATATGCTTACGTATATCCTGCATGGCACATGAACAAAAAGCATTGGAACAGTATTTTAGTTGAGGAAATGGCCTCCAAAAAGTTATTGGAACAATGGATTGATGAATCGTATGAATTAGTTGTAAAAAAATTAACGAAGAGAGAACAAGCAGAACTAAATTTGTAAAAAAACGAATTTTATAAACCGCTTTTCACTACATATTTAATATATTTGCAGATTGTAGTTTCTCCTATAAAAGAATCATATAAAATAAAATGAAAATAGCATTAATCGGATACGGGAAAATGGGCAAAATAATAGAACAAGTAGCTATTGCCCGTGGACATGAAATAGTTAGTAAGATTGACGTTGATAATCAAGATGATTTTAATTCTCCAGCCTTTAAAAGTGCTGATATTGCCATCGAATTTACAGCACCGGCTGTAGCCATTCAAAATTACAGAAGGTCCTTTGCTTCGGGTGTTTCAGTAGTTTCGGGCACTACCGGTTGGACAGACAAAATAGAAGAAGTAAAAAGTAATAAAAACAAAAAAGGGCTGGCTTTCTTTTGGTCTTCTAATTTCAGTTTAGGCGTGAATGTGTTTTTTGCCATCAATAAATATTTGGCAAAAATAATGAACCAATTCCCTAATTACAATGTAGAAATGACTGAAATTCATCATACTCAAAAATTAGACGCTCCAAGTGGCACAGCCATTACATTAGCTGAAGATATTTTAGAAAATATTGATCGCAAATCAGCATGGGAGCTTAATGATGAGTCTACTAATGATAAATTGGCCATATACGCTATCCGCGAAGGGCAAGTGCCGGGAATCCATACGATAAAATATGAATCAAATATTGATTCGATAAGCATTACACACGATGCCAAAAGTCGTGAAGGATTTGCTTTGGGAGCAGTATTGGCAGCCGAATTTACTCGTGGCAAAAAAGGATTTTTGGGCATGCAAGATTTATTTAATTTTTAAGATATTCTAATAACAGTAAAGATGAGTCAAAATACAGAAGTAAAAAAGAAAAACTTGTTCCAAACATCAAAAAAGCAATGGATAAAAGCTTTCATTGCTTGTCTTTTATATATTTTGTTTATCGTTTGGGTAAACAATTTCTGGTGGTTGCTATTACTTCCGGTAATCTTTGATGTTTACATTACCAAAATCATTCCTTGGAGTTTTTGGAAAAAAACAAAAAATAGGCACTTGTTGAAAGTAGCAGAATGGACTGATGCAATCGTTTTTGCACTTATTGCCGTCTATTTTATCAACCTATTTCTTTTTCAGAATTACAAAATACCCTCTTCGTCGTTAGAAAAAAGCTTATTAGTAGGCGATTTCTTATTAGTTAGTAAGGTAAGTTACGGACCTAGAATTCCGAATACCCCTTTGTCTTTTCCTTTGGCACAACATACTCTACCCGGATTCAATTGCAAATCATATTTAGATTTTCCCCAATGGGATTACAGACGACTAAAAGGGTTGGATGCTATAAAATCACAAGACATTGTTGTATTTAACTTTCCCGCCGGAGATACGGTAACAACAAAAGTTTCAAACCCTGATTACTACACATTATGTCATGATTATGGACGAAGCTTCGTACGAAATAATCCCCAAACATTTGGAGAAATAATTTATCGCCCTGTAGATAGACGTGAAAATTACGTAAAACGTTGCGTCGGACTACCGGGAGAGACGCTTGAGGTGAAGAGCAATCACGTTTACATTAATGGCAAAGCACAAAAAGAAGCTCCCGGCATACAACTTTGTTACTGGGTAGAAACCGATGGAAGAAAAATTTCGGAAATGCAATTCAAACGCATTGGAGTAAGCAAAGATGACCAAACTTTCTTACTAAACAATATCCCAAATGGAGATCAAGCATTGGATTATTGTGGGTATGAACGCAACAATGTTGGTGTTCACAATCCGGTGTATCGATTACCTCTGACAAAGGAAGCATTTAACAAGGTAAAAAATTTACCGAATGTTATCAACGTAAAACTGGATAACGGACTTATTTCCGGGCAGACATTTCCATTCGAATATACCAATTGGACAAGAGACAATTACGGACCTATTTACATTCCTCGAAAAGGAGTTAAGATTGCCATTAACATGAGAAATCTTCCTTTGTATAAAAGAGTTATAAAAAATTATGAAGGCAATAGTTTGGAAGTAAAAGACAGCGTAATTTACATTAATGGTAAAGTTGCCTCTTCTTATACATTCAAAATGAATTATTATTGGATGATGGGAGATAACAGACATAATTCAGCAGACTCTCGTTATTGGGGATTCGTACCTGAAGACCACATTGTAGGAAAGCCTATATTTATTTGGTTATCATTGGACAAAGACGAAACATTCATCAACCAGGTGAGATGGAATCGCCTTTTTAAAATGGTTCACAAGAATTAACAGCAATGCAAAACATATTGCTTCCATCCGTTTATTTGGGTAGTGTTCAATATTTTAGCAAGTTTATTCATTTTCCGATTATTCATATTGAACAACACAGTAATTACATAAAGCAAACCTACCATAACCGGTGTAAAATAGCCACAGCAAATGGTATAATGCAACTCTCAATTCCAACAGAAAAGCCAAAAACGGAAAAGTGTAAAATCAAAGATATTCGGATTGCCACGAACGAAAATTGGCAATTAATACATTGGAGAGCAATTGAATCGGCATACAATTCGAGTCCATTTTTTGAGTATTACAAAGACGATTTGTTGCCATTTTACACAAAAAAATACGAATTCTTACTTGATTTTAACACGGAAATACAACAGGTTGTTTTAGAGCTATTGTATATTGAGACAAAACCGTTATTAACAGCCAAATACGAACATATTGTAACAAATAACGAAATTGATTTTAGGGAACAGATTTCTCCGAAAGGAGAGATTGTCGATAAATCCTTTGTGTCACAGCCCTACTATCAAGTTTTCGAACATAAATTTGGTTTTTTGCCCAATTTAAGTGTTATAGATTTACTCTTCAATATGGGAAATGAATCTTTACTTGTACTAAAAAAATGTTGCTCCTATGAAAAATAAAATCCTATTTTTAATAACATTTTGCATTAGCACACAATTGATTTTTAGTCAGATACAGACCAATAGCGGGTCTCCTCTTCCCTTTCAAAGGGGTAATAATGTTGCTAAAAAATCTCTTTTGGAGAAAAATACATCTGCAGATTTCTTCCAGAAAATTCCTTTCGATAGCATCTCCCAAACGAACTCCGAAAAAAATGGAAAATTCATTGTAGGCAAAAATTTTTCCGTTGATTATACACCCGAAAATTCAGGAACAACATTTATTACTGATGAGGGACAATTTGTTTGGCGTTTGGGCATTTACTCTCCGGATGCAGCTGCTATCGGGTTTGTTTTTTCAGAGTTTGAAATTCCGGAGGAAGGAAAATTATTTATTTACAACCCTAACCAAACTAATATTTTAGGAGCATTTACTAGCATTAACAATAACAGCAATAAGATTTTACCCATTTCTCCTCTTTCAGGAGACAGTATAATAATTGAATATCAAGAACCTTGGAAATCAAAACTGCAAGCGAGACTAAAAATAGGAAAAGTAAGTCACAACACATTGGACATTGCTGCTAAAAACGTTTTGGGAACGGGTACTTTTGGAGCATCGGAAGCATGCAGCACACATGCTGCCTTTGTCGAAAAAGCAAAAGACATACGTAGAGCAGCATGTTTGTTGTATGTTACAGGGAATACCTATACGTGGTTGGGCTCAGGGACACTTATCAATAATTCGGAAGGAAAGCCCTATTTACTCACAGCGGCACACAACGTAGACGAAACCGATTGCGAAAAAACAATCATTAGTTATTTTAACTATGAAGTACCTGCCATTGACTCGCTCATAAGAGGCTCGCAAGAGTTTACCCTGGGCGGGGCAACATTGATAGCCAGAGCATTCAATATTGACTTTGCCTTACTCGAATTAACTCAAATGCCACCTGTTGATTATCGCCCTTACCTGGCAGGATGGAATAGAGAAACAACTGTTCCTGCACCACTTATGGGAGTACAACACCCTGAAGGAGACATCAAACGAGTTTCTTTTGAGAATGACGTACCGGTGAGTACAACTTACCCATATGAAGACTTGAAAGAAACGGTCTTAACCGACTCTCATTGGAAAATAAACAAATGGAATAAAGGGACAACTGAACCAGGTTCATCCGGTTCTGCTTTATTTGACAATGACAATTTAATTGTTGGAGGACTTACCGGCGGAGAGTCGGAATGCAGTAATCCTATTTTGGATTATTATTTTCGTCTGAATAAAGCATGGGATTATTATACCCTGTCAACCAAGCAATTAAAATGCTGGTTGGATTCAGAGAACAGCGATGTTACAAAAATGGAAGGGAAAGACCCTTACGAATCAAATCCTTGCGTACGCATTAATAACATAAACACCTCTGAAAAATTAGGAAAAGAATACATTGGAAACGGTAAAACAGGACTTTTATCGGGACATAATGAATTACTACATACTGAATTTGCAGAAAAATTTGTTAGAGATACAAATAGTTATTTATATGGCGTTTATATTGTTCCTGCTATTGGGAAAAGAGATGTCAATTCCAAAGTATACGTCAAGGTCTATAATGGTACGGATGCTCCTGCAAACTTATTAACCTCTGTGGAATTTAATCCGAAAGAAATGAAATACCGTGCAACAGGTTTTTATTACGATAACAAATCAACTTTCTTAGAAAAGGAAAACTATATCCGTTTTGAAAACCCGATATGTGTTGACAACAGTTTTTTTGTGTCCTACGAAATAACCTATGATGCCGTTGATTCGTTCGCAGTTTATATGGTAAACAACCGTGATATAAGTCTAGCTAACACTGCTTATTATAAAAATGGAGACACGTGGAAACCGTTTACAGAACATCCCTATCGACCAATATCCACCTCCTTATGGATTGAACCCGTATTGAGAAAAGACGATGGATCTTACATTTATGACCCATTGGCAGACGAAACCAGCACTGTTATTTACCCAAATCCGTGTAATGACCATGTTACGGTGCACAACGTTGATGCAAAAGCTCGAACATACAAAATGTACGATTTGCAAGGCAAACTAGTATTGCAAACAACAGGTTCCTCTATCTCCGTGAATATAAATACAAACAGATTGCCTATTGGCATTTATTTCTTGCGTATTACATCCGACAATACTCACGAAACACATAAGATAATAAAACAATAACTTCAGTATGCTTTACAAAACGCAAGGCATCGTTCTTCATCATACTAAATACAACGATAACAACTACATTCTACACCTTTTTACAGAAGAATTTGGGAAGGTCTCATACATTATCTATAACCCAAATAGCAAACGAGCAAAAGTAAAATCATCTTATATTCAACCATTTAGCATTCTAGATATTGAAGTTGAACATCACCCTAAAAAAGACCTTCAGCAAATAAAGGAAGCTAAAGTGCAATTTGTCGGCAATAACATTTTGAGTAACCCGATTAAAAGTTCTATCGTTCTATTTCTATCCGAAGTCCTGTATAAGTGCTTGTCCGAAACAGAAAAAGACACTGAACTATTTTCGTTTGTAAAAAATTCGATTCTCGCCCTGGAACAAAACAATACCGATTATGCTAATTTTCATCTCGTATTTTTGTTACAACTTACCCAATTTTTTGGCTTCTACCCGAATACGAAAACCATCTGTGAAGGAGCATATTTTGATATGTTGAATGGCGTTTTTTGTGGTGGGCAACCATCACACAATCATTATCTCAAGCGTTCAGAGAGTGAAATATTCTACGAATTACTGCAAGTCGATTATACAACCATGGAAAGATTGAAAATAGGCAGAGCCGAAAAGCAAGTCTTATTACGTTACATGATGGAATTCTACGAATTGCATTTACAGACTCTTCATAAAATTAAATCCTTAGATGTCCTTCAGGCAATTTTCAACTGATTAAGGGTAAAATTTGTTACTCCCGACAAAAAAAACTACTTTTGCAAACAAAATTTATGCCTCCGTAGTTCAATGGATAGAACAAAAGTTTCCTAAACTTTAGATCCGGGTTCGATTCCCGGCGAAGGTACTTTTCTCCTTCCACCTTTTTATTTTCAGAAATAATACAAAAACTCCTCAACAACGGCAATATTTAAAATATTCTTGTATTTTTGATACAGATTAAGCAGAAATTAGGTCAATGACATCAAAACTTCACGAAAAGAAAACTTTTGACAACATCGATTATTCAGACCAAAGTTTGAGTAAAAACGAATTCATTGACTGTAAATTCACGAATTGCGACTTTTCAAAAAGCAAACTGAACGATATCGATTTCATAAATTGCGACTTTACAAACTGTAATTTTTCTTTAGCCCTGTTACAAAACACAGGATTAAAAGACATCCGTTTTACAAAATGTAAACTGTTGGGCATTGATTTTAGTTGTTGCAATGATTTCTTGTTTACTGTAAATTTTCAAGATTGCATACTTGATTATTCGTCATTTTTTAAAAAGAAAATAAAAAGCACGAAGTTCGTGAATTGCTCCATAAAAGAAGCCGATTTTGGAGAAGTAGACTTATCAATGTCGATATTCGACAATTGCGATTTACTCAATACCTCTTTTGTGCGAACAAATCTTGAAAAAACTGATTTTCGCACCGCAAGAAATTATTCGATCGACCCTGAAATGAACCGAATGAAAAATGCTAAATTCTCGAATCTCGGTCTTGCGGGTTTATTGCACAAGTACTATCTCGACATTGAACTCACATAATTTCACAACTCATTGATTTTAAAATAATTAAGA
>RRZU010262671.1_pt1 | contig 12950 bp, 11 predicted proteins | sample 2165561 | NCBI WGS metagenome assembly RRZU01 (sample SAMN10456909, study PRJNA506462) | wastewater metagenome | isolation source: wastewater sludge | place: USA: Moscow, Idaho
AACAAAATTTGCCCCAAAGCATTGTTAAGTTTATGTGCTCCTGTATGGCACAAATCTTCTCTTTTCAAATAGACTTTTGCACCTACGGCTTCCGACAATCTATTGGCAAAATACAATGGAGTAGGACGACCAACATAATCTTTTAAAAGTTGATTATATTCTTTTCTAAAATCAGTCTCCTCTATAATTTCCAAATATCTTTTTTGCAAATCAGCAACGCTTTTTTGCAAAATTTCAGGAACATAAGCTCCTCCAAATGTTCCATAATAACCTTTTGTATCAACTTCGTATTTCATATTTTTAAAATTTATTTCGTTTAAGACAAAAAACAAAAAAGCCTGTCGTGAGATCGACAGGCCTTTCGGATTTAGCTTTATTATAATATTATATCTTCATTTCATTAAATAATAAGCGTGCGACTCACAAACTAAAGTTTTGTAAGTGCCACCACCAATAATTATTCAATGATAAATTTGTCATTTTTTTCTTCTCATACTATAACTACGGAGCAAAAGTCATATTTTTTTTTTAATTAGACAAATATTTTTCAATATTTTTTCGAAGCGATTAATTTTTTCACATAAACCATCATTGACAAGGCTTTTTATACCATTTATTTTAGCCGAGATTATTTTTGTTGCAAAGTTTTTGATATTACATTTTTATCCTAACTTTGTGGGCTCTATTTAAAGACAAAACGATATGCCTCAGACATCACAACGTGGGCAATTAATGCCAGCATCGCCTATTCGAAAATTAGTACCTCTTTCTGACCAAGCTAAAGAAAGGGGAATTAAAGTTTACCATTTAAATATCGGACAACCGGATTTACAAACTCCCGAAATTGCGTTGGACAGCCTACTAAACGTGGATAGAAAGATTTTGGAATACAGTCCGAGTGACGGTATAAAGTCTTTGCGACTAAAGTTGGTTGAATATTATAAACGTTTCAATATTAATGTAGATGTTTCGGATATAATCATTACTACCGGAGGTTCGGAAGCCGTAAATTTTGCTTTCATGTCTTGCCTAGAGCCAGGTGATGAAATCATTGTGCCGGAACCCGCTTATGCTAACTATACGGCATTTGCAATTAGTGCCGGTGCCATCATTAAGCCCGTTATTTCTTCAATAGAAGAAGGTTTTGCCTTGCCAAGTATTGAAAAATTTGAAGAACTAATCACGCCTAAAACGAAAGGAATTCTTATCTGCAACCCAAACAATCCGACGGGATATTTGTATACGCAAGAAGAAATGAACAAAATTCGTGATTTGGTTAAAAAATACGATCTATATCTTTTCTCTGATGAAGTTTATCGTGAATTTTGTTATACCGGAGCTCCCTACATTTCAGCTTTCCATTTGGAAGGAATTGAACAAAATGTCGTCCTATTTGATTCTTTCTCAAAACGTTACAGTGAATGCGGCATACGCGTTGGAGCATTAGTTTGCAAAAATAAAGCAGTAAAAGAAAGCGTTATGAAATTTTGTCAAGCAAGACTGAGTCCACCTCTTATTGGGCAATTAATTGCAGAGGCATCTATTGACACTCCTCAGAGCTATATGTTAGAAATGTACAATGAATACTTGGAACGTCGGAAATATTTAATAGATGGATTAAACAGAATTCCGGGAGTATATTCCCCTATCCCGATGGGTGCTTTTTACACTGTTGCTCGTCTACCAATTGATGACTCCGATAAATTCTGTGCATGGTTACTGGAAGAGTTCGAGTACGAAGGACAAACCATTATGATGGCTCCTGCTTCGGGTTTTTACACCACCCCTGACGTGGGAAGAAACGAAGTTCGTCTAGCATATGTCATTAAAAAGGAAGAACTAAAAAAAGCACTTATCGTGTTGGAAAAAGCCTTGGAAGTATATCCGGGAAGAACTGAATAACAAGGCAAAACGCCTTAAAATACGACATAGGAGGCATTTTTTCATCTCCTTTAACAGCATGAACCTCGAATTATTCATAGCAAGAAAAATACACTTCACAAAGAATGCGAAGGATTACAGAAAAAAGTCTGATACATCCGTTCGCATAGCTATAATTGGAATTGCATTGGGTCTAGCTGTGATGATAGTTGCTGTGGCTATTGTGATCGGTTTCAAGAGTGAAGTTCAAAAAAAAGTCATTGGTTTTGGTTCCCATATTCAAGTAACAAGCCTAAACAATAATACCACCTACGAAACTCCTCCAATCACATTTCCCCCTTCTCTAATCAAAGAAATACAAAAAACAAATGGAGTTAAACACACACAACGTTTTTGCACAAAACCGGGAATTATAAAAACGGAAAATGATTTTCAAGGAATTATTATAAAAGGTATCGATAAAGATTTTGATTGGAAATTCTTTTCCCAAAATTTAGTTGCAGGAGAGGTTTTTCAAGTAAATGATAGCACCACAACTAACGATGTAATCATATCAAAAGAAATTGCCGATTTACTTCATTTAAAAGTGAATGATAAATTCTTAACCTATTTTATTGAAGACAATATACGAGTACGAAAATTCAATATAAAAGGTATCTATAACTCGAACTTTAGCGAATTTGACAAGTTGTTTGTAATTGCAGACATGAAGCATATACAAAAGCTTAATGGGTGGAAAGAAAATGAGATTACAGGCATCGAAATTTTGGTAAATGACTACAATAAATTGGATGAAGTTACGGATGCTATTTTTTCAAAAACGGCCAACAGATTTGAAGAAAATGGAAATACATACTATACAAGAAGTATTAAACAACTACAACCGCAAATATTTAGTTGGCTTGAGTTGCTTAACATGAATGTTTGGGTTATTCTTATTTTAATGCTTACGGTTGCCGGATTCAGTATTATCTCAGGCTTGCTTATTCTTATTTTGGAAAAAACGAATATGATTGGGATATTAAAGGCAATGGGAGCTAAAAATTGGTCTATACGTAAAGTTTTCCTGTATCAGGCATGCTTTTTAGTGGGAAAAGGGATGTTTTGGGGAAACGTTTTAGGAATTACCATCTGTCTATTGCAAAAATATTTACACATTATTCACTTGGACCCTGCCACTTACTATGTGAATACAGTCCCCATCAATTTGAGCATTCTTTCACTGATAGCACTAAACTTGCTTACCGGAATATTTTCTTTACTGATTTTGCTCGTACCATCACACATGATTGCAAAAATAAGTCCTGCAAAATCTATTCGTTTTGAATAGTTTTTTTGTATCTCTTATCAGAAGATCTTACCCAAACCTGCGTCTGTCCAATACGACCTGATTGATCAACAGAAGCCCTCATGACAAGAGAGTTATCACTTTTTCTATATGATATTTTGCAATGATATATTTTTCCTGTTTTTACATCAATGACCGTACCATTTACCAATTCTCCTTTTCTTTCTTTCAAATCATTGATAAAGACCATTCCAACTATCTTTTGATTATATAAATTTCCCTTACAAGGGGTGCATAGAACATCTTGCGGATAATCAAAAACAGAAAGTATTTTGCAAGCATAAAGTCCTTTATCATTCTTAAAAAGTTCTACAATTGCATCAGGTTCTCCTTTGGGTGAAATTCGTATCCATTCTCCCATTAACTTATGTACTTGTGGCGTCATAGGCAACACAAGAAAAAGAAAAAGGGAAAAAGTCAACATTAGATGTTTCATACGAGAAAACATTTTACTTATTACAAATATAATAAAATAATTGTGAAAAAAAATAAAAAACGTACTTTTGTGTATAATACTAATCAGCTAGTGAAACGTATAATTATCACCACATTCTTTTTCGGATTTGTCCTTGTTTGTTTTGCACAAGTATCCCTGACTATTAGTGAAATTAGGGACCAAACATCTACCTACTTGAATCAATCAATCCAAACACATGGAATTGTGTCCGGAATATTTCAAGGAGAAAACCAAATTGGAGGTTTTTTTATTCAAGACAAAAAAGGTATTTTCATTAAAAGCAGTTCCCTTTCAGTTAATATTGGGGATAGTATAAATGTAATAGGTACATTACAAAACTCAAACAATAGAGCTCAAATAAATGATGTTAGTTCCTTACATATAGTAAGCTCTAATAATAAAGTCTCGATTACAAAAGTTGTTTTCCCAACTGATTTTAATTCGTACGAACAATACGAAGGAATGTTATTGGAATTTGACCAAACCCTTACTGTCACAAACAATTATAATCTTTTTAAATATGGGGAATTGACGCTTTCTTCAGCAAGACTTTATACTCCTACCTATGTAGCTTTACCTCTTAGCAACGAATATAATGAGGTTATAACAAATAATTATACCGATAGAATAACACTGGATGATGCATCTTCGGAAACCTATCCAAGCAATAACATTTTTTTGGACAAAAATGGCACTAGACGGATTGGTAGTCATATCAATGATTTACATGGAATAATTGACCAAATAGGCTCTGATTATTATATTTATTCACCTGATACTGTCAAATTTTATGGAAATGAACGAACTACCACACACGAGAATATAGGTAATTATTCTATAAAAGTTTGTTTCACCAATCTTGAGATGTTCAAAACATCTTATTGGGGAGATGGCTACGGTGCCAATAATGAAACGGAGTTTAATAAACAACGAACAAAAGTTCTTGCTGCACTTAATGCCATTGATGCGGATATTTATGCCCTTTGTGAAATTCAGCAGGGATCAGTGGCTCTGCAAAATTTGGTTAACGGATTGAATGCTCTACGTGGTGAAAATATATATTCTTTTATTAACGAAGGAGATAAAACAACAAGCTACGTAAAAAGTGCCTTCATTTACAAAAACACAACCGTAAAGTCCTATCTTAACCTAATAACAAATAACAATTTTTCAAGTACTTGGAACAGAAAAAAAGCACAAGGATTCATAGAAAAATCTTCTAACCAAAAATTTATTGTATGCGTAAATCACTACAAAGCAAAAAGTGGTTGTCCCGCTGATGGAGACAACGCAGATCAAAACGATGGTCAAGGATGTTACAATGCAATGCGCACAAGCGAAGCAAAATCCTCGTTAGAATTTATCACGTATATGAAAAACTACGTGGAAGACAATGACGTTCTCTTTGTGGGTGATTTAAATTCTTACAGAAAAGAAGACCCTATAATAACATTGATTAATGGTGGACTAATAGACGAACAAGCACGTTTTCATGGGGATTCAGCTTACTCCTATGTTTACCAGGGATCATCCGGATACCTTGATTACGCTTTAGCTTCACAAAGCATGAATAATCAAATTACAGGAGTTACTGCCTGGCACGTAAACACAGACGAACCATCATCTCTTCAGTACAGTAGCAACTATTACCAACCTAATTTGTACCGGTACTCAGACCACGACCCATTGATAGTAGGACTTTCTCTAGTAACCCAACCCAAATACGAACCTATAACAGATAATCCCAAACTTTTTCCCAATCCGGCTGACGGATACACAACAATAACGAACGCCAACGGTTGCGAAATAGAAATTATAGCTTTAACTGGACAATTAATTTTCAAAACGACTGCTGAATCTGATTACCAAATTATCTCTTCCGAATTTTTATCTTCAGGCTTATACATCATTCAAGTTTCAGGAACTAAAAATGCTATTTTTAAGCTTATTAAAAAATGAATTATTTTACAGCTATCGTTTCCATTTCGACCAAAACCCCCAAAGGGAGCTCTTTCACTCCAACAGTTGAACGAGCGGGGAAATTTTCCGTATAATATTTTTTGTATATTTCATTTACAACCGCAAAATTTTTCATATCGGTAATAAAAATAGTGGTTTTCACAACATCTGAAAAACTATACCCGGCAGCAGATAAAATAGCTGAAATATTTTCAAAAACTTGTTTTGTTTGTCCCTCTATTACCAAAGAATCAACTTTGCCATTTTCAGGATTGACAGGTATTTGTCCTGATATATACAAGGTTCCATTTATCTCTACAGCCTGACTATAAGGACCTATAGCAGCAGGTGCTTTAGTTGTTGAAATAACTTTTTTCATATTGATTTAGATTTATTTTTGAGCTCATCAATAGCCTCTTTTAATTGATTCATAGCTTTCTCTAGAACAACCCGAGAACATCCTACATTTAGGCGTTGAAAACCTTCTCCTCCTTTTCCAAAAGAAGCACCATCATTCATTGCCAAATTAGCCTTTGTTACCATAAAATCTTTTATATTTTCTAAAGGAAGACCAAGATTTCGGCAATCCAAAAAAACTAAAAAAGATGCTTCCGGAATCATTACTTTAATTTGAGGAATATTTCGTTTAATAAAATCATCGACAAATAAAATATTTTGCTCAACATAATGTAACATCTGCTCCAACCAGTTTTTGCCATTCTGATAAGCAATTTCAGTGGAAAAATAGGCAAAAACATTACCACTATTCAGATGCAACTTATCTAACGAATTTTGAAACTTCGCTCTTAACGACGGATTTTTTGCTATATAAAAAGAACTTGCTAATCCGGGAATATTAAACGTTTTACTAGGAGCCATCAACGTTATTACATTATCTGCAGCCTGTGGTGAAACCATTGCAAAAGGAATATGTTTTCCTCCCCATAAAGCCATATCGGCATGAATCTCGTCCGAAATCACCAACACATTGTACTGAAAACAAAGTTCAGCTATTTTAATTAAATCTTTTCGGCTCCACATTCTTCCTCCGGGATTGTGAGGATTGCAAAGAATAAACAATCGCACACCTAATGCCAATTTTTGTTCAAAATCGACAAAATCAATTTCCATTTTATTGTCAATGATTTTCAACGGATTGATAATCAACTCCCTATCATTACCAACCGGCAAAGAAAGAAAGGGTGCATAGACAGGAGTCTGTACTAATACCTTATCTCCTTTTTGAGTAAAAGTATTAATGGCAATAGCCAAACCGGTTACTACCCCGGGAACAAACCCTATGTGACTTGGATGGACTGCCCAGTCATGCTTATTTTGTAACCATTTCACAATGGCATTTGTATAATTACACGTTTGTACAGTGTACCCTAACACACCTGAATCACACCTATTTTTTATATTTTGAAGAATGAAATCCGGTGTTTTAAAGTCCATATCAGCAACCCAAAGCGGTATAACATTAGTACTTCCGAATATTTTATCAAGCAACTCTAACTTATATGCGGAAGTACCACTGCGATCAATTTGTTCATCAAAATTATACTGTTTCATCATAATCCTTAATTCGAGGGCTTATACAAAAACTACAATAAGTTACTTGCTAATTCGGATAAATAACTTCTTTCTCCTTTCAGTAAATTGACATGAGCAAAGATATTTTGTCCTCTCATTTTGTCAATGGTATAAACCAACCCGTTAGAAAACATATCCAAATAGGGAGTATCAATTTGTTGAACATCTCCTGTAAATACAATCTTAGTATTTTCTCCGGCACGTGTGATAATCGTTTTAACTTCGTGGGGAGTCAAATTTTGTGCTTCATCGACAATGATATACGAATTAGATAAACTTCTTCCTCTAATAAATGCCAAAGCTTCTATCACCAATTGCTCTGAATGAAGCATATCCGTAATTAAATTTACTTCCCGACTTTCACTTGGAAATTGATGCTTTATCACATTTAAGTTATCAAATAAAGGCTGCATATAAGGAGCAATTTTTTCTTTTTCAGTACCTGGCAAAAAGCCCAAATCTTTGTTGGCTAAAGCCACAATAGGACGTGCCAAAAGAATTTGCTTGTATTCGGTATTTTTCTCCAAAGCAGCAGCTAATGCAAGAAGTGTTTTTCCGGTTCCTGCTTTCCCTGTAATACAAACAAGTTTTATTTGGTCATCCAAAAGAGCATTCATTACAAAAGTTTGTTCCGCATTTCTTGGCTCAATTCCAAATGCTTTTTCTTTTTTTACCTTTACAACAGACTCTATATTAGGGTCATAACGAGCTAAAATAGAATTTCTATCACTTTTTAAAACCAAGTATTCATTAGGGTCCACATCATTTTTAAAACTAAAATTATCAATAGGAACACCGGCAGCAGTACTGTACATTCTATCAATCAAATCCCCATCAATACCTTCGTACGTTTCTTGTTCTTTCTCAAATATATCTTTGCTTGTAATCTTATCATTAAAGTAGTCTTCGGCAAGAATTCCTAAAGAACGAGCCTTAATACGAAGATTTATATCCTTGCTAACTAGGATGGTTTTTGTTTTTTTATTTTTTGCTTGAAGAGCCTGTGTAATAGCTAAAATTCTATGGTCTGGAGTTTTTTCCATAAAAGAAAGCTGCATAGCCTCTGGAAACGGCTCACCCAAGAGAACAAACATTTTTCCCATTCCCTCTCCCAATGAGGCTCCCTTAGTAAACAAATCATTATCTGTAACCAAATCTAATTGGCGGGCAAACTCTCGGGCATTATAATTTAATTCTTCATTACCCTTTTTAAATTTGTCCAACTCTTCCAAGACAATGATTGGCAAATAAATATCATTTTCTTGAAATTTATAAATGCACTTATAATCGTGTAGAATCACATTGGTATCTAACACGAAATTCTTTTTTTCTCCCATAGTAGTTTATTTTAATCGGTTAAAAGAACAACGAAAAATGATGTGTAAATTTAGCAAAAAAAATATATAATGCGTATTTTTACAGTGTTTTGTTAATCGAAATTATACATTTTATTTCATTAAAATGACCTACTCAGAAACACTTTCTTATTTATACAATAAAACTCCTCTTTTTCAACAGATTGGCACAAATGCTTATAAAGAAGGATTAAGCAACATGTTCTTTTTGGACGAAAAATACAACCATCCACACAAAAGTTTCAAAACTATTCACGTAGGTGGAACCAACGGAAAAGGATCCGTTTCTCATACTTTGGCAGCTATTCTGCAATGTTCAGGTTACAAAGTAGGTCTTTATACATCTCCACATTTAAAAGATTTCTCGGAAAGAATACGTGTAAATGGCAAACCAATTAGCCAGAATTTTGTTATAAACTTTGTTGAACAAGGTAAAGAGTTAATTGAAAAGGCTTCTCCTTCTTTCTTTGAATTTTCAACCATGATGGCTTTTTGTTATTTTAAACAAAAAAAAATTGATGTTGCAATTATTGAAGTTGGATTAGGAGGACGACTTGACAGCACCAATATTATTTCTCCCGAATTGAGTATCATTACTAATATTAGCTTTGACCACACGAACTTACTAGGAGACACTTTAGAAAAGATTGCAATAGAAAAAGCCGGAATAATCAAAGAAAACATTCCTGTCGTAATAGGAGAAACAACACCAGAAACGCAAGAAATTTTCGCATCAACAGCATTAATAAAGCATTCCGAAATCTATTTTTCCGAAAAATTGCTTTCTGTCGAACGAGAGCCTCTCTCCAAAACAGGTAAAACTACTTACCAAACGAATGTTTATGAAAATCTAACAGCCGACTTAGGAGGTCTTTGCCAAATTAAAAACACCGCTACTATTTTAACCGCAGTGACTATTTTGCAAACAAAAGAAACTTTCAGAATATCCAAAGAAGCTGTTTATAAGGGATTTAAAAATGTCACTAGCATAACAGGATTGCGTGGTCGTTGGCAAATATTGCAAAAAAAGCCTCTGATTGTTGCGGATACAGCACACAATGAGGCTGGTATAAAATACGTTGTGGAACAATTGGAAAATTTACCAAAGAGAAATTTACATATGGTAATTGGAATGGTTAATGATAAAAATCATGATGCTGTTCTCAAGTTATTACCTAAAAAGGCTCAATATTACTTCACAAAAGCAAATATTCCACGAGCTCTTGAGCCCGATATTTTACAAAAAAAAGCTAAGGACTATGGTCTATCAGGCAATGTTTTCATGTCTGTTAAAGAGGCTTTTAAAGAGGCAAAAAGAAATGCAAACCCATTAGATATTATTTTCATCGGAGGAAGTACCTTTGTGGTTGCTGAAGCTTTATGATTTTTAATGACTTGTTTTGCTTAAAAAAAAGCATAAAATAGTTAGAACCGATTTGTGTTCTAATTTTAAAATATTAATTTTACGGCTTACGAATTGAAATTTTATTTTTATGTTAAAACGTCTCGTTTTTTTACTAGCTTTATTTGTGTCTGTTTCTGCACAAGCTATAACCAAACTTAGCGAAGATGCTTCCGTATCGCTACTTACCTGTTCTCCTGGCGAAAAAATTTATGAATTGTTTGGTCACACAGGCATTCATATTGTAGATAAAAGTCAACACATTGATTGCGTTTTCAATTATGGACTATTTGATTTCAATGATTCCAATTTTATTTTTAATTTTCTTCGTGGAAAAACAGACTACCAAGTTGGGGTGTGTGGTTATCAAGATTTTGCTCTTTCATATATTTTACGCAATTCCAGTCTAACTGAGCTACAATTAAATTTAAATCAAAAAGAAAAACAAGCTATTTGGGAAAAATTAAATTGGGACATTTTACCTGAAAATAAAGTTTACCGATATAATTTTATTTTCAATAATTGTGCTACGCGTCCAAGGGATGTTTTTGAAAGAAATGTCGAAGGAAACATCTCCTACCCACTCAGCATACAGCCGATAACATACAGAGAAGCTATTGAAATCTACACAGAGAATGCTCCTTGGGCTAAATTTGCTTTCGATTTGTGTCTAGGAAGTCACACAGATGAAGTAGCCAGCGAACGTGATTTGTTATTTTTACCGGAACTTCTCTCTGAATCATTGTCGCAAAGCTATATTATAAAGGACGGCAATAAAACAAAGTTAACACAACCCCTTAAAGAAATATTTCCAAAAGACACGAAAATAGAGAACGAAAAAAATAATTTTTTCACTCCTATTGTAGTTTTCTCTTTTTTATTCTTGATTATATTTCTCGTATCTGTTTATGGATACATAAAAAAAACAAAATATCATTGGATTGACATTGTTTTATTTACTGTTAGTGGAGTGGTTGGAAGCATTATTACCTTTTTGTTTTTCTTCTCTAAGCATCCCTTTACTGACGCTAATTTCAATATAATTTGGCTAAATCCGTTTATGTTTGCACCCATTTTAATTTGGATATTTGGTAAGAAAAAAAAATCAGAATGTTGTCTCATATTCTATTTTATAGAAAGTATTGTTCTAACGATATTCATAGTATCTATGTGGGCTATTCCCCAGTACTTTAATCCGGCTTTTATCCCTCTTATTTTACTATTTCTAACTAGATCTGCTTTACATGTTTTCTTCTGGGGATACCATAGAAATAAAAAACATCATAGCAAAAAAAAGTGTATGTAATGAATATTCTAAAAGGTACAAATAATAAGAGAGGCGTTGTAGAAAACAACGCCTCTCTTATTATTTATTAAACAGTACAGGTATAACTATAGTAAAGAAATAAAAATATCTTTTTCCTCTTCTTTTACATCTAATTTACCTTCCCTAAGCAACCACCCAAAAGCCATATAAAGTTCTTTGTCTGTTAACTTAGTAACTTTCTTCAATGCTTTGAATTCTAATCTTCCATCTGCTGCATATAGTGTATTCCACACTAAACCTGCATTTATTCCCACGTTGTCTTGCATTTCTTCTTTTTTTTAATTGAACATTACAATAAATAGCCCCAAAGGAGTGTCACAAAAATAATATGATTTTATGTAAAATAAAATTAAAACCATTACATTTAACAAAAAGTTAACAATAGAGACATATAAAATATTTGAAATTTTCTTCATTATATTTTAATAAATATTATTTCGTTTAAGTTCAGAAACATAAAATTATTTACTAATTTTGCACTCGAATGATGCCTCTTTAGCTCAGTTGGTAGAGCAACGCATTCGTAATGCGTAGGTCGGGGGTTCGAGTCCCCCAAAAGGCTCAAAACCTTGTAAGTAGTTCCTTTTCAATCGTTTAACAAAACGTAAAAAATGGAACGCTTAGTAAATGCAACGGATTTGCAACACTTTTTTTGCAGTAGTTAAAAAACTATTGTAAAAAAAAATGTCGACATCTCAAAATTTACAACTCCAAACCATTAATTGTACTCTCAACAGTTACCTCCCTGCGGTTTTTAAGGAAAATAGAAAAACTATTCTCTAACAATCAGAGATAGTGGTTATTGCATATTAATTCTATTTTTGCGAGGTAACGTATTTCTTAAAATAATGAATACTAAAACATATATACGACTTACTCCATTCTTTCTTTTTTACTTCACACTAACTCTTTTAGTTTCTGATAATATATTTTTTTGGGACACTGTTCAGTTGGGTTCAAAACATGCTCATTTCTTTTACGAAACCAATTTTTCCCAACTATTGTTGCCGAACGATATAGATAGTGGACACATTCCCACTTTTGGAATGTACCTTGCTCTTGCTTGGAAAATATTTGGCAAAAATTTGTTAGTTAGCCATCTAGCTATGTTTCCGTTTCTATTTGGAATAGTCATTCAAGCATTCCTTTTACTCAAAAAATTCATTACAGAGAAATATATTTATTATGCACTGCTCATTTTTTTGTCCGATGCTACTTTACTTAGTCAAAGCACATTAATTTCTCCTGATATTGCTTTGGTCTTTTTCTTTTTACTCGGTTTAAATGCCGTTTTGGGTGAAAAAAAAGTTTTACTTTGTTGTTCAATTACAGGACTTTTTCTTGTAAGTATGCGAGGAATGATGGTGGCGTTTGCTATCCTAATCATTGACATTGTTTTCAACACAAAGCAAGGTGGTATAAAATCAATTTTTGATCAGTTATTACACAAATCTTTTATTTATTTACCAGCCCTATTGATTTTCATCTTCTACAACTATTTTCATTTTACGCAAAAAGGATGGATCTGTTATCATGAAGATTCTCCATGAGCAATAAGTTTTCAACCCGTTGATTTTAAAGGTTTTTTGTTTAATATTGGATTACTTGGTTGGCGAATGATTGACTTC
>RRZU012955807.1_pt1 | contig 12950 bp, 9 predicted proteins | sample 2165561 | NCBI WGS metagenome assembly RRZU01 (sample SAMN10456909, study PRJNA506462) | wastewater metagenome | isolation source: wastewater sludge | place: USA: Moscow, Idaho
ATCATCGGCGCCAGCAAGCAACTGCATGTGGTCATTGCCGCGCTTTGCACGGGCTGCGAGCTTTGCATCGCCCCCTGCCCGGTGGATTGCATCCGCATGGAACAGTCGCCAGCGTATCCGCAGATGATGCCGCGAGAAACGGCACGGCAACGTTTTCGCGCCCACACGGACCGGCTCGCTCGCGAAGCGGCAGAACGCGATGCGCTGCTGGCCGCACGCGAACGCGCGGTGCTGGGACAATCCGAACCTGTTTGAGAGAGTCCCCATGGCCAAAACCGAAGCTCGAATGATGAAGCCCGCCGAACGCGCCGAATTTTTCCGGCGCATGCAGGAAATCCACTGCGTGGGCGACCGGCGGCGTGTCAAGAATCACCAGGTCATAGTGGCCGCTACTGGCCGTATCGACCAGCTTGGACAGAGAGGTGAACTCCTGGGACCCTGACAGGGTGGTGGACAACTGCTGATACAGCGCATTGTTGAACAGGCCATCGATAGTGGCCTGGTCCGTGGCGTTACGCCGGATGTAGGCGGCAAAGATGCGGGCCTGGTCGATCATGCCCGCATGCAGACTACCGGCATAGCGCTGGCCCGGAACCCACACTTCATCGGCGCCTTGATCGATTCCCAGGGTTGTGGCAAGTCGTCGCGCCGGGTCGATGGTGAGCACCAGCACGCGCTTGCCCATTCGTGCAGCCAAGACTCCCAGCGCTGCCGATAGCGTGGTTTTGCCCACGCCACCGCTGCCGGTACAAACGATGACTCGATGGTTTTCGATCAGTTGTCTCATGGTGCGGCATCCTGCGCGACCTCAGCCAGTTCAAGCGCGTCGGCCAAACGTTCGAGTAGCGTGACAACGTTCAGCATGGGCAGCATGGGTAGTGTGTGCACGGCCTTGGCGCCGGTTTGGCTCAGGCGCTTGAGGCTCAATTTCTGGCGTGTGGCGAGACTCTGCATTTGTTCAAGAAAGGGGCCCGCACTGGCAAACGATTGCGGCTTCGCAAGAGGCGGAAGATCGAGCATGCGGTTGCAATACAGGCGGGGCTGCAGGCCGGTCTCGGTCTGAATGTCGACGAACATTTCGCAGGCCTCGGCTACGGGCATTTCCTCGGCCAGCGTAACCATGCGGTACTCACACAACCTGGGATCGGACAGCAATTTCGTCATGGCCACCGTCTGACGGTGCAACGGGCCGCCTGCGGCCGTGCCCGCAAGACCACGTGGTGCGCGCAACAAGGTCATGAACTGCCCCGTGGCATAGGCATCGACCACCACGACATCGACATCGCGCTTGTACCAGGTGTGCAACCTGGGCGCTGTCAGTTTGCCCAGAATGGCGATTTCGCCCAGGCCGGGGGCCGCTCCCACCAAAGCCTTCATCACGGTGTTGCTAAGTATCTTGGTGGCTGCCGACTTGAATACCAGATAATGGCTGATGTACTCGCGCAACGCTTCCTCAACATCCCAGCACGCAACGCCGATGCGGGGTCGCCATTGCACCGTGTCATTTCCGACCGCAAGACCGAGAAACGGGCCAAAGAAGCTGCGCTTGCCAAACTCCACCAGCAGCACCGATTGGCCTCGTCGGGCGAACTGCAAAGCGCTGGCCGCCGCCACCGAGGACTTGCCGACTCCACCTTTGCCGGTGACGAAGACAATGCGATGTTCAGCGGTCAAAACAGGGATATCTTCATTGTGAACTCGCGATACTGATTGGCTGCATTACGGGTAGTGGGCCTGCTGAAGTTCCCGAATGAAGACAGGAAATGCTCACTCACGAGCTTGCCGACGAGTCTTGCACTGCAGAGTTGAACCCGCCGTTCCAGCCTCACACCATCGCAATCAGGGAACAAAAAGTGGCGTCGCTGAAGGGAAGCGAACCGTCGTAATCAGCGTGGGACGCCAGCGCGCTACCACCAAACGACACCCACGACACCCACTCTGGGCGCGCGGCTCATTCTAAGCGCAGTGGCCTCCGGGTTCAAGCTCGAACAGCCTGCGAGGCGGCGGCTGGCGTTTGTTTTTTCAGCACCTATCGCCTATGATCGCAGCGGTGAGAGGTGGCGCCGGCGGATCGTTGCCCTGTTTGCGGAACCTTTCGAATTGAAAGCGTGAGCGGTGCGGCCACCGATGCGCAGTTAGTGACCATTGAACCTCTGAATATCCCGGAGCAGGCGCTTGATGCGAGCCATGCAATTGTTGTCCTTCTCCTGGCGGATGTTGCGCCGTGATGCGCGTGGCGGCGAGTTGCGCTTGCTGACGGCGGCTCTGGTGGTTGCGGTTGCAGCGCTGACGGCGGTGGGGTTTTTTGCCGACCGCGTGCGGCAGGCGCTTGACCGTGAGTCGCATCAATTGCTCGGCGCCGATCTGCTGCTGACGGCCGATCATCCGTGGCCGGCAGAGTTGGCCGATGAGGCGCGTGCGCGTGGCCTGCAGGCGGTGGAGACGCGCACCTTTCCGAGTATGGTGACCGGCGGCGAGGGTGCCGAGCTGCGCGCGCAGCTGGCCGAGATCAAGGCGGTTGGCGCCGCTTATCCGCTGCGCGGTTCGCTGCGTATTGCCCCGGCGCTGAATGTTCCGGATGCGCCGGCGCGGGGTGTACCCGAACCCGGAACGATCTGGATCGATGAGCGTCTGGCCTCGGCGCTGGATGCGCGCGTCGGTGACCGGATCGCGGTTGGGCAGCGCTCGCTGCGGGTCGCTGCGGTGTTGACCCAGGAACCGGATCGGGGGATCAATTTCTTCAGCGTGGCACCGCGGCTGTTGATGAGTCTCGAAGATCTGCCGGGAACCGCGCTCCTGCAGGTCGGTAGCCGGGTTTCCTACCGGCTGCTGCTGGCCGGCGATCTGCCGCTGGTGAAGCGCTTTCAGCGTGAGATCGAGCCCCGATTGGGGCGCGGGCAACGAATCGAGGACCCGCAGAACGGTCGGCCGGAGATTCGCAGCGCGCTCGACCGGGCGCAGAAGTTCCTCGGCCTGTCGGCGCTGCTGACGGTCGTGCTGGCGGCGGTGGCGGTGGCTCTTGCGGCGCGGCGTTATGGGCAGCGTCATCTTGATCCCTGCGCGGTAATGCGCTGCCTTGGCGCCACGCAAGCCTTGCTGCTGCGCGTTTATGTGGGCCAGTTTGCCGTCCTCGGCGTGCTCGCTGCAGGCGTCGGCTGTGCGCTTGGCTATGTGGCGCATTTCGCCCTGCACGCCTGGCTGGCACAGTTGCTGGCGACGCCGCTGCCGCCACCGGGCCTGCTGCCGGCAGTGCAGGGAGTGGCGGTGGGCCTGCTGCTACTCTTCGGTTTTGCCGTGCCGCCCTTGTTGCAACTCAAGAAGGTGTCTACCCTGCGCGTCCTCCGGCGTGAGCTGGGCACTCCTCGTAGCGGTCTGCTAGGTGGCTATCTGCTGGGTTTTCTGGCACTCGCCGGGCTGATGTTCTGGGTCGCCGGCGAGATTGAGCTCGGCGCCTACGTGGTCGCCGGTTTCAGCATCGCGCTGCTGCTCTTTGCGGGGCTGGCGCGGGTCGCCATCCGTTTGGCAGCGGCGCTGCGTGGCAGCGGGCGAGCAGCGGGCGGTGGCGGCGCCGGAATCGGCTGGCGCTACGGGCTGGCCAGCCTTGAGCGGCGTGCCAGCGCGAGCGTCGTGCAGATCGTCGCGCTGTCACTTGGTTTCATGGCGTTGTTGCTGCTGACCGTGATTCGCGGCGATCTGCTCGACGCGTGGCGGAGTGCAGTTCCCGCAGACGCGCCGAACCGTTTTGTCGTCAATATCCAGCCCGAACAGGTCGAGCCGGTACGCGCTGTGCTGTCGGCGCAGGGCTTGACGCCCGAACTGGCACCGATGGTGCGCGGACGTCTGACCAAGATCAACGGCGTCGAAGTCAGTGCGGCGAGCTACACCGACGATCGCGCGCAGCGCCTGATCGATCGTGAGTTCAATCTCTCGATGCGTGCTGACCTGCCCGAAGGCAACCGGTTGGGCAGCGGGCGCTGGTTTTCGGCTGCCGACCTCGCGGGCAAGGGAGGGGAGGCGGCCGCTTCGGTCGAGGATGGTCTGGCCAGGACGCTCGGCCTGGCTGTCGGCGACCGGATGGAGTTTGCCGTCGCCGGCGAGAAAATCGCCATGACCGTCGTCGGCCTGCGCAAGGTCAACTGGGACACCATGCGCGCGAACTTCTTCGTGCTCACCCCGCCAGCGGTTCTGCAAGGCTATCCGGCGAGCTGGATCACCAGTTTTTACCTGCCGCCAGAGAAGGCGGAGTTCGTCAATCGCCTGGTTGGCGAGTTTCCCAACCTCACGGTCATCGACGTGGCAGCGATCCTGCGCCAGTTGCAGTCGATTATGGATCAGGTGGCGCGGGCGGTGCAGTTCGTTTTTCTGTTCACGCTCGCTGCCGGGGTCATCGTTCTCTACGCCGCGATGGCTTCGGCGGCCGAGGAACGTCGCTACGAGCTGGCCGTGATGCGCGCTCTGGGCGCTCGTCGGGAGCAGCTGCGGCGCGCCTTGCTGGCCGAATTCGCGGCGATTGGCGGGCTGTCGGGACTGATCGCCGCGCTCGGGGCCATCGCGGTTGGTCAGTTTCTGGCGCGCCAGGTCTTCCGCTTCGCGGTGGTGGTCGATCTCTGGCTGCTGCCGGCGGCGATCGCCAGTGGGGCGATGCTGGTTACCGCGGCGGGGTGGTTTGCTGCCAGCAGGCTGTTGCAGAGCGCGCCTCTCGAGGCCTTGCGGGGTGGCAGCGCCTGAGCGGCAGCGCGCGCCAAGCCATCGATCGTTTATCATACCGCCTCTGCCGTAAGGAGCGACTGGCTGCCGGGCGACCGGCGTCGCCCTTTTTTACCAATCTAGCGGGGAGAAGGAGTTTTACCATGAAGGCCAAGACACTGTTGATTTTGCGGCACGGGAAGTCGGACTGGGACACCGGTCAGGAAGACTTTCACCGCCCGCTGGTCGAGCGTGGCCGCCTCGGCAGCCTCAAGATGGGCGCCTGGATCAGGCGCCAGAAGCTGGTCCCGGATGCCGTGCTGAGTTCCACCGCGGCGCGCGCGCGCGCCACCACCGAGGCGGCGTGCAAGACCATGGGCTTACCCTTGAGGACGGTGAGTTGGGACGAGCGGATGTATGCCGCTTCGCTTGAAGACCTGCTGGTGGCGCTGGCCGCCTGCCCGAAGAATGCTCAGAGGGTGCTGCTGGTCGGACACAATCCGGGGCTGGAAGAGTTGGTCGACTATCTGACCGAGGGCCAGCTGGAAGTGCCGGCAGATGGCAAGCTGCTGCCGACTTCGGCGCTTGCACAGCTGGCGGTGGTCGGCGACTGGGGCAGCCTCAAGGACGGTTGCGCCAGGCTGATCGCGGTGACTCGTCCCGGGCAGCTACCCGATGATCTGCTGGTCGAGCCCGAGGAGGAGGAAGAACGCGGCCCGGTTCCCGAGTACTTCTTCACCCAGTCGGGCGTGCTCCCTTATCGCTACGTTGATGGCAAGCTCGAAATCATGGTCATCGCCTCGCGCAAGGGTACGCGCTGGGTGATTCCCAAGGGCGTCAAGGAACTCGAACTCTCCTTGCGCGATTCGGCTGAAAAGGAGGCCCTCGAGGAAGCGGGCGTGCGCGGCCACGTCGACGACGAACCTATCGGTGACTACGAGTACAAGAAGTGGGGCGGTGTGTGCAATGTCGTGGTGTTTCCGATGGAGGTCAGCGAAAGCATTCCCGAAGACGAGTGGGAGGAGAGTCATCGCGAACGCCGCTGGTTTGACACCAAGGACGCCAGGCGCATGGTTGACGAGCGAGCCCTGCGCAAGTTGATCGACAAACTGAAAAAAAGGCTAGGCAAGCGCTGAAGGTGCCGCTCGCCCGGCGGTCAGGAGCCGGGCTTCTCTTCATTTACCCAGGCAACGATTTCAAGAAAGTCCTTCTGGTTCTGGCGAATCACCAGGAAGAAGACCAGCGCCAGGAGCAGCAGGAAGATCAGCATCGGCAGCTCCTGCCAACCCAGGGTGGCGAGCAGTTGAAGATTCATGGCGTTCTCCATTGGTCGTTGCGGCGTCCCGTCGGTGCAGGCGTCCAGCGCCCTGCACCGCAATCAGACCGGCAGCGCAGCTTGCCGGTTCCCGGCGCGGACGAGACCTGCCAGCCATGGGTTGCGGCCGGCGAGGCTCGCCGTTCCAGGATTGTCGTCAGAGGACGCGCACGCGAATCACGTGCTCCACAGCCGCGATGGCGTTGATCACCTCTTCTCCGGGCGCTCGCTCGACATCGACGATGTTGAAAGCCAGTTCGCCGCGACTCTTGTTCATCATGTCCACGACATTGACCTTGTGGTCGGCGAGAACCGACAGGACATGGCCAAGGACGCCGGAAACGTTGTCGTTCGAGAAGGTGATCCGTGCCGTGTCGGGGCTGCGCTCCATGCTGATCCTGGGAAAGTTCACCGAGTTTACGATGTTGCCGTTTTCCAGATAATCGACCAGCTGGTTGGCGGCCATCACCGCGCAGTTTTCCTCGGACTCTTCGGTGCTGGCGCCAATGTGCGGCATGGCGATGATTTTCGGGTTCCCGAGCAGCACCGGCTCGGGAAAATCACAGACGTAGCTGCCCAGCCGGCCAGCCTCCAGACCGCGCAGAACCGCCGCCGAATCGACGATCGCATCGCGGGCGAAATTGAGCAGGACCGCCCCCTTCTTGATGACTGCCAGGGTGTCGTCGTTGATCATGTGGCGAGTGGCATCGATCGCCGGCACGTGCAGCGAGACGTAGTCGGAGCGGGCGAGCAGCGCTTGCAGGTTCTCCATGCGGCTGACTTCATTCGACAGCCTCCAGGCCGCATCGATCGACAGCACCGGGTCGAAACCGACCACGGTCATGCCCATCGCCAGTGCCATGTCGGCGACCATCGAGCCGATTGCTCCGAGGCCGACGATGCCGACGGTCTTGCCGCGGATCTCGTGACCGGCAAAGCGGGATTTCGCCTTTTCGACGAGTGGCGACATCTCGGCCGGATCCTTGATCTCGGCGAGTGACTGCACATAGTTCATGCCGTCGACGATGCCCCGCGCACTCAGCAACATGCCGGCCATCACCAGTTCCTTGACCGCATTGGCATTGGCCCCGGGGGTGTTGAAGACGACGATACCCTGCTTGCTGTAGTCGCCTACCGGTACATTGTTGACGCCGGCACCGGCGCGCGCGACGGCGAGCAGCGAGGCAGGTACTTCGACGCCCTGGAGCTTCTGGCTGCGCAGGAGAAAAGCATCGGGATGGGCGATGTCGCTACCCACTTCATAGGTCTGGCGCGGGAAGCGATCGAGGCCCTTGATCGAGATCTGGTTGTAGGTTCTGACCTTGTACATGGCAGTGGGACTCATAGAGGGTGTTGGCCGTGAACGTCGCGTCAGCGACTCACGAATCTCCCCTCGCCCGCTCGCGGGAGAGGGGTCGGGGGTGAGGGAAACGGTCATGGCTTTCATCATCCGGGCGTCTGACAAAGCCATGACCTTTGGGATGACGCGGAATCAGGCGGCGACCTGCTCGTAGGCCCAGGCCAGCCAGGGCATCAGGGTCTGCAGGTCGGAAGTCTCGACGGTTGCCCCACACCAGATGCGGATTCCGGCAGGCGCGTCCTTGTACGAGCCAATGTCGAATGCCACCCCTTCGCCGTCGAGCAGCTTGACCAGCTTCTTGACCTGCTCGGCGGCGAGTTGCACGCTCAGGCAGACGCTGGTGTTCGAGCGCGTCGCAGGGTCCTTGGCGAGGAAGGAAATCCAGTCGTTGGCGGCGACAAAGTCGGCAATCACTGCCAGATTGGCCTCGCTGCGCGCGATCGCTGCCGGTACGCCGCCGATCGTCTCGATCCACTGCAGCGCGTCGAGGTAGTCGGCAACGCAGAGCATCGAAGGGGTGTTGATCGTTTCGCCGCGGAAGATGCCTTCGCTGAGCTTGCCGCCCGAGGTCAGGCGAAAAACTTTGGGCAGCGGCCACGGCGGGCTGTAGCTTTCGAGGCGAGCGACCGCGCGCGGGCCGAGGATCAGCATGCCGTGCGCGCCTTCACCGCCGAGCACTTTCTGCCAGGAGAAGGTCACCACATCCAGCTTGTCCCACGGCAAACTCATCGCGAAGACCGCCGAGGTGGCGTCGCAGATGGTCAGGCCGGCGCGATCACTCGGGATCCAGTCGCCGTTCGCTACCGTGACGCCGGAGGTCGTGCCATTCCAGGTAAACACCACGTCGTTGTCGAAATTGACCTGCGAAAAGTCGACAATATCGCCGTAGTCGGCTTTCAGCACCCTGGCGTCAGCCAGCTTGAGTTGTTTGACCACGTCGGTCGCCCAACCCGAGCCAAACGATTCCCACGCGAGAACGTCGACGCCGCGCTGACCGAGCAGCGACCACATCGCCATTTCCACCGCACCCGTATCCGATCCGGGAACTACCCCGACGCGGTAGCCTGCCGGCAGGCCGAGAATGCGGGCGGTCTCCGAACACGCCAGGGCGAGCGCTTGCTTGCCCAGCGCCGAGCGATGCGAGCGGCCGAGAGTGTCGAGCTGCAGGCTGTTGACGTCATAGCCGGGGCGCTTGCTGCACGGGCCCGGCGAGAAATTGGGGTTCTTGGGTTTTGCGATCGGTTGCATGATTGCCTCTATCTGGGGAAAAGAAGACCGGGGGCTGACGTCTCCCCGAAGGTCTGCTGAAGTGCATCGAACAAACGCGAAATTGTAACAGAGTGACATGCTCCTCTGTTCCAAGGGCGGCATCTCGACAGGGTAATCGCATGAATCCTATGCAAGACCCAGGAGTCGAACGTGCCGGGAATCGGCAGAGGCGGCGATGAGGCGCTGCACCTTGAGTTCACCCTTTCGCCTGACCGGAGCGAGGCGGAGAAGGTTCACGACGAACCGGCGCAAGCCAGCGAATGCCAGTTCACTCCCGGCGCGTGCGCAGCGCCAGCAAGAGTGCCAGGCCGCAGGCCTCACCGAGGGTCAGGCTGACCCCCATGACCAGCAAGCTGCGCGGCCAGCCCAGACGATCGGCACTGAACGCGGCGAACAGCAGTACCGTGGCGCTGCCCAGCCATCCCGCCAGCGACGCCGCCGGCAGCGTTGGCGACAGTCCGGCAAGTAGCCCCGCTACGCTGCTGTGCCCCGACGCAGAGAACAGTGGTAAGGCGATCGCCGCAATGGCGGCAATCGCCGTCAGCAACCAGTACGCCAGCGTTTGCAGTGCCGGCGCGGGTGGCCAGAAGCTGTCTGTTCGCCTATGGCCCGCGCTCGGCCATGCAGCTACGCCACGGCCCTCCCGGTCCGGCACCGCCGTTGCTTTGCTGGCTTGGGCCGATTCGATCTCCGGAAGGTCCACGACGATATGTTGGCGGATGAAACGACCGATCCGACGCGTCGCTTCGACCGCTTCGGGCAGGAAATCAAAGGCCGGGAAGATGTGTGGCATGTCGTGCCAGACTTCCAGCGTTGCACTTGGGCACTTGCCGGCGAAGCGTACCGAGTCGTCGAGCAACAGTTCGCTACTGCCGACCATCATCAGCACTGGTGGCAGGCTGGTCAGGTCACCGAACAAGGGCGAGAGGTAGGGATTCCTGGCGAGTTCCTGGTCGGGCATGTACAGCGGCCCGCACGCCGCGAATATGCCGGGGACGAACATCGGGTCGTGGCCGTTGTTGCGTTGGATCGAGTCGCCGCCGAACGAGCCATCGGTCAGCGGTGACAGGGTCACGACGGCTGCCGGTAGCGGCAGGTTCTCGTCCCTGGCCCGCAGTAGTAGCACCAGCGCGAGATTGCCACCGGCAGAATCGCCAGCGACGACAATCGACGCGGCGTCCACCCCGCTGTCGAGCAGGAAGCGGTAGGCAGCCAGGCAATCGTCGATGGCGGCCGGAAACGGATGCTCAGGCGCCAGGCGATAGCTCGGCATCAGCGCCCGTGCCCTGGCCTCCTTGCAGATGCGCGCTACCAGCGCAGAGTGTAGCTGCGGCGTTTCGGTGATGAATGCTCCGCCATGCAGGTAGAGCACGACACGTGCCTCACCGCCGTCGCTGACACGGATCCAGGTGGCGTGCTGCTCGCCGATGGCGACTGGCTGCGTCTGGTAGTCAACCGGGGCGGTAGTGAATTGATCGAGTCGAGCAGCGAGGGCGCGCAAGTGTTGATAGTCGGGCTTGCTGGCCAGACGATCGCGCATGAACTGCAGCGACGACAGGAATACCCGGTGGCCGACACGAGTTTTCAAGAGTTTCACTACCGGGCTCCTTGAGTTGGGAAGTGAAAGGACGGGAAGGACGGGAAGGTCAATCACGTGCGACGAGTATAGGGGGCCTCGCCAGGCAAGGTCCACCGGCAACGGCGCCCAACGTGTAGAGGTCTGAACGACGTGCGTGTTTCCACTCAGCAGTGCGTCTGAACAAGGGAGGCCCGGAAACCGGCGGAGAAAGGTGGGAGTCCCCGTCAGATCGACCGAGGCTCATGCCCGAATCGTAAGCGGAGAAGTCTGACACAGCTGGTGCAGGCTGCCGCTCGTCCAGCTTGTTGTAAATGTGCATTAGCAGCAGTTCCTTACGGGGGTCGTCAGGTACCATTGCAAAAAATCCAGACGAAAATCGCATGTCACTCACCGCAGCCTTCGCTAGCACACTCATCGACGCCCAACTTGACGACCAGAGCTGGAAGATCAGCGATGGCATCAGCGTCCGCGATGAATACACCTTTGCCGACGGCACACGTGCGGGCTATATGTTTTACGGCTGCGAGGCACGTGATTTGGCCATCGCTGAGGCCAAGCCTGAAAGATTCAATCCTGCCCATGCCCGATCGCATGGTCGGCACAGTGCTGAACAGGCCGGTGTGCCTTTCGCCTTCCTCGCCAAAGGCAAGGAAATCCTGTCTTGGGACGGGCAGCATGAAGCACACCTGTGGCGAGTAAAGATTTTCCACTCTTCGGCCTGCCGGGACTACGTGCCGCAATCCTGCCAACCCTGCAAATCTCGTGGAGATTCTGCGTTGCACCGTCAAGGATCGCGCGCGACTTGGTCTCTTGTCGCGAAGCGGGCCAAGCCAGCAATGCCTTCGACGGCACCAGCACGACGTACCGAATTGGTCCGGGTTTCCACCCCCGGGATATGGCCCGCCGAATGGAACGGGTGAACCCAGTACAATGCCCGACACCGGTACTCTAAACGGCTTGCTCAGAATGGCCGTTCTTGCTGGCGTTGAGACGGCTGTCCGTCTCCACATCAGGCGGGGTGACAACCTAAACGCCAGGGACGCAGCCGGGATGACGCCGCTCATGCTCGCTGCCTCCAAAAACAAGGCTTCTGTCTGCTCCTTGCTGCTCGGCGCCGGTGTGAATCCGAGCCTGACGGACACTTCCGGTAGGGACGCCTTGGCGATCGCAAAGATGTCCAGGGCTGAGGAGGCTATCACCGTCCTAGAGTCTGTCTTCGCTCCCGCTCCCGCTCCAGAGCCTGCACCAGAGCTTGCACCAGAGCTTGCACCAGAGCCTGCACCAGAGCCTGCACCAGAACCTGCACCAGAACCTGCACCAGAACCTGCACCAGAGCCAGAACGATCATCGAAGCACGTGCGTGAACCGGAAGTGAAGGCGGCTGAGTGGGACTCAGCGGCGCCCATTCCGACGGATCTACCTATAGTTCCCGATCCTGGCGGTACGTCCACTCGGGTGTTGTCATGCGGATTGCAACTCGATGAGGAATGGGGCGCGCCCGATCTGTCCGGCTGGGAGGCCGATGATGACGGCCCGCCCCCAGAGGGTGACCAGACCATCGCGGAGACGGCCACGACGTTGCATCGCGCCATCTCGGCACATGTTCCCGTAGATGACTCCGAAGGCTGGGACGACTTTGAGGCCTTCCTGCCTGAACGCTCCGCACGCCTTAGGAGGCCGGAGGACGAGGAGACTTGGGGGGGGCTTGGCAGACTTATCTTGCGCGGCCTACGTGAAGGTAGTCTCCAGCGGCATTGTGTTTCAAGGATCACGGAAAACCCCGATGGGTCGGAGGATCAAGAGAGCCAACGGCTTCTGGAGCAAACGCTGTCGGACCTTGGGATAGACATCGAAGATCTGGTCGCACCCTTCGACTTGCCCGATGAGCCGTGGGGGGCGACGGATGAGCAGCAGGGCCTGATTGCGGAGGCGCTCGACTATCTTGAACAGCTATCCTCCTCGCGGACGGACCCGCTGACCCATTATTTCCGCGAGGTACGAAAGTTCGGGCTTCTCACCCGCGAGGGTGAGGTCGATGCTGCTCGGTGCATTGAGGATGGACGGAGACAGCTGGTTAAGGTCATATCCGCATGTCCATTCGCTCTCGACGAGCTCTTGGGCATGGCGGCGAGGGTCGAAGCAGGCGAAATGTGCGTTGACGAGCTTGTTGACGGGTTTCCCTCCGACGACGAGAACGCTGTTGCCGCGGCCGCAGCGCGGGACGACGACGGCGAACCCGAGGAGATCGATGACTCTGGATTGCTTCTGTTGATGAAGGCGGAAGCCATGGCGCGCTTCCAGAAAGTCCGACTTCTCCACGCGAAGATTCGGAAGCACCGTCAGCAGGAGCAATGGACCTTGGGCGCCATCCGCAGGGAGCTTTCCGACGAGCTGGCAGGCATCCGCTTTTCCCAACGCGCCATTGACAGCGTCTGCGACGGCGTTCGCCGGATGTGCCGGCAGGCGCGGGAGGCCGAAAGGAAAATACAGGAAATCTGCGTCGACCACGCGAAGATGCCCCATCAGCGCTTTGTCGCGTCTTTTCCGGATAACGAGACAAACCTTGGGTGGGTCGGTGCGGAAATCTCCGCAGCTCAGCCAAGCTGCGCGACAGTCCTCGCGCACAACGCACAGGCCGTAATGGATCAGCAAAGTGCACTGGCTGTGATCGAGGAGCGCGCGGGCATTACTGTTGGGGAGATCAGGGAGATCGACCGGCGGATTGCGGCTGCCGAGGCCAG
>RRZU012341532.1_pt1 | contig 12949 bp, 6 predicted proteins | sample 2165561 | NCBI WGS metagenome assembly RRZU01 (sample SAMN10456909, study PRJNA506462) | wastewater metagenome | isolation source: wastewater sludge | place: USA: Moscow, Idaho
CGCCTACGCCGGCGGGCAGGTACTTGCGGTGGCCACCGGTGCGCCGATCGCCGCCGATCCCGCGGTCGGCCCCGACCTGGCCGCACCCCTGGTCGGCGACGCCGACGATCACCAGGTGGCCGCGTTCGACCAGGGCATGAACTGGCTGGTCGACTTCGCCGCCGCCGAAGAGATCGGCATGGCCGTCCGGCTGCCGGTGACCACGCCGGTCGACCTGCTGCTGGCCACCGGCGTCGGCCGCCAGGACGGCGCGGCCGGCGCCGACCGGCTCGGGGCGCTGCTGAGCGCGCAGCGGTACTCGTCCGGGCTGGGTTTCCTGCCGCCGGACACCCCGACGAACAACTCCGAGGCGGCGGGTTCCGGCTGGTCGAGCACCGCCGCCGGGGCTTGGTCGCCGTCGGCCGCCGCCCCACCGCCCGATTCGGCCGGTCTGGCGGCCGCGCAGGCCCTCGGCCTCGCCGACCCGGAACTGTTCGGCAGCCTGCCGGGCGCCGGCGACACCGGCGCGCTGCTCACCCGGGCGATGGCCCGGGCGCTGTGGCCGGCCACCTGGGGCTATTGGCTCACCCAGTTCGTCGGCGTCGACGCGGCGACCAACGACTGGGGCCGCGAGTTCGCCGGGCTGTTCGTGCGGCCCGAGGGTCCACTGCCGACGCTGCGGGTGGGCCGGCAGCCCTACGGCCTGCTGCCGGTCACCTCGCTCGGCCGCTTCGCCGGCGACGACCGCACCACCCGGCTGGCCCGGGTGCTGGGCGGGCTGCGGGACGGCGCATGGCGTCCGGCCGTCGACCTGGCCCCGCGGATCGGTCGCAGCGACGTGGCGTCCGACTTCGTCGACGTGCTGCGGCTCGAGGCACGCTCGGACGACCTGCGGCTGCGGCGCAGCATGGGTGCCCGGTTCGCCGACAACCTGCAGCGCTTCCTGTTCCGTGACCTCACCGACGGCGGGTTCTGGACCGCCGCCCGCGACCGGTCACTGCCGCTGGCCCGGGCCGCCGGGCTCGGGCTGCTGCCGGGCGCGCTGACGGTGCACGAGCCGTCCGACCATCCGGTGACGCTGCCGCTGGTGTCGGCCGGCGACGACGTGTCGTTCATCGGCGCGCTGCTCGCCGCCGACCCCGACCAGCTGGCCGGATCCACCGAAACACCCGAGTCGGTGCTGGCCGTGCTGCTTCGGCACGGCCTGCTGCGCGAGCATGCCGAGGCGGCCGCCCGGTTGTTGTCGCTGGACGCCGCCGACGCCGAGCTGTACGGCTTCGGCGACGACGCCGTCGGCTGGGCGGCCCGCCGTGGCAGCGTCCTGCCCGACGGTGGGACCGTCGCGGCCCGGCTCGCCGGCGGCTCGGTGCCCTCGCTGGCCGACTTCCGCACCGCGTTGGGCACGCTGGCGCAAGCGCCGGTCCCGGCCCTGGAACGGCACCTGCTGGACGCCCTGGACGCCACCTCGCACCGGCTGGACGCGTGGGTGACCGCGCTGGCCACGGCCCGGTTGGACCAGTTGCGGACGTCCGCCGCGGAGGGGTTGCTGGTCGGCGGCTACGGGTGGGTCGAGGGCCTGGCGCCGACGACCGACCAGGTCGCGACGGAGTTGCCCACCGGCGAGTCGGCACCTCTGCTGGTGGCGGCGAACGACCCCGGGTTCGTGCACGCACCCTCGCTGCACCAGGCGCAGGTGGCCGCGCTGGCGCGCAACGCGCACCTGGCCCACGGCGGCGGCGAGACCGACCCGTTCGCGGTCAGCCTGACCTCGCAGCGGGTGCGGCTGGCCAGGTGGATCTTCGACGGCGTGCGGGCCGGCCGCAGCCTGGGCGCGGTGCTCGGCTACCTGGTCGAACGCGACCTGCACGAGCGCGACCTCGACTTCGCCATCGTCCACGCTCGCGAGGCGGCCCCGCTGCCGGGGCAGGAGGCGTTGCCACCCGAGGCTCGGCGGCTGGACGGGCTGCGACTGCACCAGCTGTGGGCCGGCGGCGAGGACCACGCGGTGGACCACCTGGTGGCGATGGACCACACCCCGACCGACGACCAGCGCCGGCGGGCCGTCGCGGTGCTGCGCGGGCTGAACGCGGCCGTCGACGCCGCCGCGGACGCCCTGCAGGCCGAACAGGTGCACCAGTTCGCCCGCGGCGATCTCAGCCGGGCGGTCAGCAGTGTCGCCGATCTGGACCGCGGCCTGGCACCGCCGCCCGAACTGGACTTTCTGGCCACGCCGCGCACGGGGGCGGCGGTCACCCACCGGGCGATCGTCCTGTTCGATCCGGACGGTGCGACCGCCGCCGGCTGGGCGGGCGCCGCTGCGGCCGCGGCACCGATCGATCCACCCCGTCATTCCGGGCTCTCCGCCGGGATCTCCGCCCGAGCCACGGCCGAGCCCGCCCTGGACGCCTGGCTCGGCTCGCTGCTCGGGCCCGCCACCGGACGAACCGTCACCCTGGCGGGCGATCCCCCGGTCCCGGTGCCGCTGCCCGAGCTGCGGCTGGCGGCGTCCGAGTTCGTCCAGCTGGCCGGCGGCGGGTCAGCACTGCGCGAACTGGCCGCCCGGGCGGCACTGGCCGCGGACCGTCCGGTGGAGAGCGCCGAACTGATGCCGGACGCCGACCTGCTGGCCCTGCTCGAACTGGGCGGGTCGCTGGCCGCCCTGGTCTCGCACGCCACCCCGCTGGACGGTGCCGGGCTGCAGCCGCCGCACGCCGACCCGCTGCCCGGCGTGGACGTGGCCGAACTGGCCAACCGCACGACGGCGGCCCGGGCAGCGGTGGCCGCCGTGGCGCAGGAGCTGAGCGCCGCCGTGGCCCGACCGGAGGACGACGAAGCGCTGCATGCGGCGGTCGTGGCCGCCTGGCCGCTCGCGGTGGGCGAGGGCGGCGTGCCCACGGTGAAGTCGGGCTGGCCGGCGGCCGCGGCCCGGGTGCTGGCCGACCTGACCGCCCGGCTGGCCGAACCGGTTGCGCCAAGGGACGACGCCAGGGCGCTGGTCAGGGAACTCGCCACCCTGCTGGGCCCGGGCTTCGTGGCCGTGCCGCGCTTCGTGGCCGCCACGTCCGCGGCGGTGATCGCCTCCCGCGACGACGCCGGTCTGGTCGGCGGCGATCCGCTGGCCGCCGAGGTGTGGCTGACCCGCATGGAGCGGGTGCGCGAGCCGCTAGGCCGACTCGGCATCGCCCTGCGGGAGGCGGACGCGCTCGGCGGGGCACCCTTCGAAGTCAGCGTGGCACAGGTGCCGTACACCGCCGGCGACACCTGGAACGCGCTGCCCGCGCGGCGCTACGTCGACGCGGCGGCGTCCCTGCTGGTGGTCGGTGGCGCGGTGGTGCGGCCGGGCGCCGCGCTGACCGGGTTGCAGATCGACGAGTGGGCCGAGGTGGTGCCGGCGGCGAGCGAGACCACCGGGGTGGCGTTCCGCTACGACCCGCCCGAGTCGATGGCGCCGCAGGCGATTCTGCTGGCCGTTCCGCCGGTGCTCGACGAGGTCTGGACGGTGGCCGGCCTCAACCAGGTGCTGGTCGAGACCCTGGAGTTGGCCCACCTGCGGGCCGTGCCACCGGCGGCCCTCGGCCCGGCCCGGCAGTACCTGCCGGCCGCGGTGCTCGCCTACAACGCCGAGGGCGACGCGCCGTCCACCGACCCCAACACCCTGACCCCGGCCGGAGGCTGAGATGGCGTCGATCACCAGCTTCTTCCGGCTCGAACCCGACCCGCTGCGTCCGGACGTGACGGTGGGCGCGACCGCGCCCGTGCACGACCCGTTGTGGCTGCTGGCCAGGCAGTGGCAGACCGGCGAGTTCGCGGCCCAGGACGGCGGCAGTCCGGTGACGGCCCGCTGGCGCGGCGTGGCGGCGCCGCCGACCCGGTTCGTGGCCGGGCCGATCCCACCCGACACCCAGCTGCAGGCTCCCCGGTTCGAGGCGTCCGCGGCCCCGCTGGAAACCCTGATCGAACGCTCCGGCGCGCCCATGCCGTCCAGCGCCGACGCGCTCGCGGGGGTGCGGCTGGGCGTCGACACCGGACGACTGTTCCTGCGGCTGCTGGCCGGCCAGACCGTCTCCCGCGACTACGGACCCGCGCTGGTGGCCGCCTTCGCCGTGCCGGTGTATGCCGAGGACGTGCTGGCCGCGACAGACCCGGCGAGCGCCGGCTATGCGCGGCTGCACGGCGGGCGCAGCCTGGACGGACGCCGGCTGCGTGGCGAGCTGGCCGGACGTCCGCTGCCCCGGTTCGGCGAACAGGTGGCCGCCGGTGATGTGGCCGAGGTGCGCGCTGCCTGCGCGGACTGGCTCGCCCTGGTCGGCGGCCTGTTCGCCGACGCCGAGCCGGCCACGTTGAGCTGGCAGCCGGCCCGGTTCGAGTACACCGCGTCAGTGTCGGCCCGGCTCGGCGCCAGCCCCTTTGACGAGACCTCGCTGACCGCCGCCCGCTACGACAGCGACGTGCTGGACTGGTACGAGTTCGACGTCAACGGCGAGGTGAACCTGGGCACCACGGCCGGCGAGGCGGGCGAGCAGCTGGTGCGCACCGTGATGCCCGCGCCGGTCACCGCGCCCGGTTTGCCCGCCCGCCGGTTCTGGGAACTCGAGGACGCCGCCGTCAACCTGTCCGCGCTGGAGCCCGCCGAGACCGACCTGGCCCAGGTGCTGCTCATCGAAACCCTCTCCGGCTACGGCAACGACTGGTTCGTGATCGGCGTCGACCTGCCCGTCGGACGACTGGTGCGCACCACCTCGCTGGTGGTCGGTGACACGTTCGGGGTGCGGAGCTTGCTGCGTCCGGTCGGCACCGGATCCGCCCAGGTGCCGGGCTGGAGCATGTTCCAGCAGGCGATGCCCTACGACGCCGACGCGCCCGAGGGCGCCGCGATCCGCAACCTGCTGTACCTGGCGCCGCGGCAGGCCCGTCCGGTGGTCGGTGGGGTGGTCGAGGAGGTGCTGCTGGCCCGCGATGAGCAGGCCAACCTCGGCTGGGCGATCGAACGCGTCGTCGAGTCGCCGCTGCAGGCGCCGGTGCCGCTGAACCGAACCCGTCCCCCGGACCCGGTTGGCGACCCCGACGTGGCCCCTGACTATCACCTGGCCCAGGCGCCACCGCCGCACTGGATTCCGCTGCTGCCGGTGCGCGGCGGCCCCGATGAGCAGGTCGTGCTGGCCCGCGGCTCGGTGCTCGACGTGGACGATCGCCGGGTGGTGCACAGCGTCACCCAACTGCTCGGTGGCGGCCCGGACGGCGCCCTGCTGATCCCCGAGGAGGAGGTGCCGGTCGGTGGCCTGCTGGTGCAGCGCAGCTACCAGGCCGCCCGCTGGATCGACGGCACCCTGCACGTCTGGGCGGCGCACCGCACCCGGGTGGCCGAGTCGGTGCCGCCCAGCGGCGTCCGATACGACTTCTTGAGCGAGTAGCGCTTCGCCGGTCTCGACCCACCGCCGGTCGAGCCTAAACGTCGAGACCCACGCCGCTTGAGCCTGTCGAGACCACCGCCGGTCGAGCGTGTCGAGACCTGATTTCGACCAACTCAATCACCGGTCAGCTTCAGTACGTCGCCAACCCGCCGGCCTCGGTGACGTCCATCTCCGACCCCTTCAGCGGATCGCTGAGGTCGACACTGCGCCATCCGCGTCCGTCCGCAAGCCTCACCCACGACCAGTCAGCCGACTGCACGGCCGCCGTCCGCTCGCCTACCAGCCGCCCGCGCAGATACGCCCGGGTGTCGGACGGAGGCCGCTCCACCGCGTCGGCGACCTCGTCGTCGCCCACCAACTCCGGCATCCGGCCGGCCCGCACCAGAGCCGCGTACGGGCTGCGCTCAGTGAGTTCGGCGTAGGCAAGGTCGAGTTGAGCCGGCCGGGGATGGTCCCAGGGCAGGTCGTCGCGACGCCTGAAGCTCTCGATGAGGTTCAGCTTCGCCACCCAATCCAGCTCGGCACAGCCGAGGGGGTCGGCGGCCAGCCGGCCGAGCGTGTCGCTCCACAGCTCAAGAATCAACGGATCCCCCACACCCGCACTCTTTACTTGAGCGTGATAGTCGCTCTGAATCTCGAGGGCGGTGAGCCGCCTCCCGTCCGCCAACTTGAGTCGCACGGTACAGGTGAGGTCTCGACTCACGCTCCGGACGGCACCGACCGGGTCGGCAAGCCGCACGGGCCTGATCGCACCCGCGTCGATGGCGGCCAACACTGCACCCGCGGTACCGAACTTGAGCAGGGTGGAGGTGTGCGACCGGTTGGCGTCCCCGGCGATCACATGCAGCCGCCGCCAGCGCGCGGGGTCAGCGTGGGGTTCGTCCCTGGTGTTTACCAGCGGCCGCCGGACGGTGGTCTCCAGCCCGGTGATGGTCTCGAAGAAGTCGGCGCGCTGGGACAGCTGAAAGCCCGGGCTCTCACTGCGCTGACCCAGCCCGACCCGTCCGGATCCGATCAGGGGCAGCCTGGTCACCACGAACGGCAGGAAGCCCTCGACGATCCGCTCCCACGGCGTCGCCCGCGCGAGCAGGTAGTTCTCGTGGTAGCCGTACGAGGCGCCCTTGCCGTCGGTGTTGTTCTTGAACAGCCGCACCGGGCTGCCCAGGCGCTGTTCAGCCGTGGCAGCACCGGAACGGACGATCTCGTCGCCGGCCAGGTCTGCCAGCAACGCAGCCCAGGGCGACGTGACTTCGGGGGTTGAGTATTCGGGGTGCGCGTGGTCCACGTAGAGCCGCGCACCGTTGCCCAGAAAGCGATTGTGGGCGTCGTCCAGCGGGAACTCCCCGGCCTGCTCGACCCGACCCCGTGTGCCCGGGCCCGGGTATCCGTCCACCACCGCGGCCGAGACTGCGCTGGGGTGCAGGTCGGGCCGGCCCGGCGCCAGAATGCCGTACTCGGTCTCGGCTCCCAGCAACGGCATGTCCCACAGCGTAGGGCCCATACAGTGGTCGGCATGAAGTGGTGGACGACCCTGTGCTTCGACCTCGTGGTCGTGCTCGCTTTCGCGACCATCGGACGCCTGTCGCATGGCGAGGCGGCCGACCCCGGCGGAATAGTGAACACTGCATGGCCGTTCGTGGTGGCACTGATCGGCACCACCGGCATCCTGATCGGCCTGCAGCGCCCCACCGAGTTGGTGACGAACGGTGCACTGGTATGGGTAGGAACGCTGGTGTTCGGCATGTGGATCCGCGCACGCTCCGGTGACGGCGTTCAGGTGAGCTTCGTGATCGTGGCGGGCGTTTTCCTGGTCCTGTGCATGCTCGGCTGGCGCCTGCTGGCGGCCCGGCGAGCGCACGCCGCTCGCTGACTGTCGACGAGTTCAACCGCCAACCCGGCGAGTTCAACCGTCCTCCCGCGAGTTCACCCGCCATCCCGCCCAACTTGACCGGCTTCCCGGCGAGTTCAACCATCATCCCGGCGAACGCCGGGATCTCCTGCCTCGCGCCCACCCGCCCACCGACACACAGCGTTGAGGTCACCGGGGCGACAGTAGACGTCGCCGGGCGGCAGTCGAGCGCGTCAGAGATCCCGGCGTTCGCCGGGATGACGACTCAGCAGGAGGACGGCCGAGCGGATGACCGTGTAGTCCGCCGGAATGACAGCTGTGCTCGCCGCTAGGCCTACACGCTCACCTGGCGTCCGCCGCGCAGGGTGCGCATGAAGGTGATCCGCTCCCCCTTGCGGCCCGAGATCCGGGCCCAGTCGTCGGGGTTGGTGGTGTTCGGCAGGTCCTCGTTCTCGGCCACCTCGTCGGCGCAGGCCTCCAGCAGATGTTCCAGGAGCAGCCCGTCCGGGCGGCCCGCCAGCACGTCCTTGATCGCGGCCTTCTTGGCCCGGCCGACGACGTTGGCCAGCATCGCCCCCGACACGAAGTCGCTGACGTACAGCACCTCGCGGTCCCCGGAGGCGTAGGTGACCTCGAGAAACCGGTTGGCGTCACTGCGCCGGTACAGCTGCTCGACGGTGGCGTCGATCAGCGCCCGGCGCTGGGCCACCGGGTCGCCGCCCGACTGCCGGGCCGAGAGCGGGATGGCCTCAGTCAGGTACTTGGCCAGAATCTCGGCCGCCGCCGCGCTGTCCGGACGGTCCAGTTTGATCTTCACGTCGAGTCTGCCCGGACGCAGAATGGCCGGGTCGATCAGATCCTCACGGTTGGTGGCCCCGATGATGATCACGTTCGACAGGCTCTCGACACCGTCGATCTCGCTCAGCAACTGGGGCACCACGGTCGATTCCATGTCGGAACTGACGCCGCTGCCGCGGGTGCGGAACAGCGAATCCATTTCGTCGAAGAACACGATCACCGGACGTCCGTCGGCCGCGTGTTCGCGGGCCGTGGCGAAGATCACCCGGATCTGCCGCTCGGTCTCGCCGACATACTTGTTGAGCAGTTCGGGACCCTTGATGTTGAGAAAGTGACTGCCCACGCCGCCCAGCTGGTCACCCAGCGAGTTGGCCACCGCCTTAGCGATCATCGTCTTGCAGCAGCCGAGCGGTCCGTACAGCAGCACGCCCTTCGGTGCGGGCATCTGGTAGCGGGCGAACAGGTCGCGGTGCAGAAACGGCAGCTCGACGGCGTCGCGGATCTGCTCGATCTGCCGGCCCAGGCCGCCGATGTCGGCGTAGTCGAGGTCGGGCACCTCGTCGAGCAGCAGGTCGTTGACGTCGCTGCGCTCCACCACGCGCAACGCGATGCCGGCCCTACGATCGGCGGCGACACTCTGCCCCGGCTGCACGCCAGTAAGGTCTGGGCCCGCGGTGAGTAGGTGCTCGTCGTCGCCGCCGCCGCCGACCAGTAGCCGTCCGTCTGCCAGCACGTCGCGCACCACCACCACGTCCAACTGGGCGGCGTCGGGTGCGTTCGCGACCAGCATCATCGCCTCGTTGAGCAACACCGCCGCGCCTGGACGCAGCCCGTCCGGGTCGACGTCGGGGCCGACGGCCACGCGAAGCACCCGGCCACCGACCGACACGTCAGCCAATCCCACCTCGGGCACGCCGATCACCACCCCGTGCGCCTGTGGCGGGTTCGCCAGCGCGTCCAGTTGCGCCCGCAGCTGCAGCAACGACTCGCGAGCCTCACGCAGCGTCGCGTTCAGCTTCTCGTTCTGCAGTGCGAGTGAGCGGGCATCGGCACGCGCATCGGCCAGCCGTCGCTCGGCCAGTTCGGCAGCCCGTCCACGCGCCTGCGCCACCGCCTCAGCACGCTGCACCGCATCGGCCGGGCCCTCGCTCATGACGGGGTCTCGGACGCCGGCGCCTCCGCGGCCTGATCCACCGGCACCTCGACGCCGGGCGGACGGGGCCCGCGATAGTCCGGCCCGTAGGCTCCGGGTGAGGGACGGCGCCGGCGCAGTGGTGCGGTGACCCCGGGGGCCAGCCGACGTGTGAAGATCAAGAAGCCGGTGTGACCCGTGGTGGCGTGACCCGGACGGATGGCCAGTCCCTCGGCGTGCCACTGCCGCGACGTCAGCTCGCTGCCCGCCGGCTCGGTGAAGCCGCCATGGGCGCGGATCGTGTCCATGGTGCGGCCCAGTTGGGTGGTGGTGGCGACGTAGCAGCACAGCATGCCGCCGGGCTCGAGCACCCGCGCGATCGCGTCGATGCATTCCCACGGCGCGAGCATGTCGAGAATCGCGCGATCGATGGGTTCGGGCCCGATGTCAGCGGCCAGGTCGCCGACCCGGATCTGCCACGCGGGGTGCGGGCCGCCGAAGAACGTCTCGACGTTGCGCTGCGCGGTCGCCGCGAAATCGGGACGCCGCTCGTAGCTGTACAGCGTGCCCGTCGGGCCGATGCTGCGCAGCAGATGCATGCTCAACGCACCCGAGCCGACCCCCGCCTCGAGCACCCGGGCCCCTGGGAAAATGTCGGTCTGCACCAGAATGTGGGCGGCGTCCTTGGGGTAGATGACGGCCGCGCCGCGCGGCATCGACACCGTCCATTCCTCCAGCAGCGGACGAAAGGCCACGTACCCCATGCCGCCGGCCGAGGTGACCACGTTGCCGTCGGGCCCGCCGATCAGGTCGTCGTGGCTGATCGCGCCCCGGGTGGTGTGAAAGGTGCCGCCGGTGACCAGCAGCACCGAATGCCGCCGGCCCTTGGGGTCACTCAGCGTGACCCGCTCACCCGCTCGCAACGGTCCGGTGTGCACACCGGTGAGCCGCGCCTCGTTCAGTTCCGCCATCGTGCTCCCCACAACGCCAATTGCCATCCAGGGCCGAGCGCCTCGCCGACCAGATCGACCCGTGCACCCAGGAACAGCACCCCGTCGCCCTCGGCGATCGGCACCACCGTGGCGTCCACGGCCGCCTGCTTCTGAATCTCACTGAGCGCGGGCAACTGCACGTCTTCTTTGCTGGAGGACCGGATGCGCTCCTCCAGTTCGGCCAGCTTGCCGGCGCTGCCGGGCAACGGGTTCTTCAGATAATCCTGCAACCAACCCAGTGCCGTGTTCACCTGGGGGGCGCTGTCGCGCAGTTCGAGATCGGCCGCTTCGCCTTCGGTGACCAGGCGGACGCTGATACCCAGCCGTTCGTGCAGCCGGTCACTCACCTGGCGGGCCAGGTCGGCCATGCCCGGTGCCGAATTGGTAAACCTCAACGTGAGGTTGATGCCCTTGGGCAGGCTCGGCACCTTGGGGTTGCCGCCCACCGCAAAGCTGTCGGTGTGGCTGTCGATGATGGTCGGCAGGATCGAGGTGGCGGTGCGATCGTCCTGCAGGGCGAGCGCGATGCCGGCCCGCAGGGTGGCGTTGGGGCGGTACTTGCTGTCGGCCACCCACACCAGGCGCTGCAGCACGGTGCCGGTCAGGCCCCAGCGGTAGAACGCCGGACGTTCGTTGTCCGCCAGCGCTTCCCGGATGCGCGCCTGCAGCCGGTCCACGGCTGCGGGACTGAGCGTGCGCCACACGATCTCGACCTGCTGCGCGGTGAGCGCCTCTTCGGCGGTCGGTGAATCGGCCCAGGTGATGCGGATCCTGGGCATGTCGGTGCCGAGGGGTCCGACGTACTTGGCGAACTTGTCGATGGTCAGCCCTCGGTTGTCACAGACCTCGAGCGAGTAGGGCCCGGTGCCCATCGGCATCTGGTCGACGGGGCGCAGCTTGGTCGCCGAGTACGCCTCTTCGTCCACCACGGACGCCGCCGGCACCGCCAGGCCGTACCCGAACTGGTTGTCGGGGTACTTCAGCCGAAACCGCACCGTCCAATCGTCCGGGGTCTCGATGCTGCGCAGGGCGCCCAGCAACGACAGCTGCCCCGGCGCCAGCCGCAGCGCACGCTGCAAGCTGAACTTGACGTCAGAACTGGTGAGCTGATGACCGTTGGAGAACACCACGTTCCTGGGCAGGGAGCATTCAAAGATGGTCGGGGCGGTGTACAGGCACTCCTTGGCCAGGTCGGGTTTGAGCAGCTGGGTGCTCGGCTGCACCAGCATCAGACGCTGGAACAGGTCGAGGATCACCATCGCGTCGGAGTCGTTGCGCGCCCCGGCCGGATCGGTCGTGGTCGCCTTCTGCGCGGTCATCACTGTGAACACCCGGTCGGGACTGGGGCTGACCACGCTGGTGGTGGGCAACGGCGTGGGGGTGCGAATGCAGCCGCTCGCCGCGACCATTGTGCCGCAGGCGGTGACCAACGCGACCAGTGACCGGACGAACGAGGGCAGGGTCAGCGGCGGCACCTCACTAGGGTAGGGGTTCCGTCCACTGAGCGCCTGATCTCGGCCGCAGTCGCGCCTCGCGTACAGTGAGCCAGTTCATAGCGACGAAGGGAGCTGCGGTGAGTTCCGACCTGCTCACAACGATCCCGTCGACCCCGGCCGAGATCCGTCCGGACCTCACCGAGCACCTGCGCGCCGCACTCGCCACGCGCATGCACTTTCTGGACGGGGCCATGGGCACCATGATCCAGCGGTTCGGGCTGGACGAGTCCGACTACCGCGGTGAGCGGTTCGCAGCCTGGGGCCAGGACGTCAAGGGCAACAACGACCTGCTCTCGCTCACCCAGCCCGAGATCATCGCGTCGATCCACCGCAGCTACCTTGAGGCCGGCGCCGACTTCATCGAGACGAACACCTTCAACGCGCAACGCATCTCAATGGCCGACTACGGCATGCAGCAACTCGCCTACGAGCTGAATCTGGCCTCGGCGCGGCTGGCCCGCTCAGCCTGCGACGAGTTCACGGCGGCCGACCCGTCCCGGCCCCGCTACGTGATCGGGGCGTTGGGCCCGACCAGCAAGACCGCGTCCATCTCGCCCGACGTCAACGATCCGGGCGCCCGTAACGTGCAGTACGCCGAGTTGGTCGAGGCCTACCTGGAGCAGGCCGAGGGCCTGGTCGACGGCGGCGCCGACCTGTTGATGATCGAGACCATCTTCGACACGCTCAACGCCAAGGCGGCGGTCTTCGCCCTCGAAACCCTGTTCGAGCAGCGCGGACGCCGCTGGCCGGTGATCCTGTCCGGCACCATCACCGACGCCTCCGGACGCACCCTGTCGGGCCAGGTCACCGAGGCCTTCTACAACTCGATCCGGCACGCCAGGCCGCTGGCGGTGGGGCTGAACTGCGCGCTGGGCGCGGCCGAGATGCGTCCCTACATCGCGGAACTGTCGCGAGTGGCGGACTGTTTCGTGAGCTGCTACCCCAACGCCGGACTGCCCAACGCCTTCGGCGAGTATGACCAGACCCCGGCCGAGATGGCGGCGATCGTGGCGGGTTTCGCTGCGGACGGGCTGGTGAACGTGTTGGGCGGCTGTTGCGGCACCACCCCCGAGCACATCGCGGCGGTCGTCGCCGCGGCGCGCGAATCGACACCTCGACGACCGGCGGAACCGGTGCCGGCGATGCGCCTGGCCGGCCTGGAGCCGCTCACCATCACCCCGGACTCGCTGTTCGTCAACGTCGGCGAGCGCACCAACATCACCGGCTCGGCCCGGTTCCGCCGGCTGATCACCGAGGGCGACTACCCCACCGCCCTCGACGTCGCCCGCCAG
>RRZU011527025.1_pt1 | contig 12946 bp, 10 predicted proteins | sample 2165561 | NCBI WGS metagenome assembly RRZU01 (sample SAMN10456909, study PRJNA506462) | wastewater metagenome | isolation source: wastewater sludge | place: USA: Moscow, Idaho
CAAGAAGTCACCCGGCACCGGAGCGATGCTGTGCTTCATGGGGCATAGCTTGATGGAGAACCGCTCGGGCCTCATCGTGCAGGCCGAACTGACGCGTGCCGACGGCCGCGCCGAACGAAAGGCCGCCATCGACATGCTTCACCGCCATTCGCCCGGATCGACCCGGCGCCTGACACTGGCGGCAGACCGCGGCTACGACAGCGCGGACTTCGTCGCCGAGCTGCGCCAGATGGTCGTCACGCCGCATGTCGCCCGGAAGTCCCGGCACTCTGCCATCGACGGCCGAACCACCCGGCACCCTGGCTACGCCAAGTCGCAACGGCGCAGGAAGAAGATCGAGGAACCCTTCGGCTGGGTGAAGACCGTCGGCGGCATGGCGCAGACCCTGTATCGTGGCATCGAGCGCGTGCGCGCCCGCTTCACCTTGGCGATGGCGGCCTGCAACCTGGCCAGGCTGCCGAAACTGCTCGCAGCCTGAGCCGGAAAGCCGATGCTAAGAATGCTCGCCTCGCACATCAGGCTATAACGCGCCCCGCGAAAGAGAAACCGTTCCGCGCAGCAGACTTTTTCAGCGACCTGCTAGGGTAATCCGGACGAAAGTAGGGGGTCGCACAAACAGAGTTTTCCCCGCCAAACTGAGACGCAGAGCATCTCGATCCGGCGGTGGCGCTGGCGGCCCCCTTTTTTGAAAACCGCCCACAGAGCAGGGCGTTGGCGTAGCGAATATTCCATGCTATCTTCACGGATATTATAATCCACATACACATTGTGCCACGTTTTAACTTTTCCAGGCTTTCGACGAGCTGCCCCCCGTCAAGCACGACAAGCGCCGTAACGGTCATGTTCTGGCTATGAAACTAGAACTAGTATCCAGCCTCATTGATCGTCAAAGCCAGAAGATGGCAGTTGCGGCGAGGTGCGCGGCGGAGAGGAAGGTCGTTGCGCATCTGTCGTAGCGTGTGGCGACGCGGCGCCAATCCTTGAGGCGACCGAACCTGATCTCGATCCGGTTTCGGCGACGATAGCGCCGCTTGTCGTATCGGACGGCCTTGCCGCGCGACTTCCGGCCGGGGATGCAGGGGGCGTATCCCCTTGTCTTGCAACGCATCTCGGAACCAATCGGCGTCATGATCCCGGTCGGCGAGCATCCATTCGGCAGCGGGCAGACTGTCCGGCAGGGCTGCGGCTCCGGTGTCGTCGCTGACTTGGCCTGCGGTCATGAAGAGCTTCAGCGGACGACCCTTGGCGTCCGTGACGGCGTGCAGCCTGGTGTTCAACCCATCCTTGGTCCGCCCGATCAGGCGCCCGCGCTGGTCGTCGGCCTCCCCCTTTTTCGCCCGCAGGCTCGAAGCCGTGCGGTGGGCCTTCGGGTAAGTCGCGTCGATCATGATGGTCTTCTGCTCGGTGCCTTCCGACGCCAGCCCCGCCATCATCCTGGCGAAGACCCCATGTCACCCCACCGCTTCCATCGGTTGCAGAGCGTCTTCGGCGGGCCATACTCACGCGGCGCATCGCACCACCTCAAGCCATTGCGATTGACGAAGATTATCCCGCTCAGAACACGCCGATCATCAACACGCGGCTTGCCATGGCTCTTCGGAAAGAACGGGCTCAGCCGCTCCATCTGCTCGTCCGTCAGCCACAATAGAGTGCTCATCAGCACCCCCATCAGTTCGGGGGCTCGAACCACACAGCGACAGCACCCTCAAGCAAATCAATGCGGCATGAACCTAGGTAGCGAACCCATTTCGTCAATGAGATTCCGCAGAATTAGGGAGCTCGGCCGCACGAGAGCATTTTTCGACTACGGGTCCCGGCCCATTCGTAGCCGCAGGGCCTGCGCAGGGCTTGCATCCTGCGGGATTTTTCCTGACCGATCCTGCTGGCGGCAAGACAGGCGACCAGCGCCAGGATCGCGGCAGGAAGAACCAGCTTGTGACCACCGCCCCAAGGCCCAGACCGCCATTCGTCAGCGGCTGCGACAGGAAATCGCCGAAGCTGGCGCCCAGCGGGCGGGCAGGACACAGGCGATCCAGAAGCCGGTGACCGGGCCGATGATGTCCTGCCGCCACAGACGTCGCTGACCACCTGCAGGATGAAGTCCCCGTCCACAGCACTGATCGCGGGCGCGACCATGCAGACATCGGCCGGCCCCCCCCGCAATTGCGCCGGCCCGTCGCGCGGCAGGCGGCAGGCGGCAGCGAAATCGCGATCGTCCCAGACGTTGGCGACGCCCGCACGCCGGATAGGACTGCGGGCCGGCAGCTTTTCGGGTGAGATCGCGCCGACCTGATCCTGTCAGTGCCCTTGCGGTCGGTCCCGACAGCAAAGCCCTGCCTGCGTCAGCCGAAGATCATGTCATCGGCCAGTTGACCGATCGTCGCGCCGCGGATGGTCAGCACATCGCCATCGCCAAGGTTGAACACCACGTCGGCGCCTTGCTGCGTCGCATGGGCGCGCGCCTGCGCAAAGCTGCTGATGCCGAAGTCCCGCAACTGGATCGTGTCGACGTTGTTCTGAAAATCCAGGACCACGTCACGGTCGAAATCGGCGCGGAACACGAACAGGTCGGCGCTGGTCCCGCCTTTCAGCAGGTCGTTGCCGCGCCCGCCGATCAGGCTGTCGAAACCCTGCCCGCCCGACAGCGAGTCATTGCCGTCGCCGCCGCCCAGCCAGTCGTTGCCATTGCCTCCGGCCAGCGTGTCGTTCCCCGCAAGACCGTTCAGCCGGTCCCGCAGCACGGTCCCCGTCATCCAGTTGGCCCCGCCGGTGCCGTTCTGTATCGGCAAAAGCTGGGTGATCACGGTGCCGACGATGTCGGAATCGATGTCGTCAAAGACCATGGCCTCGCGGACCAGGACGATGGCGCCATCGGCGCGCACGACCGTATTGCCGCCCTGCATGTCCTCATAGGCGTATTGCCCCAGCTTCATCGCGCCGGTCACGGCCTGCCCGCCGGTGGTAAAAACCCGGCCCATCAGGTCGAAATAGTCACGGGTCGAGCTGCTTTCCCCGGCATTATAGGCGTAGAAAGTGACCAGCAGCTTTCCCCCGCCCAGATCGATCACGTCGGCCACGTTCTGCTCGCCCGCGATATTGCCGGTATTGACGCGGATCACGCCGGTCAGGGCGTTGCCGCGGCTGTCAAGCACCCGCAGCGCGGTGTCGATCTGGTCTGAATCGTCACCGTCGGTCTGCCGGCTCCAGCTTACGGCATAGCGACCGTCCGACAGGGCGGTGATGCGCGGATTGTACTGATCCAGAAACGACTCGGTCTTGTCAAAGAAGACGATGCGCTCGGCGCCGACGGGGGCGCCGTTGTTGCCGAAGGCCTGAAAATGGATGGCGCGGCCATAGATGGAGCTTTGCCCATCGACCTTGCCGGTCCAGACCATGACATAGCCATTGGCCGCGGTCGCGATCTCGACCCGCGGCACAAGAAAGCTTGAGCCGACGGCGATGCCGCCCTGCGTGGTATCGCTGACCAGCATCACCGGGCTGCCGATGCGCTGGCCGCTGGCGGAATAGCGATGGGCGATAAGGTCGTAGGTCGAGCCAAGTTCGCGGTTCGCCACCACGGCCAGGATCGAGCCGTCCGACAAGGTCGCCACGTCCCGGAAGATATTGTCCTTGTTTTGTTGCGGCGAGATCTGGATCTCGGCCGTGCGCGCCGATCCGTCGGCGTTGAAGATGCGCAGATAGCCATCCCACCAGCCATCCTGGATGCCGCTGGTCCTTGCCGGGCCGTTGCTGTCCCAGCCGACGACGAAGCCGCCATCCCTCAATGCGCTGATCTGGCCGTACCGTTGCGAGCCGCGGGTTTCCTGGGCGACGCGGATATCCGCCCTGATCGTGCCAAGACCCGGCGTCAGCACCGAGGCATAGACGCCATAGCCATCGGGATCCAGCGGCCAGTCCTGCCAGACAAGGACCAGATTACCGTTCTTGAGGCGGACCATTTCCGGATAGTTCTGGTCGCCGTCGATCGTGCCGGTCAGGAAATAATCTTTGGTCACGGCCATCAAACCCCTTACAAAATTACCTAACGTAAAGGGCTAGCGGGCGTCGGTAAGCCGCGCAAGCGGTGGGTTTTCCATCGGCGGAAAGATGATGATGCGATGGCTTGCGGTACGGGACGCGGCGGGCCGGCTCGCCGAAAAACGACCGTGCATGTGCAGCAAGGGGGTCGGGGAAGAGCGTGACGCCTGCCAGAGTGCCAATGCCCGCACGTCGCCGCGTGGAGCGATCCGGAACCAGCCGGTGCTGCCGGGCCAGCATCCCTTGCTTCAGCGGCCCCGTCAGCCGAGCAGCGCGATACGCGGGCGGATCAGCATGCGGTGGTGCGCGCTGACCGCAAAGGCGCGGACGGGCGCGCGGCCCGCCCCCTCACTCCACCGTCACCGACTTCGCCAGATTGCGCGGCTGGTCGACGTCGGTGCCCTTTGCGACCGCCGTATAATAGGCCAGATATTGCATCGGCACGGCGTAAAGGATCGGCTGGAACACGCCGCCGCCCGAGGGCATGGCCAGCGTCGCGTGGGTGCCGTGGCCGCCGATGGCGATGCCTTCCGCGTCCGAGATCAGCAGGACCTGACCGTGACGCGCCATCACCTCCTGCATGTTCGACACGGTCTTGTCAAAGAGCGCATCGCGCGGTGCCACCACCACCACCGGCACGTTGCGGTCGATCAGCGCGATCGGCCCATGCTTGAGTTCCCCCGAGGCATAGCCCTCGGCATGGATGTAACTCAGCTCCTTGAGCTTCAGCGCCCCCTCCAGCGCCACCGGATAAAGCGCGCCGCGGCCCAGATACAGCACGTCCTGCGCCTCGCTCAGCCAGCCGGCGAGGCGGCGGCATTCGTCGCTGATGCCAAGCGCCTGGTTCAGCAGGCCGGGCAGCGCCCGCAGGTCGTCCAGATGCGCGCGCAGCCCGGCATCGGTCAGCCGGCCGCGGTCATGGGCCGCCTTGACCGCAAGCACCGCAAGCACCGCAAGCTGGCAGGTGAAGGCCTTGGACGAGGCCACGCCGACCTCGATCCCGGCCAGCGTCGGCAGCGCGATATCGGCATCGCGCGCAATGGCCGAGGTGCCCACGTTCACCACGCCGATGGTCCTGGCGACCTTGCCGCGCGCGTAATGCAGCGCGGCCAGCGTATCGGCGGTCTCGCCCGACTGGCTGACGAAGATCGCCCAGCTTTTCGGCGACAGGGGCGGCTCGCGATAGCGGAATTCCGATGCGACGTCGATATCGCAGGGCAACCCGGCAAGGCTTTCAAACCAGTAGCGCGCCACATAGGCCGCAAGCGAGGCCGTGCCGCAGCCGACCAGCGTCAGCCGGTCGACGTCGCGGAAATCCAGCACCTCGGGCAGCACGATGCGGTCACCCTTGATATAGTGGCTGAGCGCATCGCCCAACACCACCGGCTGTTCGGCGATTTCCTTGGCCATGAAATGGCGATAGCCACCCTTGTCGATCTGGGTGGCGCCCACGTCGATCTGCGCGATGTCGCGATTGGTCTGGCGCCCCTCGGCGTCAAATATCTCGGCGCCGGCGCGGCGGATGATGGCGTGGTCGCCATCCTCAAGATAGGTGATGCGGTCGGTAAAGGGGGCCAGCGCCACCGCGTCCGAGCCAAGAAACATCTCGCCGTCGCCATGGCCGATGGCCAGCGGGCTGCCCCGGCGGGCGGCAATCATCAGGTCGGGCTCGCCCTCGAAGATGAAGGCCAGCGCAAAGGCGCCATGCAGCCGCGCCAGCGTCGCGCGCGCGGCGGCGACCGGGTCCATGCCCTGCGACATGTGCCAGGCGGCCAGCAGGGCCACGGTTTCGGTGTCGGTCTGCGATTCCGGCTCCAGCCCAAGGGCGGTCACCTCGCCGCGCAATTCGCGGAAATTCTCGATGATGCCGTTATGGACCACGGCGACGGGGCCGCGGCGATGGGGATGGGCGTTCTGTTCGGTCGCAGCGCCATGGGTCGCCCAGCGGGTATGGCCGATCCCGGCATGGCCGGTCAGCGGCTCATGCACCAGCCGGTCCGAAAGGTTCACCAGCTTGCCGACCGCGCGGCGGCGCGCAAGATGGCCGTGGTCGTCTACGGTGGCCACCCCGGCGCTGTCATAGCCGCGATATTCCAGCCGCTTCAGCGCCTCGACCAGTTGCGGCGAGACCTCATGCCCGCCCAGGATTCCAATGATACCGCACATGACTATTTACCTTTCTTCTGGCGCAGCGCCTGCATCAGGCGCGTGGCAAGGCCGGGCTTGTTGACCTGCCTGCTGCGGCTGATCGCCAGCGCGTCATCCGGCACGTCCTCGGTGATGACCGAGCCCGAGCCGGTCATCGCCCGCGCCCCCACCCGCACCGGCGCGACCAGCATCGTGTCCGAGCCGATGAAGGCATTGGCGCCGATCTCGGTCCGGTGCTTGCCGACGCCGTCGTAATTGCACGTCACGGTGCCCGCGCCGATATTCGTGCGCTCGCCGACATGGGTATCGCCCAGATAGGTCAGGTGGCCGACCTTGACGCCCTCATCCAGCACCGAGTTCTTGATCTCGACAAAGTTGCCGACATGGACATCGGCGCCCAGTTCGGCGCCGGGACGCAGCCGGGCAAAGGGGCCGACGGTCGCGCCGGCGCTGATATGGCAGCCCTCAAGATGGCAAAAGGGCAGGATCTCGGCGCCGCTTTCGACGGTGACGCCGGGACCGAAGACGACGTTCTGGCCGATGATCGCGTCGCGGCCGATGGCGGTGTCCAGCGCAAACCAGACCGTCGCCGGTTCGGTCAGGGTGACGCCGTCCTCAAGCGCCTGCGCGCGGGCGCGGGCCTGAAAGGCGGCCTCGGCCAGCGCCAGTTCGGCGCGGGTATTGATGCCCAGCGTCTCGGCTTCGCCGCAGGTGACGACATCGACGCGCAGGCCCTCGGCGCGGGCAAGGCCCGGTAGATCGGTCAGATAGAACTCGCCGGCGGCATTGCGGTTGCCGATCATCGGCAGGAATTCGCGCAAGGTGGCGGCATCGGCCGCCAGCACGCCCGAATTGACCAGCCGGATCGCCCGCGTCGCCTCGTCGGCGTCCTTGTATTCGACGATCCGCTCCAACCCCTCGGGGCCGGTGACAAGACGGCCATAGCGGCCGGGGTCGGCGGCCTCGAAGCCCAGCACCACCACGTCCGAGGGATGCGCGGCCAGCGCCCCCAGCGTCTCTGGGCTGATGAAGGGGGTGTCGCCGTAAAGCACGATCACCCGCCCCTCGAACCCTTCCAGCAGCGGCATGGCCTGCCGGACGGCATGGGCGGTGCCAAGCTGTTCTTCCTGAAGGGCAATCCGGGCGTCGGGGTCCAGTTTCGCCAGCGCCTTCCTGACCAGATCGGCGCCGTGGCCGGCGACGACGACGACATCCTCGGGCTCAAGCGTGCGGCCGGCGGCCAGCGCATGCGCGACCAGCGGCACGCCTCCCAGCCGGTGCAGCACCTTGGGCAGGTCCGATTGCATCCGGCTGCCCTGTCCGGCGGCCAGAACGATCAGCGCGACGGGTTTCTCGGTCATCTTTGCCCCTTGCCTGTTCCCTATCTTTTGCCGGCGTTCTACCTAGGGGGCGTCCGGGGCGAAAGCCCCCGGCGATCACACATTCTGACGGAAGGTTACAGCGATATGGCGGGCACGGTGGTTTTCGATCTGGACGGCACGCTGGCCGATACCTCGGCCGACCTGATTGCGGCGGCGAATGCCTGCTTTCAGGCGCGCGGGCTTGGGGCACTGCTGGACCCGGTCGCGGATGCGCTGATCGCCTTTCACGGCGGCCGGGCGATGCTGCGCGCGGGCTATGCGCGCCTGCCGGCCGACACCCTGCTGCCCCCCGGTGCCGAGGACGAGGACTATCCCCGCCTGCTTGACCATTACGCGACCGGCATTGCCGTCCATACCCGGCTTTACCCCGGCACCGAATCCGCGCTTGAGCAGCTTGCCGCCGATGGCCACATCCTTGCCGTCTGCACCAACAAGCCGGCCGCGCTGGCCGAGACCCTGCTGCGCGAGCTGGGCATCCGCGACCGCTTTGCCGCGATGATCGGCGCCGACACGCTGCCGGTGCGCAAACCCGACCCCCGCCCCTATCTGGCCGCCGTGCACGAGGCCGGGGGCGCGGTCGCGCGCTCATTCCTGGTGGGCGACAAGGATACCGACCGCAAGACCGCGCGCGCCGCCGGTGTCCGCGTGGCGCTGGTCGCCTTCGGCCCCGAGGGCGAGGGGCTGGCGCGCCTGTCGCCCGAGGCGATGCTGGCCCATTACGACGACCTGCCGGCGCTGGCGGCGGACTGGCTGCGGGCCTGAAACCTCCCCGCGACCGGCGCCGCGAAATGAAACAGGGGGCCGCAAGGCCCCCCAATCAGATCGCCGGATCAGATCGCCGGATGGCGGATCACTCTGCCTCGTTCGCGGGCTTGGCGTTGAGCAGGCCATAGTTCTGCGCGCCGATCGTGTCGTGAAGCTGGATCTGGGTTTCCAGAAAATCGATGTGACCTTCCTCGTCCTCGATCAGGTCCTCGAACAGCGATTTGCTGACATAGTCGCCGACCTTGTCGCAATGGTCGCGCGCCTCGATATACAGCGTGCGCGCGTCGTGTTCGCCGGCAAGGTCCGCCTCAAGCGTTTCCTTGATGTTCTGGCCGATACGCAGCGGATCCAGCTTTTGCAGGTTCGGGTGGCCTTCAAGGAAAATGATTCGCTGGATCAGGCGATCGGCGTGGTTCATTTCCTCGATGGATTCGGCGCGCGACTTGGCGGCGATGCGGCCATAACCCCAGTCCTCCTGCAGGCGGTAGTGCAGCCAGTACTGGCTGACAGCGGTCAGTTCAGACCGCAGCGCCGCGTTGAGATACTCGATGACCTTGGCGTCGCCCTTCATGGCTGTCCCCTTTTCGCATGGTTCGTAGCCCCCTAAGGATCGGAGGCACCGCCAGACTATCGCATTGACGCATGGTGTCCAGAAACAAGGGCATGCAGCCGCCGCAGTCGGCCCGCTTGCCCAGCGCGCGATAGATCTTGCCGGGCGTGATGATCGTCTCGGGGTCCGAGGCGCGCATCCAGTCCACCGCGGCGCGGATATCGTGGTCCGAAATCTGGGTGCAGTGACAAACGATCATGGGCTCACCTCGGTTGACGATGACTTAGCATTTTTCTAAGACAAGTAAAGCCTGAGTTTTTCGCTTTGTGATAACACCCGCCTTGACGCCCCCATGCGGCAGGGACACAAACCGCCTATGAAACTGGAAGATTTCGACTTTCACCTGCCCGAGACCCTGATCGCCACGCGGCCCGCCCGGCCGCGGTCCTCGGCGCGGCTGCTGCTGGCGCAGGGGGACCGGACGCGCGACCTGCATGTGCGCGATCTGGCCGGGCTGCTGGGTCCGGGCGACCTTCTGGTGCTGAACGACACGCGGGTGATTCCGGCGCGGCTGTCTGGCACGCGCGCGCGCCAGACCCCGCAGGGCGAGGCCATAGCCCGCGTCGAAATCACCCTGCTTGAACCCGTGGCGGACGGCTGGAAGGCGCTGGCAAAGCCCCTGCGCAAGCTGAAGCCGGCCGAGGTGATCCGCTTTGGCGACACCCTTTCCGCCGAGGTCGTCAGCATCTCGGATGCCGGGCTGGTGCTGCATTTCGATGCCAGCGGCGATGCCTTCGACGCGGCGCTGGCGCGGGTCGGCGCCATGCCCCTGCCCCCCTATATCGCCGCGCTGCGCCCCCCGGACGAGGCCGACCGCCAGGATTACCAGACCGTCTGGGCACGTCATTCCGGCGCCGTCGCCGCCCCCACCGCCAGCCTGCATTTCGATGACGACCTGCTGCAGCGGCTGGCCGAAAAAGGCGTGCGCTTTACCCATGTCACGCTGCATGTCGGCGCCGGCACCTTCCTGCCCGTCAAGGTCGAGGACGTGACCACCCACAAGATGCACGGCGAATGGGGCGAGGTGACGGCCGAGGCCGCCGACGCCATCAACCGCACCCGCGCCGCCGGCGGCCGGGTGATCCCGGTCGGCACCACGGCGCTGCGGCTGATCGAATCGGCCGCGACCCCGCAGGGTGAGGTGCTGCCCTTCAGCGGCGTTACCGAAATCTTCATCTATCCGGGCTATCGTTTCCGGGTGACCGACGCGCTGATGACCAACTTTCACCTGCCGAAATCGACGCTGCTGATGCTGGTCAGCGCGCTGATGGGGCAGGACCGCATCAAAGCCCTCTATCGCCACGCGGTGGAATCAGGCTATCGATTCTTCAGTTATGGCGATGCTTCCTTGCTGATTCCAAAGGATTCGTGATGCTTCCCGTCCTGCGCACCACCTGGCCCCTGCTGCTGGGGATCCTGCTTCTGATGGTCGGCAACGGCATGCAGGGCACGCTTCTGGGTATCCGCGGCAAGATCGAGGGCATCTCGACCTCGCAGATGTCGGTGGTGATGGCGGCCTATTTCGGCGGCTTCCTGCTGGGTTCGCGCATCGTGCCGGGCATGATCCAGAAGGTCGGCCATGTGCGCGTGTTTGCGGCGCTGGCCTCGCTGATCTCGTCGCTGCTGATCCTTTACGCCGCCGCGCCGCACTGGATCGCATGGGCGGCGATGCGGCTGATGATCGGCTTCTGCTTCTCGGGCGTCTATATCACCTCGGAAAGCTGGCTGAACGCCTCGACCTCGAACGAATCGCGCGGTCAGGCGATGTCGGCCTACATGATCGTGCAGATGCTGGGCATCATCTCGGCGCAGCTTCTGATGAACACGGCCGACCCGGCGGGCTATCTGCTGTTCGTCATCCCCTCGGTGCTGGTCAGCTTCTCGTTCCTGCCGATCCTGCTGTCGACGCAGCCCGCGCCGCAGTTCTCGACCCTGAAACGGATGAGCTTCGGCAAGCTGTTCCGCGTCTCGCCGCTGGGCTGCGTCGGCATCTTCCTGATGGGGGGCATCTTCTCGGCGCTGTTCGGCATGGCCTCGGTCTGGGGTTCGACCAAGGGGCTGACCGTGACCGAGATTTCGGCCTTTGTCGCCGCGATCTATTTCGGCGGGCTGGTGCTGCAATATCCGGTCGGCTGGCTGTCGGACCACGGCGACCGGCGCATCATCGTGCTGGGCCTGGCGGTTCTGGGCTTTGTCACCAGCTTTGCCACCTACATGATCCAGCCGGGAATCTGGGGCCTGCTGCTGGCCGCCGCGGTGGTGGGCGGCGTTGCCAACCCGATCTATTCGCTGCTGCTGGCCTATACCAACGACTTCCTTGACGCCTCGGACATGGCCGCGGCCTCGGCCGGGCTTCTGTTCATCAACGGCGTCGGCGCCATGGGCGGTCCGCTGATCACCGGCTGGGTGATGTCGGTGATGGGGCCGGACGGGTTCTGGGTCTATATCGGCCTGCTGCTGGCCGCGCTTGCCGCCTATACCGGCTGGCGGCGCACCCGCCGCGCCACGCCCGCGCAGGATCAGAACTTTGCGGTCATCGCCCCCTCGGCCACCCCCGTCGCGGTCGAGGCCGCGCTGGAAAACGCCGGCTCGGACGACATCGAGCGATCCGCCTGACGCACGGGCTTGCAGAGCTGCCCCGGCTCTGCAACCATCCCCGAAAGACGACAAGGGGAAGCGGGATGATTGCCACGGCTGAGCAGGTCAACGACTTCTGGCTGAACGAGGTCGGCCCCGATGGCTGGTACGCCGGCACGCCTGCGCTGGACGACAGCATCCGCAGCCGGTTCGCGGAAACATGGGAAAATGCCGCGACGCTGGCACCGCAATGGGCGACCTCGCCCAAAGGCGCGCTGGCGGCACTGATCCTGACGGACCAGTTCCCGCGCAACATGTTTCGCGACGATCCGCGCGCCTTCGCCACCGACCCGCTGGCGCGCCAGATCGCCGACCGCGCCATTGCCGCGGGCTTCGACCGCCAGATCGAACCGCCCGCGCGCCAATTCTTCTACTTGCCCTTCGAACATTCCGAGGACCTTGCCGACCAGCATCGCTGCGTCGAGCTTTTCCTTGCCCACATGCCCGGCGAGAATGTCGGGCACGCCGAACTGCACCGCGACACTATCGCCTGTTTCGGGCGTTTTCCCTGGCGCAACGACGCGCTTGGACGCGCGCATACGCAGGCGGAAACCCGCGTGATGCAGGCCGGCGGCTATGCTGCGCTGGTCGCGGGAAAGCTGTCGCTTGCTGACGTCACGCAAATGATTTAACGCTGAACTATCTTTTTCAAGAGGGGGAATTCCATGGCGCAGTCCTTCGACATGGTGGTGATCGGTTCGGGCCCGGGCGGCTATGTCTGCGCCATCCGCGGCGCCCAGCTTGGCCTCAAGGTCGCCTGTATCGAACGCGAGCATCTGGGCGGCATCTGCCTGAACTGGGGCTGCATCCCGACCAAGGCGCTGCTGCGCTCGGCCGAGGTTTTCCACCTGATGCACCGTGCCAAGGAATTCGGGCTGTCGGTCGAAAAGGCCGGCTACGACCTTGACGCGGTGGTGCAGCGCTCGCGCGGGGTGGCCAAGCAACTGGCGGGCGGCGTCGGCCACCTGCTGAAAAAGAACAAGGTCACGGTCATCATGGGCGAGGCGACACTGACCGCCCCCGGCAAGATCAGCGTCAAGACCGACAAGGGCACCGAGGAAGTCACCGCCAAGAACATCGTGCTGGCGACCGGCGCCCGCGCCCGCAATCTGCCTGGGCTGGAAGCCGACGGCGAACTGGTCTGGAACTACAAGCACGCGCTGGTCCCCTCGCGCATGCCGAAGAAGCTGCTGGTCATCGGCTCGGGCGCCATCGGCATCGAATTTGCCAGCTTCTTCAATACGCTGGGCGCCGACACCACCGTGGTCGAGGTGATGGACCGCGTGCTGCCGGTCGAGGATGCCGAAATCTCGGCGCTGGCGAAAAAGCAGTTCGTCAAGCAGGGCATGAAGATCATCGAAAAGGC
>RRZU011718333.1_pt1 | contig 12944 bp, 11 predicted proteins | sample 2165561 | NCBI WGS metagenome assembly RRZU01 (sample SAMN10456909, study PRJNA506462) | wastewater metagenome | isolation source: wastewater sludge | place: USA: Moscow, Idaho
CGCCACGGACCTTGTCCGATCTTGAGGCGCACGACTGCATCCAGTTCATCCTGCCGAGTTCGGGGCGACCGATGCCTTGGATCGTCATCGACGAGCACGGTGCGCCGCAAGATCTGGTGCTACGCAGCAGCCGGCGCGTCCTCGACGAAGCGCTCGGTTTACGCACAAGTAACTGACAAATTGACTCAATCCGCAAGTAATGGTGTAATGGACATTATTGCGGTGGCATGCATCGCTGTTGGCTATATGTACAAATCGAGTAGTGCAGTTCAGGAGTGCTTTTCATGGGGCCGTGGAATGCTGATCAGATCAGCCATGCCCGCCGGGTGCGATTTTCGGTGGTGCTCGACTTTCTAGGTGCCTACTACAAGCGTGATCCAGACTACACGCCGCTTGATCCACGCACCAAGAGCATCCGCATCCAGGTCGGCTATGAGTGCAGGGACTACCGCTTCATCTTGACCGGCGAGAAATGGTTCAACGAACTGCTACCCGATGGCACCCCTAATCGCGGAGGCGGCGGCGCCGTTGATTTCGTTCGACACATCACCGGCCTCAACTTCGTGCAGGCGGTGAAGGTCTGTCTGGATGCAGTTTCGGCAGTACCCAGCGACAATGTCGGTTTTCACTGAGTTTCGAACTTTTTTCATTCAGTTCTGTATTCGACGATTCGGCTGAGTCGACCAGTTGGCGAGCGCTACAGCGATTTGGAAGTGATTAGACTGCCGTAGATTTCGATTTGACCAAGTACAGAACGCAACTAAAAGGTCGATTTTTGTCGAATTGGCCTATCGCTTACACGACCTGTTGGAATTTCGGGTGTTGATCGAAATTTCTTGTTCGCGAAAACCGTCCCATTTGCCAGCACAAAGATCGTCTCCTCCAAACTCAAGAAGGCTTGCGTTTGACACCATTGGTATATGAAGTCGACGGTCGCACTGTAGCGGTATAGCCCGACATGCAGATAGTTTGATCGATCGTATCTTGGCGTACATCTGGGTTCAGCGCCATGGCGGCCATTAGTCGAGCGGAACCGAGCAGTGCCGCAGTGAGTGCGATCAAAAGCACCGATGAGTTCAAATGCTTCTGCAAGCGTAATGCTTCACACTTGGTGTGGCCCCCTCCTGAGATGCGGACTGATTGGAGTCTCGGCAAGAAAGACGGAGAAGAGGATCGACAGTCGCCTCCCCTTATGGTCTAATGGAAGTGCAGTTAATTTCTGCATATTTGATCTATTTCCGATGCAGTCATGAATGACGTAGTCAAAATTCAAGGGATTATTGGCCTATGCGGCGGTCGTGAGGTATTCCTCGGTTTTGAGACCGCATCAACGCTAAGCCAGATAAGTTTCCCCGATATCCTCGATGAGGTCACTGGTGTTGGTTATCAGCGCCGCTTTCACCGGGAACACAGCCTCGGTTTCAAGCGATACATCCAACAGCCTGGTGCAACTACGATCCCGCTCACGTTCAACTTGCGACCTGACAAGAACGGATGGTCGCTGAAGCGCACGGAGAACGGAGCGATGTTGCTCATCGACACAACAACGGCTCCTGTAATGGCTCAAGTGGACTGTCAGCACCGGCTAGGCTATCTGCAAGAGAGTCAGATTCCTTTCGCATTCATGGCCTATGTTGGTTTGAGCATTGAAGAGGAAATGGAGATCTTCCGGGTTATCAACGGCAAAGCCAAAGGGCTGAGTGGCAGCCTGCTCGATTTTACGGAGGCCCGCCTAGTCGAGGACGATCTAAAGACGGCCAAACCAGAACTATTCCTCGCGCTGATGCTCCACGAGGACAAGCGTTCTCCTTGGTATCAGCGTCTTGACCTGGGTGGCAACCGGACCACGGGGCCACTGCGCGTGGCGTCGTTGCGAACAATGCAGAAAGCTGCTCGACGCTTCCTACGCGAGGCTGGGCTCTCGAACAGGAGTGTTAATGATCAAACAGCGACCCTCTTAATCGACTTCTGGAGAGCAATCACTGTTGTCCTGCCGAAACAGTGGAACCAGCCGCGGCAAAACATGCTGATGAAAGGCGTTGGGGTCTATTGCCTGATGAGCCTTGCCGGTGAGTTGTTTCGAGAGTCCGTCAGCAAGGGCATCACTTGCAATATCGACTATTTTATTTCGGTCCTCTCCGATTTTGTTCATGGTGTCGATTGGTCGAGCAAGGGCCCCCTCAAGGGTTTTGGAGGCGCAAGTGGCGCAGATGCTGCCTTGGCGCTGTTGCGACAGATGCGCGCAAATCAACTATCTGGATACATTACTCATGGCAAACAAGAACATTCTGCTCATTGAGCCGGGGTACAAGAACAAGTATCCGCCGCTCGGCCTTATGAAGCTTGCGGCCTATCACGGCCCCTATGGAAAGCGCGACAATGTCAAGTTCATCAAGGGCGAGTCGGACAAGACAGTTCACAAGGTCAACTGGGATCGTATCTATGTGACAACGCTTTTCTCCTTTGAGTGGAAGGAAATTTCGAAATCTATCGATTCAGCTATTGATATTGCAAGAGGTAATACCACAAAGGTATTCGTTGGCGGCATCGCGGCATCACTGATGCATGAGCAGTTTATGGCCGTGCCGCGATGGCGAGGTGTCCGGTTTATTGCAGGGCTTTTATCAGGGTCACCGTCGGAGTCTTTGCAACTCGACGATTTTGCTGAGGAACTCTACTCGGACGACTTCAGCGGCACGCCGATAGAGGACCTGATCCCAGATTACTCCATTCTCGATCAGATTCGGGATCAGTATACCTACCCTGTTCACGATGCCTATTTTGCCTATGCGTCTCGTGGCTGTGTACGCAAGTGCGACTTCTGTGGCGTACCTAAACTGGAGGGAAACCAACGGGACGCACAACCGATCACCGGGCTTATCAAAGCTATCGATGAACGTCACGGTCCTAAACGTGACCTGATGTTGATGGACAACAATGTCGTAGCGTCATCCAATTACCGGAACATAATCGCCGAGATCCGTGCCAACGGTTTTGAGCGTGGCGCAATGTTCCGCCGAGCAGGGAAACCTCCGGTTCAGCGACGAGTTGACTTTAACCAGGGAGTTGACGCGCGCATCCTTTGCAAGGACGAGATGTATCTCAAGGAGATGTCAACCATTGCCATCCGGCCACTGCGAATTGCTTTTGATCACCTGGGGATGCGCAAAGTTTATGTGCGCGCCATCGAGATGGCCAAGAACGTTGGTTTGGTCGACCTCTCAAATTACATGCTATACAACTACCAGGACACCCCCGCCGATCTATACGAGCGGATGAGGATCAATATCGACCTAAACGAAAGCCTAGGAATCCGGATTTTCTCGTTTCCTATGCGCTATCAACCAACCAACTTGCCAGAGCGCACCCACGTTGGTGATCACTGGAATCGCTACTACCTGCGCTCAATGCAAATAATCCTACAAGCAACGCACGGGATCGTTAGCGGGGCACCAGACTATTTCCGAGAAGCGTTCGGGAAAAACATCGATGACTTTGAGGCGCTTCTCTTGCGTCCGCAACACTACCTGTTCAATCGCTTCTGGTACCAATACAACGAAGGGCGCGACGAACTGGAAGAGTTCCAATCGCATTTCAACAAACTATCGGTCGAAGAACGAAAGGAACTGGCAGATTTACTGTCAACAACGACACCGAGTGGATTTGCCGGTCTGGTTGGCATAGCCGACAGCGCTAAGGTAAATCGCATCCTTCCTTATTACGTGCCCATTCCCAAAGACCAAGAGGCTGAAATATGGAAAGTAATGAAGCAGCGGCTTCAAGAGAGCAAGAAAGCCGATGTCGTCATTCCAGAAGACGAATTGGTTGAAGATGCGGGCCTGACCGAAGTCGTTTGAGCCCTCCCAATAATCCATGTATTCAAATCATAAATGAATCAATCTGCAATTCAGCTTGTAGCAAGAGCTAAGAATCTGACGGAATCCGACATAGTCATCGGGAAGGACATCTTGGAACTACTGGCGAATGCCATGTACGTTGACCCACTCACGATCTACCGTGAGTACATCCAAAACGCAACCGACTCGATTGATGAGGCAAGATCGGCAGGGCTGCCGATTGACGACCCGAACGTTGAGATTTTCCTCGATCATAAGAGCCGAACGGTTCGGATTCGAGATAATGGGGAAAGCATCCCAAACGTCGAGTTCGTGAAACGCATTACGGCCATCGGTGCCAGTCACAAGAGAGGTTCTGACTTAAGGGGATTTCGTGGTGTAGGACGACTCTCTGGTCTTGGCTACTGCCATGAACTAATTTTCCGAGGAAAAGCTCAGGGCGACTCGAAGATCGTCGAGGTTACATGGAACAGTCGTGCGCTGAAAGAGAAAATGAGGGACACCAGCTACTCTGGAAGCCTAACCGACATCATCAAAGAGATTGTGTCGTATCAAGAAATTCACGGCGCGGAGAAGGACCACCACTTTTTTGAGGTCGAACTACGGCGCGTTACGCGCCTCAAAAATGACCTACTGATGAATGAGCAATCGATTCGTTCCTATCTTGCCCAAGTGGCTCCGGTTCCGTTTCATCCTGCCTTTACGTTTGGCCCAGAAATTCAGTCATTTCTGACTAAGCACGGCATGCGCCCGCCGATCCGCATTGAGCTTAATGATAACGCCGGCCCCATCTACCACCGTGCTCGCGACTCCATCGAGTTCAATCCCCGTCTCTCCGATAGCGTGCGGTCAATCGAGTATGTCGAGATCAACGGCGATGAAGGGGAACTGGTTGCATTTGGATGGATTGGTGACCTCTCTTACATAGGTGCTATCCCGAAACGCCTTGGTCTCGGGGGCATTCGTCTCAGAACGGGAAATATCCAGGTGGGTGACGAGTCACTTCTTGCGCCGCTATACCCAGAACAACGATTTGTGTCTTGGGCCCTGGGTGATATTCACATCTCGTCATCGAAAATCATTCCGAATGGCCGTCGTGATGATTTTGAACACACGGTCCATTACTCTAAATTTCTAGCGGAGTTGGAAACGTACGCCACCGAGTTGGCTCACGCAATCCGTTCTCGCTCGCAGCAGCGACAGAGATTACGAAATGTCCAAACTCATTTTCAATCCATTGATGACTGGTTCAGCCTAGCTCAGAAAGCAGAAACACCTCTGCTTCTAAAAAAGGCACTGCTGGAATTAACCGGCGAGCATGTCGACAAGGCTGTGAAGGAGGTCAAAAAGCTCGGAGAAGGAACTAACGAGCATCAGTTGGCAGTTTGCCGTCTTGATGAGCGATCCAAGGGTATTCGAGCACTGGGAGGGGCAATTGAAGAAACAGATTGCCCAGAGAAAAACAATTTCTCATCGATGACGGAGAGAGCCTTACTCAAAGCTCTAAAGGTCGTATTGTCGAACGCACGCTCAGCAAAAGTAGGTACAAAAACTGCTTTGGATATCGTCGCAGCTGTTAGTGTGTCCCCTTAACTCTTTTGGAAATTTGCTTGATCCTGGCCTCAATGCGGTTTATCAGATAGGTTAGTTGTGAGCGTTCTTCCTCTGAAATGTTTGCGAGCTCTGTATCGACATTCTCATCGGCAAGGAAATTTTTGAAGTCGGAAAATTTCTTCGTGTAGTAGTTGCCGGCGCCTCGGTGATGCGCTTCTTGGAGCGCATCCTGAAACGACAGCTTGCCACTCATGAACTTCTTCAATGTGTTCCCGCCGGCCTTGACGATCTTTGGCAATCCATCGCGAACATCTACGGCGCGTTCGATTTCCTCGCTCTGAATCATCTCTGTGATTTTCTGATCGAAGTTGGAGTAAAGCTCACGTGTTTGGTTGAAGCGCCTTCCTTTCAATAGTTCGTCGTAGTAACTCCACCGATCAGGATTCCGGTCTTCCGCGTTTAGCATAAATTCGTAGACATGAATCAAATGCCTAATCTTGGCCGGCGTCAGGCCGACTTCATGGTGCAACTGCTTTTCATTGACACCGTGAGTCTTAAACCGACGATATAGGTAGCCGGCCTGTTCAAAAGGTTGCCAGTCTTTCTTTCCGACGATATGGAACTCGCCTAGCAGCGAGAACACCTCACTGTCAGAGATAGTGTCGGGGAGAATGCGAACACGGAGCCTTTCCCACGCGCTAGCGTCCTTCTGCGCGAGAAGACGATAGGCGGCCAGACGGCTGTTACCTTCAAGGACAACGTTTTTTCGAACTAAGACAGGCTCGATAAGGCCGCCATTGCTCTTGATGCTTGGGACAAGGGTCTCGCGAACATGCTCTGTCTTCGACAGAGCCTCGAAAATCTCCTCCTGCGTTGGTTCCTCTCCTGCATCATTCCATACGATGGAATAGATGCGAGGATTTTCAGCGTAAAAGCGAAGGCTGTGGTGAGGCAAGAAACCGGTCTTGACCTTTATCTCGCGCTTTCTCAGCGTGATGGTGTCTTCTGTGAATTCACTCATCTGTCCTGATTTCCTCCCAGAATTCTTTGTAGTATTTCGAAGAACCCGAGCGTTGCCCTTTCAGAATAGGCCCGTGCGTCGATATCGCCCTGGGTCAGTTGGGCTGCCAAACGCTTCTCTTCAAGAAGGCAGTCAACCCATTCATCGACGGAATCGACCATAAGCATGTTGTAGACGTAACATGTCTTGGTTTGGGACACGCGGTGAATACGATCCTGAGCTTGTAGGTAGTCATCAAGGCTGTAGGTTCGATCGTAAAAAATGACGTGATTGGCTACAGTCAGCGTCAACCCCTCCTTAGCGGCACCAGGCGTTGCGACGAGCACCTGATCCTCAGAGTTCTCTATGAACCATTTTACGACAGCGTTCCGCCGCTCCATTGGCATTCTCCCGTTGAGAGGATGCGCGCCGAACACGGACAGTTTCTTCACCAGCCATTCGCAGTTGTCGTTAAAGTTGGTCCAGACAATTGCTTTTTCACCCTGACGCGTAATGTCCGTCAGCAAGTGATAAAGTGGCTCGAACTTTCCTGGCTCTGCGGTGTAACTCTCATCAGCCATCACTGGGTTCGACGCAATCTGCACGAGGCGTAGCAAACGCTTCAGGATGGATTCCTGGTTTTCCTCAACAAGCTGCCCGTCTCGAACGACCACGGCTCGAAGTTCTTCCCGAACCTGCCGATACAATTCGAACTGCGCAGGCTCCCAAACACATTCAATCCGCTGGAATTCCTTTGAGGGCAGGACTATTCGTCCTCCATCCTTTGTTTCTCGGATAGAGAAGTCCGCTATGCGGCTATTGATGCCTTCCAACCGTCGCTGGTACGCCTCGAACGCCTGCTCGTCGTGGAGGAGGTCTGCCGTGAGGTCCGTCTCACGCTTGAACTCGGCAAAATCGTTGCCGAGAGAGCTTCCCTGGTCGAGGAAATATATCTGAGCCCAAATGTCATAAGGACGATTGGCGACCGGTGTGCCGGTCATGATGACCCGTTTCGTGAATAGCGTGGATAGTTCGAAGAAGACCTGGGTAAGGCTTGCTTCGGGGTTCTTGATCTTTGCAGATTCGTCGATGATCACGCCCACCCGGCGCGATGACAGCCAAGCGTGAAAGCGTTTGCTCTCCTTCTTGGCAGCTTCAAAATGGCAAAGGACGAGGCGCGTCGGGGTGGTGAAAACGTAGTAGTTCTTGGTCGAATTATCGGTAATAACAAGGGGCGTCAACTGGCTATGCACTTGAAATTCCCGAACCCAGTTAGCAATCAACCCCTTCTTGGTAAAGACAAGGACGGTATCGACTTCCTTACGTTGAAGCCAACGTAACATGACATCAATGGCAATCTTGGTCTTGCCGAGGCCCTGTTCATGGAATATTGCGGCATAGTCACGGCTTGCGACAAAGTCCGTTGCCTCCTCTTGGTACGGGAACGCCTTGTACTTTGCATCCAGGAGAGGCTCGGAACGAAGCCGGAATCTGAAATCATTCACGCCAGAATCTCCTGACGGTCGTGGAACCGATCATATAAGCTGCCACACAAATGGAGACAGTCGCTGACTGAACTTGCCGTCGGACAAGATTACAGATACGGATAGCGGTGCCCGCAGACATCCATGGAACAGCCATCCAAAGCTCACCCTCAGGCTGCATTCGCAGGTACTCAAAATAGGAGGCGAGTTGACTGTGCGTATGCTGGTTGTCGATGTCGTTGGTCGTTTTGGCCTCACCGATGATGATGCGGCCGGTCGATATGTCTTTGGCGAATGCATCTGGACGGGTTGCCCCTATAGGAGGGGGAAGTTCTCCCGAAATGCAATCCTGCAGGTCCAAGTAGACGATCGGCGGCATATTCCAGCGCCTGTCGCAAGCTATGTCGCGTCCAACCGCCTTAACTAGGCTTCGGTGATGACCACTTTCACTCATCGTTCATGATCAGCCCAATATCTTTGCAGAGGTCGTGCAGTTCCTCGTAGCAGTCGGATAGTGCCTGAGCACGTGGAGAGTCATTATCCTCGCGAAGGGCTTTAACGTCGGGGTAGTTGAGACTTCTGATCTTTCCGGCTAATGCATTGGCCAGTTGGTCAATAGAAGCCTCCTTGATCGCCGCATTCGCGCTCGGTTGTTCAAGAACCTTCATAGCTTCCCGAGCGTCATGAGAGAGGAATCTCTTCTTCGCATCGGAGTTGCCCAATATGCGCGGAAGCTGACGCACTGTATTCAAAGGGCTGATCTTCGAATCATTGACCCACGTGGCAAAGTCTTCCATGGTGAAGCCCGCCTTCACGATGGACTCTTTGACCTTCGGCTTCTGTAGTTCCACAAATGCGCTAAAACGCGAGTAGTCAGGCTGATTCTGACCAATCAGGGGCATATAGTGATGCTGCATGTCCTTATAGGCTTCGATGTATTCCTCGACTTCCCTCTTCCTCGATGCCCCCCCGCAATAGTCGAGAATTTCCGTGATTGAGAGCTTTTCATCCGTATAGAGCCCATGAAGGTATTTTGCTTTTGCGTACGGGCGCCACTGACGAGGCCCAACTAAATGGGCTTGGAGCCGAATTGCGTGTTCCCCATTCTCCTCAATGTCCGGGTGAACAATTGCAGGAATTGTTTCCCAAAAGCCAGGCGCGTTTTCCTCTGCAAGTTGGCGATAGATTGAGACGCGAGTGTTTCCTTCTATCACCACATAGGAGCCATCGTCCCGAGGGGTTACTACGATGGGGTTAATCAAGCCCTTATAGGCTCGAATTGACGCCTTCAAACTCGAGAAAGTGGTTGATGCCCCCTTGTCTTCATCGTCGGGGGCAAATTGGCCCAGTGCAAGTTGAATGAACTCTTGCCTTGGAACGCCTTCGATGGATTCAAGCGCTGGCGCAACACGTGGATTACGCTGATCGAGAACAATCTTAGTGATTGGTAAATACTGAATTGCCAAGTCAGACATTTTGTGGCCCGTAAGTTTGAAATTATTGGATCATCGACTCGTGCAAGCCTGCAGCGCCGAACTCCCTAATGGAATCTGATTGTTCATCACCGGAAGGCTAAGAAAAGCCGGCAGCATTCAGTATTGCGCGCGCCATTTGACCAGCTTCAGCCTCACTTGAGGCATAGCGCGAATTGGCAAATGGCGTATCTCCGAGAGCATTTCTTGCGCTTTCAAAGAAGACCCTGAATGCCCCCTCCGAGACGTCCCCCTCATCCAACATCTTGGGACAAATGGCAGCAAAGACCTTCATTAACGCCGAGAAACCAACGGTTTTTCTCAACAAGTGCTCCTTAGGCTCTACGGTCCATTCCAACTCAAATGTCGCTCTTGCTGCTGATAAGTAGTTCCAGAGAATCTTAGATATGAGACTGTCGTTCTCCTCACGAAAGAAATCCCTCAATGGGGCTCTAGGATCAGGTTCCAGTGATGCTCCTTGCAGCAAGAGCAGTTCGTCATCATCTGGATTCCGCGAAATCATCGGCAATATGTATTTCGCGAAGCTGCCTTGTGAAAGGAACTCAGTATCATTTTGTCTCTGACCTAGCATCTTCAGGCCGTGAAAGAGAGGGCTACCTTCCGTGTCATTAAAACCGATAGCCAAGCTATGACATGTTTTTCGCGGACTCCGCTTTCTGGAGAGGCCAAACAAATCAATTATCAGTGACGGGTCCACCGGCCGCTGCTTCGAGTTGATTGTTCGAAAAACCTCCGCCATGTCCTCAAGCGACATGTCGAACATAAACACCACTGGCATTTGATAGTTATCGAGAATCTCATCGCCCTTAATTTTTGCGGCCTTTTTGAGCCCCTCAATGCGATGCTGGCCGTCAATAACCAAGCCAAGAGCATCATCGTCGTTCAGAGGGACATAACGTGCGGGGCCGTTATCGGCCTCCCTGCCTACGATGAGTCTTGAGCCACTCTGGTCGACATGAACGTTGTTTCCATCTGCCGCGACGATAATTGAGGTAGGAAACGTCGCGTTTGGGCGCCCGGTATATTCCGCGATCTCGGTTGTTCGTGTTGTATTCAAGCGGCGCTGAACACTCTGGCGTTCATCTTCCGAAAGACCTCGCCGTTCAATTCTCGTCGCTTTCAACAGAAGGCGTGCAGGAACACACGCTATGTAGAAGGTGCCAATCGGTTGTGTAATCGATACGCAGGGGATTTCCAGTATTTCATTCATACCTTAACCTTTTTGCCCTTTACCTCGACAAATTCGTCAGCCCTATCGGAAACTGCAGGATGCACGCGCGACATAATCGTTTTGGCCGTCGATTGATCTTTCTTTTGGGACTGATCGACAACCGCATCCAGACCATATGTTCCGGCCCATTGCAAGAGTGCGAGCAAGAAACCCAGTACAACTGCAACGATCGTCATCGCTATCTGAATATAATCAAGCGCAGCTGTTTCCGGCGTGCCCTTTGTCGCCGGCGCCCCTGCAAACAGGGACGTCGTGAAGGAAACCGAAAACAAACCGACGATCAAAGCGACTGCGAGAAGAGCAGCCTTTTGATTCTGGAAGAATCGGTTGCTTCTTTCGACATACTCGGTAATTACATAGCCAGAAGTGGTGGCCAAATACGCGATTAGAAACGTGTAGGCCCCTCCAGTTTCTAGCAACTCCGACATCCTCAAACTGACAGCTCCACGGCCATTCTTGATTTCTGAAATCAAGGGAACCCACAAACCGGCTGACCCAAAGACAACGTTTATTGCAAAAAACCAAATTATTAGCGAATACTTATCTTCTGCGGCTTTCTTCACTGCTGCAAGTAGCGGAGGGGAGTTTGGAGTCGATGCCATAAGCGTCTAACGATCGGCAATAGGAGTGAGAAGAGTTGAGGAGATACCCACGGTAGCGTCACGGCTATTGTATAACCACGCATCGACTTATGCGGCAACTGGCCTGTCCGTTGTTGCGTAGGTGTGGAGCCCTGCGCCTTGTGCACGTCGAAGAACTTGCGCCGCACATGAAGACATGACCCGAGAACGGGTCGGCAGCGAGTTTCTCCTGCACGACCGCGGCCAGACCATCGAAGCCCCGACGCATGTCGGTGATCCCGGCGGCGAGCCAGATGCATGTGCTCAAGTGGATCATGCGCGGCGCAGTTCGGCCAGAACGACTCGCAACGTCTCGGCGTCGGGGCGTCCTTCGATGCGCACTCTGAGTCGATCCGATTCGATCAGCAAACTACCCGATGCCTGCGCCGAATTCGTCCAATCTACGGCAACATCCGGTTCTATGGTGACCGGCAGCATCGCCGAGGAGGCGTCGCCCAGTTGGCCTTCGCGGTAAAGCTAGCGCCAGCAAAACACTTGATTGGCGTTGATCCCGTGCTCACGCGCGACCAACGCCACCGAGGTACCGGGCCGCAGCGTTTCTTCGACAACCGCGCGCTTGAATTCCAGCCGGTGATGTCGATACGGCCCGCGCCGTGCCGGCGTTCTGATCGCCTCCGAATTCGTGTCCATAATCCCCTTTGTGGGCACAATTTGCGAGGCCCATCCGGGCACGATCTTCAGCTAACGACGATTGATTTGACAGACGGTACTGACCGAACGCTTACTTTTCATCGAAAACGCTTGGACAATGTGTCAGCGACCGCCGTATAGGATCCACTCGATGATCGGCATATAGGAGCCAGGCTGTGACCGGCGTATAGGCGCCACTTGATGATCGGCGTAATGGCGCCACCGGCACTGAAGAAGTAATCAACGGGTATTTCGGAATTTCAACCATGACTCGCTACCCTCGGCGGCTTTTTGCCGGAGGGTTGATGAGCAGGAGGAAGATCGAAATGCACCACTACCGACAGGTCCTGATGCGCATGCGTCAGGGCGATTCCGACCGCGATATTGCCAAGAGCGGTCTCATGGGGCGACGCACGGCAGCCGCCCTGCGGACGCTGGCCGGCGCACAGGGCTGGCTGGATACGGCCAGCCCGTTACCGGACGACGCCACCGTCGCCGTCACCCTGGTTGCCCCGAAACGGGCCAGCACCACCGTCTCCAGTCTGGAGCCGTTCCGGGAGCGAATCACCGCCTGGCATACCCAAGGCGTTTCCGGCGTTGTCATCCACGCGGTCCTCAAGCGTGAGCATGGCTACACCGGCAGTTACTCAGCGGTGCGCCGGATACTCGCGACCTTGAAACGGGAGACACCACCGGAAGCGACCGTCCGCCTGGATTTCGCCCCCGGCGAAGCCGCTCAGGTCGATTTCGGCGCCGGCCCGATGTTGGCCGACGCGGCCGGGATCGTCCGCCGCACCTGGGCCTTCGTCATGACCTTGTGCTTCTCGCGGCACCAGTACGTCGAGTTCGTCTGGGACCAGACCGTAGCGACCTGGCTGGGTTGCCACCGCCGTGCCTTCGAGTGGTTCTGCGGCGTGCCGGCTCGGGTGATCATCGACAACGCCAAGTGCGCCATCGTCAAAGCCTGCCAGAACGACCCCGAGGTGCAACGCTCCTACGCCGACTGTGCCGAAGGCTACGGTTTCAGGATCGATCCTTGCCCGCCGCACGATCC
>RRZU012013614.1_pt1 | contig 12944 bp, 9 predicted proteins | sample 2165561 | NCBI WGS metagenome assembly RRZU01 (sample SAMN10456909, study PRJNA506462) | wastewater metagenome | isolation source: wastewater sludge | place: USA: Moscow, Idaho
AAAAAATACTAGAAAAATTAACATCAAGCCCCATAAAAGGCTTAATGGTTGGATTAACTGTAACGGCGTTAATACAATCTTCATCAGCAACAACAGTAATGCTCGTTGGTTTTGTTAACTCAGGTATTATGAAACTAACTCAAGTTATTTCAGTTATAATGGGAGCAAATATAGGGACAACAGCTACAGCATGGATTTTGAGCTTGTCAGGTATAGAAGGAGATAGTTTTTGGGTAAACCTACTTAAACCATCATCTTTTTCTCCAATATTAGCTATGATAGGTGTTGTTTTAGTTATATTTTTGAAAAATTCAAAAAAGAAAGATATAGGTATTATTTTAATTGGTTTTGCTATTTTAATGTTTGGTATGGAAACTATGAGTGGTGCTGTAAAACCTTTAAAAGATGTTCCTGAGTTTCAAGCTATATTCTTAAAATTCACAAATCCTATATTGGGTGTTCTAGTTGGGGCTATAGTAACAGCCATTATTCAATCATCATCAGCTTCTGTTGGTATATTACAAGCATTATCTCAAACTGGAAGTGTTAAATTTGGAGCCGCTTTACCTATAATTCTTGGACAAAACATAGGTACTTGTGTAACAGCTATTATTTCAAGTATTGGTGCAAATAAAAATGCTAAAAGAGTAGCTGTAGTACATTTATTTTTTAATATCATAGGAACATTTTTGTTTTTAGCGGTTTTTTACACCTTAAATGCTATAATTCATTTTGCATTTTTGGATGATACAGTGGATGGATTTAAGATTGCAGTTGTTCATACTATTTTTAATTTAACTACAACTCTTGTTTTATTGCCTTTTACTAAATTGCTGGAGAAAATAGCATATGCTGTAGTTAAAGATACAGGTGTGAAAGAAGAAATAAATATACTAGATGAACGTTTACTTAATACACCAGCTATTGCAATAGAAAATTGTCGTAATCATGCAATAAAAATGACTAAAATATCAAAAGAAGCAATTGAAATGGCTATAGGACTAACAGAAAAATATGATGAAAAAATCGCAAATGATGTTTTGGAAAGAGAAAATATAGTTGATATATACGAAGATAAACTAGGAACTTATCTAGTTAAATTAAGTAGTAGAAGCCTTACAAATGAAGATAGTAAGGCAGTTTCAAGATTGTTACATGCTATTGGTGACTTTGAGAGAATAGCAGACCATGCAGTCAATATTTTAAATGTAGCAAAAGAAAAAAAAGAAAAAAGTCTTGCTTTTTCTAGTGTTGCACAATCTGAGCTTGAAATAATGATTAAAGCATTAAATGAAGTTTTAGATATTACAATAGACGCTTTTGAAAAAAATAGCACAGAAATTGCAAGGACTGTTGAACCGCTAGAAGAAATTATTGATGAATTAAGAATGGAATTAAAACGCCGACATATACTTAGATTACAAAATGAAAAATGTACAATTGAATTAGGGTTTGTTTTTAGTGATTTCTTAACTAACTTAGAAAGAGTTTCAGATCATTGCTCAAATGTTGCTCTATATATAATTCAAATAAGTGATGATAACTTCAATACTCATAAATATATTGATAATCTAAAAAATTCAGGTGAAATCTATGGTGATAAATACAAACAATTCTCCAGTAAATATGCTTTGCCAAATTATGTTCAAGTAAAATAATAGGAGGATGAAAATGAAGTTAGTATATTGCGTTGAGGATGATGAGGGAATAAGGGAATTGGTTAGTTGTGCTTTGAAATCGGGCGGGTATGAACCAATTGGTTTTGGCACTGCAAAACAATTTTTTGACCAAATTCAAAAAGAACTTCCAGAGTTGATTATTTTGGATATAATGTTACCGGATGAAAGTGGCATATCCATTTTAAAAAAATTAAAGGGAAATACAGCATATAGTGAAATTCCAATTATTATGCTTACCGCAAAAACAGCAGAAATAGACAAAGTCGTTGCTTTAGAAACTGGAGCTGACGACTATATAACAAAACCTTTTGGTATAATGGAATTTTTATCAAGAGTGAAAGCGGTTTTAAGGCGTGTAAATAAAAATGAAGATAATAGTGACTCTATTTTTGTTTTAAATGAATTATGTGTTGATACACAGAAAAGAACAGTTTTATACAAAGAAAGTGAAATTCATTTGACTTTAAAAGAATTTGATTTGCTAGTGTACTTATTAAAAAATAAAGATCTAGTTGTAAGCAGAAGTGATATTCTTGAAAAAATATGGGGATTTAATTATCAGGGTGAAACAAGAACTGTTGATATGCATATTAAAACATTGAGGCAAAAATTAGAAAATAGTGGATGTATAGATATGATACAAACCGTTAGAGGAATTGGATATAAAATTCAATAAAATTGGAGGCTTTAATTTGTTAACATTAGATAAAATTTATCATGCAAATTATGTGTTGAAATCTGTAGTTAGACAAACAAATTTAATATATGCTCCAGATATGGGAAAAGATTATGAGGTTTTTTTAAAACCCGAAAATCTTCAAATTACTGGTTCGTTCAAGGTTAGAGGGGCATACTATAAACTTTCACAACTAACAGATGAAGAAAAGGCTAAAGGAGTAGTTGCTTGTTCTGCAGGTAATCATGCTCAAGGTGTTGCGTTGGCAGCTAAGAAAAATAATGTCAAGGCTGTTATTTGCTTGCCAAATGGTGCGCCTATATCAAAAATTGAAGCTACAAAATCATATGGAGCAGAAATATGTTTGGTTGAAGGTGTATATGACGATGCTTACGCAAAGGCTTTAGAATTAAAAGAAGAAAAAGGGTACACTTTTGTTCATCCTTTTAACGATGTAAATGTTATGGCTGGGCAAGGTACTATTGGTTTAGAACTTTTGGAACAGCTTCCAAATGTAGATGCTATAGTGGTTCCAGTTGGTGGTGGAGGATTGATTTCAGGTCTTGCATATGCTGTAAAAACTTTAAATCCAAACATCAAAATTTATGGAGTTCAAGCCTCAGGCGCTGCTAGTATGTATAATTCTATAAATGATAATCAAATTAAAAAATTATCAAATGTATGTACAATAGCAGATGGAATAGCAGTAAAAGAGCCTGGTGATTTAACATTCGATTTATGTTGTCGTTATGTGGACCAAGTTGTTACTGTAAATGAAGATGAAATTTCAGCAGCGATTTTACATTTGATAGAAAATCAAAAACTCATTTCAGAAGGTGCAGGAGCTGTTAGTGTAGCCGCAGTTTTATTTGATAAAATACCTATGAAAAAAGGTGAGAAAGTTATTTGTCTTGTGTCTGGTGGTAACATAGATGTAACTATTTTATCTAGAGTTATAAAAAGAGGATTAATGAAAGCAGGACGTTCATGCTTGCTTAATATAGAGTTGATAGACAAACCAGGACAATTGCAACTTGTGTCTACTATTATTTCAAAATTTGGTGGAAATATCATTTCTATTCACCACGAAAGATCAAATGAAGGAGATATATCTGGTTGTTTTTTAAGAACTATGCTTGAAACTAGAAATTATGAGCAAATTGAAAATATTAAAAGAAGCTTAAACGAAGCTGGCTTTAAAATAATGCCATAAAGGAGTTAAAATACAAATGGAAAAAATTTATACAAATAAAGCACCTGAGGCCATAGGACCTTATTCACAAGCTATAGTATGCAACGGAATGGTGTATACATCTGGACAGATAGCTATAAATCCTGCGACAGGTCAGGTAGAGGCTGAAACAATAGAAGGACAAACTTATCAAGTGATAAGTAATTTAGAAGAGGTTTTATCTGCTGCAAATACTTCAATAGAAAATGTAGTAAAGACCACTTGCTTTTTAAAGGAAATGTCTGACTTTGCAGCATTTAATTCTGTTTATGAAAAGTTTTTTGTGAATAAACCAGCTAGAAGTTGTGTTGCAGCAAAAGAACTTCCTAGAAATGTTTTAGTTGAAATTGAAGTAATAGCCATAGTAAAATAAAAATCAAATAACCAAGTAATATTGTTAATATTCAGCCTATAAAGGTAAATATGGCGGAGATATTTTACCGAAGGTCCAGGGCGACTCCGCAGAGTCGAAACTCCCAGAAAACCGTAAACTTTATATGGCTGAATAGTAACATATAATAAAAATAATATTTTAATATGTTGAAAAATTATTGACTTGATAAATAAAACATGGTATAATTATTTTTGTTTTTACAATATTTTATTAAATATGGAGAGCTGTCCGAGAGGTCGAAGGTGCGAAACTCGAAATTTCGTGGCGGTGATGAGCTCCCCAAGGGTTCGAATCCCTTGCTCTCCGTCTTTTTAAAAATTTATTACCCTCGTATCTAGGTTTTAACTGGCCTATTTATAAGGGTGATTTTTTATTGGGGAATTTACTATTCATAGACTAAAGGTAAAGTTTACGGATTTGCAAGAATTTCTACTCTGCGGAGTCGACCGGGCTTTCTGGTCGCCCTGGACCTTCGGTAAAATATTTTATTCTTATATATATGGTTGAATAGTAAATGGAAAAATATAATTTTATTAAATAACATTATTTGATATTGACTTTTGTTTTTTTTAGTGTTATGATTAATAAGAATGATTATGGGCGAAACCGAGTGTTCGCCCATAATCTATGTGTTATAAGTGTAATTTTATTTAAAAATGCTACTTTTGATGTAATATCAAATTGATATTTGTTTAGATATACTGAATGAGATCTTTATATTAATCTTTGAGAGTTTATACTTTCGTTTTTAAAGATGGTTTATATGCTAGAAATTTTGAAACATTTAAGTTTTATCATATTGTTTAGTTTTGTTCCATTCCAAAAAAAAGTTTAGCATGGTTAGTAAATTTGAATATTTACGCATTTATGAAATTACCTTAATTTGAAATTGGAATGTAGAAAGGATATTATATGAAATTTAATGAATTAGAATTATCAGCAGAAGTATTAAGAGCTATTGAGGAAATGGGGTTTACAGAATTAACGGAGATTCAAGAAAAAGCTATACCGTTAATTGCAAAAAAGGTTGATGTTATTGGTCGTTCAAATACTGGAACAGGAAAAACAGCGGCTTTTGGAATACCAGCTATTGAAAGTATATCAAAAGAAGCACGTACACCAGAAGTACTTATTTTATGTCCAACAAGAGAACGTGCAATGCAAGCTTGTGAGGAAATAAAGAAGTTTTCAAAATATATGACATGGATTAGATCATCCGCCGTATATGGTGGAGCAAGTATGGAAAAGCAAATTATGGAACTCAAAAGAGGTGCAAATATTGTAGTAGGAACACCAGGAAGAGTTATGGACCATATAAGAAGAAGAACACTTAAGTTGCAGGATTTAAAAATGATTATCCTTGATGAAGCAGATGAAATGTTGAACATGGGCTTTAGAGAAGATATAGAAAGTATTCTTTTAGATGTTCCAGAAGAAAGACAAACCATTCTTTTTTCAGCTACTATGCCTCCAGCAATATTGGCAATTACAAATCAGTATCAAAATGATCCAACAATAATAACAATAATAAATAAACATAGAACAGTAGATACCATAGAACAGTTTTATTTTGAAGTACCTTCACATAAAAAATTAGAAGCACTACAGTTACTCCTATTAGCTTATGAACCAAAAGCATCAATGATTTTTTGTAACACAAAAAAGATGGTTGATGAGCTAACTGAAGCTTTGTGTAATAAGGGATTAAGAGCAATAGGAATACATGGTGACATGAAACAAGCTCAAAGAACTCATGTTATGGAAAGATTTAAAAATGGTAAAGTAAATATACTAATAGCTACAGACGTTGCGGCAAGAGGTATTGATGTAAGTGGAATAGATGCTGTTTTTAATTTTGATTTACCACAAGATAATGAATATTACATCCACAGAATAGGAAGAACTGGAAGAGCGGGGAAATCAGGTACTGCATATACTTTAGTAAATAGTAGAAAACAAGTTTATGACGTAAGAGCTTTATCTAAGTATATAAAGGCTGAAATAATCGAAAAGCAATTTCCAGTAAAAGAAGACATAATTGGTAAAAAATTAGAAAAAATAAGTGAAAAAATAAATATTTCTTTAGAAAATGAAATAAAAGATGAAACTAAATTAGTTATCAGTAAATTGCTTGAACAGGGTCTAACATTAGAAAAAATAGCTGAATCTTTAATTAATTTAAAAGTTCAAAAAGAATTAAAGCATATACCAGAAATAGATCAGGAATTATTTAAAAAGACTTATGTTGCACCTAAGAAGGGTGAGACTCGTAGTAAAGGAACAACAGTTAAAGTTGATATTTCACTTGGTAGAATTCATAAAATAGCACCTAATTTTATCTTGGGAGCATTAGTTGAGTCAACAGGACTTTCAGGAAAAAGTTTTGGTAAAATAGATATTTATGATAAATATACAACTGTAGAAGTTTCAGAGGGTGAAAGTGAGCACATAATTAATTCAATGAATGGTAAAAAAGTAAATGGTAAAAAAGCTATTGTAAAATTATGTGATAAAGTTGAAAAGATGACTACAAAGCATTATGTGGATAAAAAACCTAGAGCACCATATAGAGAAAGAGATAGTAGAGACAGCAGAGATAATAGAGAAAATAAAAGTGTAAGAAGTAAGAGTTATAGCAAAAAGCCAGTTATAATTTAATTAAATAAAAAAAAATCGTTATAAGTAGAGGAGAATTTTATAATATGAAAAAAAAGGTTGTGCAAGAGAAGAAATTAATAGTGAGAATAATTGTTTTAGCTATTGCTGCAATAATGTTTTTGGGGTTTATAATATTTCCTATAATTTCTATTTTATAATCATTACATTTTGATAAAAAATTAAATTAAAAATCCACAATCTTATGATTGTGGATTTTTTAAGTTACTCGTTACAATTCATGTATTAAAGGGAAAGTATACTTGTTTTGCAAGGGTTTCGACTCTGCGGAGTCGACCGGGCTTTCCGATCGCCCTGGACCTTCGGCAAAACATTTCTACTCTATACATATGGATGAATAGTAACGGATTTTTTACTTTAATCATAATTCAGAACTATTTTTTCTTCTATATCTTGAAATGACTTTTGTTTTTACTTCACGATCAGTAGTTGGGTTTATTATTTCATCAGACCATTCGGACCATTCAGACCATTCTGATATAATTTCTTTTTCAAAATAATATGTAGTGGATTGAAGAATACGTTGTTTGTAAATAAACCAGTCCGTATTTATATTTCCAAAACGCATGCAATAAAATGTTCCGTTTAAGTTGTATGTATTTACAAAAATATTATTTACAATTGAATCGCCAGCAGGAGTTTTAAAAGTATCATCATTTGTTGGTTTCCATGAAATAGGATTTGGTGTTATATCAGATGGAGCAATAGTCTCTTTATAAATCCATTCGTTTTCATTGGTATCTTTATGAAAAAATGTAGCAACTAGAGGAGAAGAATAGGAGAATTTTATATCAGGTTTGTTTCCGTTATAAAACCATCCAGAATATTTAAATCCTTTTAAAGTTGAAACAATTTCACAAGTTTCATCAGCATTTTTTTGATCAGAAGTGTAATACTTATCATTTAACCAATTTGAGTATACTTTTTTTGTATCATATAAAGTGTAATCATCATCCACATCGTCCAAATTATTTGTTTCTATGTTATCCATAATTCTACTGCGTGTTCTACTTTGATACTGTTTTTTGGATTCTATTATATAATTTGATTCATTATCAAGAGCAGGTTGTCCATCACTCCACTCTGTCCATGTACCAACGCTTACAGTTAATTTAACAAGAGAACCAATTTCAACTTCTTCTCCAACTGCTATGCTTTGTGAGAGAACAGTGCCATTTGGAATATTATCATTTATATAGGTTATACTTACGTTTAATTCTTTGAATTCTAACTTGCTTTTTGCACTTTTTTTGTTTTGACCTGTTACATCAATCATTTTTACAGTGGTAGGAACAACGGGAGTAGGTGTTTCAACCTCATCTGGTTGTTCATCAACTACAACTACTTCTTCTTTAGAAACTGTTTCGATTTGATTTTCAATTGGTTCTGTTGTGGTTGGGGTTTCTTTTTCAGCTTTATTTAATGATGCATTTTGTAGTATAGTTGCTAAATTTATTTCTGATTTTGGTTGTTCAATTTTTTCAGGTTCTAATTCTTTTGATACTTCTTTTTTTGATTTGGGAAGTATCTCTTTGTTAAGTATGTCCATCAAATTAATTTTATTTTTTACATTGGTTTCAGCAAGATTTGGTTCTCCATTTGATTTAGGTGGCTCAACAGTTTTTGTTACATCTTTTGGTGGTTCAACTTCAACTTTTTTTGGTGTAGGTTCTTTTAATATAGTTTCAAAAGTTGGTTCGGCAACATCTTCATAGCTAGGTTCTGGATTTGATTCGGTTGATTTGATTGGAATAGATTCAAATAATGCATCAGCATTTATATCATTAGAATTTTTTCTGATATTTGGGGTATGATTTTCAATAGCATTTCTTTTTGGTATTTCTGTTTCTTCTGCAATATTACCTAGTCGTTCAGTCGGAATTGGTGCAGTCCATGGTTTTTCACCCGTTTTTAAATTTGTACCACAAAAACCACAGAAATTTAATTTGCCTTTCATATTTTCGCCACAATTAGGACATTTCATGGGTTACCTCCTTAAAATAAATTATATTAAAATTTATAAATATTATTTTTTACAATTGAAAAAATTAAAATAATAGATTTAAAAATCCTATTAATGTTCCTAAAACACCACCAAGATAAATTAAAGCATTTAATTCTTTTTTTGTAATAGACATAATTAAATTTTCCATTTCAGACATTTCAAGTTCATTTATTTTTTGCTCAATAATAGAAGAAATGTTTAAACCTTTTAGAATTTTTTCTAAATATTTGTTTATTAACTTTTGATAATAAACCCATAGTTTGGCTTTGTAATCTGGAAATTTTGTTGTAATTAGTTTTGCTATTTCGTTTATTTGTTTATTTTTTATTGATAAATATTCTTTGTCAATAAAATCAGATATAGTTGATGGTGATTTTTCTTGGATTAAGTTGTTTATTTTTTTAATCAAAGAAGGTCTTGCAGAATTAAAAGCTTTAGTGGCTATAGGTGAAAACATGGGATTAATATTTTTAATTATTTCATCTGAAGCATAATCAATTAACATAGAAGCTATGTCTATTTCTATCAGTTTTTCAGTCACATAATTAGAAGCATTTATTTTTATTACATCTTTGTTTTCGTCAAACTTATCTAATAAATCATGATCTAATAAAAATTCAGAAACTGTTTCAGTTTTCTCATATAATTTAGAAATAAATTCATCTATAGCAATATCAATTTTTAAATGGATTTCTTCGGATAACAGGGCATTTAAAAAAGTACCTTTATCTAGTAAATCATTACCTACAACTTTACCAATAGCTTTTGCTATTCTATGTTGCTCTTTAGGAATTAAACCTGGAGTAAAAGGAACTTTGATTTTTTTGAAAATATAAATCGGTTTAAAAGGTCTAAACAACATTTTTAGAGCTATGCCATTTGTTATAAAGCCGATGACCCCTCCGATTATTGGAGATGTAATCAGTTCTAAATTCATTTTTATTCTCCCTTTTTGTTACATTATTTTATTTATAAAATTTACTTTACACATTAACATTTTATCATAATTTTAAATAATAATCAACAAAAATAAAAGTTAAAAATAAAATTTATTGTTTAAGTAGATTTGTGTTCATTTCATTTATTAAATCTGCCAACTTTACAGTAACATTATAGATATCTGTTATAGACGTATTTATTTTATCTCCATTTGTTGTGGTTTTTATTATTGTAGAGTTTAGACTATTTATTATTTTTTGAATTAAAGGAAGAGCATTTGCAACTTCGTTTATTGTATCATTATTTATTTTTGTTTTGTCATCAAAAGCTGCTATCATTTGTTTTATAACCACGTTTATAGTTTGTGTTATATCTAAAATTTTAGTGTTGTTGTCGGTTATAATAGAAGTTTCAGTTTTAACAGTTTTTACATCACTTGTAAGATTTTTAACTATATCATCAACTTTTTCTGTTAAATCTTTAATTGATAAATAAGCAGAAGCAAGCTTGTTTCTTTCATCTAAAAGCTTTGTTTTTGTATAATAAATACAATTTTCTTTTATATTTAGTCGTCTATAAATTGCTGTTGCCATATCTTTACATGACGAATACCCACATGCGTTACAGTCAAAAGTACGTTCATCATTTGAAAATTTAAGCATACTGTTAAAGATTTCATCTAGAGATTTTTCAGAAGGGATTACTGGAGCTGTATATTTGTCTTTATATGTTCTTAAAAAATCGTTTAATTTTAATTCTTTGTCAAATTCTTTAAATTGTTTATCATTTTTTAAAAGTGCCCATCCCATTCCCTTTCTTTTTTCTGCTTCTTTTTTAGTTTTATCCATTATAGTGGTTATAACTGGAGAAAAAACTTCTCCACCAATACCAATACCTATGTTACATCCCTCTTCACAACTCAATACATCAAAAACATCAGCTGCATATTGAGGATCCATATTTGCATATTCTGAAAGTTTCTTATAAACTTTATGTGTTCCTTCACAAGTTGTTACGTGTAAATAAGGGTTATGCATTAACAAATTCTCCTTCAATCCACTAGGCTTTGGATACAAAGCACCAAAGTTACCCTGTTTATTGGTAAAGGAAAATGAGGAATTATTGTTGGGTGTATTAAAAGATATTTGTTTATATTCAAAATATTGTTTTATTTTTGAAAAGGTTACATTATACGAAACTAACTCGGTATCCATAAATTCACTTTTTTTAGAAGCGCAAGGTCCTAAAAATGCCAATTTATTTGTGTCGTTTAAATATTTTTTTACATAAACAGCAGTACATAGTGCAGGACTATGTACGGGAGATAAATTATCAATTAAAGATATTTCGTGTTTCTCAATATAATTTACTATAGAAGGGCAGGGTTGAGAAATTATTTTATTTACTTTTTTTGTATCAATAGCTTCAATATGTGCCCATGTACATATATCTGCACCCAAAGATACATCATATATATTATGTATTCCTTGAGCATAAAACCAATTTAAAACCTCTTTCCAGGTATCCTGAAATGCTACTTTTATTGATGGGGCAACTAGTAGAGAGATTTTTTTTGTATATATGTCTTCAAAAAACAAGTCTGAATCATCATGATATTCTCTAGCATCATGTTTACACTCACGAACACATTCACCACAATTTATACATTTATTAGGGTCGATAATAGTTATAATCTTACCCTCTTCAGTTATCTTAGTAATATTTGCATCTGTAATAGGACAAACCCTTATACAAGCGTTACAACCAACGCAGTTCTCAATATTTACTGAAATTATATCCATAATAATTAATAGTACCTCCTTGAAACTTAATTATTTTTATTTTAACTAATTAATAAATCTATTTTTAAACGTTTAAATTATTTTTCACGATAAAAAATATATAAAATATAATAAATTTAAAATCATGGTTAAAATGAACATATTAATGATATCATTTTAATTCGTATATGTCAATAGTTTAGAAAATAATATAAAATTAACAATCTAAATTTTATCAAAATGATAAAAAAATTAAAAATTATACATAAAATTATATATTATGAAAAGGGTAAATAAAAATTAAAATAATCTCAATACTTGAATTATGGTGTCTTAAATGATATAATTTAAAAATATAAGGGAATTTTACTATTCAGACACTAAAGGTAAAGGCTACGATTTTATAAGAGTTTCGACTCTGAGGAGTCGACTGTGCTTTCCGGTCGCCATGGACCTTCGGTAAAATATCTCTGGACGATACATATGGCTGAATAGCAAAAAAATTAAGAAATATTATATAAATTTTAATCTTATTTTAATTTTATTTCTATTTCATTTTAAACATAATGAATTATTATAAAGTTGCTGGTAAAACAGTAATAAAAATTTGGAGGTATTATTTATGGAACAATTTGAAATGGTAGAAAAATTAAAAACAAAAGCAGGTGTAACTGCTGAAGAGGCAAAAAAAGCACTTGAGGAAAATGGATGGGACATGTTGGAGTCGTTTTTGTATTTAGAAAAGCAAACTAAAGGTGAAAATAATCCAAATAGCTATTCGACTTATTACAATTACTATGTAGAAGAAAAATGCAAAAAAGGAAAAGGGTCTTTTGGTGATGTTATAAGAAAAATATTTAAATTTTTAGCCAAAATAATAAAAATAGGAAATGAAAATAATTTTGAAATAGAAAGAAAAGGAGAACATCTTTTAAAAATGCCTATAAACGTTTTGGTTTTATTACTTATATTTGCTTTTTGGATGGTTTTCCCTTTGATAATTTTAGGTTTGTTCTTAGATACTAAATATTATTTTACAGGCCCTTTGTTTGCGAATAAAAACGTAAATGACGTTATGGAAAATGCTTCGAGTCATATAAATAAAGTAAAAGAAGATATAAAAAGAAAACATCAAGAACATAAAGAAAAACATGAGTCGGATGTAGAAGTTAAAGTAGAAGACGAAAAATAAAAATTAATTTTAACCAACCAGTAATGAAATACTGGTTGGTTAAAAGGAGGTTAATATGTTGCCAAATATACTTATTATTGAAGATGAAGAAAAGCTTGCTAGATTTGTAGAACTTGAATTAATTCATGAAGGTTATTCAGTAAGTAAAGCTACAGATGGAAGAGCTGGACTTGAACTTGCAGAAAGTGGTGTTTATGATTTAGTATTACTAGATATTATGTTACCATATTTAAATGGAATAGAAGTATTGAGGCGACTAAGAAAAACCTCGTATGTCCCTATTATAATGTTAACAGCTAGAGATGCTGTTATGGATAAAGTTTCAGGTCTTGATATGGGTGCAGATGATTATATAACAAAACCGTTTGCTA
>RRZU010541594.1_pt1 | contig 12942 bp, 15 predicted proteins | sample 2165561 | NCBI WGS metagenome assembly RRZU01 (sample SAMN10456909, study PRJNA506462) | wastewater metagenome | isolation source: wastewater sludge | place: USA: Moscow, Idaho
AGATATTTCAAGAGACTTCTATAAAGGTCTTTTTTTTGTGGGCGAAATTGGTGGTTTTCCTTCACGTTTGGGCATAATTTCCCTTACCCAAAATCTATTTTTTATGCGTTGGCTGGCTTCGGCTCATCTCCAAAAACCAACGTGGTGGACCTCGCAAATCAAAGGTCGCAATGCTCACCAAATTGCCAACTATACAACAACTGTATTTTGGTTAAAATGCTTTGGGCGGAAGTTTTTCTTTGGGCTGGATGCCTGTAAATCGTCAGCAAAAAGTGGACATTAGATATTAAAAAATTAAAGGTTATACTAACTAATATAAAAAAAATAATTACCTTTGTAGGGTAATGTTAAAAAATATTTACTTATTACTCATTTTTATTCTTGGTTTCTTTTTGACACCAAGTGTTACTTATGCGTGTAGTAAATCATCAAATAATGTTGCAAAAGAATGCTCTATAAGAGAATTAAATAAGGAAAAATCACATCAAAAGCATATAAGAGATGTAAAAAATAATCAATGTGAAAAAGACCATCCTTGTAATAGTAATAATGGAAGTTGCAATGGTAAATGCGGTCATTCTTCATGTCGTTGTATAACATTTTATTCTAATTATTTATTTATTCCTCAGTATATAAATACAGAATATAGAAGTTTCTCTTTGGAAAAAACACAAAAATTCTCGTATAAAAAAGGCTATATTTCTTCAGGCTTTTATTTCATTTGGCAACCACCTAAAATAAGCTAAATCTATGGCTTGATAGCCATAAATGCGTGTTTTCAAAATCAATTTTTTGTAATGAAAACAATATTTAGTATTATTTTTTCAATTATCAAACCATAATTGGTTTGTTATTAATTGTCTGTTTCCAAAATTTTAAATATAATGAAATCAGTATCAAGAATATTGGTGGTAATCACTGTATTACTATCATCTATAAGCAGTTTCGCACAAATCAAAAATGCAAGAACGGAAACTGTTAAAATCAATGGTAATTGCGGCATGTGTAAGTCAAATATTGAAAATGCTGGCAATGTACAAAATGTAGCCAATGTGATTTGGAATTTAGATGCCAAAATAGCTACACTGAAATATGATAGTTTAAAGACTAATAAGGATGAAATTCTTCAAAGAATTGCCTTAGCTGGGTATGATAATGAAAACTTCAGAGCTTCGGATAATATTTATTTAAAACTTCCAAAATGTTGCCAGTATAAAAGAGAATTGAAGGCTGTTACTCATCAAAATGATTTTAAAAGAGATAGTTGTTCAAATCATAAACTAGTAATGCCTTCTACAAATTCAGTAAAACAATATAAACTAGTTTTAGATAACTATTTTTCAATCAAAGATGCATTAGTAAAATCTGATGGAATTTCAGCTTCTAAAAAAGCAATCCAATTAACTAATGTTATCAAAACTATTGAAATGGATAAGTTAAACACAGAAGGTCATAATGTATGGATGAAGGTAATGAAAGATTTATTATTTGATTCTGAACATATTTCTGAAACAAAAGATGTGGCACATCAACGAAAACATTTTAAATCTCTTTAGAGTAATATGTATGTACTCATAAAGAATACAAATCCTGAAATTATAATTTATTACCAGTATTGCCCTATGTACAATGGTGGTAAAGGAGCAAATTGGTTAAGCAAAGAGAATATTATTAAAAATCCATATTTTGGGGATCAAATGTTGACTTGTGGTAGAACCATTGAAACGATTAGGTAATTTTATATAATTTATAAAATAGTATAATTATCTAGAACCATGTGTTGGCAGTAGAGTATAACCTGATAGCAATTTACTCTTGTTACTGGTGTAGTCTTTGTTAAACCTATTGACACTTTATTATTATATAAGTGTGTAATTCTATTGAGTAATAATACCTATTTCTTTAATCAGGACGATTTATAGAAAAATTTAATTCAAATCAATAATAATTTAATTTATAAAAAAATGAAAAATTTAATCTTTGGCTTAGCCACTATTTTATTAATTGCGCTTGTAGCATGTAATAACAATAAAGAAAAAAAAGATTTAAAAATGACAGATATGATGGAAATGAATCATGATAATAAACCCTTAGATTCTGATTCTATTGACAATAAATCATTTCATGGAAATTCTCAGACAAAGGAACTTTCACAGCCTTTTATTGAAAATTACTTAAATTTAAAAGATGCTCTTGTATCAGATGATGCATCATCAGCTGCAATTGCCGCAAAACTATTGCTGGCCTCTACCAGCAATATTGATATGAAAGCAATACCAAGTGAAAGACATGAGCGATATATGGAAATAGCAAAGCTTATTGCTGAAAATTCTAATCATATTGCCAAAAATGTTGAAAATATATCTCATCAGAGAGAGTACTTTGAGTTACTTAGCCAAAATATTAATGAACTAATAATGCTATTTGGATCATCACAAACATTGTACAAAGATTTTTGTCCAATGTTTAATGAAGGAAAAGGAGGTGTGTGGATTAGTCAGAGTAAAGAAATTAAAAATCCTTTCTATGGTAAGGAAATGTTAACCTGTGGTGAAGTAAAAGAAATTATCCGTTAATTTAATCTCATGAAAAAATGGTACAAAAAATAATAGAGATTTCTCTCAAAAACCGATACATTGTTTTATTGTTGGCGATTGGGCTTTTTGTTTGGGGGATATCTGCAATCAAAAAAAATCCTATTGATGCCATTCCAGACCTCAGTGAAAATCAGGTGATTGTTTTCACTGAATGGATGGGGCGTAGTCCACAGGTTATGGAAGATCAGGTTACTTATCCTTTGGTAAGTAACCTTCAAGGGGTTCCTAAAGTAAAGAACATTCGTGCAGTTTCTATGTTTGGGATGAGCTTTGTCTATGTGATTTTTGAAGATGATGTAGATGTATATTGGGCAAGAACACGAGTGTTGGAACGTCTCAACTACGCCCAAAGATTACTTCCTCAAGGTGTCACTCCAGCTTTAGGACCTGACGGAACAGGTGTTGGACATATCTTTTGGTATCATCTTGACGCTCCCAAAATGGACTTAGGTGAACAAAGGGCATTACAGGATTGGTATGTTAAATTTGCCTTACAGACAGTTCCGGGTGTTGCGGAAGTAGCATCTTACGGAGGTTTTGAAAAGCAATATCAGCTGGTTGTTGATCCTGTAAAACTACAATATTACAACATCTCACTAATGGATGTAATGAACAAAGTAAAGGCCAATAACAACGATGTAGGCGGCAGAAAATTTGAAATGAGCGATATGGCGTACATCATACGTGGTTTGGGATATGTTAAAAATAAAGAAGATATTGAAAATATCGCTTTAGGCAATTATAACGGCATACCAGTCAGTGTAAAAGATATTGGGCAAGTACAAATGGGTGGTGACCTAAGGCTCGGTATTTTTGATGCGGACGGTAATGGCGAAGTGGTAGGTGGCATTGTAGTGATGCGTTACGGCGAGAATGCAGATCAGGTGATTAAAGCCGTGAAAGAAAAGCTAAAAGATGTGGAAAAAGGCTTGCCAGAAGGCGTAAAGTTCAAGACATCTTATGACCGAAGTACACTGATCGAAGCAGCAATAGATACGATTAAATCAAAAATCATAGAAGAGATCATTGTAGTAGCAGTCATTGTCATTTTGTTTTTATTTCATTGGCGAAGTGCTTTAAGTATTATTATACAAATACCCGTAACTATTGCCATCAGTTTTATATTGCTCAATGCTTTTGGACTTTCATCCAATATCATGTCATTAACAGGTATTGCACTGGCAATTGGTGTTATCGTGGATAATGGTATTATCATGTCCGAAAATGCCTACCGAAGCCTTTCGCTTTGGCAAAAAAACAATCATTCAACCACTAAACAAGATTCCCATGAAAAAATGGTTTAATAATATATTCAAAAAAAGACGTTCGGAAAACAGCGATACCATTCCAGAAAAAACGAGAATGCAAATCATTGAGCAGTCCTGTAAGCAGGTTTCAAGAGGCGTTTTCTTTTCTACCATCATTATCGTTACCTCATTTCTACCCGTTTTTTTATTGACTGGGCAGGAAGGTAAATTATTCCATCCCTTGGCATACACCAAAACGTTTATCCTTGTAGTAGATGCCATTTTGGTATTAACGCTTGCTCCTGTATTGATTTCCTTTTTTATGAAAGGAAAGTTCAAAGGAGATGATAAAAATCCTATTAATAAAGGATTAGAAAAAGTTTATGAGCCTATTATACGTTGGTGTACAAAATGGCGAAAGACAGTATTAGGAATTAACATAGTGGCGTTGCTTATCAGTATTCCTTTGGTGATGAATTTGGGCAGGGAATTTATGCCTCCTTTAGATGAAGGTTCTATTCTTTTTATGCCGGTTACGCTTCCAGATGTTTCCAATTCGGAAATAAAAAGAATATTACAAGTACAGGATAAGCTTATAAAGTCTGTTCCAGAAGTAGATCACGTACTAGGAAAAGCGGGAAGAGCTGCTACGGCAACCGATAATTCCCCCATCAGTATGATTGAAACAATTGTTTTGCTCAAACCGCAGGCTGAGTGGCGTGACGGAATGACTAAAGATGATATTATCAATGAACTGAATTCAAAACTTCAGATACCTGGTGTTACCAATGGCTGGACAATGCCTATTATCAACCGAATCAATATGCTTTCTACCGGGATCAGAACGGATGTAGGAATCAAAGTATATGGTCAAAATCTGGACAGTATTTATACTTTATCACAAAAAATCAGTAAAGAATTACAGGGAATAGACGGTATCAAAGATATGTATGTGGAACCTATTACTGGAGGGAAATATGTTGATATAGCGGTTAAAAGAACAGAAATAGGTAGATATAACCTTAGTGTGGATGATGTGAATGCCGTGGTAGAATCTGCTTTGGGAGGTATGAAATTGACCTCCACTATAGAAGGAAGACAACGTTTTTCTGTCAATGCAAGATATGGGCAGGATTTCAGAAATAACCTTGAATCTCTAAAAAGATTACCAGTACAAACTATGCAGTTCGGTAGTATTCCTTTGGAAGCTGTAGCAGATGTACGCTTGAGCGAAGGCCCTCCAATGATCAATTCTGAAAACGCTATGCTGCGTGGGGCAGTACTTTTCAACGTAAGGGAAAGAGATTTGGGAAGTACAGTAAGTGATGCCAAAGAAAAGCTCAATAGCATGATTTCAAAAATGCCTAAAGGCTATTATGTGGAATGGAGCGGACAGTATGAAAATCTTATCCGTGGCGAGCAAACCCTTAAAATGATATTGCCTGTGGTACTGTTCATTATCTTTTTGTCTATGTATTTTGCTTTCCATTCATTCAGAGAAGCATTCTTCAGCCTGATCAGTATTCCTTTCGCTCTGATTGGAGGTGCTTTTATGATCTCAATTTGGGGTGTTAATATGTCTATTGCAGTAGCTGTTGGATTTATTGCATTATTTGGTTTGGCGGTAGAAACTGGAATTGTGATGGTCATTTATCTCAACGATGCCATGCAGCAACTCGTAACACTAAAAGGAAATTCCAGTGAAACCATTACGAAGGAAGATTTGCGAGAATATGTTATTGCTGGTGCAGCCAAAAGACTTCGCCCAAAAATTATGACGGTTGCGGTTACCCTATTTGGACTGGTTCCTATTTTATGGAGCCACGGTGTGGGCAGCGATATGATGAAACCTATTGTACTTCCTATGGTTGGTGGTGTTTTCACGTCTGCAATCCACATTCTTTTGGTTACACCAATTATCTTTCTGATGACAAAAGAATACGAATTGAGAAAGTTCGGAAAAATAGAAGTTTTAGATGCAAAACATTAGAAGATATGAAGAAAATATATAGCATAATTGCCTTGTACTTGTTGGTTATATCGGTACAGGCACAGAAACAGAAAATGAGTCTTAATAATATTCTCGATAGCATTAGGCTTAGGCATCCTGTGGTCAAAATGTATGATAGTGAGATTCGTTCGATGGATGAGGCAGCAAAAGGAGCGAGAAGCTGGATGCCTCCGCAAATAGGCTTCGGTCAGTTTATGACACCATATAATGTCAATCTGTGGCAAAAAAGAGGAGAAATGCAGGGGATGGGCTCTGTAATGTTATCTGCAGAACAAATGTTTCCGAACAAAAAAAAGCTGGATGCAAATGAAGCTTATATGAATGCGATGTCCGCTACCGAAAAGGAAATGAAGGAAGCGAAAATCAATGATCTGGTAAGCAATGCCAAACAGTTGTATTTTGAATGGATCATACTGGATAAAAAACTGAAAGTAGTCAAAGAAAATGAAAAACTTTTGGAATTTATGATTCGTAATGCAGAGTTACGGTACAAAAACGGATTAGATAAAATCAGCGCCTATTATAAAACCAAGGCGGCTTTGGGAAATTCTAAAAACATGCAGTTGATGTATGAAAATGATATCCGAGAAAAACGCATCAGGCTTAATTCCCTTATGAACAGAGACCCTATGTCTTCTTTAGAAATAGATTCCGCTTACCAGTTCAACGATTATTCCGATTTGCTTTTTGACAAAGATTTTTTCTATCAAAATCGAAGTGACCTTAAAGCATTGGACAATGAAATCAATAAATCCCAACTGAAGCAAGAACTTGAAAAACAAAGCCTGAAACCTGAATTCGGAGTAAAGTTTGACAATGCGATTGGATTTGGCGGTCAGCCGATGCAGTATTCTGCTATGGTGATGGTAAAACTACCGATGGCAAAATGGTCTTCTAAAATGAACAAAGCCAATATAGAGAGCTTGAAATGGAAAGAAGACGCCTTGCAAGGGCAAAAGGAAATGATGGCCAATGAATACAGTGGCATGGCTTATGGTATGCGCAACGAATTTGAGCTAAACCAAAATCAGCTCAAACTGTATGAACTGGAAATCATCCCCGCACTTCAGAATAATTACAGATCTATGCAAACGGGATACGAACAGAACACAGAAGAACTATTTATGCTGTATGATGCCTGGGAAAAACTGAATATGACCCAGATAGAATATTTTGATATTCTTTCAAAGGCTTTCAGTATGCAGGTGGCATTAGATCAATTAATTCAAAAAAATCAAATGAAGTAGTTATGAATCTTAAGATTATAATATTATTGTTGAGCCTGTCCGTATTTTTTGTGGCATGCAAAAACGAAGCAGATAAGCACAAGGGACATACAGAGATCAAAGAAAGTTACACCTGTCCCATGCATCCACAAATTATTAAAGATGCGCCAGGCAATTGCCCTATTTGCGGGATGAAACTGGTACCAAAAGAAGATGGTAAAGAAAAGCAAGCTATAAAAGATACGGCATTGTCTGCCTTGTTAAAACCTACCAATGAATTTGCTATTTCTTCCATTCCTACCGTAAAGACTATACATAAATATTTACCCCTCACATTGAAAGCACTGGGTGCGGTTTCTTATGACACACGGCAGATGGGAAGCGTATCCGCTAACATATCAGGAAGGATAGAAAAACTGTATGTCAGAAGCCGTTATCAACAGGTAAAAAAAGGACAGCGTATAATGGATATTTACAGTCCCGAAATCTTAACCGCTCAGGAAAATCTGCTGATGGTATTAAGAAATGACCCTTCTAACGAAATGATGATTTCCTCGGCTAAGCAAAAGCTATTGTTACTTGGTATGTCTGGTCAGCAATTACAGGAGGTCATCAAAAAAGGAAAACCTGATTTTAGTATTTCTGTATTTAGCAATTATAACGGATATATCAAAGATGTGCAGGGAGGAATGCCGAGAGAAGCTACTTCGGCTATGAGTAATGTTTCGCAGCAAACGGCTGAACTCTCCGTAAAAGAAGGAATGTATGTCCAAAAAGGACAAACTGTTTTCAATGTGTATGACCCCTCAAAAGCCTGGGTAGTACTCAATATATATCCGCAGGACATGAAGCTAATTAAGGTAGGACAACGGGTAAATATCGTTCCGGATGTAGCAAAAAGCAAAATGATTGAAGGTAAAATAAATTTTATAGAACCTTTTTACCAAAACGGAACCAAAACGGTCACGGTACGTGTCTATTTCAATAATGCACAGTATAAGCTCCCGATAGGTTCACAAGTGGAAGCTTCTTTTGCGAGTGAAATGAAGCTTGCCGATTGGATACCCTCGACCTCGGTACTGTCGCTTGGGTTAGACAAAATTGTATTTGTGAAGCATGAGGGCACTTTTGAAGCTAAAAAAATTCAGATAGGTATTGCTAATGATCAAATGGTAGAGATTATAAGCGGATTAGATGGCAATGATCAAATTGCCGAAAATGCTCAGTATCTCATGGATAGTGAAAGTTTTATTAAAGTGAATAATTAATTCAAAATTATATCGAATGAAAAATTTAATTATTATATTGACAGCGCTGTTGATCGTTGTTTCCTGCAAACAGAAAAAACATGACGAGTACGGACATGATATGGCAAATATGGAAGCAGGAAGCACTTATTACACCTGTTCTATGCATCCACAGATTGTTGCAAACAAACCTGGTAAATGTCCGATATGCCATATGGATCTGGTTGCTGTAAAAAAAGATAACAATGAGAAAGATATATTACAGTTAAGTGACCAGCAGATACAGCTGGGCAATATACATACTGACACAGTGAAAAATGGGAATTTAGCAGATCAGCTTATAACCACCGGAATTTTAAATTTCGATCAGGATAAAAAAATTGCCATCAGTGCACGAGTGATGGGACGTATTGAAAAGTTATATTATAAAAATAATGGAGAATTCGTTCAGAAAGGAGCTCCTGTTTTTGCTATTTACAGCGAAGAATTAAATAACGCCAAGCAAGAATATATCCATGCCTTAGAACGAGCAAAAACCTTTGAAAATGGGGCAGTCACAGTAGTTAATTTGCAACAATTGGTAGAAAGTGCTAAAAATAAATTGCTGTTATGGGGCATGACGGAAAGCCAGATAAAGGAGCTTGCACAAAGTAAAAAAAGCCAGTCTTTAACGACCTATTACAGTCCGGCATCAGGATATATCGTATCGGTAGATGTGGTGGAAGGCGGATATGCAATGGAAGGTTCTCCTATATTGAATCTGGCCAGTTTATCAACCTTATGGGCTGAAGCGCAGGTATATATCAGTCAGATGTCAGCTATTGCACCTGATAGTAAAGTGGTAGTAAAGATCCCTGATATGGGAAATATAGCGATTGAAGGGCATATTTCATTTATTAACCCAGAGGTAGATCCTTCTACAAGAATCAATCTTGTGCGTATTTCAATACCCAACAAAAACAATATGCTGAGACCTGGTATGCCGGCATATATTTTATTTCAACAATCAAAACAATCAGGGTTTTTCCTTCCCACAGATGCCGTACTGCGAGACGGGAAATCAGCTAATATCTGGGTGCAGGTTTCCAAAGGAAAATTTAAAAATAAAATGGTGAAAACAGGATTGGAAACCGGAGGTAAAATAGAAATACTTTCAGGTTTAGTAGAGGGCGATGTTGTGGTAACCTCGGGTGTTTATTTGCTCAATAGCGAATATATCTTTAAAAACGGGGCTGATCCAATGGCTGGGCATGATATGAAAAAGATGTAAATGTTGAAAATAACAGAATAATGTTGAATTAAAATAATTATTAAAAAAGATTAAGTTTTATAATCTGTTTTTTACTTATATTTAATGAAGTTTGTATTATTTTTCTAGTAACAGAAAAACAAGAGGCTGTCTCAAAAAAATTGAGAACAGCCTTTTTTGATGATTTTAATATTCCTAAATGAGAGGTATTTTCATTTAGAGAAATCTCATCATACATATTTTATTTATTTATGTGAAAGTCTCTATTAGATCTAAACTTATAATTTGAAAAAATTAAATATTTTTAATAAATTCTACAAAAAATTATATTAGTCACTCGTAGTGCATTATAAAAAAGGTTGCTCAAATAACTAGAGATTAGTATATTGCATTGACTACCAATCAAATACGATTATGAACAGCCTTGAAGCAAGTTACAAATTAATTTTAAATAATTTAAGAGAAATTTCTGAAACTAAAAATTTTTATTTGAAGATGTTTAAGTTAAATTAATTTGAGTAAATTTGTCATAATAAAACGAATCAAAAACCTGCATTTTCAAAGTGAGTCATTCGGTGAGTAGCTGAAACCTGATTTCAGAAAATGTCGATAAATAAAGAGATTTAAAGAGATAGTTGTTTTTCCTCACTCTCTTGTCCTTCTTTACCGTAATATTTTTGAGTAGATTTATAAATGAAATGTAAATCGATTTCCGTTAACAATTTTCTATAATAATTATCCTCGGGAACTAGCATATCTAGGCTGAGTTCATAAAAGAGTTGTGGTGTATAGTGTTTTCGTCCTTGCATTTTTAAATTTACGAAATATCTAGTTGATATACAAATATTTAATAAAAAAACTTAATACTTTAATGAAATTTTAGTTCATTTTTTATATCTTCGAATAAAAGATAACGTGGTTGTGCAAAAGGCACAGGAGTTTCATCTCATGTCCTGCGGACAAGACAAAACTCTGGTTATTATCTGTAGTTTTTTAACCGAGTTAATTGACTATTTAATTTTCAAGATATTTAGTTTTGCAATAATCAATTTTGAATTTATCATTAAAAGGTACTAGTGTAACAATATTCTCTGTTTTATGAGATTCTCCAAAGTCTACAATAACTAAATATTTTTTTTCAGATATTGGTTTAATTTTTACATCTTTTAAAAAGTCAATATCTAAACCTGAACGTCCCAATAGGAAAGGTTCTTCATCATTTCGAAGTTCATAAATAGGAGACCACTTTTTTTTATACTTTAGAACGGCTTTTGGATGTTCACTTTCAGTCAAAACTGAAGCGCCAAATATTTCTTCAGAATCAATCATAAAATTATAGAAACGTTTTGTACAAACTTGTGTTTCATTTGGGAGACAATATTTTGATTGACTATTTTTGCATTCAAAAATTTTCATTAACCATTTTTCTCCATTTTGAATATTTTTATTGTCATTATTATTTTTACTTAAAGTTTTATCGAGGCTTGCTTCGAGGTATTCTCTTCGAATAAAAAGGCTATCTCAAAAGTGAGATAACCCATAAAAAGAATTGTTTTAATTCTATTTTGAAAAATTAATCCTAAAATATTTTAAATAATTACTATTTAAAAAGCTTTTCTATAAATCCTTAGAATATCTTCTATTGAAGTTGTTTTAGGATTTCCTGGTGTACAAACATCAGAATATGCTGCAATAGCAAGAGCTTCTAACTCCTCCTCCTTAACCCCTAAATCTTCTAAATGTTGAGGAATATTGACAGAGATTGCCAAATTTTTCACCATCGTAACCGCAACATTTGCTGCTTCAAAATCACTTAGTTTTGAAACTTCAGCCCCCATAGCTATAGCTATATCTTTATATTTCTTAATACAACCTTCCATATTATATTCCATGATGTAGGGAAGCAATAAGGCATTAGCAACACCGTGTGGAATATCATAAAAAGCACCTAACGGATGTGCCATGCCATGTATTTGAAAAACCCATACCTGCTATATATTGTGCTGTAGCCATCATATCTCTTGCTTCAATATCATTGGGCTCATCAACTACTTTTTTTAAAGATTTAGAAATCATAGAAATTGACTGTAGAGCAAACATATCTGTTAGCGACCAAGCTGCTTTTGTTGTATACCCTTCTATAGCATGTGTTAAAGCATCCATCCCAGTGGCGGCGGTTAGACTTTTGGGCATAGACAGCATCATTTCAGCATCAATAATTGCCAAAATAGGAATGTCATTTTGATCTACACACACCATTTTTTTCTTATTATTCTCATCTGTTATCACATAATTGATTGTAACTTCAGCAGCTGTTCCAGCGGTAGTAGGTATCGCTATTATTGGTATAGATTTATTTTTAGTGTTTGCAACTCCTTCAAGTGACACAACATCAGAAAATTCTGGATTATTTATTATTATGCCAATTGCTTTTGCTGTATCCATTGCAGAACCCCCTCCAATAGCTAAGATGAAATCTGCTTTACTTTCTTTGAATGCAAGAATTCCGTCTTTAACATTAGAGATAGTAGGATTAGGTTATACTTCATCAAAAATTTCAAAAAGAATTGAATTTTTAATTAAAATATCAGTTACTTTATTAACAACATGATATTTAATTAGATCTTTATCTGTAACGATTAAAGATTTTTTAAAACCTCTTCTTTTAATTTCTTCAGGAAGTATAGATCTGGCACCTGGTCCAAAATAAGACACTTCATTTAATACGATTCTTTTTATATCCATAGTTTATTCTTCTACAAAAATTATATAAAATAAAAAATAAAAGCACACATTATGCTTTTCCTATTTAGGAAGATTAAATGTTTCTTTTAAAATTTTCATATCCTCTTTTTTCATCCCTTCTGGCTCAAATCCCATTGCTTTAGAAATCATATAAATTTGTGCTGATTTTACAAGAGTGTCCACCATATCAAATGCTTCCATAATATTTTCACTAACAGAAAATACGCCATGCTTTTCCCACATAACCACATCATAATCCTCCAATTCGTTAATTGTAGCTTGAGCTATTTCAAAAGAACCAGGTAATTTATAAGGTACAATACCCAATCCTCTCGGACAAAAAGCTCTAGTTTCAGGAATCATACTCCACAACAAATCGGTAAGAATATCTTTCTCCAAAAAAATTGGATTATGAGTCATTGCCACTGTATGTCTTCAAACTAACTTAGACATTTTGGAATAAATCCTTAAGGAGTATTTTAGATTATAATTTTAATAATCCTTTAGTTTCATTCTTATTCAATACAGGTATTATACTTATGGCATAACCACCACCAGCAACAGATACCTGCTCCAATTTTGATTTTTTAGTAACCACCACTTTGCGGATGTTATAAGCC